>Ga0272441_10009973_pt1 | contig 14520 bp, 7 predicted proteins | sample SSMProp6N_FD_193582 | JGI IMG/M metagenome (GOLD analysis project Ga0272441, IMG submission 193582) | Marine sediment archaeal communities from Little Sippewissett salt marsh, Falmouth, MA, United States - SSM-Prop-6N | ecosystem: Environmental > Aquatic > Marine > Wetlands > Sediment ... | reverse complement strand
ATTATTTTTTTGAATTTGAAACGGTTCTGAACAGTCCCGGTTTTACGGATACGGAAGCCGGATACCGGAATTATATTCATCCGGGCTCATTTGTCGATTTTTTTATAATCAATGAATTCGCGAAAAATCCGGACGCGTTCCGGCACAGTGTTTTTATGTTCAAAGACAAGGACAGTAACGATGGCCGTTTGAACATGGGTCCGGTGTGGGATTTTAATCTGGGCTACGGTAATTTTTCATTTGATACGGATAATTCGGACAATTCATACGGTTGGGTATATAATAAATCTGATAACAGAATGTACTGGTACGCGCGATTATTGGAAGATGAGGATTTTCAGCACAGGGTGGGCCAAAGATGGTTTGATTTGCGGGCCGGTTTTTTACATAAAGACAGTATAAAATATTTTATCGATACAACCGCTGCATTAATTTCCGAAGCGCAACAACGAAATTTTGAGCGCTGGCCGATATTGGGGGTTAAAGTGTGGCCGAATTATTATGTCGGTGAAACCTTTCAGGACGAACTGAATTATCTCGAAACCTGGATCTTAAAGCGCCTGCAGTGGATGGATTACCACATTCCCGGGAAGGATGAAATGAAGAACCGGACATTGCCCGGTAATCAATTACAAAATTTCCCTAATCCGTTTTCAACATTGACGACCATCCGGTATAACAATCCAGAGCCGGGCCGGGTTTCAATAACAATTTATGACCGGCTTGGCAGACAGGTTAAATCTTTAATTGATCATTATCAATCCGAAGGAGAGTTTCATGTGACCTGGGACGGAAAAGCTGATACCGGGACGCCATTGCCAGGCGGTATTTATTTGTACGATATAACATCGTCCGGTCGGCTTGTTGGAAAGGGAAAACTGGTTTGGTATAATATGGTGAATCCATAATTTTATTTTTGTAAATTGAAAAGAAATACTAAAGTATTGAAGAAATGTTACATAATAAATAATAGTGGTTGTTGGTTTTTGTCCGGATAGTTTTGTTTTTGATTTGTTTTTTTGCAGTTGTTTTAACAAAGAGGTTATTTTATGAAACGGATGACAACGTTGATTCTTTTATTGTTTTTAAATTTATCATTTGCCGGCCCGGATGATTTGCTTTTCTGGTGGTCATTTGATGATCAGGCGCGGGAAATGAAAAATATGGATGCTAAAGAAGATGTTAATTCAATCCGCGAGTCCATTCAGGACCATCAATACCGGATTTTGGGTCTGACTCAATATGCTCCCGGTGTAAAAAACGACGCACTCAGGTTTGACGGTTTTTCCTCCCTGGTGAAGGGCGTCCCTGAATTCACTTCCGGGGATGAGGAAGAGTTCGAATTTCCGCGGGAAATCAGCATTGAAGCCTGGATTTCACTGGGAGCTTATCCGTGGAACTGGGCGCCGATCATCACCATCGGTAAATACAAAATTACGGGTTTCTATTTCGGTATTGATTCCCGGGGCCGTTTGGGATTCCATGTTTCCGATGCTACGTCGGTCTGGCATGAATGCAACTCGAAAATAAATCCTGATACAAAACTGGGAATGGATCTGTTTAAATGGTATCACGTTGTCGGAACCTATAGTCCCCGGGACGGCCTGGCCATTTACATCAACGGCGAACCGGCCGGGACCTATAACGAATTTGACTTTGATTACGGCATCGCTTACAGCGATTTGGAGGACGGATTTAACATCGGCAAAAACAAAGTTGACCTGCCGCCCACCGATCCCATTCGTGACTGGGCGACTTATCCGTCGCGTTACACTTTTGACGGTATTATAGATGAGATCAAAATATATAAAACCGCGCTGCCGGCAAATAAAGTAAAAGAGATTTTCACGTCCACCCGGCCGGAAAATGAACCTCAATTCGCGCCTCGCAAATTCCCGACGGTCAAACAGTCGGGGCGATTCGGCGCCAATTACACCCGGTTAAAATATTATCCCGGGTGGGACGCGATCTGGCCCGTTGGTGATCATATGGATGTTGTGGTCCAGTTTGACGAATTGCCCGTCAAAGTCATGTTTTGGCGTGGAACACGGTATTCGGCGTGCTGGGTGTCGGAAAACGGCAAATGGATGGCCGATCAAAGCCGCGAGACCGGCAATAATTGGTTCCTGTCCCGCGGATCCCGTGATGTTATGCCGACGGGCTGTATCGAACATATGTCCGATACGCAATGCCGCAGTTCCCGGGTCGCCATTATTGAGAACAATGACGCCCGCGTGGTCGTGAACTGGCGCTATTTACAAATGGACGTCAAATTCAGACAAAAAGATCTGCCGAACAATACGGGATTCGGCGAATGGGGCAATGAATTGTATTATATCTATCCTGATGCCGTTGGTGTGCGTAAAGTGCTGCCCGGACGCGGCGGCTGGCAGGAAACCATACTGCTTAACGAACCCGGAACGCGTCCCGAGGACAATGTCGAGCTCGAAGCGTGCACGCTCCTGAATATGAATGGTCAAAGTCAAACATATTCGTGGGAGAATGGTTACCCGGTATTTGATCTGCCGGATGCCGTCATCCAGGTGACCCATTTCAAATCCAAATTCAAACCCTTTATGATCTTCCGTGAGGGAGGCGGCTTTGACGTTTTTAATCTGGAAGTCCGGCCGGCATACTCTCATTTTCCGTGGTGGAACCATTGGCCGGTGGCGCAGATCGTCTCCGACGGCCGCAGTGCCAGCGCCCCCGACCGGGCCGCGCACTCTTCATTAAGCTGGGGCGACCCCAACGGTGAAGCCGCCCTGTACGGAATGACGGACAAAGATCCGCAAACGCTGGTAACCCTGGCAAAGTCATGGAACCGGCCGCCGGCGATGAAGATCTCCGGTTCAGAGACAAAAAATGAGGGATATGATTATACCCAGCGCGCTTATATCATTGACGCGCAAAACCGGAATGCGCCCCTGGAACTGGAATTTGATGCCGGAAAAGATTCGCCGTTATTTAATCTTGCCCTGGTGGTTAAAAACTGGGGCGGCGGCGATGTCGGTTTGGAATTGGACGGGATAAAAATGTCGAGAGGTAAAAGTTTTCGCTACGGTCTGGAATACGATGTTGAAGGAAATAAAAAACTGATCGTCTGGATGAAAATAAAAGCAGATAAACCTTTGTTTGTTAAACTTTTACCGGGTTGAATACAGTGACAGGGATCATATTAATAATTGATAACCGATGAATTTCCCGGATATATAAGGATTAATTTTGATGTCAGGTGGTTTTAAAAATATTTTAGTCCTGATTTTCCTGATCGGTAATATTTTATTCAGTCAAAACATAGATCACTGGGAGACCGTGATTTATGCCGACCAGGAATGGGCGTATTTTATCGGCAACACCGAACCCGATACCGAATGGCGAAAGACCGGTTTTGATGACCGGGCCTGGCTGAGGGGAAAGGGCGGTATCGGCTATGGCGATGACGATGACCGGACCGCTATTGATCCCTGTATTTCCCTATACTTGAGAAAAAAAATTGATATTATAAATAAAAGTAAAATTGAAAGGGCCGTCCTGCATATGGATTACGATGACGGCTTTGTCGCGTATATCAATAATGTTGAAATAGCCCGGGCCAATATAGAGGGCGAACCGCCGGCGTATGATCAAACGACGCCGGTTGATCACGAGGCGGGCATGTACGACGGGAACATGCCTGAGGACTTTACCATATCAAAGCAGACAATTGAAGATATATTCATTGACGGGGAAAATGTTCTGGCCATTCAGGTGCATAATGTTGAAAAAACGTCCTCGGATATGAGCGCGATCGCTTTTTTGTCTGTCGCGATAAACGATGGTTCCACGGATTATGGTCAACTCCCGGATTGGTTCAAGATAGCGGAGCCGTTAAAACTGGATTCCAATTTGCCGATCATTGTTATCAATACAAACGGCAGGAGAATTCCCGACGAACCAAAAATAACCGCTGAAATGGGTGTTATATATAACGGAAAGGGAAAGCGGAACAAACTCTCTGATACCTTTAATGATTATGCTGGACAGATCGGGATCGAGCTTCGTGGGAATACATCCCTGGATTTCCCCAAAAAATCCTATGCTTTGGAGACCCGCAAACCGGATGGAGAAAATAATAATGTGCCGCTATTAGGGCTTCCTCAGGAAAACGACTGGATATTGTACGCGCCATACAGTGATAAAAGCCTGATGCGGAATGACCTGACCTTTAACCTGGCGATGGAAATCGGCCGCTATGCGCCACGGACCCGTTTTTGCGAACTGGTGTTGAACGGCGAATACCGGGGTATTTATGTTTTGATGGAAAAAATTAAGATTGATAAAGACCGTATCGATATTGCAAAATTGACCGAATCCGATACCGGCGGCGATGAACTGACCGGCGGGTATATCATCAAACTGGACTGGGAGGATCCGAAAAGTTCCGGCTGGAATTCGCCCATTGACGGTACGCTTTTTCATTATCATCATCCCCAAAAAGATAAACTTTTACCGGTGCAAAAAAAATATATCAAAGATTTTATTACCGAATTTGAGTACGCCCTTGACGGGGACGATTATAAAGATCCCGAAAAAGGCTATCGCAAATATATTGACGTGGGTTCGTTTATAGATTATTTTATGTCCGTCGAACTGGCCCACAACGCCGACAGTTATCGGATCAGTACTTTTATGTACAAGGACAAAGACAGCAACGACAGCTTGTTACACTACGGGCCGTTATGGGATTTCAACCTGGCCTACGGAAACCAGGATGAGGGCCCCTTTGGCACACCGTATCAATGGTCATGGCAGATCGGGCTTGATGACGTGAATTTCTGGTGGCACCGGTTATTGTCCGATCCTTCATTCAAGAAACAGGTCGTGGACAGATGGTTTGAACTGCGGCAGGATCTTTTACATACGACGCGGATATTTTTTTATATCGATTCTGTCACCACTGTCCTCGATGAAGCGCAGGTGAGGAATTTCGAGCGCTGGCCCGTTTTAGGCGAGTGGGTTTGGCCAAATGTATTTGTCGGGGAAACCTATCAGGAAGAAGTCGATTATTTGAAAAATTTTATTATCGAGAGAGTAAAATGGGTTGATGAAAATATTGAATCGATGGACGTGACTTATGAACCGGAGGACCCGGAAGACCCCTGGGAACCGGATGATCCGCCATATATTCCTGATGAGAAATTACCTGGCGATTTTATACTCGGGGCTTTTCCGAATCCGTTTACCGGTACAACCACTTTGAATTATAAAAATTTGTATGATACGCACATCAGAATTACGATTTATGATATTCTTGGAAAAAGAGTACGATACATGGTGAACGGAAATCAGAACCTGGGTGAATATAATGTGACCTGGAACGGTACCGACGATTTTGGCAACCGGGTGGCTAACGGGATATATTTTATAACCTATGAAGCCGAATGGGAAATTGTTAAAAAAATTAAAATTCTCAAATTGCGTTAATAAGAGAATAACTTTAGTAATCAAAATTGACCGTAGTATAATAGAATTATTTTTCGCTTCCCGGAATATAAATAAAAAAAATGGAGCTTTTAATGGATATAAAAACAGAAAAATTCGGTCATACAGCCGATGGGACCGCTGTTGATTTGTTCACTCTGACAAATGATTCAATGTCGGCAAAAATTACCAATTACGGCGCCATTGTCGTGTCCTTAATGGTCCCGGATAAGGACGGCGTTATCTCCGATGTCGTTCTTGGATACGACACCCTTGAAGAATATATTGCCGACAACCCTTATTTTGGCGCCATTGTCGGCCGTTACGGGAACCGCATCGGTAATGCCCGCTTTGTGCTGGACGGGGTGGAATACAAATTGGCAATAAATGATAACGGCAACCATCTGCATGGTGGGCTGTTCGGGTTTGATAAAGTGGTCTGGGACGCCGAACCGTTTAAAAGCGGGGACGGCCCCGGTGTTAAATTGTCTTATTTGAGCAGGGATATGGAAGAAGGTTACCCCGGTAATTTAAAAGTTACCGTTACCTATACGTTAACACGGAATAACGCGCTGCAAATCGATTATCTGGCTGAAACCGATAAAAAAACCGTTTTGAATTTGACCAACCATTGTTATTTCAATCTGCATGGCGCGGGTGTTGGGGACATTCGGGATCATGTTTTGTGGATCAATGCGGACAAATTCACTCCGGTCGTTAAAGGCCTGATCCCGACGGGTGAATTGCGCGATTTATCCGGCACGCCCCTGGATTTTCGCACGCCAACCCCCATAGGGGTGCGCATAAACGAAGAGGATGACCAACTGGCGCTGGGGCCCGGATATGATTTTAATTATGTTTTAAATAATTGGGACGGCGCATTAAGGTTAGCCGTTACGTTACATGATCCGGGTACCGGCCGTTTCATGGAGGTGCAAACAACGGAACCGGGCGTGCAATTCTATTCCGGTAATTTTTTAGATGGTACAATCAAGGGCAAGGGAAATAAAATTTATACCTGGCGCTCCGCGTTGTGCCTTGAAACCGATCATTTCCCGGATTCTCCGAACCAGCCCGGTTTCCCGTCCGTTGTTTTGGTACCGGGTGAACAATATACGCAGACGACTGTCTACCGGTTTTCAGTTAAATAGAGAATTAAAAAATTTAAGGCAAAAAGTTATTACAAGGAAAAAACACGTATACAGAGTATTGCCGGAATGTCGGCGGGACTCAAAAATTCATTGTCCGGCTTGAAAATAATCCGTAGAATCGTTTTTTATTTCGCAAATAAAATAGTTTTATTATATTAAACTAAATTGTGAAAAGTATTAACTCCCGGAGAATTATAATGGAACGACGTTCGTTTTTAAAAGTTGCAGGATTCTCATCAATGATGCCGAAGGGATTATTTGCTATGACCAAAGAAATGTCTCGTACTGAAAATGAGTTGTCTCTGGACCAGGATTTATTACATGGTCGAAATGAGAATCGTTCTACGGTTATCGGTCAGAACGGCATGGTGTGTACAAGCCACCCGTTGGCCAGTCTGGCCGGAATAGACGTATTAAAAAAGAATGGCAATGCCGTTGACGCGGCGATCAGCGCGAACGTCATGCTGAGTTTAACCGAACCCATGATGTGCGGCCCCGGCGGTGATCTGTTTGCCATCGTCTGGATTGAAAAGGACAAAAAACTGTATGGATTGAACGCGAGCGGACGGTCTCCATACGACTGGTCAATCAAAAAAGCTCTCGATTTGGGATTAACGGAAATTCCGTTTGACAGCCCGCTATCGTGGAGTGTCCCCGGATGTGTCAGCGGCTGGCAGCATTTACATGACCGTTTCGGCAAATTAAAAAGAAAAGAGCTGTTCGAATCCGCCATACACTATGCCCGGGAGGGATTTCCCGTCACGCCGGTAACGGCCGGCTATTGGGCCGACACTGAGAATTTATACGAACCGGACAAAGCGGACAATAACCGGGCCGGTTTTTTGTCTACCTTTTTCCCAAACGGATACGCGCCCCGGTATGGCGATATTTTTAAAAATCCGGATCTGGCCGGGACTTTTGAATTAATAGCCAAAGAGGGTGCGGACGGTTTTTACAAAGGTGAAATCGCTGAAAAGATCGTTGGATTTTCAAAACGGGCCGGAGGACGGCTTTCGTTGAAGGATTTTCAGGACCATACGGCAAACTGGGTGGAACCGGTGAATACCGGCTACCGGGGATATAATGTATGGGAACTGCCGCCAAACGGACAGGGAATAGCCGTATTGCAGATGTTGAATTTGCTGGAGCATTTTGATATTGGATCGTTAAAACCGAATTCCGCCGAACAGCTTCACCTGTTTATCGAAGCAAAAAAGCTGGCGTTTGAAGACAGGGCCGTTTATTACGCGGATATGGATTTCGCCGACGTACCTTTAAAACAGTTGATCTCGAAATCCTATGCTGAAAAGCGGGTAAAACTGATCGACCGCAAGCGCGCCGCTCAGCATGTCGCCCCCGGCCGGATTCATTCGCGCGCCGATACAACCTACCTGACGACCGCCGATCTTGAGGGCAATATGGTATCGCTGATCCAGTCGAATTATTACCTGTTTGGTTCAAAGTATGTTGTTGACGGTTTGGGATTCCCGCTGCAAAACCGCGGCGCTTTGTTCTCTTTGGACGATAAGGCCATGAATAAACTGGAACCTCACAAAAGGCCGTTTCATACCATAATTCCCGCATTTGTGACCAGAAATGCAAAACCCGTATTCTCCTTTGGCGTTATGGGAGGTGATTTCCAGCCCCAGGGCCAGGTTCAGGTGCTGATGAATATTATCGATTTTGGCATGTCGGTCCAGCAGGCGGGAGATCAACCGAGCGTTTCGCATTCCGAAAGTTCAACCCCGCGGGGCGGAAAAATGACCGGCCCCGGTACCGTATCCTTTGAGAAAGGAATTCCTGACGCGGTCAAAGTGCGTTTGTCCGAGATGGGACATGATATCGGAGAGGATAACCGTTCACATGGAGGATACGAGGGTATCTGGCGGGTCAATGAACCGTTGCGGTATTTCGGCGCCTCCGAATCACGGCAGGATGGCTGCGCGATTGGATATTGAATTCGATACATATTTAAAACAGGGTACAAGTTTTATTTATAGAAAGGAAATTTAAAATCATGAACGGTTTTATCAAAATCAGATCTGTTTGTATTTTATTACCTCTTTTATTTTTAATTTATTTTTCCCCGATGTTTTGTGATGTTGTCAAGGGCAAAGATGTCACCGTCAGCAAAACCTATCTCAATTTTCCAGTGAATCAAAATGATGACGAGGTCAGCGTTGAGATTTTGCTGCCCGGGGATGTATCCCGGGTGTTCGATATCAACCTGGCGTTAAGTGATCCGCAGTACTGGGTGTTTATGGATGTGGGCCAGTGGACCGGCAAGGAAATTAAAATGACTGTCAAAAATTACGATGGTACGCACGCTGGCCTGGAAAAAATAGTTCAGGCAGACCGGATCGCCGGTCAGAACAGTTTATATCGGGAAAAACTGCGGCCGCAATTCCATTTTTCTTCCAAAAGAGGCTGGAACAATGATCCGAACGGTCTGGTGTATTATGACGGCGAATATCATTTATATTATCAGCATAATCCATACAGCATTTACTGGGGGAATATGCACTGGGGACACGCGGTGAGCACCGACCTGGTCCACTGGACAGAAATACAAAATGCGCTGTACCCGGATGAACTGGGAACCATGTTTTCCGGCTCCGCTGTGGTGGACTGGAATAATACTGCCGGATTTCAAACCGGTAACGATAAAGTCATCGTCGCGGCCTATACGGCGCATAAACATATTGAAGAAGAAGGCGCTCTTCAGGTACAGTGTATTGCTTTTAGCAACGACAGGGGCCGTACTTTTACCAAATATGAAAAAAATCCCGTTATCGGCGACCGGCGGGATGTATGGAACAGTTCAGATATCAGGGACCCGAAAGTGTTCTGGTATGAACCGGGAAAGCATTGGGTGCTGGTATTATTTGAACAGGTCGGCAATTCTATTTATACATCGGAAAATCTGAAGGACTGGACGTATCAGAGCCATATCGAGGGTTTCTGGGAGTGTCCCGAGCTTTTCGAATGCCGGGTGGATGACGACCCGGATGTGACTAAATGGGTGATGTATGGCGCGTCCGGCAGTTATTTAATTGGCGATTTTGACGGCAAAATCTTTACCCCGGAATCCGGTAAACACTGGTATAAGGACGGTCCTTTGTACGCCGCCCAGACATATAATGATATCCCTGCTTCCGACGGCCGCCGCATCCAGATCGCCTGGGGCACGATCCAATCACCCGGGATGCCTTTTAACCAGATGATGCTGTTCCCGACCGTATTTTCTCTACGAACGACCGTTAAAGGTATTCGGTTGTTCTGTGAACCCGTAAAAGAAATAGAAAAACTGCATGTTAAAAAATATCAGTGGCAAAATTTATCTCCGAAACAGATAAACAAAGAACTGGAAAAAGTAAATGGAGATTTGCTGCATATTAAATGTGAACTGGAAAGTAAAACCGCTCCTGATTTTGGTATCGAGATTTTCGGCAATCGGTTGGAATATGACCTGAACGGCAACAGGTTTAATGACTTTCCGTACTCGCTTGCACCAGGCAGTAAATCTTTGTATATGGAAATTCTGGTTGACAGGACCAGTATCGAAACATTCCTGGATCACGGCGCTTTTTGTTCCGTCAGAGCGCGGAATATTGAAAGCAAAGAAAAAGGAATTCATGTTTACCCCGAAGAAGAAAGAGAGATCATTGTTCGACATATGAAAGTGTATGAATTAAAATCAATTTGGGAATAACGTCCCGATAATTTCTTTTTTTAACAATGAAAAAGGAGAACAACTTATGTTAAAAAAACAGATTTTAATTGGCCTTTTATTTTTTTGTTTTATGATGGCTTGTACCACCGCGGGCAAAAAGGATGTTCCGTTGGATGTCAGGCTGGGTGAATTCGGGGCATTTTACACAAAAATCAATTCCGGGGAAAAATTTGAAGAATATTCCCGTACCGGTAAATACGCCGATATAATTGTGGACCTCGGGGATGGAATTAAAAAAGTTGTTTTTTGGCGGGGCGCCGGTTTTCTGCCTTATTTTGAAACCGCCAACGGAAAGTGGTACGTAGATGAACTCATTCCGCGAAAAGGGGACGGAGATGAAAAAAGGCCGGACAGAACAAACGTGTATTCGGTGGTGAAAATAATAAAAAGCACCCCGGAACAGGTTGTCGTTCACTGGAGATATTTGCCGGAATTCAGCGGCACCAATCCTCATATCGGTGTTCATGCTTCGAAATTTGTTGATGAATATTTTTACTTTTTCCCGGATGGCCGGGTCAGGCGAACCTGCCGAAGAGGAACAGAAAAAATCGATGTCTGGAGAGATCCGCTGAATGTTCTGGTGCAGACTTTTACTTTAACTGATAACGGCATAACAGACTTGAAGAGGACCGAGCCCCGGAAATCTGTCGAACAGAAAAAAGTCAGAGGCGCCCGGCTTGCGGATGAATTTAGCGTATCGCCCGTAGCGTGGTGGAATTTCGATGAAGCAGTGGGTGATAACGCCGTTGAACAGTTCAGCAATGCCGGTTGTGTTATAGCGGGTAATAAAAGTTTATGGCGAAAGGGCGTATCCGGCACGGCACTGCAGTTTGACGGTTACAATACGAATTTACATTTATCCGTGGACAAAGCCCCAAAAGTGTCCCCGGAGATCACACTTGAAGCCTGGGTTGCCATCGGAGCCTATCCCTGGAGTTGGGTACCGGTTATTCAGCAATGCGATGATGTGCCCGAAGAAATCGAAACCTACAGGGGCAAACGGGCCGAATTGATCGGCGAAGAGGAAGATGAGACGGAAGGTGAATTTAAGGTCGTCATAAAAAAAGAAAATGACACGGGCTATTTCCTCGGTATTGACGGGCACGGTTATCCCGGATTGAAACTCAAAGTGGGCGACAGTTGGGAAGAACTGGTCTCCAATACCCATCTCGAACGCCGGCGGTGGTATCATATCGCGGGAACATATAGTAAAGATACAGGCAGGATGACCGTTTATGTCAACGGCAAGCAGGCCGGTGAAAAAGATGTCGCCGGTGCGGACATAAAAATGTCAACAAAAGACCTGGTTATCGGCAAAGGGAAAAAACGCCGTCCTGTCGATCCGGTGCGGAAAAACACCTTTCCCGATTTTTACGCCTTTGACGGGTTGATCGATGAGGTCAAAGTTTACAATGTCGCCCTGAATGCCGCACAGATGGATGAATCATACAGGAGTGTAAAGATCACATATAAGGACCGTCATGAACCCGAGATGGATGAAAGACCGCTGCCGGCCGGGAGAAATACCGGACAATTCGGCGCTTATTATGAGCACTTGAAATTTTATGATATTTGGGATAATTTATGGCGTTTCAGCGAACATCCCGATGTGGTTGTCGAGTTTGACGCCCTGCCGTCCAAATTTGTGTTCTGGCGCGGCGTGGGCTACATCCCGATGATGGTCAATGAAAAGGGACAATGGTACAGTAACGAATTCAATGAAACCTGGAATAAATCCGGAGGCCAGGGATGCCAGGAACCCATGTCCGACAAGGAAAGCTATAACAATCACGCCCGGATAATAGAAAATACGCCCGCGCGGGTTGTTGTGCACTGGCGCTATCCTTTAATTGATGTCAATCATGTTATGGCAAATTATGATGAAGAGACCGGCTGGTGCGACTGGAGCGACTGGTATTACTATATATATCCGGACGGGATCGCCGCTAAAACCATGCATCTATGGACGCATGGCGAACGCAATCACGAATGGCAGGAATCCATGGCTATCTTTGGCCCGGAACAGCACCCGGAAGATATCATTGAAAAACAAAACACAGTAATCATGGTCAACCTGCAGGGCGATTCCAGTATCTACCACTGGACAACCGAACCGCCGGATAATGTTAAAGAACCGGAAGATAAAACCATCCAGTATATTAATTACACCGGTGAATATGATCCGGTGACGATCGGAGATTTTGAGTGGTCGAATGTGTACGGCGGCGAATTGACACCCTACGCAGTATTCCCGACATGGAACCACTGGCCGGTGGCGCAAATGCCCTCCGACGGCCGTTACGCCAGTTTCCCGGACCGTACGGCGCACAGTTCTTTGACCCATGTTGAGCCGACCATTTACAAAGAAGAAAAGGGCGGTAAGACCCCGTTTTATGAAAAAATTATGATGGAAGGGATGCTCAATACAAAACCGCTGGATCTGGTCCCGTTGGCACGATCATGGATGCGGCCGCCCGCAGTTTCCGGCGCAAAAGGGTGTTCGGGTACTTACGATAAGGGACAGCGGGCTTACATTATGGACGCTGAATCTTTCCCCATGATTTTTACTCTGGATTGTTCCGAAGAAAGTCCCCTGGCCAACGTTTGTTTTGTCATAAAGGACTGGGGCGATCATTCAGCGGCTCAATTAAAAATTAACGGCAACCAAATTGAGCCAGGCACGGATTTTCGTCAGGGAATAATCAGGGATGTTGACGGCACACCAACCATGAATGTATGGGTCAGCATGGAATCAAGTACACCGGTTGAATTTGAAATATCTAAATAACTCCTGATATGAAAACAGCCGCTCCGGTTTTTTTTTGAAATACCGGAGTGGTTGTTTTCAATAAAATAATGATGATGCCGAGGTAACATGAGATTATTATCTGTTTTGAAAAAAATCCTGATCCATATTGTTATGCTGTTTATCTTTTTTGCAGTTTATGATATTAAAGCGGATAACAATAATTTAAATGAAACTGGAAGCGTGACTGTTGAAAACGGCCGGTCCTGGCTGGATGTGGATTATGTCGGAGACGGATTGGTTGGTCACAAGCTGGATATTTATGTGCCCCTCAAAGGTGACGGGCCGTTCCCGGTTGTTGTTTACATCTACGGCAGCGCCTTTTTCGGAAACAACCGCAAAGGCACGGTAAATAAAGAATTTAAGCCCGTACTGCTGGACGCCGGTTTCGCGGTGGTGGCGATCAATCATCGGGGCAGCAGGGAGGCCAAATTCCCGGCGCAAATTCAGGATGCCAAAGCCGCCATCCGGTATATCCGCGCCAATGCGACGAAATATGATCTTGACCCGGACAGGATCGGCGCGACCGGGTGTTCGTCCGGCGGCCATCTGGTGACAATGCTGGGTACTGCGGGCGGAGTAAAAACATTCACGGCAGGGAATATAACAATGGACATGGAGGGCGCTCTGGGAAACCATATGGAAACCAGCAGCCGTGTCCGGGCCGTTTGTGACTGGTTTGGTCCGACAGATTTTTTGATCATGAATGCATGCGGCAGTGAGATGGACCATGACGCGCCGGATTCACCGGAATCGTCGCTGGTCGGCGGCCCGATACAGGAAAATCCCGATAAATGCGCGCTGGCCAATCCCATTACCTATGTGGATGCGGATGATTCGCCGTTTCTGATCTTTCACGGAGATGCCGACCCGCTTGTGCCGTTTTGTCAAAGCGATTCTCTGTATAAAGCATTAAAAGCGGCCGGAGTACCGTCCGAGTATACCCTGGTTAAGGGCGCGAAACATGGTGAGGGTTTGATCATTCCGGTTTATTTGAAAAGGATGGTTGAATTCTTTCATACACAGCTTGAGGTAAATTGAAATAATAGTGCTCAAATACATCAGGAAATAATATTTGGGGGATGCCTGGTGTTGAAGAATTTTTCATAAATAATTAAAAAAAAGATAGCAATAAATAAAAAATTTTTTTACTTTGACTTACTTAAATACCTTAAGAAAGAAAGTTTTTGTTAGCCGGACTTTTAATGCAGGTTGCAAAAGACAATAATCATTCTTAAAAAGAGAAAAAATTAACTGCACAGGGAGGTGAAAATTAAAATTAATGGTTCTTCTAACATTTAGTTGGTAGTAGCTTGAATAATTTTCAAAGAGAAATATTGGATATCGTGAAAACCATAAGCTGAACGTTT
>Ga0272441_10009972_pt1 | contig 14520 bp, 8 predicted proteins | sample SSMProp6N_FD_193582 | JGI IMG/M metagenome (GOLD analysis project Ga0272441, IMG submission 193582) | Marine sediment archaeal communities from Little Sippewissett salt marsh, Falmouth, MA, United States - SSM-Prop-6N | ecosystem: Environmental > Aquatic > Marine > Wetlands > Sediment ... | reverse complement strand
CCAGAGGCGAGGCGTCTTGCCGCGCTGCTCGTACGTGAGCAGGTTATAGTACGGTCGGAGCAGGGCCGTCCGCAGGGCGATCGTCCCGAGCGCGCTGCCCCCGATGCCCAGGACGACCACGTCCTCGAAGCGGCCCTGCCACTCGCCGGCCAGGGCCTCGACGGCGTCGATTTGCGAGAGGGCCTCTCTCTCCGGCAGGCGGCGGTAGGGCGTGGCGTCGAGATTGTCGGCCAGGCGCTCGGCGATGCCGGTGGTTTCCTCCGCGAGCGCGGACCACTCGCTCTCGGTCAGGCCCTCGTCGCCGATGGCCTCGGCGCGGGCGCCGTCGTACTCGAATCGGATGTCGGCCATCATTGGCCTCCTTTATGGCTGTCGTTGAGCCGCCGACGGCACGTCGGCGGTTGTCCGTGCGTCGGTGCGGCCTTGCCCGTTCGCGGCGACCTGCGGTCGCCGGCTCAACGGTCTTGCGTTTTATGCGTCCGACACGCTCTCCAACCGCGCATGCGCCGGGTCCATCAGTTTCTCCCCGACCGTGTTGAAGCGGATGCGGACCATCCGCCGGCCGCCGGACGTCGCGAACCGGGCCACCCGGCCCAGGCCGTACGTCGGGTGCCGGACCACCTGCCCGACGGCCAGGCCCGTCTCGGCGTCGCGCTCGGGCCGGACGACGCGGTCGGCGCCGGGCTGGCGGTACCCGCTGCCGCCGCCCTCGCGGCGGAAGGCGGTGGGGGCCGTGCCGGTCGTCTCGTCGATCGGCTGTATCGCCTCGGGGGCGATCTCCCGCAGGAACGGACTGGCGGGGCTCCGCTGCTGCCGGCCGCGGAGCCGCCGGTACACCGCCAGCGTCAGCGTCAGGTGCTGCTTGGCCCGCGTCATGCCGACGAAGAAGAGCCGCCGCTCTTCCTCCACGCGGTCGGGATCGTCGCGGTTGCGGATGTGCGGCAAGAGGCCGTCCTCGCACCCCGCGATGAAGACGGCGGGGAACTCCAGCCCCTTCGCCGCGTGCAGCGTCATGAGGGGGACCCGGTCGGCCCGCTCGTCGTAGCCGTCCTGGTCGCTCATCAGGCGGACGGTCTGGAGGAAGCCTTCGAGGCCGGCGGGGACCTCCGGGTCGCCCGCGTACTCTTCGGCCGCGCGGTCGAAGGCGGCCCCGACGCTGATGAGTTCGTCGAGGTTCTCCTTGCGGTCGCGGTCCTCCTTTTCGTCGAGGCTGTCGGCGTAGCCGGTGTCGGCGATGGCGGACTCGATGAGCGGCTGGACGGCGTCGCGGGGTTCCTCGGCCAGGGCGTCCATCATCTGGCGGAACCGCACCAGGGCGGCCCGGCCGCGGGGGCCGAGGTCCGGCACATCGGCCGCGTGGGGCAGAGCGTCCCAGAGGGCGATCCCCTCGGCGGCGGCCCAGTCCGCGAGGCGCTGGAGCGTCTTGTCCCCGATGCCGCGCGGCGGGGTGTTGATGATCCGCCTCAGGTGCACCTCGTCGTGCGGGTTGTGCAGGACCTCCAGGTACGCCAGGACGTCCCGCACTTCCTTCCGCTCGTAGAAACTCGTGCCGCGCACGATCTCGTAGGGAACGGGCGGCGAGGCGCGGCGGAAGGCGTCCTCCAGGGCCCGCGTCTGGGCGACCGTGCGGACGAAGACGGCCACGTCGCGCAGGGCGAGGCCCTCCTCGCCCACCAGCCGGCGGATGCCGCGGACGACGGCGTCGGCCTCGGCCTCCTCGTCGTCGGTCCGGACGACGCGGACCTTCTCGCCCTGCGGGTTGTCGGTGTACAGCGTCTTGGCCTTGCGGTTGGCGTTGTGGCGGATGACGGCGTCGGCGGCGGCGAGGATGGTGCGGGTGCTCCGCCAGTTCTGTTCCAGGCGGACGACGTGGGCGTCCGGGTAATCCTTCTCGAAGTCGAGGATGTTCTCCAGCCGCGCCCCGCGCCAGCCGTAGATGGACTGGTCCGGGTCGCCGGTGGCGCAGAGGTTCCGTCGGGGACCGGCGAGGTCCCTCGCCAGGACGTACTGGGCGTGGTTCGTATCCTGGTATTCATCGATGAGGATATAACGGAACCGGTCGCGGAGGTGCTCGCGGAAGGCCTCCGAGTGCCTGAGGCCCAGGGCGGTCTCCAGGAGCAGGTCGTCGAAGTCGAGGGCGTCGGATTTGTTCAGGATGGCCTCGTAGGCCTCGTAGATCTCGCGGAGGTAGCGGGCCCGGAAGTCGGACCCGCCCGGCGGCCGGAAGTCGCGGGCCCGCTGGAGCCGGTTCTTCGCCCGGCTGATGGCCGTGGCGCAGCCCCGCGGGTCGAAGTGCGTCGGGTCCAGGTTCAGCCGCACGAGCGCCCGTTTGACGGCGGCCTGCTGGTCGTCGGCGTCGTAGATGGTAAAGTGCGGGTCCAGGTCCAGGAGGTCGGCGTACTGGCGCAGCATCCGGGCGCAGAAACTGTGGAACGTGGCCACCAGCGGCGGACGGACGCCGGGCAGCAGGGCCTCGGTCCGCTCCCGCATCTCGCCGGCCGCCTTGTTCGTGAACGTGATGGCCAGGATGTGCCGGGCGGGCACGCCCTGGCCCATCAGGTAGGCGATGCGGCGGGTGATGACGCGGGTCTTGCCGCTGCCCGCGCCGGCGAGGACGAGCAGCGGCCCTTCGGTATGCGTGACCGCCTCCTGCTGGGCGGGGGTCAGGTCGGTGAGAATGTCCATCGGTTTCCGTCTTTCCGGGGAGTGCGGGCGAGGGGGTACTATAGCATCGCGCGGGCGCACTGTCCATGCCGTCGTCCGGGAACGGCGGAAAGACGGTTCGCGAGCGCCCGCGTCCCCTCCTTGCGGACGGCAGCGGCGGTGCGTGGACAAAAACCCGTGCGGTTTTGCGGCGCGCTCCGCACCGCGTCGCCGGTCGAAAACGGCCCTCACGGCCCCGCGAAGGCCGATTTCGCGCCGCCCGTTTGACTTCTGTCTCCGATCCGTATCTTACACGTGGTACGGAAAACGCAAAAGGCCGGGGTGCAGGGACATCTCGGCCATCGCCTATGTTATGGAATCGGAGGAAAGCATGAACCACCTGCGCCGCAACGGCAACAGAGTTTTTGGGATCGCGATCGTGGCGGCAGTCTGTCTGCTGGCGTCCGCGGCCGTGGGACAGGCCTCGATCATCGAGGCCGTCGGGACGGCCGAACGTCTCACCGAGGGCCCCTACGCCGGGTGGTACAAATACTCCTACCAGGTGACGTGGGACCTGGACAAGGGCCTTAGCCATGTCGATGTGGTCCACAAACCCGGCTGTTTGGACGACGACCACATTATTCTCTTCGACTCGGACCAGGCCGGCGGGCCGGACGGGATGTCGACCGGCGACGACTGGGAACCCGGCGGTCCCGTTTCGCTGACGGTGCCGTGGCAGGGCAGCTTCGAAGGGGGCGGCGACGCGAGTACCGGCGTGACGGCTCCCCTCGTCAAGTGGGAACCCGCCGCCGGCGAGCCGGGCAAGCAGGGTACGGGCCTGTTCTGGTATTACGCGAACATCCTGCCGCAGTTCGGCATCGTCGACGACGTCATCGTCGGCAAGGCCGGGCCCCATGTCGTCCCCGGCGACCTGGATGGGGCGTATCCGTCGTGCAACACGGTGAACACGCCGGAACCAGCCAGCATCGTTCTGATGCTGTGCGGGGCGGCGGGGGCGGCGTTTCTGCGTCCCCGAGGCCGGAGGGCGTAGGGGACTCAGGCACTTCTCCTGTGCCGCCCTCCACATCCCGGACCACGAACTTTTGGCTTGGCCGCCGTAACCGCCGTGCGTATCCTGCCTCCATGCTTATCGGCCACGGCATCGACCTCTGCGGCGTGGGACGGATTCGGCGGATGATCGCCGATCACGGCGACCGGTTCCTCCAGCGGACCTACACCGAGGCGGAAGTGGCCTACGCCCGCCGCCGAAAGAAGGGGTTCGAGGAGACCCTCGCCGGCCGCTTCGCCGCCAAGGAAGCCGTCATGAAGGCCCTCGGCACGGGGTGGCGGGACGGCGTGGAGTTCCGCGGCATCGAAATCCTGAACCACCCCAGCGGAAAGCCCTACGTCGTCCTCCACGGGACGACGGCCGAGCGGGCCGAGGCCCTCGGCATCACCGCCTGGCACATCTCCATCACCCACACGGAGGACCTGGCGATCGCCTCGGCCGTCGCGGAGGGGGAAGGCGCCCCGGAAAGGACGGCCGGCGCCTGACGGGTCTCTCCCTGCCGCCTGGGGCGTTGACGCGCCGACCGTCTCGCGGTAACGTAGCCGTAGGTCGGCGACGCCACATCTCTTGCGTCGACCCGGAAGGAGGCATGCCATGGCGGCGTCCACGTCCAGGCGGCGACTTCTTGCGGTCCCGGTTGCTTTGCTGATTCTCCTCGCTCTGGCGGCAGAGGTCCGCGCCTACGGCGGCAAGTACGGCGGCGCCGGCGGCGGCTACGATCGCGACGACGACGACCTCAAAGAGCGCCATCGCGAACGCGTTTCCAAGCAGGCCGAGACGTACGTCAAGGCGCTGGAGGCCGTCCGGAAGGAAGAGGAACTCGCCCACAAGCGCCTCCAGAAGGGCGAGCAGAAGGCCCGCAGCGACGCCGATGGCGATGACGTCAAGGAGAAACGGGCCGTGCGGCTGGCCCGGCACAAGGCCATCGAGATGCGTTTGCGAGCCGATGCCAAATACGCCCGCCTGTTTGTCGCCGTCCAGAAGTTCAAGGCCGAGGAGGACGATTACTTCACCGGCGAAACCAAGGCTCGGATCGAAATCCTGGTCGTCCAGATTAAGGACCAGGCCCGCTCGAACCGCAAACGCATCGCGGACCTCTACGTCGACGTCGAGCAGCCCGTGAAGGCCCTCAAGATGCTCGAGGCCGTCTACCAATCGCTGTCGCCGAACGGACGGGCCATGGCCACGGATCTGCGCGGGCAGATCAAGGCCCTCCGGACGCAGCTCGGCCTCAGGGATGATGACGCGGGGCGGTGACGCGGCGTCGCCGCCGGTTACGCGCCGGCCTTGAGCGTCCGGGCGTAGTCCGCCCAGAGGTCCCCGGCCGTCTTGCCCGTCCACTCCTTCCATACTTCCGGGCGGTACCGGCCCTCGCGCATGGTGGCGTTGAGTTTGCGGATGAGGTCCGCGTCGACGGACTCGACCACGTAGTTCAGGAACGCCGCCGTCGTGCGGTAACTGTCGGTGTAGTTGGCCCGGTCTGGGTCGGGGCGGGGCCGGAGGGATTTCGGCTCGAACCGGAACCACCGGATGTAGTCGGCGATGCCTTCGACGAGCCACCCCGGGTTCCGCCGGCCGCCGCGCGACCGCCCGTATTGCTGCACCACGTGGACGAGTTCGTGGATGACGGCGCCGGTGGCCTCGCCCTTGCGGTTGGCGAGGAACCACCGGCCGGCGCAGCGGACGCGCGTGCCGCCCGTTGCGGCTACGCCTCGCATGGTCCGGTCGAACGTGACGCGGACGCGGCGGGGCGCCTCGAAGCCGTCGCTCGGCAGGGCCGCCACGATCCGCGGGTACCACGCCTCGCACGCCGGGATCAGCCGCTCGGTCACCCACGCGTCCAGATCCGGCACGTCGGCGCAATCGAACGTAAATTCATATTTGTGATCGATGGTGCAGGTGTGCACGCCCTTCGGCGGCGGGGGTGGAGCGTGCTCGCGCCCGTCGTCGACGTCGATTTCCCCGAAGAACGTGTTCCCGAAGGGGTCGTCCCGCTCGGTCGGCCGGGCCGCCAGCAGGAGGTACCGGAACGTGCCGAGCGGCCGGCCGGCGTCGTGGCGGACGGCGACGGCGTACTGCCCGCCGGGCCGGCCACGCTCGGGCCGCGTGTCGACGGAGGCCAGGCGCGTCCAGCCCGCCTCGGCGGGATCCGTGCCGGCGTCCGGACGGGCCTGGAACCCTTCCGCCTTCCCGTCGGCCGCGTACAGCCGGTAGACCTGGGGCCCGCGCGTCGAGGGGTGCCACGAGTAGGTGCGGATCTGGAGGACGGTGACGGCCTTGCCGAGGTCGACGCGCAGCCGCCCGCCGTCGGTGCCGGCGCCGAAGAAGAAACTGGCGCCCGGCTCGTCGGGGGCGGCCTGGCCCCGCCCGTCCTTCAGGACGGCCGGCCCCGCGCCGTTCGGGTCGGCCCGGCCGGAGAGGACCTCGACGGTCGCGTCGTTGGCGGCGTCGGTCCGGCTGGGCGGGGGGACCTTCTCGAACCGGAACTCGGCCGTTGCCTCCCGGCCGGTGCGGTGATTGACGACCGTCTCGACGGCGGCGGGCGCGGCTGCCGTCCACAGCAGGCCGCACGTCACGACGGCGGCGGAGGCGAAGCGACGGGTCATGGGTGGGGCCTCGGTTGCCGGCGCCGGGCGGCGCGCCAGGTCGCTCATCGCTACCCGCCGAAGGTCCGGAGTTGGATGCGGACCCGCTCGGTTGACGTGTAGTACCGGTGGATCCGCGTCCCCTTGGGGTAGTACTGGTACTCGTCGAGTTCGGCGAGCAGGTCCGCGGCGTCCGCCTCGTGCGCGGTGTACAGGTCCATCGCCTGGTAGCGGCGGGCGAAGGTCTCGAGGAGGTTCAGGGCGTCGACGGCCGCCTGCCGCCGCCCGAGGTACACGCGGGCCACCTTGTTCCACTGGAGGGCCGCCGGTTTGCTGGCGATGCTCGTGAAGCGCCGCTTCGTCAGTTCCGGCCGGACCTTCTTGCAGTAGACGATGGCGTCGCGGGCGCCCTGGAGGACGTTGTCGACGATCTTTCCGAGGACGGCCTGGCGGTGGGCGTCGGCGAAACCCGGCGCGTAGACGTTGGCCTTGGCGAGTTGGGCGAGGGCCTTTTCGGCGGCATCATATAACCGGGTCCGGCTGTTGAGGCCCGACGCCTCCTGGGCGATCTTCGTGGCCAGGCCGAGACACTGGTCGGCCTTCCAGGGCATGGCGGCTTCCATGACCTCCTCGAATCGCCCGAGCCGCTTCTCCCCCACCTTGGTCGTGCCGAGGTCGCGGAGCATCTCGGCCCCCGCCGTCAGACGGAGGCGATCGTTGTCGGCCTCGGCCAGAGCGGCCCGTCGGGCGATGGCGGTGGCGGCCCCGTGGGCGTCCCGGATCTGGAGGTAACAGGTGATCAGCGCCCCCGTGGCGGCGAGACGTTTCTCGGCGGGGAAGTGTTTCAGGTCGATCCGCATGAGGCCTTCCAGCAGGCCGCCCGCCTCCACCCACTTGCCCGCGACCAGGGCGGTCCGGGCCTTCTTGAGAGTGGCGTCGACGTCGGCCGGGGTGACCTCTGCCGGCACGATTTTCGGCGGGGGTTTGTCCGGATCGTCGGCCCCGCCCGCCGCACCGCCCGGCTCGGCGTCGCGCGCGATCGCCTTGACGCTGACCATCGGGATGGTCATCTTGCCGCTGATCGTCTTCAGGACCACCGCCTCGTCCGTCTGCTCCACGATCGTGCCCGTGAACGTTTCGCCGGACTTCGTGGTGACGGTGTCGGCGGCGGCAGCGGCCGCCAGAAGAACGAGGACGGTCACGGCCGGGGCGGCAACGCGGGCCGCTCGCCGCAGGGGCACGGACCGGCCTCTCCTGTAACCGGGGACGTGCGATGCCCAGTGCATGGCGGGCTCCTTTGACGCAACGACCGGCGGGCTCGACCCGCCTCCAGTGCGGGGGTTTCCTTCTCCTTGCATCTATACCCTACCGGCGGCGCGGATGCAAGAGCGGATCGGCCGAGGAAGACGGAGCGGAAAACGCGGAACGGGCAACAACGGCGGCGCTGGCTGCGCCTTTTAGCCGCGACGCGCCGTGGCGCGCCCGGCTCAGAACCCGCTCCCGACGCGCCGCGGCGTGATGCGCAGGAGCGTGCGCATCCCGGGAATCTTCAGGTGATACCGCAGTTCGTCGAGTTGGGCGAGCAGGGCGTTGAGTTTCTCTTCGCGCTTGTTCGCCAGATTCGGCAAGTTCTCTTCCTTGGCGAGGCGCCGGAGGTTCTCGATGGCGTCCTCGGCCGCCTGACGCCGACTCAGGTACCGGTTGACGTACTCGTTGTACCTGATGGCGTGCTTGACGCTGGTGGCGCTGGTCTTGTAATAGGGTGTGACGTTGAACTTGCGTTCGTCGGTGCAGATCTGGACGGCTTTCTCGGCGGCCTGGACGACGTTGTCGGCCACGGTCGACAGGGCGGCCTCCCGGTGCTCCGTGCTGAAGCCCGGCGCGAACAGGTCGGCCTCCTCCAGGTTGCCGAGGATCTTGTCGGCGACGCGTTTCATGGTGGCCCACTTGTTGAGGCTCTCGGCGCCCTCGCCCACCTCCTTGGCCGTTTTGAGCAACTCCTCGGCCTTCCACTTCGTGCCGGCCGAGATGGCGTCGTCGTACGTCTGGACGAATTGCCATTCCTGGCTGATGCCCATGCCGGTCTCGGCGGCCTCGAGGGCCTCGGCGGTGGCCAGGAGACGCTTCTTGTCGGTCTCGGACGTCACCAGGCTGGCGCGGCGGCGGAAGACCCGGCCGGCGCCCTCGATGTCCTTGATCTGGAGATGGCATGTGGCCAGGGCGGCCGTCGCCGCCAGACGCTGCTGGTGCTGGAAAATGGTGGGGGGCAGTTCGAGCAGGCCGGCCAGCAGCGATCCGCCCTTCACCCAGTTGCCCGCGCCGATCGCCGTCTTCGCGTTCTGGAACGCTTCCTGGGCCTTCGTGGGCTTGATCTTCTCCGGCACGATCTTGTCTTTGTGCGGCTGGGTGTCGCGCACGATGTGCTGAATTGAGGTCACCGGGACGGTGATCTTCCCGCTCGCCGTCGCGATCGTGATCTGCGTGGGGGTTTCCTCGACGATCGTCCCCGTGAACGTCTGATGCGACTTTGTCGTGATCCGGGCCCCGTCCGCCACGGCCGGCACCAGGACCAGGGCGCCCAGCGCACACCACACGGTCAGAATTCGCCGTGCCAGAATCATGATACGACCTCTCTCGTCCGATTGATAACGGATGCGAGGTTTCTCGCGTTCCCCTACGCCCCAGGGGTCGGTAGGTACGGGCGTTGGCAGTGTAAGGCGAGATGAGCCGACCCGCAGAGCAGGTGGTCAAACGCCTGCCTACCCTTAGATTACCACGTATACCCCGAGGTTTCGCTAAAAACTTGTTCGCAGCCGGTGTGACGCCCCCGCGGGCGCAGGCAGCACCCCTCATGGCGCCTATCGACCATGTGCCGGTCCGCGCTTTAAACCGATCGGCGTTTTTTCCCGGTCGGCCCTTCCGCGGCCGCCTCGGCGCGGCCGATTCGCCGAGGCCGAACCTCGCCTTTGCCAGTCTACGGGAGGAGCCGGCGCGAATCAAGGGTACGCACGCCAGTTGGTGCGCCCGGGCGCCATGCCGTTCGGTGAAACGCGCCGGCCGAGTTTACCCGCCGTCGTTGGCGGGGCCGGCGGCTAACGGTGCAACCCGTGCAGGTTGACGTTTGCCTCGCCGCCGTTGCCGTTCCTGTTGCCGGTTGCCTGCCGTTCCGAAGGTTGGCGTTCCGCTGGCTTCCCTTTATAATGCGGCGGCAGGAAGCCAACCATCGGAGGGCAGGACATGCGCTTGAGCCGCACATCCCACCTCATCGCCGCCGCCGTACTCCTTGCGGCACCGGCCGCCGCGGGCGCCGCCGAGGTCCTCGTCGAGGCCGAAGCCTTCGACGACACCGGCGGGTGGGTCATCGACCAGCAGTTCATGGACGTCATGGGGTCGCCGTACCTCCTCGCACACGGCATGGGCCGGCCCGTCAAGCCCGCCACGACGGAGGTCGTCTTCCCCGAAACGGGCACGTACCACCTGTGGGTCCGCACGAAGGACTGGGTGCCGGAGGAGGAGTGGACCCCCGGCCGGTTCACGGTGGTCGTGGCCGCTGCGCCCGCCGACGCCGTCTTCGGCGCCGAGAAGCCCGCGTGGCACTGGCAGTCCGGCGGGACGGTCGCGGTCAAGGCGAAACGCGTCCGCGTGGAACTCGTGGACGTGACCGGCTTCGAGGGCCGCTGCGACGCCCTCTATTTCACCACGGACCCGAAGGCCCGTCCCCCGGCTGAGGCCGGCCCCAAGATGGACGCCTGGCGCCGCCGGCTGCTGGGTCTGCCCGAGGCGCCGCCGTCGGCCGGCGAGTTTGACGTGGTTGTCGTGGGCGGCGGCATCGCGGGCACCAGCGCCGCCATCGCGGCCGCGCGGCTCGGCTCGGAGGTGGCGCTCGTGCAGGACCGGCCCGTCCTGGGCGGGAACGCCTCCGGCGAAATCCGCGTTCACACGGGCGGTGACGCCGGGCCGAATATCGTGGGCGAAATCAACGCCCCCTACCACGCCGGCGCCGGCAAGGAGCCCCATCCCACCGACCGCTGGGACGACCGTCGCCACGCCGTCGTCCGGGCCGAGAAGCAGATCCACCTCTTCCTGAACACGCACGTCTTCCGCGTCCAGACGAAGGGCGACCGCATCGCGAGCGTGGACGGCAAGGACATCCGCACCGGCAAGGAACTCCGTTTCGCCGCCCCCGTTTTCATCGATTGCACCGGCGACGGGTGGGTCGGCTACTGGGCCGGCGCCGAGTACCGCGTCGGACGCGAGCCGCGCAGGCAACACGACGAGTCCATCGCCCCCGAGAAGGGCGACAAGATGGTCCTCGGCACCAGCCTCATGTGGGGCAGCCGCAAGACCGACCACAAGGTCGAGTTCCCCGAGGTGCCCTGGGGCAAGGCGGTCGCCAAGGACATGGAAGCCACCGAGGGCAACTGGACGTGGGAGTACGGCCATTACCTGGACACGATCGAGGACGCCGAGGCGATCCGCGACACGCTTCTCCGCGCCATCTACGGGGCGTGGTCGAACGCCAAGAACGGGTCGAAGGAGGCGGCCTACGCCAATCTAGAACTCTCCCACGTGCCGTTCGTGGGCGGCAAACGCGAGAGCCGACGCCTCATCGGCGACACCATCCTGACCCAGGGCGACATCCAGGCCTGCCGCCAGTTCCCCGACGGCGTGGCCAAGGGATCCTGGTCCATCGACCTCCATTTCCCGAAGGACTACAAGCGGTACCCGTTCCGCACCTACGCCGAGTTCAACAAGGTCAAGCCGTATCCGATTCCGTACCGGTGCCTGTACTCGAAGAATATTGAGAACCTGCTGATGGCCGGCCGCAACGTCAGCCTGACGCACGTGGCCCTGGGGTCGGTGCGGGTGATGAACACGGGCGGCCAGTTGGGCGTTGCGACGGGGGCCGCCGCCCATCTATGCAATAAACACGATACGACGCCCCGCGGCGTGTACGAGAAGCACCTCAAGGACCTGCTCGACATCCTCGCGAGCCGGGGCGACTACGAGGGCGCGCTCGAGCCGAGGGGCGAGGCCGCACGGGCCGCCGTCCCGCCCGCGCCGCCGGCGTCGGACGTGGCGGTCGGCGTCCTGACCGCCTCCTCCACCCGCTGCACGGGCGGGTATCCGCTGACGGACGTGCCGGACGATCTCCTCGGCGCCACGTGCGTCACCCTCGGCCGGGGCCAGTGGACCGCTCCCGGTGCGGCCTACGCGTTCACCGTCGACCGGCCCGCGACCGTGTACCTGGCGGTCCACGACCGCGGCAAACCGGCGCTGCCGGACGGCTGGGAGAAGACCGATAGGCGCCTGACGTGGAAGGCGGGCGGCGGGGCGAAACACACCGATACCGTCTGGCGAAAAGAGGTGGCGAAAGGGCGCGTCGATGTTCCGCCCCACCTCGGCCGCGAGGGTTCGTACTTCGGCCTCCCGCACCTGGCCGTCGTCGTGCCGAAGGAGGGGAAGGACGTGGAGGTCAAACCCGTGGAGTAGGCCGTGTGGCCCGGCCGGTCTTGCCCGGCCGGGAGAGCCGCGTAGGCCGCGGCGGGCCGCGGCTCGATGAGCCGCGTGCCCCGAGCCGCGGCGCGCGGCCCGCAAGCGGGCCGGCGAACACGGGCGTTCGCGCGTCTCGCAACCGCCCCGACGCTCGCGCCGTGGTTGTGACTGTTGCCTAATGCCGAATATCGAATGCCGCTTGCCCGTCGTTCGCCTGTTGCCTGGCAACCAATGACCAATGACCAATGACCAGGGACAAAGGATGAACCGCCGCCGATTCCTCCAGACCGCCGCCGCGGGTGGGGCGATGGCCGTCGCGCCCGGCACGTGGGTCCTCGCCGCCCGTCGGCCGGAGCCCGGCCTGCCCGGCGCCGACGAGGGCGAGGTCGTTTTCCGAAGCAGTTTCGAGCCGGGCGACCCGATGCCGCCCACGCTCGACGGCCACACCGTCACCGACGCCGCCGCCCGCACGGGCAAGCGATCTCTCGTCGGGGAAGTGAAGGGCCCGAACGCGGCCCGGTTCCTGGAGATTCCGCTGACCCTTGCCGCCGGCCGTCTCGTTCACATCGAGTGCCACGTCCGGAGCGACCAGCGGTCCGCGTGCGCCGTCTGGCTCCGCAGCGGGGGGAAGCGCATCTCCCTCGGCCGGACCGACCGCATCCCGGCCGGCAAGTGGAAACGCGTCACCGCCACGTGGCGGGCCGATGAGGCGTTCGCCGGCGTCGTCCAGATCGTGGCCCCGTCCTCGTTCAACGCCCCCGTCGGCCGCATGTGGATCGACGACGTCACCGTCACGACCTACGAGGACCCGTGCGACTGGCCCGCGTTCGTCCACGATTTCCCGGCGACGGCGGCCGATGCGAAGGGCCGCGTCTGGATGGCGACGCTCCAGCGCCCCGTCGACCGCGGCCTCATTTGCATTTACCGTCTGGACGGCACGGAGCCCCGCGAGGGTGCCACGCTCGATCCGAAACCGTGCACGGCCGTGGCCCCGCCCGCCATCGCCGCCGCGGGGGACGGGTGCGTCGTGGCGTTTCCCGTGGAGTGCGACGACCGCTGGCGCATCGCCTGTGCCTTCGTCGCCGGCAAGCGCGGCGCCAAACCCGCCGTCCACACGATTGCGCACGGCGGAAACGCCAACATCAACCCGGCCGTCGCCGTCCACGACGACCGTGCGACGGTCCTGTGGGAGACGAACGCCGACGGCTGCCGCCGCATCGCCGCCTGCCGCGTTGGGCCGGACGGCCCGGGCGAATGCCGGACCCTCTCCGCCGCCGGCGCGAGCGCGTACAACCCCGCCGTCGTCGCCCGAACGGACGGGTCCCTCTTTGCCGCGTGGGACGCCTTCCGCGACGGCGCCGCCGACGTCTACGGGGCCGTCTGCCGCGACGGACGGTGGAGCGCCCCGCGGCGGTTGACGTCCGATGGGCGCATCGAACGCCACCCCCATCTGGCCGCGCGCGGCAGCGAGGTCTGGATGGCGTGGCAGGCCCAGTCGTATCCGGACAGCAAGATCAACCTCGTCACGGAGCAGCGCATCTGTGTGGCCCGCGTGGACGGCGACCGTCTGCTGGCGCCGAAAGGCCACGCCGCGCACGTCCTCGGCTGCCCCGGCCGGCTTCTCCGGCCGCAGGTGGCGTTCGACCCGTCGGGCCGGCTGTGGCTGTCGGCCCGGCGGGCGGTCGGTCGGCACGGCGGATGGGAACCGCTCGTCTGGTGCTGCGGCGGGGATGAATGGTCCGGGCCGCACCGTCTGCTGCACCAGTACGGCCGGTGGCGGCCGGTACCGATGGCCTGGGGCGACGGCGGCGGCCGGGCCGTCTGCCAGTTCGACGACCTGCCCAACGCCTGGCGCGAGCAAGGCATCCATCCGGACTGGAAGTCCGGCCTGGCGGTCCGGACGCTGCCGGCCGAGGCCCTCCCGCCCGCCGGGCCGCCCGAGACCGAACCGCTGGCCATGCCCGAGACGGACTTTGCGCTGGCCGAGAAACGGGCCCTCGTCGCTGCCGACCTGCCGCGCGAGACCCTGGAGCACGCCGGGACGACACTCACGCTCTATTGGGGCGACTTTCACGATCACACGGACCTGTCGGTGTGCCAGCGGGAACTGAACCCGCCCGGCCACGACCTGCTCGCGAACGAGCGTGATATCGAACAATTGGATTTCGTTGCCCTGACGGACCACGGCTACAACTTCGATCCGCCGCAGTGGGCCTTCAACGGGGCGCAAATCCGAGCCAACCACGATCCCGGCCGCTTCGTCACGTTCCTCGGCGAGGAGTGGACCAGCGACCACATCCCGTACAAGCCGCCGCGCCACGGCACGCAGGTCGGGACGGGCCGGCGCGTGGTGCTCCGCCGGTACGGGCACCGGAATCTCATCTTCCTGGACCCGCGCGGCAAACGGTTCTTCGATTCGCGCGACGGCGACATCCCCCCCGCCGAGGTGTGGGAGCGGTTCGAGCCCGGCCGGATCATCGCTATCCCGCACCAACTGGCGGACCTCGGCAACCGGCCGACCGACTGGTCGTGCCACGACCCGCGGTACCAGCCCGTGGCGGAGATCTGGCAGACGCGCGGCTCCTACGAGTACGCGGGGTGTCCGCGGCAGGCGGGGCGGTCGATGACGCAGGCCGGCCACTACCTCCAGGACGCCTGGGCCCGCGGCCTGGTGATCGGCGTCATCGCCAGCCCGGACCACGGCGGCGGAAAGGGCAAGGTCGGCGT
>Ga0272441_10009971_pt1 | contig 14522 bp, 16 predicted proteins | sample SSMProp6N_FD_193582 | JGI IMG/M metagenome (GOLD analysis project Ga0272441, IMG submission 193582) | Marine sediment archaeal communities from Little Sippewissett salt marsh, Falmouth, MA, United States - SSM-Prop-6N | ecosystem: Environmental > Aquatic > Marine > Wetlands > Sediment ... | reverse complement strand
TAGAATAACAAAAACATCGCATGATGCGAAAAGATCAAAGAAGCCTATCCAGGGTAAATATCCCGGTTGTAATATTACCGCTCGCATTTAAAGTTTCAGGTTGTTTCCTGAGGAACCATTTCCCGGGGTTGGCTGGGAGCCAAAAAATCAAGAGCAAGATCAAAAATCAATCTTGCGATGAAACATGCTGTAAAAATATTGAAGGCAATACCAATTGAAAGTGTTATCGCAAATCCTTTGATAGGTCCTGTCCCGAATGCAAACAGAATTATTGCTGCAATAAGTGTCGTAAGGTTAGCATCCCAGATGGTTATTGTCGCACGGTTAAATCCATCATCAACCGCCGACCTGAATGGCTTTTTCTTTTCAACCTTACCGTGTTTGATGATAATCTTTTTAACCATCTCTTCACGTATTCTCTCGTATATGAGGATATTGGCATCTACTGCCATGCCTATCGTTAAAACTATTCCAGCAATACCTGGTAAAGTCAAAACCGCTCCTAGAGCTGAAAGACCCGCAAAGATGAAAAGCAAGTTAAGGGTTAGTGTAATAAAAGCTACGAGCCCCATTGAACCATAATAAATAACCATAAATATTATAACTAAAATCGCTCCGTACATTCCTGCTGTTAAACCTTTCTCTATCGAGTCCTGACCCAAGGATGGCCCAACAGTTCTTTCTTCGAGAAATTTTATCGATGCTGGAAGAGCACCAGCTCGAAGGATTAAAGAAAGGTCTTCAGCTTCTTGCAGAGTATATGAACCGGATATTACACCCTGATCTCTGATCTTATCTTTAACAACAGGAGCGGATTGAACAATCTTATCAAGCACAATTGCCAGTTGCTTGCCAACATTCTCACTCGTAAAATTATAAAACCGCTGTCCACCGTCGGGTGTCAATGTAAAATTTACAGCAGGTAAATTTGAATTATCGTATCCCAAACGAGCATCCTGAAGATCGGAACCTGATACAACAGACTCCTTCTTTAAAAGATAATATCCGGTAATAGCTTTCTCGATACCTACTTTTTCCATGATAGCTAATATTTCCTGATCTTCCGGAATATTACCATCCTTGAATTTTGTCAAAAGCTCTTCCTTGGTCTTGGCAAAATCCGTAACCTCTCTCCACTCGAGATAAGCTGTTCGACCAATGATCCTCTTGGCTCTTGCTACATCCTCGACACCGGGAAGCTGAACAAGAATACGCTGTCCAGAAAGCCCCTCACGCTGGATTGTTGGCTCCGATACCCCGAGTTCATCGATCCTGCCCCTTATCGTTTCCAATGCCTGATTTACCGAAGAATCCTTTATTTTATTGACTATATCCGGTATCAGATCCAGCAAAAATGCTTTTGGATTATTTTCATAGTTCATACTGAAATTGAAATTAGTAAAATCGTTCTCGAGTATGTTCTTAACTCGTTCTATTGAATTATCTTTAGATTCGAGATAAAGATGACTATCATCTGTTACATATATCTTCTCTATTTCGATATTCTTAGATTCAAGGTTCCTTTTGATCCTTTCCCTCAACTGATAAAGTTCATTCCGGATGGTATCATTGGTATCTACTTCCAGAATCAGATGCATTCCGCCCTTTAAATCCAAACCTAGTTTAATCTTCTCATTCCATGGGTAAATATAAAAAATCGAAACTAATATACAAGCTCCCACAACCAATAATTTATACAATGTTTTACGTTCCATTAAATAATAACCTCTTTCAGTCCTATTTATTTTTGTTCTTCACTTGATTCAGGTTTTATTATTGTAGCTACTGCATTTTTGATCATGTCAACCTTGACTTTTTCAGCTATCCTCACCTGAATTTTGTCATCAGATACTCCAACAACTGTTCCGTATATTCCGCTGGTAGTTACAATCCTGTCACCCTTGGAAATCCTGTTGATTTTTTCCTGATGAGCTTTTTGCTTTCTCTGTTGAGGACGAATTATCAGAAAATAAAATATTGCAAATATCAGAAAAAACGGCATAATCCCAAGAAATCCGAGCCCTTCCGATCCGCTTTGACCTGAAGAACCCATTGCATAAACTAATCCCTGCATTCTTCCTCCACTAATTATCAGTAACCCGCTTCTTCAATCCATTTGAGAAGAGGATCAAATGATCGATCTAAAATTATAGTATCCTTTATTTTCTTCATCAAGTCAAGATAAAAATAGAGGTTGTGATATGTATTCAGTATCGAACTCAGGATCTCTCCCGAAATAATAAGATGCCTTAAATAGGAGCGCGAATAGTGACGGCATGTATAACATCCGCACTCTGGATCGAGCGGAGAGAGGTCATCCTTATATCGAGAATTCCGAATCATCACCTTGCCTCGACTAGTGAATAAACAACCATTCCTCGCATTCCTCGTCGGCATAACACAATCGAACATATCAACACCACGCATAACACATTCTACCAGATCCCTCGGTGTACCAACTCCCATTAAATACCGTGGTTTTTCTTCAGGTAAATTTCGGCATGAACGATCAACCATTCGGTACATCAATTCCTTTGTCTCACCAACACTCAAACCTCCAATACCATATCCAGGAAAATCGAGGTCGGATAAAAACTTCGCACAATCTCCCCGTAAATCTTCGAACATTCCTCCCTGGACTATCGCAAAAACCGGAATCCCAATTTCATCAGCTACCTCCCTTGATCTTTTTGCCCATCTTTTAGTCAACTCGGTAGATTGAATCGTATAATCCCTTGACGATGGATAAGGGATACACTCATCTAAAACCATTACAATATCGCTCGAAAGATCCCTTTGAATTCTCAAAACATCTTCCGGGGTCAAAGAATGATAGGATCCGTCCAGATGTGATTGGAAGCAAATTCCTTCTTCGGAGATCTTCCTGAGATCCTTGAGGCTATATAACTGGAAGCCTCCGCTGTCTGTCAAAATTGAACCACCATAGTTCATGAATTGATGTAATCCCCCATGTTTTTTAACTATATCCACACCAGGTCTTAAATAAAGATGATAAGTATTACTCAGAATTATCTTTGCCCCTAGTTCATTCAACTCGTCAGTTTTTATTGCCTTGACCGTCGCTTGAGTACCCACTGGCATAAAGACCGGTGTCTCAAAACTTTTCCCTTTAAGCTTTATCTCACCATTTCTGGCTGAGCAAAAGGAAGATCTATTTGTAATTTCGAATTCGAGCATAAGACTGGTTTCAATCTATTAAAATTTTGACATTGAATTTATCTTTTATGGTCTCTTTTATTATTAATAATTCTTGCATTGTGCAAGAACTTCTACAAACCATGTTGATAAATTGCAACCCTGAAGAAATGTATGAATGTAAGTCTTTTATTGTAATATCTTTTTCTATTAAAAATTTGATGATTCCTCTCATTATCTCATCATTTCGATGAAAGTTTATCATCACAACTATTTCATCTTGAATGTCCTCAGACTTCTTGTCAATCGGTATAATTGTTCTCGATGAGAGAACATCTTTTACAATTGCTTCTATCTTATTTTCAAAATCACTCAGATCACCTGATGAAGAAACCAACGATGAGTTGGAAATTATCTCTTCATCTTTCGGATTTGAATCCCTGGTTTGGAGTAAATCCTTGCTAGGATATTTCGATACTTCTTCTTCGTAGAAAACATTTATACCGAGATCCCTTGCAATATCCTTCGCTGAAGGTGTTATCAACATCCCCTTTTTTATGATTATTTGTTGACAACCCTTAAAATTTCTGATATTTCTCGAGGAAATTAACTGCTCATCCATGAAATGATAATTTTGATCCTTCTCAACATGATTTATCACTTTAATCCTTGACATATAATAAAATAACTGGTAATCTATGTCAATTTTGAACTTACAATAACTAATAAGCGATTGCAGGAGGAAAGTAATTGCCACAACACAAATCAGCTTTGAAAAAAGTTAAAACTGATGAAAAGAGAAAATCTGGAAACAAAACAATCAGATCCAGCCTGAGAACTGAAATTAAAAAACTTAGATTAATGTTGAATAAAAAGAATACAGAAAATTTAGAAGCACAACTGAAGACTACAATTAAATTAATTGACAAGACAAAAACAAAGGGAGTCATTCACAGAAATAACGCTGCAAGACTTAAATCAAGATTGACAAAACATACAAATGATCTCCTTGCAATATCCTGACAACTTTTATAATCGATAATTTTCTTTTTAAGAGATGCCCTATCTACCTCTTCTAATAACATTTTTAATAGCAGGTGTTATTACGCTGTTATTCCTGTTTTTATCCATTTTCTTTGGACCAAAACGTGAAACAGATGTTAAAGTAGAACCCTTTGAATGTGGGATGGTACCTTTTAAAGAAGATAAAGGAAGAAAATATCCTATCAAATTCTACCTTGTTGCCCTGCTATTCCTAGTTTTCGATATTGAAATAGCTTTCATGTTTCCATGGGCGGTCACATTTAAAACTCTGGGTTATGTTGGTTTTATCGAGATGATATCCTTTATTGTGGTTCTTCTTGTCGGCTTGATATATACATGGAAAACAGGAGCACTTGAGTGGGAATAGAAAGAATTTTCGGTGATTCATTAATCACAACAAAAATTAGCGATGTTACTAACTGGGCTAGAAAATTCTCTTTCTTTCAGTACCCTTTTGTCACAGCATGCTGCGGTATGGAGTTCATGTCGGCATGGTGTTCTCACTGGGATATTGCCAGGTTCGGAGCTGAATTCCCTCGATTCTCACCAAGACAATCCGATCTGCTTATCGTTGTCGGTACCGTAAACCACAAAATAGCACCCATTCTCAAACGTGTATACGAGCAGATGGCTGATCCTAAATGGGTTATATCTTTTGGAGCATGTGCGACATCTGGTGGCTTCTACCAAAACTATGCTGCTGTCCAGGGTATCGATAAAATCATACCTGTCGATGTATATATCTCGGGTTGTCCACCAAGACCGGAAGCTGTTCTTGACGGTATTATGAAATTACAGGAAAAAGTAACAACAGAAAAAGTCATTGACACCAAATACGATTCAATAAAAAAATCAAAATCGAAAATAAAAAAGAAGAAATGACTGACAATATTACTTACGTCAAAATCAAAGAAAATTTCCCCGACTCAATTATCGATTTTCATCGCAATTTTGGTGATGCAACAATTACATTAAAAACTGATTATCTAGTGGATATCTGCACATTCCTGAAAAACGACCCGGACCTCGACTATAACTTCATGATGGATATTACAGCTGTTGACTTTCCTGAAAGAGATAAAAGGTTCGATATTGTCTATCACCTCTACTCTCTTTCAAAAAACCACAGGATAAGGCTCAAAGTTCAGGAATCCGATCAAAACCAGAAAGTGAGTACCATTTCAGGTGTCTGGAAAGCTGCAAATTGGTTCGAGAGAGAAGTTTGGGATATGTACGGAATCAATTTCAAGGATCATCCAAATATGAAAAGAATCCTGTTGTATGAAACCTTCGAAGGATTCCCTCTAAGAAAAGATTATCCGATTGACAAAGAACAACCAATTTATGACAAAGATATCGATTACTCAAACATGCTTTCAGAAGGTGCTCTCGGTGAATTAAAAAGCAGTCAAAAAAAAGGTGATAAAGACAGAAGTTTCTTCCTTCATATTGGTCCTTCTCATCCAGCAACTCATGGAACAATCCATATAGTCGCCGAGATGGAAGCCGAAACAATCGTCAAAGCTGCCATCGATATTGGCTACCTTCACAGAGGATTTGAGAAACAGGTTGAACATTCAACTTATACACAGGCAATTCCTTACACTGATAGGCTGAATTACGTCTCACCGCTGATCAACAATGTTGGTTTCGTTATGACCGTAGAAAAGATCTTTAATATAAAGGTTACTGAGAGATGTCAATTCATAAGGGTTATTATTAGCGAAATATCGAGAATAACCGATCATCTTACCTGTATTGCTGCAAGCGCAATGGAACTCGGAGCATTTACTGTCTTTTTTTATTTTATTAAAGCAAGAGAATATTTTTATAAACTCCAGGAAGATCTATGCGGTGCTAGGTTGACTACTAATTACACCCGTGTAGGCGGTCTATCGCATGATTTACCTAAAAATTTCGATGTTGAACTTAAAAAATGTATCCATGAAACTAAAGTTGCAATTGAAGACGTAGATAAACTTTTGAAAAGAAACAGGATCTTTTACGATAGAACAAACGACATCGGAATCATATCTAAAGAAGATGCTATCGAATATGCTTTTACAGGACCCGTTCTCCGCTCAACAGGAGTTGACTTTGATGTGAGAAAACAGAATCCTTACCTTGTTTACGATCAGTTCGACTTCGAGGTTCCACTGGGAACCAAAGGGGATAACTACGACAGATACCTGGTTCGAATGGAAGAAATGCGTCAGAGCATCAGGATTATTGAACAAGCAATGGAAAAACTGCCAGATGGACCTGTAAATATTGAAGATCCAAGATTATCTTTACCACCGAAAGAAGAAGTTTACAATCAAATGGAAGGAATGATAAACCATTTCAAATTAATCTATGAAGGAATAAAACCTCCACCGGGGGAAGCATATCTACCTGTTGAAGGTGCAAACGGCGAACTCGGTTATTATATAGTCAGCAACGGATCACCAAAACCCTATAAATGTAGAGTTAGACCTCCTTGTTTCGCTTTGATGCAGGGTTTTCACAAGATGATAGAAGGTTACATGATGGCAGATGTGATTGCAACATTCGGCACAATTAATCTAATTGCTGGCGAAAACGATAGATAAAAATGGAATTTGAATTCTCAGAAAAAGGTAAAGCTGAAATCGAAAGGCTCATCGAAATATATCCCTCAAAGGAAGCTGTGATTATTCCTGCCTTACACATAGGTCAGAATGAGAATGGTTGGGTTAGCAATGAAGTCTGTATGACAATATCAGAATTACTTGATATACCGGCAGCTAAAATTGAAGGGGTAGCATCATTTTATACCATGTTCTCCAGAAAACCCAAAGGCAAATACTGGTTAATGGTTTGCAAAAACATATCCTGCTCTATTATGGGTTCCGAACATATCATTAATTATCTCGAACAGTTATTGCGCATAAAAGTTGGTGAAACAACAAAAGATCAACTCTTTACCCTTGATGTTGTCGAATGTTTGGGTTCATGTGGAACTGCTCCGGTCATGATGATAAATGACAAATATTACGAAAATCTGAACGAACCCAAAATTGAACAAATTATCAATGAACTCAGGGAAAAAGGATAAAATGGAAAAAGTCCTTCTCAAAAATATCGATAAACCAAACTCTTATAATATTGAAACTTATATGAGTTCAGGAGGTTATAAAGCGATTGAGAAAGCTCTGAAAGAATACTCCCCTGATCAGATTATCGACATAGTTAAAAAATCCAACTTGAGAGGAAGAGGGGGAGCAGGATTTCCCACTGGTGTGAAATGGAGCTTCATGCCTAAAAAAAGTGATAAACCCAAATATCTCATATGCAATGCTGATGAAGGTGAACCGGGTACCTTCAAAGATAGAATCTTACTCGAATTAGACCCCCACATGCTTATCGAAGGCATGATTATCTCGGCTTTCGCAATAGGAGCAAGATATTCCTTCATATATATCCGGGGTGAGTTCATGCTTGGTGGTAAACGATGTGAAACTGCAATTCAGGAAGCCAAAGAGAAAGGCTTTCTCGGTGAAAATATACTCGAAAGCGGATTTAACCACGAAATCTATGTCCATTATGGAGCTGGAGCATATATATGTGGAGAAGAAACCTCTTTAATGAATTCCCTTGAAGGAAAACGGGGATACCCCAGGATTCGTCCTCCTTTTCCCGCTGCTTACGGCGTCTTTGGAAACCCGACTACTGTCAATAACGTGGAAACACTTGCTAACGTTCCACATATCATTGAAAAAGGTGTTGATTGGTACCTTTCAATTGGACCTGAGAAAAATAATGGTCCTAAATTGCTATCCGTCAGCGGTCCGGTAAAAAAGCCCGGAGTCTATGAAGTCCCAATGGGTATACCCTTGAGAAAGGTTATATTCGATTTATGTGGCGGAATGCTCTCGGGCAAAATACTTAAAGCTATAATTCCTGGTGGATCATCTACGCCCATGTTGACCATGGACGATCTCGATGTTCATATGGATTTCGATTCACTTGCAAAAGCAGGATCTATGCTCGGTTCCGGTGGTGTCATTGTAATAGATGATTCTTTTTGCATTGTACGCGCCGTGAAAATTCTTACCGATTTCTACAAACATGAATCTTGCGGACAATGCACACCATGCAGAGAAGGATTAGGGTGGCTGAAACGAATAATGGACAGAATTGAAAACGGCGAAGGAAGAGAAGAGGATCTGGACCTTCTTCTCGATATCTGTAAAGATATTGAAGGACATACTATTTGCCCATTGGCTGATGCGGCAATTCCTCCTATTAGAAGCAGTATAGAGAAATTCAGAGATGAATATTTATACCATATTAGAGAAAAGGAGTGCATGATTTAAATACTTTAAGTTATGGCTGCAGAATTAAAAAAGAAAACTACTAAAAAAATCAAACTTTTTATCAATAACAGAGAAGTTGAAACTAAACCTGATTCCACAATAATTCAAGCCGCCGACAGTCTTGGTATATTTATCCCACGAATGTGCTATTTCCCAGGACTAACACCTCCAGGAAGTTGCAGGATCTGCCAGGTTGAAATCAAGGGTATGAACAAGTTAGAATTGGCTTGTAAAACTCAGATTAAGGAAGGAATGGAAATATTCACCGATACCGACAAAGTTTTAAAAGCCCAAAAATCAGTCCTCGAACTTCTTTTAATCGATCACCCTCTAGATTGTCCCATATGTGATCAGGCAGGTGAATGTATTCTTCACGACTACTTCATGAAAATCGGTTTGTATAAATCGAGATTTATTGAAAATAAAGTCCAAAAACCCAAAGTTCAGGATTATGGGAAATATATCGTCTACGATGGTGAAAGATGTATCCTTTGTACCAGGTGTATCAGATTTTTAGACGAAGTTTCCAAGACTTCAGAACTCGCATTGGTAGAAAGAGGTAACAAGACCTATATAAGCATCTTCCCGGGCAAAAAAATTGATAATCCTTACTCCCTGAACGTCACAGAAATCTGCCCTGTTGGCGCACTGACAAGCAAAGATTTTAGATTCAAATGCAGGGTCTGGTTTCTCCAATCAACTCCATCAATATGCCCCGGTTGCTCTCGAGGTTGTAATATATTTATTGATCACTTCAAAAATGAAGCTTATAGATATAGAGCACGCCCGAATATGAAAGTTAACAAACACTGGCTATGCGATGACGGCAGAATGACTTTCAAAATAATCAAAGATGAAAATAGAATAACTTCTCCCATGATGAAAAAGGATGGTAAACTCAATAAAATCTCTTTACAAAAAGCTTATAAAACAATTGTAGATAAGTTTAAAGCTCTAAATAAAAAAGATACGAAGAAAATCTACGGTCTCGCATCTCCTTTTGCGTCAAATGAAGATAACTATCTTTTTGTAAAATTTATGAGAGAAATTGTTGGTACCGAAAATATCGATTATCGTATCAGCGATTATTCGGGTTTCAGTGATGATATTTTAATATGCAAAGATCATACACCAAATTCCAATGGGGCTGAAAACATGGGTGCCATTCCCGGAAAAGAGGGAAAATCATTTGCTGATTTGATATCTCCTGATAACGACTCGAGGATAAAAATATTATATGTCATGGACCATGACCTGTTAAAAATTATGGGAAAAGAACAATTCGAAATCTTTTTCAGCAGGATCGATACATTAATCTTACAGAGTTCTTATCCGAATTCGACAGTCGAATACGCGGATATTTTTCTTCCAACAACTTTATGGGCAGAATCGTCTGGAACTTTCACCAATGGCTTCAAGAGAATTCAGGAATTTTCCAAAGCCCTTGAACCTGTCGGTGAAACGAAAACTCATTGGGAACATTTCATCGAACTATCAAAACCACTGGGTAAAACATTCAAATTTAAAACTTCAAGAGAAATAACCCGGGAAATAGCAAAAAATGTAAAAGGTTATTTGAGACTCTCTGAAGGCAAAATAGCAGAAAGAGGAGTCCTGGTTAAAAAATAAATATGCTCTTTAGAACAATAGAAATAATAGTCAAACTCATGATCGTCATCGGTTGCGGATTGACCTTGACTTCGGTTCTTACATGGGCTGAACGTAAACAAAGTGCACTCATGCAGGACCGTATCGGTCCAAATAGGGCTAATATATTCAAATTTACCCTTTTCGGCTTGTTTCACCCGATGGCTGACGGTATTAAAATGATCATGAAAGAAGATTTTATCCCTAAAAAAGGAATAAAACTACTTCATACATTAGCTCCCATGATAGCATTGTTTCCGGTTTTTTTAATCCTTGCTGCAATACCCTTCGGTGATACACTGATTATTGGTGATAAAGAAGTTCACCTTCAGGTTATAAAACTCAATATAGGAATCATCTTTATACTCGGTATAGCTTCAACCGCAATCTTTGGTACCATTTTAGCCGGTTATTCCTCTGGAAATAATTATTCCATGTTCGGTGGTATGAGAGCCGCATCACAAATGATCTCATATGAAATAGGAATGGGTATATCGCTAATCGGTCTATTGATGGTCTATCAAACTGCTCAACTCGATGTCATGGTTAAAATGCAGGGTGAAATGCTATGGGGTTTCCTGCCCAAATGGGGTATTGTAGTTCAACCATTTGCCTTCTTTCTGTTTATGGCTGCAGCTATTGGTGAAAACAAGAGAACTCCATTCGACCTACCTGAAGGAGAATCAGAAATCATAGGATACTTCCTCGAATACAGCAGCATGAAATTCGCCATGTTCTTCATGGCAGAATTTACCGAAATTGTCATCTCGAGCGCTCTTATTACAACATTATTTTTCGGTGGATACCAGATACCATATCTCTTTGAAACAGGATTTCATTTCCCCTGGGGGACAATAATCCAGCTCAATCATTATACCGTTGTTATCATCCAAACCACTGGATTTGCGCTAAAAGTATTGTTCTTCTGCTGGCTTATGCTTCTATTAAGATGGACATTACCGAGGGTCAGATATGACCAGATGATGAATATCGGCTGGAAAATACTGCTGCCACTGGGATTACTAAATCTCTTTATTACTGGAATTATTATTATGTGGATAGGAACAATTTAATGGGAAAGATATTAGAACATAAAGAACTAACCTTTCTCGAGAGAACTTACATCCCAGAAATTATCAGGGGTATGATCGTTACAACAAAACACTTTTTCAGAAACCTGTTCAATTGGAAGAAGATACCAACAATTCAATACCCTGAAGTTAAACAGGAATTATCGGATAGGCTGAGGGGAAAGCACAGGTTGATGCTAAAAGACGATGGATCTTTGCGATGTACAGCTTGTTTTCTTTGTGCTACAGCATGCCCTGCTCTGTGCATTCATATCACTGCTGCTGAACATGAAGATCCCAAAGTCGAAAAATATCCGATAGAATATACAGTCGATATTTCCAAATGCGTTTTCTGTGGATTATGCGTAGAAGCATGCCCATGCGATGCAATAAGAATGGATGCAGGATTGACTTTGACAACATCATACGACAGACAAAAATTGAATTTGACAATTGATAACCTACCACTTAAATTAGAAAAGGATTAAATGGAACTAGTTCTATTCATATTATTTGCAGCAATAACCATTTTCTTCGGTATTACGGTTATAGTTACAAAAAAACCGATCTATTCTGCTCTTTCTATGGTCATGTCTATGGTTGGAATTGCCGGTCTTTTCAGTCTGCTAAATGCTCCTTTTCTTGCAATACTACAAATCTGGATTTACGCCGGAGCTGTCATGGTTTTTGTCATATTTGTCGTCATGATGCTAGATCCAAAAGATGAACCCGTAATTAATTTTAAAAAGAATATTCTTGCTTATATAGGTATAGTTTTTTCAATTATAATACTTTTAATTCTGACTTTTACAACTGTTAGAACAGGTATAGAGGAATCAATGAACAATTCACCGGGATTTGGCAAGCTGGAAACTTTGAGTCAGATTCTGTTTACTAAATATCTTGCTCCTTTCGAACTCGTTTCACTTGTACTCCTCGTTGCTGTTGTCGGAGCTATTATTATGGCAAAAAAGAGAAAAAGGGCTGAATGACATGATTCCATTGTATTACTACCTGATCATCAGCTGCATTCTGTTCGCTGTTGGAGCCATCGGAGTTATGATTAGAAAAAATGTAATTATAATACTCATATCAATAGAATTGATGATGAACGCAGCAAACCTTGCACTTGTCGCATTCTCACGACACTTCGATATGATGGACGGTCAAATTATTGCTTTTCTCGCTATGACAGTTGCAGCAGCTGAAACTGCCGTCGGTTTGGCAATTATTGTTTGTATATTCAGAGATAGAGAAAAACTTCATATTGACGATATAAATATCCTCAAATGGTAAAAATATGATTGATTTAATTTGGTTGATGATCTTATTACCACTCGTGGGATCTATTATCAATCTAATCTTTGGTTCTAAATTTCCGAAGGGATTGATTCATACAATTTCTTGCGGTGCTGCTGGACTATCATTCATTCATGCCATCTTTGCCTTCTTCAAATTGACTTCGTTTCCTGATCACGAAAGAGTCATAACAGTAAATCTTTATTCCTGGATCCTATCTGGAGATTTTTCTGTCAACATCAGTTTTCTATATGATCCACTATCTGCTGTAATGAGCCTGGTCGTTACTGGTGTAGGATTTTTAATCTACATCTATTCAATCGGATATATGCATCATGATCCCTACTATCACAGGTATTTCTCATTCCTGAACCTCTTCTCGTTTTCAATGCTGACTTTGGTCCTTGCTGACAATTTTCTTTTACTTTACGTCGGATGGGAACTTGTTGGTTTATGCTCTTATTTCCTCATCGGTTACTGGTTCCACAAAGAATCAGCGGCACAAGCTGGTAAAAAGGCTTTCATAACAAACAGGATTGGCGATTTCGGTTTTGCACTTGGAATAGTCTTCATCTTCCTGAATTTTGGTACACTCAATTATCTCGATGTCTTCAAAAATGCTCCAGATATACTTGTTTTAGGAGGTTCAACTGCAATATGGATAACTCTACTTTTATTCGTAGGCGCAACGGGAAAATCGGCTCAGATACCTTTACATGTATGGCTGCCTGATGCGATGGAAGGTCCGACACCTGTTAGTGCCCTGATCCATGCAGCAACAATGGTTACTGCTGGTGTTTATATGGTTGCTAGATGCAGTCACCTGTTTATACTTGCTCCACAATCAATGCTTGTTGTTGCCGGAATTGGTGTCGCTACAGCAATCTTTGCTGCTTCAATCGGTCTCGTCCAGAATGATATTAAGCGCGTCCTCGCATATTCGACCGTAAGTCAACTTGGATACATGTTCCTAGGTGTTGGTGTCGGAGCTTTTGCTGCAGGTATCTTTCACCTTGTCACTCACTCATTCTTCAAAGCACTCCTATTTCTATGTGCAGGAAGTGTCATGCATTCCCTTTCTGATGAACTCGATATGCAAAAAATGGGTGGTCTTCGTAAGAAACTTCCGATTACGTTTATAACCTTCACCGTGGGTGGTGCTGCACTCTGTGGAATACCACTTTTCTCGGGTTTCTTCAGCAAAGACGAAATCCTCTGGAAAGCATTCAGCAGTCCATATGGTAACTCATGGCTTTGGGCTATCGGTGTTATAGCGGCTGGTTTGACCGCTTTTTATACATCAAGACTAATATTCAACATATTCTTCGGAGAATCAAGGGTCGATCCAAAAGTTGAAAAACATATCCATGAATCTCCACGGGTTATGACAATACCCCTTATACTCCTTGCAATACTTGCATTCATTGGCGGATACATCGGTATTCCTCATGCTCTCGGAGGGCATAATTTTATCGAGGAATTCCTGTCTCCATCATTCCCCGGTGAAGAAGAAATGGAAGCCGTTGCTCATCATTCTTCATCACTCGAGATCGGATTCATGTTTATCTCGATTATCATTATAGCTATTGGTATCGCATTAGCTTATATTTTCTACATTAAAAGACGAGATATACCAAAAAAACTTGCTAACCAGATGAAACCAGTCTATCTAACCCTGAAAAACAAATACTATATCGACGAATTATACGACTATTGCATTATTAAACCGGTACAGAATCTCGCTCAATCACTTTATGCAACATTCGACATGAAAGTTATTGATGGAGTTGTTAACGGTGTGGCTAATTTCTTTTACGACTTAGGAGGAATTACAAGAAAACTCCAGACAGGTCGTTGCTCTACATATTTCTTTGCAATGCTGGTTGGTGCAGTGTTCATCCTTGGAATGTTATCTTATTATTTATATTTGAAGTGATATGGAAAAATTATCTACAATACCCATACTGAG
>Ga0272441_10009970_pt1 | contig 14522 bp, 13 predicted proteins | sample SSMProp6N_FD_193582 | JGI IMG/M metagenome (GOLD analysis project Ga0272441, IMG submission 193582) | Marine sediment archaeal communities from Little Sippewissett salt marsh, Falmouth, MA, United States - SSM-Prop-6N | ecosystem: Environmental > Aquatic > Marine > Wetlands > Sediment ... | reverse complement strand
TGCGAACATGATTATGAGCGTTTTATTGAGCACGAGATGCGGGTGCGTCAGCGTTGCGGGATGCCGCCCTTCGGCAGGCTGGCTCGGATTATACTGCGGGATATAAAACTAACAAAACTGGAAGCGGAGAGTAAAGAGCTCAAGAAAGAAATCGACCGGTTGAATGAACAACTGGGATTGTCGGTGCAGGTACGGGGGCCGGTGCCGGCGGGGATTGCCCGGATCGAGAATTACCATCGGTGGGAAATTATCCTAAGAGCAGAGAGACCTGAGGAGATTCAAAAACTGTTGAGTGAAGTACGCCGGGAATGTTTGCTGGGACTGCGAGTGCAGGGAGTGGTTGATGTGGATCCGATTAATTTATTGTGAGTGTATGGGTATATGAATATATGCGTATATGAGTGTATGGGTGTATGAGAGTGTGAGAGGAGGTATGTTAGTACCTTGAAGACATTACTTGGTTATGATAAAAAATTTCTGGAGCATCGCACCGGATCGCACCCGGAACGGCCGGAGCGGTTGACAAGCATAGTAGAGGGACTTAAACAAAGCGGTACCTGGGATGAGCTGGTACAGGTAACCGAGCGTCCTGATCCGGATGTATGGATACGCAAAGTACATGCGCAAGAGTATATGGATCGTCTGCAGTTGGCCTGTAAGAATCAACTGAGCTATATCGACACACCTGATTCGGCCATATGTCCGGAATCATTCGAGGTCGCCCGGCGGGCAGTCTCGGTGTCGCTGGCGGCATGCGATATGGTTATGGAGGGGCAAGCGGATAACGGCTTTTGCGCTGTGCGGCCGCCGGGTCATCACGCGGAATTTAACTACTCGATGGGATTTTGCCTTTTCAACAACATCGCGATCGCGGCCAGATATCTGCAAAGGCAGCATGGGCTAGACCGAATTTTGATCCTGGATTGGGATGTGCACCACGGCAACGCCACGCAACATACCTTCGAACGTGACAATACGGTGTTTTACGGCAGCATCCATCAGCATCCGGATACCCTTTTTCCCGGTACCGGTTACCCAGAAGAACGGGGTATAGGGGCCGGAGAGGGTTTCACACTTAATTTGCCGCTCGCACCGGGGGCAGGGGATGAGCAGTGTCTGAAACTTTTTCGTAAAGAATTTCTCCCCGTGGGGCGTGATTTTAAACCAGATTTTGTCCTGGTTTCGGCCGGCTTTGACGGACATAAAGAGGATCCTTTGGCGCAATTAAATCTGACAGATGAAGCCTATAAGGAAATGACCAGGGAAATTATGAAACTGGCCGGGGAATGCTGCGGGGGGAGGCTATTGTCCTTTCTGGAAGGAGGGTATAATTTAGAAGTCCTGGGCCGCTGTGTGGGGGAGCATTTGAATCTTTTGAGGCAATAAAACCGGCAACAACATCTTGCTTATTATTCACAATTGCCATATAATAAATGGTTTATGATAGTAATATGGGAAACTTAAGTTGGTTATGTGTGAATTGGAGATGAGAACATGAAAGACGCTTTAATGCATGTGGTGGTAATTATTGGTCTTTTTTGGGGCTTTTCCTGCTGGGGATGCGCGGGGCCCGAGAAAACCGATAAAATGACAGCGGCAGCCCCGAAAGCTGCAGCCAAAAAAACAACACCAGCATCTCCCGCAAAACCAACCCCATCAGCTCCAAAGAAAGTTGGCAGTCTCAGTGTGGATAAAACCGAGTATGATTTTGGCGACGTTAAACCCAATAGTAAGGTAAATGGTAAATTCATCCTGACTAATACCGGTAAGGCACCTCTGGAGATCCAAAAGACTGTTCGTAAAAGTTGCGGCTGTACGGTACCTAAACTTAAAGATTATACTCTCCAACCCGGGCAGAGTACTGCCCTGTTCGTCACCTTTTCCGTGGGAAGCCATCCCGGAAAGACATCAAAATTGATCTGGGTGGACGTCAAACCTCCAGCTACCCCAAAGACACTAAAACTCAGCATTACCGCCAACGTCAAAAAAATTGTCGCGGTGCAACCGGAGGAACTGCTATTTGAGATTCGCCCCAACCCCCAACTTCAATATGTTCTGAAGCTTCAGAGCACAGACAATAAGCCCTTCAGTATTACCGGTTTTGCCACCCACGGAAAAGTAGCTACAGCCAATTTCGATGAGCAACAGAATGATCCCTGCCATGTAGTAACCATCAAGATCGATCCTCAAAAATTAGGCGCCCGCAAAAACGGCGTACTAACACTTAACATTAATCATCCTGACCTAAAAACAATTGCAATTCCCTATAAGTCTGTCCTTCCTTTCTCCGCCCATCCCCCCACACGTGCCTTTCTAAGGATGAAGCCGGGCGAAACAAAAGAGGAATATATAAAGGTGGTTTCCAACTTCGGTGAAAAATTTGAAATTGCTAAGGTCGCCAGTGCCAAAGGCTTGGTTAAAGTTCTAAAAACAACTCAAACGGAAGATGGCTATAAAATCGACATTGCTTTTACAACACCTGCCGAAAGTAAAGGCCGATTTCTCCAAGACGAACTAACAATAAAAATAAAAGATCATCCCGAGACGGAAGTTGTCGTGAAGTGTTATGCCAATATTTCAAAACATAAACCAACTCCCCGCCCACTCGAAATACCTAAATAATCTCCCAGACCATTTAAAGAATATTATATTTTGAAATGCAAATGTATGGCGGACGGAAGTTTTATATAGTATGAAAGCGTTAATGTCTTTTTTTAATCCAACATTTTTTATTTTTTAAAACACATGAACTCCACAACAAGAAATCGTAACCAGAATTATAAGTTTTATCAGTTTCTTATGTTGCTTGCGGCCTTATTTATGGTTGCAGGTCGGCAGACAGGCAGTTCGAGCCCGTCGACGGCCCTAGCCAGCTCGGATGCTCCTGAGCCCCCCCCTACCGCCGTCAATTCGGTTGGTACAGTTTCAGCCCGTCCTAAGGGATTTGTCTTATTATTTACCGGCAACTGGGAGGCTCATCTGGAGCCCTGCGGGTGCACAGAGAAACAACTAGGCGGTATTGACCGTCGAACTGAGACTATGAACCGAATAGCACCCCGGCGGCAAGAGAGTTTACTGGTTGATACCGGTCCGATCATCAAGAAACAAGACCGTCAATCTCAATTGAAATATGAAACTTTTCTCTATAGTCTCAAGCAGTTAGGATATGACACAATAAACCTGACGCCGAAGGAATTGATTTTACTGAGCGAAAATTTAGGTATGCCCCCTACTGAGCACAGCCCGACAATCTGCTCCAACCTGCCCGCTCCCCAACGTAAAAAATTTACCGTGCAATCCTACCTGAAAAAAACCCTGCAATATGAAAACCACCAACTTGACTGTTATGTTTTTTCCTTCTGGTCACCAGAGCAATATGCAGAAAAATCTTTGGCCGAGAAACTAAATCCCGTAAAGCCGCTGAGCACCTTTAAGAAACTCCTCAGTTCTCAAAATATCCAACCAGAACATTCCAGTGCCGACAAGCTTATCATTGTTATCCTCTCGGCTGATGACGAGTCCCTTATCCAAAAACTTCAACAAGTTCCCGCAGTGGATATTCTTGTCGTTAAGGGCACCGCTGATGAACCCGAACTATGTCATCCAAAAAACCAAGAGACCTGTCGACCTATGGTCTTTACGACGGGAAAAATGGGTAAATATATCGTCTGTGTGAATATTCCGTTTGACAGTCTGCACAATATAAATCAGTATAAATTTCAACCTGTTACCATTGAATCTGATTTCCCCCGCGATCCGGCTATCGTCTCGCTTCTGGAGGAGTATCAACTACGTCTGCGACTGGAAAATCTGGTGGAAGATGAGAATGCCCTACCGAGATTGCCTCTAACTGAAGGACTGAGTTTTGTCGGTAATTCCGTATGTGCCGGCTGTCATACTGACATCTATAGTACCTGGCAAAAACTCAGTCATGCTCATGCCTTCGAAACCCTCCAGAAAATTGATCGCACCTATGATCCCGAATGTGTGACCTGTCATACAGTAGGTATGAAATACGAAAGCGGGTATCGTTCCTTAGAGAGCACAGGTGACCTGATTAACGTGGGCTGCGAAATGTGCCACGGGCCCGGCTCTAATCACCTGCTCGATGCCACAACTGATTATCAGGAGATATTCACGACCTGCGAACAATGTCACGATCACGAAAACAGCCCCGAATTCGAGGAAAACCGGGAGAAGTATTTTAAAGCTATACGGCACTGGTCGGAACCCCGCCGCTACTGGAAATAGCCCCCTACCGGCAAAATATGACGACGTCATTTCAGCGGATTAACTTAATATTCTACTTTGCTGTCGCCAGCGTCCGAAATGAAAGTACAGGTATGTTTTTTTCCCGGGTAGCGATAACTGTAATCGGTCCGGTCATTTCCTTCTCGATGGCCTCCATGAGAGTTCCAATGTAAATGATAGTTCCGGGATAGATTGTTTTTTGTACTCTAATAATACCATGACAAGTTTCGGCCATTTCCAGTTCCAACTGCTGTAGTTCTTCCTCAATTTCCTTAAGCTGCTGTTGACAGGCACGAATTTCTTCAGCCATCCTGGTAAGTTTTTCGTTAGGCTGTCCCCCTGCCATCTGGAGTAGAGCTTTGGCCTGGGGCATTAGCTCATTAATACACCTGCTGTGTCGCTGTTTGTCATCCTGGAGCTTATTCATAGCGCATTCAATAAAAGGATCGATGCCCGAGCGGATAATGGTACGGACACCGGCGGGACTACCCAGATTGTGAGTTTCGATGGGACCAGCAGCGGTTACCTGGCCACCATGAATGGCGCCCTTGGTGAGGGTGATCCTGCCCCGGCAATTTAAATTGGCATTGACTATCTCCGAATCAACCTGCACATTACCCTCAATCCAGATGGCAACATTGGAAAGGTACTTTGCAGATAGGTTTTCCCGGACCTTGACGGTTCCTTTTTCCTTGCCGGCTATACCCCGTTTAACGGTTAGTGAGCCTCCGCAGTCTATTACCGCCGCCTCGATAGTTCCGTCCACCGTTATCGAGCCTCCGGCCTTTACCTCAAACAAATCTTTGATATCACCCTTAATATGTATGTCTTGGCTAAATTGAATGTTGCCGGTGGCAAAATCGACATCGGACTTGATTTTAAGCACCGGATCGACAGAAAGGGTGCTGCCTTCCAGCACAGGTTCGCCGTCGCAGAGGGCTACAAAGGTAATCCCGTCCGGAAAAACCTGCACGTTTGGTCCGGCCTCAAGGGTAAACTCCTCACCAGGTTCAGGGAGGACGGTTTTTCCGAAAATATCTTTGCCGGCCTCACCGACGGTGGCGACTTGTAAAACACCCAGGGTTTCACCCTGACTAGCAATGATTACCCCTGAACGATTATAATAATCGGTCTCTTGTCCATCTTCTGATGTTTCAGTGCCAGTGGAGCGTTTTTCCGGATCGAACTTTCCTTCCCAAAGAAAAAATCCATCCTGACCTGATATGGGCGGTTGGGCTTGCACGATTACCGGTTTTATATCAGAGTCAGAGCCTGAGCCTAACTGTTCCAAGACCTCAGTAATGCGATTTTCGACTGTTTCATCTACGGGAATATTTTTCTCAGCCAAAGCGGCTATTATCGCTTGAGAGGTGATATTTTTGGAATTGCCCACTTCCTGTAAGTCAAGCCTCACCTCCATATTATCCTGACTAATATCCAGCCGCCAACTCATCCCTTACCTCCAAGCACAATTAAGAAAAATTCCGTTTTCCGTAACAACATATGCAGCCAATTCTTACTCATGCGGGACCTTACGAAATCAATATTTGATTCCTCTACCACCCATCTGAAGCTAATAATCTGCCGTTAAAACAGTATTAATATTGTCGGCAAGGGCGGCATTCATGTTTATCCGTATTGAAAAGCGTCTGAAATCCCAAAGCAATTTCTACCGTAATTAACCACCAGTTCCAAAAGTACAACAGTATAATTTTGAAGGTGCCGGTTAACGTCCTATAAAAACATTTGCTTGATAATATCAATTATTTCCGCCAAAGCTGTGTTGTTGATTTACGTGTAAGGTACTGTTGCAAAGTATCTTACCCGGAATCAGCACCTTTTATTCAGCGCCTGATGTTGAGAAAAAACAACACATCCCTACATCCTGTATCCTGCAGGAATTTGGAACAGGTTTGCAAAGTTTGGCCCTTGACGCCATAACGCCTTTGTTGCTCAACACTTAGATGTTCCATAATTCATCCGGTTGCTTTTGCCGGGTTAGGCATAGGCTTTGCATTTTACTTAGAGAGGAGGCGGAAGAAAAAGTTATGGCAAAAGCAATCAACCTTTACAATTTATTCTGGGCTTTTATGGGCCGAAAATATCGCATTTTGGCTCTGGCGCTGGCTAGTTACGCGGCGATGTGCTGATAATTCGCTTAAGAAAATTTACCCGTGACGAACCGGAGCGGCTCTCGCCCAAAAAGAGGAAAATCCAAAGAGCAGTCCCGCCCATGTTTGTCGCGGGTTTTTTATGCGCAGATCAAGCTAGCGAAGGGCAAAATAACCGTGACCGATCAAATCGTAAACCTGCTGCTCTATGATCTCTAATCCCGCTTCCTGAAACAACTGACGCCATTGGGCGGCTGTGCCGATCTGTTGATTACTTAATTGATGAAAAAGATGATGTTCCAGGGTGGCAGTAGGATGCTTACGCAGCCAAGCGGGGTTCTGCAGACAGAACTCGCCAACTACGAATATCGCCTGGGGGAAGTGCTTACGCAGGTTCTGGAATAATGCAATAAGTTTATCCTGTTGGCCAAGATATTCATGAAAGGTATCACAGGCGGTAATACAATCAACCGGAAGAAGATTTTTGGGTATCTGAGGAAGATTAAACATGTCCCCCTGCTGAGTGGTCAGCCTACCGTTAAAATCATTTTCCGTAAGTTTGTTTCGGTTATAGCGGATCATATCTTCGTCATAATCTATCCCATGACAGCGAATGTTCTGATCCTGACGACACAATCCAGATAAAAGGGCCAGATCACCGCAGCCCAAATCCAGGACCATTTTACACTTATGCTCCAGGACCATTCTGCGCATGACCGGATAGGGCAACTGCTCGCACAAGCGACCGCTGCCGATACCTACATAGGTGACATCGCGGGTAAGGTCGCGTCCGTATTTTTTTGTGCCTGTAAGTAAATCATGTAATTGACTAAAACACGGCTCATAGGCCCAGAGCAGTTCAAACAGGCCCCGCGGCTCGGCTAATAAATCATGACCAGCCCTGGTCAGACGTACAAGACCAGAGTTCATTTGCAGCAAACCTATGCCATCGAGATATTCCACAATTGCTTCCAGGACATCCGGCTGGAGGGAAGAGTCGCGGGCGAAACTATCAGGATCAAGGGACCGCCTACGGTTAACCTGATCTAGAAAACCATTATTTAAGAGCGTTCTCCAGCAGCAGCAGGCAACATATCCTCGGATATAACGCAGGCCCAGGTCGTGTCTTTTCTTCATCCGCAGAGCGCGGGGTAAACCTAATAATTTGATAACTTTTATAATCTGAGAGAGCATAGCACAAGCAACCGTATGGGTTAAAGCCCATCCTAACATGTATTTTCAGAGTTGGCCAACAATTTGTGAACTTATCTTTATTCTCGTCCCAATTCATTTTCTCCAAATACTTCGGCAGTAAATAAAAGGACCTCGGTGTCAGGTTGTTGCCAGGCGTCAGAAGAAAGACCGGCCTTGCCGGCGCAACACTGACTGAGGAATTCTTCTTTGCTCCAGCCGGTCTCGGTGGCTACCTGGGGTAAAAAACAACCCGAGGCCCAGCCGCGTTTGATATAGATTCCATGTTTGCCCAGTTCCAGGCTCAAAGGATCATTCGTTTTCTCCAGCGGCGATAGAACAGAAATCTCGATATCAATATCCGGTAATTCCGCGGGCGTTACCGGATTTGAAGTGAACCGGCTATCGCGCGTAGAAGCTATGGCCATCTCTCGAATGGTCTTAATCAAGGATTGGTCCGGCTCGAATTGGCCGATACAGCCCCGCAAACGGCCGTGGTTATGAAGGGTGACAAAACAACCTCGTTTTTCGTTAAAAAGCGGGTCTTCCGAATCAAAGCCACTTACCGGCTGAGAGCACACGGCAGCTTCGACTACCTTTCGAGCTACGCGCAATAACGATATTTTTTGTTTTTCCGTCATAACATCTATTCCTCTAGTTTAACTGAAACCGTTGAAACGATTCATAAAATAAACATCTGTATTTTCTCATGATTAGAAATATTTCAACAGTTTCCAGAAGTAATTTTAAATATACTTCAAGACCATAAAGCCGCCGATTAGTAAAATCACAAAGACCAAACATAACCAATTGAAATACTTGTCAATGAAGGGCTTGATGGTGGGCCCAAAACGCCAGAACAAACCAGCAACCAGGAAAAAGCGGGCTGAACGACTAACGGTCGAAGCAATGATAAAACCAAAGAAACTGATTTCAGCGACACCGGCTGAAATTGTGCAAACTTTATATGGTAGTGGGGTAAAACCACAGGTAAACACAATCCAAAAGTCATATTGGTTGTACCAGTTTTGAAATTTTGCAAAATTCTCTTCGGTCAAACCAGCCCACGCGAAGTGAGCAAATACCCACTGGTGGATGGCCTCCCAAAGAAAAAGGCCAATACTGTAACCAAGTATTCCACCTAAAATACTAGCAACTGAGCAACTTAGGGCGAAACGCCACCATTTTTTGCGTGCACCCAAGGTTAAAGGAGCTAAAAGTACATCGGGAGGGACGGGGAAAAATGAGGATTCGGCAAAGGCCAAAATAAACAGGGCCCAGCCGCCATAAGGGGTATTTGCCCAGTGCAGTACCCAATCATACAAGCGACGGTGTAAATGCCAGCGATTAACCGCTGTTTTTGCAGGGCCAGGGCCCGACTGATTCACTTGCTGCATCCGCTTCCTTTCACTATAAAAACATATTCCTACCTAGATACGCATTTTGAGATACAAGGTTCCCTTATATCATAATTTCTTTGAAGATAAAGCCTTATATCTTTCAAATCGGATATTTAATACCAGCCAATCTTTAATTATTTTAGATTTTACCGGTTGACAATGCTGTTTTGGTAGTTTAGTTTGAGCATAAGATAATAGCTTGATGGGGAAATGTCTATATGCGTAAGCGAGCATCTTCCGCTGGGGCGGATGCTGTCGGCAGTTAGTTCGGGAGCCAATCAAGGCTTTCAAATTATTTAAATAAATTCCAGGTCCATCAAGCAAGCAAAATGGTCTTTCTTTCGTAACATGTTATTATGTTTGAGGTTGTGGAATTGCCCATTTCCGAGGGATTCTAGGTGAAAACACCCAAGATAGAAAATCATCATGTAACCAATGGGGACCAGGGGGTGGCAATGAAACCACCAGCCAAGCTGAATATCTCTCTGGTGGTTTTTGGGGCTCGGGCAGACGGCTACCATGATCTGCATACGGTCATGGCCACAATAAATTTGTATGATGATCTACACCTGAAATTTGCGGATAAGCCGGGGATTCATTTATACTGTACCGGTCTGGAATGTCCTGCAAATGGGGAAAATCTTACCTACAAAGCCGCTGAACTATTAGCTCATCATGTCCGGCTTGAGCCGGCTGTGGATATATATCTACATAAACGTATCCCGGCCGGCGGCGGTCTGGGCGGCGCCAGCAGTGATGCGGCTGCATGTTTGTTGGGCTTAAATCGGCTATGGTCGCTGAACCTGCCGCAGGAAGAACTGGAACTAATCGGAAGCCAAATAGGCTCGGATGTTCCATTTTTCCTAAACGGTCCCGTGGCACTTTGTACCGGCAGAGGCGAGATCGTTCAAAAACTGCCCCATCGCTGTAAAACGACTATCCTGCTAATTATTCCAGATATCCATATATCAACGGCCCAAGTGTATCGAAACTATACCTTTGACGAGAACAAAGTGAACGAGGATATCCGCAGGGCTCGTTATTTTCTTTGCCGAGGTGATCTCGATGGTCTGCTGATCCAGGGAATCAACTCGCTGACGGAAATAACCATGTCTTTATCCGAGGCTTTGCAGAACTTACGGTATAGACTCAATGAAATGGGTATCGCAGAGGTACATATGACCGGCAGCGGTTCATGCCTCTTTGCAGTCTCAGAATCGATGGGAGAAGTTACTGCATGGGAGCAGGAAATCAAAAGACAAAATATCGCCCAGCCCTTGCAGGTAAGCTTTTATGATCATAACGAAATATTTTTGGAGAAACATCATGCAGATTTCTGAAATCAGAGTCAGACTGGTGGAAAAACGCAACGATCGCCTGAAAGCTTTTTGCTCAGTCACGTTTGACGATGAATTCGTTATTCGGGATGTAAAGATAATCGAAGGGGTTAACGGTCTGTTCGTGGCTATGCCCTCGCGCAAGGTAACGGATCGCTGCCCAAGTTGCAGGACTAAAAATCATTTACAGGCCAAATATTGCAATGAGTGCGGTAAGCGTTTGAAATCATTGCGCCAACGCCGGCGAGACCGGGAAAAATTGCATGATGATATTGCTCATCCCATCAATTCCTCCTGCAGAGAAATGCTCCAGGCTAAGTTGACTCAGGCATATAAAGAGGAAGTAGAAAAATCCCAACAGCCCGGCTATGTGCCCCCCAGGATGAGCGAACACGAAGATGATTACAGCGAAACATTCGAAAGTTCAAAAGCAAACTCCGACTCTATGGAAGAAACAACAGAACAGTTTGAACACCAGGAGGCCAACCATACTTCAGCCGATGTAGATTATCGCAGTGGTCTGGACCCGGTTGATGATAATATCAGCACCAGCCAACCCGATAGGGAACAGAAAAAATCTCCTCCAGGCCCCATAGATAACACCGGCTTCAGTGAGGGCATTTTATAAATCGGTCATATTTCTATAGTTGCACCCGAATTTTATCTAATGACAACTATCCGTATTATTAGAGCAAAGACTAGATAAAAGGTGCGCGCCTGCGGAATTTGTAGATCAAGCCACAATATGAAAGGTTAATAGCAGTACTAATCCAATTGATCGTCCGGAGGTAACTGTGAGTCAGCCGAACGGTCTTCATAGGAGATGATACTATCAATCAGATCGGAGGCTTGCTGCAGTCCGTAGTTGCGGGCGACGGTATGGAAATTCTGGATCAGTCGGTGCAGCAGTTTATTGATTATACGCTCCACGGCGGTTTCCATCTTCTGTTTTTGCAGGGCAGGCAGAGAGGCTTCCCCGGCGAGAAAATGCTCGAGCTCGGTGCGGCTTATCTGTTGGAACTTCTGACGCAATTTGCCTATAAGCGGGCCAATGTCAGAGAGGGCAAACCAGTCCATAAAGCTTTCCACATTGTCGGTGATTATCTGGTGGGCCTGATCGATATCTTCCTGGCGGGCCTGGAGATTTTCCTGGATAACCTGAGCCAGATCGTCCACGCTATAGAGATATACCTCATCCAGTTCGTTAACAACCGGGTCAAAGTTGCGAGGGACAGCGATATCGATAATCAATAACGCCCCTTTGCGGCGACCCTGAAAAATTGATTTTTCAAACAGATGTTCTTCCGTCAGAGCGGCAGCTACTACAATATCCACCTGCTGGAGAGCCGATTGCAAATCATCCCATTTGCCTGTATTTACCTTAAGTTGCTCGGCCAGCACCTGAGCCCGGCGAATAGTGCGGTTGTAAACGGTTATATCTGAACAACCGACATCCAATAAGTGCTTGATCAGCAGTTCTCCCATCTGACCGGCTCCAATAACCGCCACGCGGGCTGAGGGGATATCCTCAAAGAGCTGTCCGGCCAGATCTATAGCCACCCCCGCGACGCTGACCCGCCGCTGGGCAATGCTAGTGAGAGTATAAACTTCCTTACTGGTTGCAAAGGCACAGTGAAAAAGCCGATTTATGATTTTAGCGGTACTCTGAGCGGCTACGGCCAATCGATAGCTTTCCTTTACCTGGGCGATAATCTGCGGTTCTCCGATGACCATGCTATCTAGGCTGGATGTGACGGTCAGCAAATGTCGCACCGCTTCTTCGCCCTGATAGAAATACAGATTTGTTTTAAAATCGTCCGGATTCAGAGAGGAAGATTCCCCGAAAAATTCCGCAACTTCGTTTAATTGTGGAATAGTATCGCCCCGTGTAGCCAAGTATAGTTCGGTACGATTACAGGTGGAAAGCAATACATACTCCGCGTCGCCGAGGCGCGTTGGTAGCTGCGGAAGGACTTGACTGACCTGTTCGGTAGAAAAAAAGAGCTTCTCACGCACCGGCAGAGGAGCTGTTTTATGATTTATGCCAACAACCGCTATCTTCATATCTTATTCTTGGGAACTTGTCTGCCTCGTCGAAACGGAGCCCGAGAAGTCGTGCTTGGTGGCGCAAAACAAGGTGGCCCCGACCAAAGCGAACAAAATCCAAATCAAAATTACCAACGACGCATAAGCTACAATTCGTTCCTTGATGAAATTCAAATGCCGAGTAATTAAAACCACCAGCAACAAAAACCAGGTAATGAAAATCGCCAGGATTTTAGAATCGAAAAGCCAAACAAGGGGCTGGGTACCCAAAAACTCCGCCTTTAACCATACCCCCACGGTGCCGCTAATCATCCCTATGGTAATCAAGACAAAGGCCGCCCAGAGAGCCCATAAGTTGAGACGTTCCATTTTTTGCAGATTAGGCATCATGCCAAGCACTTTGACAATTCTCTTTTGTTTTAGCCGGGCCCGACCCGCCAGATATATATAACCACAAACCGCAGCCAAAAGAATCAAGGCTGCAGCCAGGATCATCGCCAGGGCATGGGCCAGCACCCAGGGCTCGGTAGCGATTTCCTGGGCATCAGATACCGGTCGAGCGATTAGTGCGGTCAACAATATAAGCACCGCCAACAACCAGCTCATCATAGAACCGAACCACACCTGGCGTAAAAACATACCCAAGATCAAATATACCAAGCCCAGGATCCCCGTGAGCATAATCATCGATTCGAAAAGACCTGTCAGAGGTACCGCCTTGAGCTCGGCGGCACGTAAAACCAGGATCACGGCTTCGAGTACCACGGCCAGAGCAAAGATATGAGTCAACAGGGGCAGGTGTTTGGGGCCGGTACGGATAACCTGGAGATAGCCGACTATCGCACCGATGAGATATAAACCCATCACAGCCAGAAAAAGAATCAATTCATTTTTGGGCAAGTCTAACATTGTAATTTGCAGGTTTAAAATATCGAGTTTATAGTATCCCGGGCCTAGTGGCTTAGTGGAATTAATTATACATCAATATGATATCACCATATCTTTTATGTTCAACCTGTAACTGTTTAGGTAGCATAGCTATGCAGGCCGGAGAATAGCTTAGCCAAGTTTACCCATAACAAAGTGATAAGAATCGCTACTATACCAACAAGGGCCCAGATGCTGTTTATACGTTTATATTTTCTGCCATATATATAGCGAAAATGAAGATAGCCCAGATATACCAGCCAGGTTACCAGAGACCATAATTCCTTCGGATCCCATCCCCACCAATCACCCCAGGCCAGGTGCCCCCACCAACTGCCAAATACCAGGCCCAAGGTCATCAGCGGGAATCCCAGACAAATCATGTGGTAGGTAGCCGTCTCGTAATCCACCAAACTACTGTCGCGAGTACCGGAGGGCAGGCTCAATTGTCCAAGCGCCTGTACTGCGGCCTTTGCCATGATGACATAAGAAATAATATAAACGGCTACGTGCGGCGCGAACAACCAGCACTGCAGGGCTGGGGGCAGAGCCTGAGGCTGGGCTGAAAAAATGAAACCAGCCGGAAACAAGACGACCGCCCCGAGCAGCATATCCGATGCCTCCACCCCTACACGTAAATACTTTCGAGAAAACACCGAAAGCGGATAGATCAAAATACCCATCGTTACAAACACTTCAAAAAGATTTTGCATGGGTACATGATGTACATGCAGCCAGCGATAGATGAAACTAACTACCGCCAGTAAAAAACCTATGATATATAAAGCCTTGGCCGCCTTTGGCTTTTTTATTACTGCCAAGAGAAATGCCAGTAAATACGTTGCCAGGGCCGTATATATCATCCCCCCCTGAATGGTCCATTTTATTTCCATAGTTTAATCAGAGTTAATCCTTTGACGGCAGGATTGAAATATCCCGCTAAACCAAAAATGCCAGAAAGTTCCTAAACAAAGTAAAAAATATCCACCAAAGACAATCCCCAGACCGGTATCACTGGTTACCGAAAGCACGGTATATGTTCCCCCCTGGTGATCATAATCAGACTGATAAAAATAATAGCCCCCATAATGAAGGGGATGATTAACTTCCACCATTTTGCGTACTTTACCGGAGGCACCGTCTACCTCTACCTCCAGATCACTGAAGTAATCCTTGGGCATAAGCATATATCTGAAGTGCAGAGGCCCGACCTGGTTAAATTTGGGGAAGCGCTCGAAGACATAACTTGTCTGGACCTT
>Ga0272441_10009969_pt1 | contig 14522 bp, 14 predicted proteins | sample SSMProp6N_FD_193582 | JGI IMG/M metagenome (GOLD analysis project Ga0272441, IMG submission 193582) | Marine sediment archaeal communities from Little Sippewissett salt marsh, Falmouth, MA, United States - SSM-Prop-6N | ecosystem: Environmental > Aquatic > Marine > Wetlands > Sediment ... | reverse complement strand
TGGGCGGCGCGGTTTGGATCGTGTCGGCCGACGACGGCTCGAAGGTGGGCGAGATCGCCCTCGAACACCCCGTCGTCTGGGACGGCATGGCCGCTGCCGCCGGGCGGCTGTACCTCGCCACCGTGGACGGAAAACTCGTCTGCCTGGGCGGCAAGTAGCCTCATCGCGCAAAAGGCCCTCTGATGACGCGCACTCACCCGCACCTGGTACGTGCCTTCACGGTCCTGGCCCTGGTCATCCTGACCGCGTCGTCTTTAGGCGCCGAGCGGGCCCGGCGCGAGGAGCTGCCCGACGGCCGGGTCCGCACCTCGGGCCTCGTGACGCCGCACGAGGGCCGGGCCTTCCTGCTCCGCAACCTTGACGGCCGCACCGTCGTCCGCGTGACCGACCAAACGAGGGTTGCCATCGACGTCAACTACCGCCAGGTCGGCAACGTCCAGGGGCGGGCGCTCCGCTTCGAGACGCAGTGGGAGGGGTTGCCGGTCAACCTACCCCTACCCGAAGGCCAACTCTACGCCCGCAAAACGGTCCGGCCACAGATGGCGGAGAAGGAACTCGATGCGGCCACGAAGGAGACGTGGCTGTCGGCCCGCGGCCTCTCGATCCACGGCACCCCGCAGGCGGACCACCAGCCGACCCGTGACGAGCCGTTCTTTGCCGGCCGGTGGCAATTCGCCCGTGGCCGAGGCAAGCCCGCCACCCTGACCGTGGGCGACACGGCGCTGGAGGTCTCGATGAAGAAGGGTGGCCAGACGAACATCCTGATTTACGACGCCATCGGCCCCGACACCATCGAGCCGCACGTGTACCGGGCCACGGTCATCGGCAAGGAGGCCGACGGCGCCCTGGTGGCCGACGAGGTCCACCTGCTGCCCATCGGCGACCAGGCGTCCACCGATAAACCCGGCCTGCCCAGGTACCTCTGCATCGGCGACTCGATTTCGTACAACTACGGCAAGGCGCTGCGCGAGGCGCTGGCAGGCAAGGCCAACGTCCATCACCCGCCGACCAACTGCGGCCCGTCGGGCAAGGGCGCCGGCAACATCGTTGAATGGCTCGGCGCCTACGACCTGGAGGGCCGAGGATGGAACGTCATCTCCATCAACTTCGGCCACTGGGACGCCGGCAACACCAAGGCCGCGTACCAGGAAAACCTCGAATTCGCCATCCGCCACATGCAGAAGACCGGCGCCAAACTCATCTGGGTCACCACCTGCCCCGTCCCAAACGGGTGCGGCAAGGCCGGCGACCTGGGCGCGACCGGCAAGGCCCCCGGCCGCAAGGCCGGCGTCATGCAGACGTACCTCAATCCCTGGGCTCTGGAGGTCATGAAGCGGCACCCCGCCATCACCGTGTGCGACCAGTGGCAGTTGGTCAGGACGAACCCGGACGGCCACTTCACGGAGTGGTGGAACGGCAACAACGTGCACTTCGGCAGCGAGGCGTCGGCGTCCCTCGGCCGGCTCCTGTCGCAGCATGTCCTGGAGGCCCTCGGCAACTCGGCGGACAAGTAGCCCCCAAGGGGTTCTGTCCGCCGAATCGGACGTGGCTTCGAGTAACGGCTATCGCCCCTGAGAACAGCCTGGGTGGCTAATCCGCGTCCGATAACCTGCCGGGCGTCCCCTATTCTTCCATTTCCCCCAAATTTACCTAAATCCCCAGCAGACTGGGCCGGAAAAAGGTATCGTTTCATAATAGGCTGTGCCGATAACTTGCGTAAGGCTCTGTGAGGCTATGTGGCGGTTCGGCCCAGCCTCGGACTCTACCCAGGCTGGGCGACCCGGCAATCGCCTCGCCCGAGACGTAACCAGGGGGTTACATGCCCAGCGACAATGAAAGGAATCCCGGCCTGGTATACCGGTTGCGCCTGGTATTCCGGAACGACCTGCACCTGACGTCGATTGGGTTCGGGTTCACAGCCATTCTCCTGGCAGCGATGGCGGCCACCACCTGGTGGACCGGCCACATGCAGGATCAGGCCAAACGCCAGGCCCGCACCGAGCGGACCCAGGCAATCGGCGGCACGCTGGCCCGGACGACGGAGGTTCTGTTGGCCGACGGCCGCCTGCCCCGGCTTCGCCGGCTGGTCGTCGAGACGGCCCGCGAAGCGAATCTGGCCCGGTGCCGCGTCCTGCTGCCCGACGGTCAGGTGATCGCCGACGCGAGTCCGGACCTTATCACGCTGCCCGAGCTGCCGGCCTCGTGGCCGGGCCAGGCCCACGCCACAGACGGCCAGACGGTTCCGGCCTGCCGCGCGTTCATCCTGGCGATTCCCGACCGCGGCGAGGCGGTGCTCCAGGTGGCGCTGCACGCCGACACGTCGGGCGAGTTGTTCTGGCAAACGCGGGCGGGCATCGGTGCGGTTTGCGTGCTGGCTCTCGTGACCCTAACCCTCATGCACCGCCGGTTCCGGTCCACGTTCCGGGGCATCTGGGCGGTTCGGCAGGCGTTACTGGCCCGCCACGACGGCCAATGCTCGCCGAGCGCCCTGAAGATCAACGCCGATTGGGGCATGGAAGCCAACGCCTGGAACAGCCTGCTGGACCAGACCGACCAGGCCCAGCGGCAAACGACGCTCGTCAAGACGCAGGAATCGCTCCGGAACCGCCGGGGTGAATGCAGTGACCTGTCGGCCGCCTGCGAAGCGCTGGCCCAGGGCCTCGTGCTCGTCGACACCAACGGCGAGGCCAAGTACGTCAACAGCGCGGCGGCGGTGCTGCTCCAGAGCCGGCGCGAGGACATCGAAGGTCACGACATTGCCACCTTCCTGCCCGAGGAAGAGGTGGCCGAGGCCGTCCGCCAGGCCACCCGCCGGCCGATGCAGCGGCGGCGGATCATCGAGGCCGAACGCCACGACGCCACCAACCCCTTGCTGCTGCGGTTCGTGGTCCGACCCGTCCGCCGCGAGGACTCGGCCGTTGCCATGATCGTCATCGAAGACGTCACTCAGCAACGGGTGGCCGAGAACGCCCGCAACGCCTTCGTGGCCCAGGCCACCCACGAACTCCGGACCCCACTCACGAACATCCGCATGTATGCCGAGATGGGTCTGGACGAGGGCCAGAACGACTTGGCCTGCCAGTCCAACTGCCTGAGCATCATCAACCAGGAGGTAGGCCGGTTGGACCGGATTGTCGGCGACATCCTGTCGGTGTCGGAAATCGAAGCCGGGTCGCTCCGCCTCAAGGCCGACGACGTCCGGCTGGAGGAACTGTTCCCCGCCCTGCAGGTGGACTATGCCGCCCAGGCCCGCGAGAAGAGCGTTGCCCTGACGTTCGACCTTCCGCCCAAACTGCCCGTCATCCAGGGCGACCGCGACAAAATCGCCCTCGGCGTCCACAACCTTATCGGCAACGCCCTGAAGTACACCCCCGCCGGCGGCCGGGTTTCCGTAACCGTGACGGTTAACGACGGCCGGCTGGGCGTGGTGGTGTCCGACACCGGCATCGGCATGAGCGAGGACGACCAGCAGCACGTGTTCGAGAAGTTCTACCGCAGTGCCGACAAGCGGGTTGGCCAGATCGAAGGGTCCGGCCTGGGCCTGGCCATTGCCCGCGAGGTTATCCGCCTGCACGGCGGCGACATCACGGTCGAATCCGAAGTCGATGAAGGGAGCACCTTTACCCTGACCTTGCCGGTGGTCGAAGGAGCACCCGTGGCGTGAACATCGTGGAACAGGAATGCGGCGCGGTTCGGGTTCTGCGGCCCGACGGCCCCCTGGTTGCCAAGGACGCCGAGGACTTCAAGGCCCGCCTTCACAAACTGGCCGAGGCCAGCCTCGGCCGCTGCGCCGTGGACGCCTCCGCCATCCAGTACGCCGACAGCCGGGGTCTGGAGATCCTGGTCGAGGCGGGCGAGGAGATCGCCCGGACCGGCCACCCCCTGAAACTCTGTAACGTGAACGACACGTTGCGGCAGGTTCTGGAGTTGACGGGCCTGGCGCCCCAGTTCGAGTTCTTCGCCGACACCAACTCCGCGGTCAGGAGTTTTCTGTGACGCAGGCGACGGACATCAAAACACCGCTGGGCGAGACGCTCGTCCAGGCGGGCGCGATTTCGCGCGAGCAGCTCACCAGCGCCCTGCGCGAACAGCGCGCCAGCGGCCGGCTCCTCGGCGAGGTGCTCATCGAGCAGGGCATCCTCAATCCCCAGGTCCTCGTCCGCGCCGTCGCCGGGCAACTGGGCATCCCGGGGTGCAATCTGCGTCACGGCCTGTTCGACCCGGCCTGCCTGGACCTCATCGGCCAGGAAGAGGCCGAACGCCTCAAGTGCCTGCCGATGTTCAAGGTCCACGGCATGCTGACCGTGGCGATGGCCGAGCCCCAGTCGCTGCCCAAGATCGACCGTTTGCGTCGCCGGACCGGGTGCGAGGTTCGCCCCGTCCTCGCCTTCGAAACGAACATCCTGGAGTTCATCCAGAAGTGCGCGGGCGGCGAAACCGACGTCGACGCCTTCCTGGCCTCGCTCGACGAGAGCCATATCTCCGTCGTCGAGCAGGAATCCGTCGACGAAGGGCCCGTCACCGACCTCGACACCATGGTCGCCGGCAGCCCCGTCGTCAACCTCGTCAACGTGGTGTTGCTGACGGCCATCCGCGACGGCGCCAGCGACATCCACATCGAGCCCGACAAGAAGGGCACCCGCATCCGGTATCGCATCGACGGCCTGCTGCGCGACCTGATGAAGCCGCCTCCCGGCATGCACTCGGCCATTGCGTCGCGCATCAAGGTAACCGGCAAGATGGACATCGCCGAGAAACGCCTGCCCCAGGAGGGCCGCGTCCGCATCATGGCCGAGAAACGCGAGATCGACCTCCGCGTCTCCAGCATGCCCACGCTCCTGGGCGAGAAACTCGTCATCCGCATCCTCGACAAAGACAACATCCACGTCCGTATGGAGGACCTCGGTTTCCGCACCGAGACCCTCGACGCGTTCAATCGCATGCTGACCCAACCCTACGGCCTGGTCCTGGTGACCGGCCCGACCGGCAGTGGCAAGACAACCACCCTCTACAGCGCCTTGGACCTCCTCAGGAGCCCCGAACGCAACATTCTGACCGTCGAGGACCCCGTCGAGTACCAACTCGACCTCGTCAACCAGGTCCAGGTTCAGGCGTCCACGGGCATGACGTTTGCGCGGGTGCTCCGGAGCATGCTGCGGCAGGACCCGGACGTCATCATGGTGGGCGAAATCCGCGACGAGGAAACCGCCCGCGTGGCCGTCCAGGCCGCACTCACCGGACACGTCGTCCTCGCAACCCTTCACACGAACGACGCCCCCGGCGCCGCCGCACGCCTCGTGGACATGGGCGTGGAGCCGTATCTCCTCTCGAGCGCCCTGAACGGCGTGGTGGCTCAGCGCTTGGCCCGGACCATCTGCCAGGGGTGCGCCACCAAGTACTACCCGACCGAGAACGTCCTCGAGGATGCCGGCCTCGCCGGCAAGACCGGCCAGGTCTTCCACAAGGGCGCCGGCTGCGAACAGTGCCACAACTCCGGCTACCGCGGGCGCATCGGCATTTACGAGGTCATGGAGGTAACGGCCGACATCCGCAAGATGGTCCACCATGCGGCTCCGACGCACGAGTTGCGGGCCCGGTTGCGAGAAGCCGGCTGCCTTTCGCTCCGCGAAGAAGGCGTCCGCATCGCCACCGAGGGCAAGACCAGTCTCGAAGAGGCCCTGGCCGTCACCCACAGCGATGACGACCTCAATAACGAATCCGAACCTACGGAACCCACGCCGTGAAACTCACGTACATGGCATTCGACCGGGCCGGCCGACAGGTGACCGACACCATCGAGGCCGGCGGCGCTGCCGAGGCGGGCGAGGTACTTCGCCGCCGCGGCCTGTACGTTACGGAGATCCGGGCCGGTGGGGACCACGCCCCCGCCGCCACCAGCCGGCCCCGTCAAGGCGGCGGCAAGGGACGGCTCAAGAGCCTTGCCCTGATGACCGGCCAGTTGCACGTGCTGGTGTCGTGCGGCACACCACTGGTCGAGTCCCTGGCCGCGCTGGCCCGCCAGACCCGCGACGCACGCCTGCGCGCGGTCGTGGCGGACGTCCAGCGCCGCGTCGAGGAAGGCGCCGCCTTTTCGGCCGCCCTCGAGTGCCATCCCGGCTACTTCGGCGCCGTTTTCCGGAGCCTTGTCCAGGCCGGCGAGGCCTCCGGCGACCTCTCGGGCATGCTCGAGCGGATGGCGACCACGCTTCGCAAGCGGCTTCACACCCGCAACACCGTCATCGGGGCAATCGTGTACCCGATCATCTTGATGAGCGTGGGATTCAGCGTGCTCGGGCTGATGTTCACCGTGGTCATTCCACGGTTCGGAGACCTGTTCCTGACGCTCGGGGTCGCCCTGCCGCCGACGACCGCCGCCCTGGTGGTGATAAGCGAGGTGCTGATCACCTACTGGTATATCGTGGTGCCGTCGGTGCTGGTACCGGTCATCGGCCTGGTGGCGTACAGCGCCAGCGGGCCGGGCCGGCGCATGACCCAGACGATCATGCTGTACCTGCCGCCGTTCGGTCGCATCGTCCGCAGTTTTACGACGGCCAATCTGGTTCGCCTTTTAGGCACGTTGCTGGACGCGAACGTGCCGATCCTCGAGGCCCTGGCCCTGTGCCGCCGATCCATCCGCAACCACCACTACGACCGGCTCCTCGCGCAAACCGAGGACGCCGTTACCCGCGGCGAGACCATCAGTTCCATCTGGACGCGCAGCGCCCTGGTCAGCCCCTCAGTGCAGGAGGTTGTCCGCAACGGCGAACGGACCGGCCGGGTGGCCTCCATGCTCCTGAGCGCCGCCGATTTCCTCGACGACGGAAACGAATTGACCGTCCGCAACCTGACGAGCCTGCTGGAACCGATGATCCTAATCGTGATGGGGATCGTCGTGGGCCTCGTTGCCGTCAGCATGTTCATGCCGCTCTTCGACCTGACGTCTATGACCCAGGGGTAATGTCATGACAGGACTGTTCGCAGGGCGAAGCCCCTTCATCGGGGTAGACGTGGACGGCCGATACCTTCGGGCCGCCCAGGTGGCGCCGGCGCCCGGGGGATGGGCCCTCCAGGCCGCTGTCCGCATCCCCCGCGTCACGCCGGACGAACCCCTCGGCCCGCGCGACGTGGCCCATCTGGCGAGCACGCTCGGCCGGCTGGGATTCCAGGGCCAGCGGTTGGTCCTGGCGGCCCCCGAACAAAAACTGGCCGTCGACATCCTCGAATTACCGCCACGCACCTCCGATGCCCCCGTCGACGCCATCGCCCAGACCGAACTGGCACGGACACACGGGTACGACCCGGCGGCGGCCGAGACCCTCTGCTGGGACCTCCCCCCCTCCAGTCGCGCACGCGACATGACCCAGGTAATGGCCGTCGCCTTGCCCCATGCCGACGCCGACGCCCTGCTCACCGTCTTCGACGGGTCCGGCCTCAACGTCGTGGCCATCGATATTCCCATGGCCGCCATCATCCGAGCCTGCCGGCCCCTGCTCGCCGAGGAGGGCCTGACAGTCATCCTGAACGCCACATGGGACTGGACCCTGCTGGTGGTCCTGCGCCAGGGGATGGCCGTGTACCGGCGGCTCATGCCGGAGCACTCGGTCCGTGCCCTGACGCAAGCGATCGCGAGAAATCTGGATTTGCAAAGCGAATCGGTCGATTGTCTCTTGGAGAACGTGGGCCTGGCCGAGGGTACGGCGTTGCCCGGTGGCGTGGCGGTTTCGTTGAATTCGCTCCGGGGACTGATTCGCCGGCCGATTCACGCGGTGGCCGAAGCCGTCCAGGCCGCCTTCGCCTACGCCGGCCAGATGTACGCCGGGGCCACCCCCGGCCGGGTTATCTTGACCGGCCAAGCGGCCGCCGTGCCCGGCGTGGCGCCGTATCTGGGCACGCGACTGGGGCTGGACGTGGTCACGGCCACGCCGCGCCACCTCATGGCGAGCCCGCCGGGGGCCGACGCCGTGGCCGACGACCCGTCCCTGACCGTCGCCGTCGGCCTGTCGCTGTTTGCGGAAGGACGCCAACGTGCAAAGCCACAACCTCATTCCGTCGTACAGGCTTGAGGCCCGGCGCCGTCGCCGACGCTTCGAGGCGTGGGTGGTCGGCGTCTCGGCATACGCGGCCATTCTGGCAGCCGTGTACGTCGGCTTCCTGTGCGCGCGGGGCGTGGACGCCGACGCCTTGGCCCGCCGGCGCCAAACCACTGCGGCCCGAACGGCCGAGGTCCAGTCTCAAATCAAAGCGGTCCAAGCCGACCTCGCCGAAGCCCGGCGTACCCTCCAAGCCAATGAAACGCTGGGAGGCCACCCGGACTGGAGCCTCCTGCTGATGCTGCTGGCCCAAAACATGAACGACGGTGTGGTCCTACGCGGGTGCTCGCTGGTCCCACACCAGGGGGAAACCGAGGGCGCCGAGGCGGCAGCGCCATTCCCCACGTCCACGCCCGACGACTGGCGCCTCCAGATGCAGGGGTTCGGCAAGGCCGTCACCGCCGTCTCGAACTTCGCCCTGGCCATCGAGCAAACGGGGCTTTTCGAGCAGGTCCGCCTCCTGAAGACCGTCCGCCAGCCGTTCCTGGCCGGACAAGCCACCCACTTCCAGATCGTGTGTGACCTGGGAGCCGATCACAAGGAAACGCCATGAACACCGACGGCCTGGTTCGCGAAGGTCGGCACTTGGACCTCATCGGTGCCGCCGCTTGCGTCGCCCTGACGCTCGGGGTCTACCTGGTGGGTGTCGTGCCGCTCCTCGACGCGCACGCGGCCTACGAAGCCGACGAGAAGGCGTTCGTGACCGAGCAGACCAAGGCCCTTCATGTTGAGAAAACGCTCCTCGCGCTGCAAACCCGTCTCGAAACAACCGAACGCCGGGCCGCCGCGAGCCATCTGCACCTTCGGCCGCTCGCCACGGCGCCCCTGCACGTAGCCAAGATCGCTCAACTGGCCGGGGCCTGCGGCCTCCAGATGGACGATATGCAAACCGGCGCCCCGACCCCCGGCGAATTCGCCATCGCCGTACCCGTGCAGTTGACCGGCACCGGCACGTACACCGCGTGTACGCTGTTCCTGAATCGGCTCCGCGAGGTGCTGCCCGAGACCCGGGTGGAGTCCTTCGCGCTAACGGCAACGGCCAACGACCAAACAGAAGCCGCAGCCTTCCGGTTCGACCTGACTTGGCACGCCCGGCTCAAGGCGCCGCACCAGGAGGCGGACGGCCCGCCGACTTCTGCGGCCCCCACCCCGGCTGACGCACAACGCACATGAAACTAAACCGCTCTCGAATCATCGTTCTGGCACTGCTGGCGGTGGCGGCCGTCGCGCTGCTCGTCGACCGCCTGCTGCTCGCACCGTCTGCCACAGGCCCGAAACAGGCACTCGGGGCGTCCGGGACCACCCCGGCCACGACGGGAGTCCAGGAATCGGCATCCGCCATCGACGGCGACGCGCGGCCCCGGTTCGCCGACCGCCTTCGCGCCACCGCCGAGCAATGCGAACTGGATCCCGCCGGCATGCGCGACGGGTTTACGCCGGCCGAGGCTTGGCTCAAGGAACTGGTTGCGGCGCCGCCACCCGCCGAGTCCGATCCCGCCCCGCCGGCCGGACCGTCTCCCGGTGACCTCTTCGCCCAGCAGCATACGCTGACCTCGGTCATCATGACCCGCAGCGGAGGCAGTGCGGTGGTCGACGGCAAAGTCGTGCCCCTGAAACAGACCGTCGACGGGTTCACCTTGGTCCGCCTGACGCGGGACGCGGCCGTTTTCGAGGCTGCGGGTGAGCAGGTGGAACTGCGTCTTCGCCGCCAAATGGCCGACCAGACAGACCGATAACCTTCCGCCGAACGGAATGCCCGCCCCCAACTGCAATAGGGTTAAATGCCGTTTACCACGCCCAGGACAATATTTCCCAAGTTGCCGAAACCCCCTAAAGTTACGGCCTAGGGCTGCCGATATCCCAAACGGTCCCGTCAGTGCAGCACAGCGCCCAGGGGGGCAAGCGGACCGGCACGGATCAATAAGGAGTCTACGTATGGACCGGATCAAGACTCAGCGTAAACATGGTTTCAGTTTGCTGGAACTGGTCATCGTGGTCGTCATCATGGGGATCATCGCGGCCATCGCAATTCCCCGTATGAGCCGTGGCACGGCAGGGGCTGCTGATTCCGCCCTTTCGAGCGACCTGGCGGTCCTCAGAAACGCCATCGACCTGTTCGCGGCCGAGCACGGCGGCAAGTTCCCCACCAATGCCAACATCGTTAACCAGTTGACCCAGTACACCGACGACAAGAACACGACCGCCCCCGTCGCCACCAAGGACACCACGCACATCTACGGCCCGTATCTGCGCGAGGTTCCGACCCTGCCCGTCGGCGCCAACAAGGGCAAGACCACGTTCACGGCCACGGCGCCCGGCGCCAGTGCCGCCGACGCGGGCTGGTACTATGACGAGGACACCGGCACCATCAAGGCCAACTGCGCCGACAGCGAGGTCGACGACTCCAACACGAAGTACAACGAGTACTAATCCGCGGCGGACGGCTTGATCGGTCGCCGGCCCGCAAGGACGTGCCCGGCCGGTCTCTCGGGCCGACCGGCGCCATCCTAACGACTCGGCAAGCCGCTTATCCGGCAACGGACGAGCGGCTTGCTTGCACGGGGCGCCGGCTCACGAACGGCCCGGGGCCGCCCGTCACTGGGGCCGAGGTATCCGCAAGGGACACCATATGAGCGTGGCCAAGCAGTCCGGGAGCCGGTGCGGCAGCACGTACGTGCTGATCCTGGGCCTCTCGGCCCTGGTCATGACGATGGCCGTCGGCGCCATCGCCGTTGCGCGCATCCAGGCCCGCCACGGCCAGACGACGCAGGACGTGGCCCACGCCCGCCTGTACGCCGGCGCCGCCATCGAGATGGGCCGGTTCCTGATCAAGAGCGACTCGGATTGGCGTGACCATTACCCGAACGGCGTCTGGGGCACCGACGTCACCTTCGGCGCCGGCGCCGGCACGCTCGAGGTCATCGACCCGAACGACGGCGACCTGACTAACGATGACCTTCACCCGGTCGTCCTCACCGGCACCGGCACCAAAGCCCTTGCCGTCCGCAAGACCCGCGTGACCCTGCTGGCCCGAGCCGAGGGGTACGGGTGCCTCGAAACCGCCCTGTTCGCCGCAAACGACCTCAACCTGAACTCCTGTACGGTCCAGTGCGACGGCATCCTCGGTGCAAACAACAGCATTAACGCCAGCGGGGCCGACGTGTATGCCGACGCCGAGGCCGCCAACGACTGTAACGGCAGCACGTACCACGGCATGGCCACCGCGGGCGTGGACGACCGGAGCATGCCCGACGAGGACGACGTCTTCGACACCTACGAAAGCCAAGGCGTTGTCATTCCGCCGTGGGCCATCCCCTGGGCCGACGGGGCGTTGTTTGTGGATGAGGTCATTTTCAGTCCGGGCCACAACCCCTACTGGCCATACACGACCAGTGCGAACGGCGTTTACGTCATCGACTGCGCGGGGTCCGACGTCTGTATCCGCGACTGCCGCATCGTCGGCACGATCGTCCTTCGAAAGGCCGGCAGCGGGACGCGCATCCAACAGGCGGTCAACTGGAAACCGGCCGTAGCACACTACCCCGCCCTGCTCGTCGAGGGCAGCCTGGCGTTCCGCGAGAACGGCGGCGCGTTGGACGAGGACATGGAAAACGAGAACTACAACCCCGCCCACACGCCGTACGACGGCCACTCCGACAACGATCAGCGGGACCAGTACCCTTCGCGCATCGAAGGGCTCATCTACGTCGCCAACAACGCCGTCGCCGGGGCCGGCGTCCACACGGTACACGGGGTCATTGTAGTCGGCAACTCGTTCACGGCCGAGCCGGGCGCCGTGCTGAATTTGCGGCACGACACCCAGTACGTGACCAACCCGCCAACGGCCTTCCGCGAGCGGGTGCTCATGGAAGTGGCTCCGGGCAGTTGGCAGCGGGTGGTGGACTAGCCATGAACGCCGGGCATTCCAACAAGGCACGTCGCCGCACCCGGCCGGCCTTCAGCCTGCTGGAGGTAATCCTGGTGCTGGCGCTGGTTGCCGTGGTGGCGGCCATCGCCGTGCCGCGCCACGCCAACGCGCTGGCCCGATACCGGGCGGAGTCGGCCGCCCGCCGCCTCGCCGCCGATCTCAAGTACGCCCGGGCGCTGGCCGAGGAATCCAGCGGCAACCAAACCGTGGCGTTCGATCCGGTCGGCAACACGTACACCCTGGCGGGCCGCATCGACCCGGACCACCCCGGCCAACCGTACACGGTCAGCCTGGCCGGCGCCCCGTACCATACGGACCTCGTGGCCGCCAGCTTCGGCGGCACACCCACCGTGACCTTCAACGGGTTCGGCGTCGCGAGCACGAGCGGAAAAATCCTGGTCCAGACCGGCTCGTACGCGTACCTGATTACCGTAGACGCCGCCAGCGGCGCCGTGACCCTCGGCAAGGCAACCGCCGCCGACTAGGTTTACCGCGTACGTGCGCCGCGGGTCTCCGCAGGCGCCGCCCGGGAAGCCGCGCCGCGAGATGAGGCAAAAGGCACGCATCATGACAAAGCCACGAATCCAATGCGACGGCCCGGCGTCGGCGTCCGGCCACACGCTCGTGGAACTGGTGGCCGCCCTGGCCATTACCGGCGTCCTCGTGCTCGGCGTGGCGTCGGCGATGCTGGTGGCGTCGAAGGCCGTCGACCCGGCCAGCCCCTTGCGGAACACGCAGGCGGCCGCCGAGGCCACCGCCCGCATCGCCGAGGAACTCCGGTTTGCCACGGGGTTCACCCAGCGCGCCGCCCGCGCCGTCACGTTCACCGTGGCCGACCGCGACGGCGACGGCTCCGAGGAAACCATCGGTTACTCGTGGTCGAACACGGCAGGCGACCCGCTGATGCGGCAGTACAACGGGGGCACGGCCGTGCCCGTCCTGAGCGACGTACACCACGTCTACCTGAGGTACATCACGACCAGCCTGACGGAGCAGCCCGACGCCGTGCGCAACGAGTCTGGCGAGATACTCCTCGCAAGCCACATGACGGCCACCAACTCCGGTGATTACGCCATCAAGGAAAAGGACTGGTTGGCCCAGTACTTCAAGCCCACGCTGCCGGCCAACGCGGTGTCCTGGGCCGTCACGCGGGTTCTGTTCAAGGCCAGAACCCACGGTGCGGCCTATGGCGTGGCGGGCGTGGAACTACGGCTACCCACCGCCTCGAACGTGCCCAGCGACGTTATCCTCCAGCAGATTAACATGTACGAAGACCACCTGACCTACGGCTACCTGTGGCAGGAGTTCGCGTTCAGCAACGTCTCGGGCCTCAGCCCCAACCGCGGACTCTGCCTCGTCATCTCCTGCATCAAGAGAGACAGCGACCTGTGCGACATTGAGTTCGACAAAGAGGACAACCCGGGCGGTTACATCAAGGGCAAGGAAGCGGGCGCCATCTGGGAACCCGACAGCGACCGATGCCTGCTCTACGCGGTGTACGGCACCGTGACGACCGCGAACACGCCCGACCCGGTGACCCGCAAGTGGCTCGACGAGGTGTGGGTTCGCGTCCAGGTCGGTCCCAGCGAGGCAACCCGGATGAAGACGGCCGCCTCACTCGTCAACCGGCCGGAGGTGGGTGGCGAATGACCCGAACGCCTCGAACCCGGCGACGCGGTTGCCACGGCTTCAGCCTGGTCGAGGCCACCATCGCCATCGTCCTGGTCGCGGTGGTGCTGGTGGCGGGGCTGCACGTCCTGGGCGGGACAACGGCGTCGACCCACCAGACAGCCCAGCGTGCCACCGGCCTCCTGCTGGCCGAACACCTGATGACCGAGGTCCTGGGCGCCGCCTACGCCGACCCCGACCAGACACCCACGTTCGGCCCGGAATCGGGTGAAGGCGGCGGCGACCGCTCCGCCTTCGACGACGTGGACGACTACCACGACTGGACCGATTCGCCCCCAACGAAACCCGACGGCGCACGACTCGGAGACTTCAACGGCTGGACGCGCACCGTTGAGGTCGCGTACCTGAACCCGCTGAACCTGGGGCAGACCCAGGGCTCCGACTCGGGCCTCAAACGAGTGACCGTCCGCGCATCGTTCGCCGGCAAACTGATGGCCGAACTCGTAACCCTGCGGACCGATTGCGAACCCGACGAGTAACCGGTCCGACACAGGTCCCGTATCGTGTGTGCGCGGCGGGTCTCCGCACCCGCCGCGGTCCATCGGGTTTCGGTGCGGAGGTTACGGGAACCACCGCGGACAACGCCTGCCGGATCGCTTAAACGCCTCACCGTGGGCCGCGCCTCGTCGTGCCGGCCTACGGCCTGGGCGTCATAGGCGCCTCGAGGTCGCCGGTGGCGAACTGGATGCCCCCCAGGTAAAACCGCAGGAGCATGGGGTTCCAGAAGTGTTCCGTCCGGTGCCCGATGGCGGTGTAGAACACCCGCCCCTTCCCATACGGTTTAACCCACGCCAGGGCGTAATCGTTGTCGTGCT
>Ga0272441_10009968_pt1 | contig 14523 bp, 24 predicted proteins | sample SSMProp6N_FD_193582 | JGI IMG/M metagenome (GOLD analysis project Ga0272441, IMG submission 193582) | Marine sediment archaeal communities from Little Sippewissett salt marsh, Falmouth, MA, United States - SSM-Prop-6N | ecosystem: Environmental > Aquatic > Marine > Wetlands > Sediment ... | reverse complement strand
GTGACGGAGGCCCGATATTTTCGCATAGAAAAAAATTTTCTGGCAGCTTGGCATTTGGCTAATTTTTAAAGCTTTATACGGGGGCAAAATAATGACAGAAAAGCCAATTTTATTCAGCAAATCCATGATTCTAGCGATTTTAGATAATCGCAAAAAACAAACCCGCCGAGTTATTAAATTTCCTTTAAACTGTTTGCATTTATCCGGAAACCCAGTAAAGTTATTGAATGATTGGGCATTAAGCAAAATCGGAAAATTAAAAAATGGTGTATTGGAATATGAATATCAAAATGATGTAGATGATTCAAGAATAGGAAAAATTAAATGTCCTTATGGTGCCCCCGGAAATCAATTATGGGTTCGTGAAACCTTTCATCAGCATTATATGGGTGGCCTACCATGCTATAAAGCTGATGATAATTGTAAAGAAACTGATGTTATTAATTGGAAACCTTCAATTTTCATGCCCCGGTGGGCTTCAAGAATCCAGCTTGAAATAAAAGATATTCGGATTGAACGTATTCAGGATATATCTGAAGAAGATGCAAAGGCGGAAGGTATTGAATGGGGTGAAGGTGCTGGATCTAATCCAAGGGTAATATTTTCAAATCTTTGGGATTCAATCAATGAAAAGCGTGGTTTTGGTTGGGGTTTGAACCCATGGGTTTGGGTAATCGATTTTGAAAGGATAAAGCCATGATATTAAATATTTCTATTTTTGCTGCATTCTTTGGAATTGGAATCCTTTTTTATATTGTTTTAGGAATATGTGATTTATTGGACAGAATCCAAAAAGTGCTAGATGAAAGTGACCGGGAAGAATATTTTGATAATCCGGCAAATTGGAATAAAGGTGGAAATGATGCAGAAAACTAAAATTGATTGGGGAATACCTGGATTATGGACTTGGAACCCAGTAACAGGATGCAAGCGGAATTGCTCATATTGTTATGCCAGAAGAATACATAACAGATTTAATAAAACGCCTTTCAGTGAAATTACATTACATAAATCCAGGCTTGAAGATCCAATAAAAAATAAAAAACCCTGTACTATTTTTGTAGGTTCAATGTCAGATTTTTGTTATTGGCCAGATGAATGGAAAGATATTGTTATTAATATATGTGCTGAATGTCCACAACATGAATTCATGTTTTTATCAAAAGGTAATAACCCGTATTATGGAAAATATTTCTCAAATAATTGTGTTTTGGGAATTACCAGAACATTTGAACCTTTTGAACGAGACACCATAAATAATTTTTTATCACATCACAACAGGGGCTTTTTATCTATAGAGCCATTATTGGGTAAATGCCATTATGACACTGTTTTTAATTCCTTCAAAATTGAAAAAGTTATCGTTGGGGCCATGACCGGGCCAGGGGCTATTAAACCACAAAAGGATTGGATAGAACGGATTAAAAGCGTAGTGCCAGAAAAGAAACTGCATTGGAAACCAAATATAAGACCATATTTATGATAAAATACAAATATCCTGGATGTGGACATACAATCATGGTTGAAGAACTTCCCCACAAGGGAAAGCAAAACAGCCAAAGAAAAATATGCATTCATTGCCGGAATAAGATTGATGCGGAAAAAAGGAAAAAATATAATCAGCGGCGGAAGGAATTACATCCTAGATAATTATGACAGAATACGAAATTCAGGATTTTTTATATCGTTATGCCAGGCAAAGAAATCATTTAAATTATTGTCCAAATATTTATTTATATAATTGGGAATCTGATTTTTTAACAGTCGTTAAATCCGGGTTTGTTAATGAATATGAAATTAAGATATCAAAAGCAGATTTTAAAAACGATACAAAGAAAACTGAAAAACATGAAACTTTAAAATATGGTGGATATACAATCCGTGGAAATTGGGATTATTCATATTATGAAAAAAAAGGAATGCTTGATGAAAACAAAAGAAGGAAATGTAAAAGGCCCAATTATTTTTGGTATGTTTGCCCGGAAAACCTGATTGAAGATTATGAAATTCCAAGTTATGCAGGATTAATTTTTATTAAAAATGAAATATGTAAAATTGAAAAAAAGGCACCAAGATTGCATAGGGAAAAAATAACAGAATACCAAACAAAAAAAATAATGGTTTCCCTTGGTTTCAAATATTGGAACCTAAGAACAAAAAGAATATGAATCATCCAGATCGTTTTAAGATTTGTAAAAGAATCAATAGATGTGTTTTATTTGATGTAGATGCACCCGAAGTATGTGATTTTCGATGTGAAGGATACAGATGGAAGGTTTATTTGCGTGATTGGTTTATAAAATCATTAAATCGGGAACAGTTTATAGTATATACAATTTTAAAAAATTTATAATGGTGGTTTTATGAGTCCATTTTGCGATATCCACAAATCTTATTTTGATGGTGAAGAATGTAATGCATGCCATATGCTGAAAAGCGATAATAGATGTTGTGCAAATTGCCTTTATTCAGATATGCAATTAAGATGTGGAAATAAACTTCAATGCAAAAGACATGCCCCAATAGTAGGTACATATAAAACACAAGGTGGATTAGAATCTGAATATCCAAGATATCCGCTTGTGAATATTGATCATTTGTGTGGTGATTATCGGTCAGTAATAAGTAATGGTGATCCATACGGAAGCGATAAATATTAAAAATCTATAACCAGGGGTGAACCATGCAAAAAGATCAAGTATATACTCATAAGGACAAACAAGGTATTTTGTGGAGATTTGAAAAAGGTAGACCAATATCTGAAATAGCTGATAAAGTTTCATTTTTAGTTTCAAATCCCAAAAAAAAGGATTTGAAGGCACTCCCAAAAGGAAAGGTTAAAAATATAACAAGGATGATGATTCTTGAAAAAATATTTCATTGTTTTATTTCTTTAGAACAATCAATTCCACATTATTTGGAGAGTGCTTTATCAAATAAAATTCAAGCTGAACAATTGATTGAGTTGTTAGAATCAATTGATTGTGGTTCTATTGGTGGCGGATTTGATCCGGGTAATCCATTGGTTGAAAAATGCAGATTGAAAATATATGATAGGTTTTTAACTCTTATTAAAAAAGAAAACACATTTGATGATATTCCGGAATATTGCGGCCACTGTGTTTTATCCCTTTGTAAATTATTTAATAAATTTTGTGGATTGATAAATTAATTATGAGTAATTACCAATTCGAAGCATACACATCTATCAAGGTCCGAAGTGGTAACGATTTTACTTTTGCATTCGGCCGGAAGATTCCTGGATATATGATTTATGGCGGATATAAAAGAAAATGGAATAAAGCATTGGATGTAGTTATTCCGGATCCGCCTGATGATTGGAATAATGAACAGGTTATATATGCTTTGATTATAAGTGTATTGAAACCAAAGCAGCGAGGGTTTGATGATGATAATTTCAGGCATGGGTGTAAACCAATTCCGGACCATTTAAAAAAAAGGGGGTGGCTAAAAGAAGATACAAGAAAATGGTTTGTTTGTTCTTATGAACAAATCAAATGGAAGGAAGCAGCGAAAGCCGGCTATGAAAAGCCGGGAACCTACATTAAGATTGTGAAACCAGGAATCATTTAACCAATACGGGGTAAAAAAAATGAGATTCATAAAAATCAATTTCGTGAAGGAAGATAAAATTTCCATAACATATGAAGTGAAAAACAATCAAGGCACCTTTGATAAAATATCCAGGGTTGCCTTTGATGAACCGGCTCCTGAATTTACCAAAGCAATGGATGATCTAATTCCATTTGCCGGTGAATTGTGCGAATTCAGAAAAGAGGAAAACAAGAAACTTGAAGTGCATGCCGTGTATTTCTCATATCATGGGGAACATGACCGGTTAGGCGTGGAAATGGATATTTCCAGAAAGCTTACAAAATCTTCAAGCAAACTGTTTTTTACTTCCCCGGTCCGGCTTGAGAAGGAAACAGAATCCAGTAAAAAGGATATGTCTGATGAAATGGGGAAGGCAGTAAATAAACTGGTTGCCCAGGCTACAAAATACCTGGAAGGCCATATCAAATCAACAAAGCTTGATCTTGAATAATTTGCAATTAGGGTAATGCCGGCAATAGATTTAAAGTATGAAGAAAATATTAATATTGTCGGCATTAATCCTTTTTCTTTCTGGATGTGCCTTTAAAATCAAGGTTGATCGGTCCTGGAAGCTTGAAACCATAAGGTCAGTATATGGAATGGATACATGCTTTGTGGTTGGGTTTGATGAAAATGGAAATAAAATCATAAAATGTAGAAGATTTTAAAATTATGATATACATTTGTAGGAAGTGCGGTAATCCTTTCAGATGGACAGATCCGATAGAACCGAATAAAAAACTATCAGCCGGTTCAACTATTTGCCCGAAATGTAGGCAAAAAAAATATGAAAAAGACAAAGAATATGCCCGGGATTATTCGAAAGAATGGAGAAAAGCGAACAGAACGGGCGAAAATTAAGAAAAAAGCCAAGAAAACATCAAAAAAAGCAAAAAAAGAGAAAAAAACAGATAAAAAACTGTTTGATATAGTTAAAAGCGTATCACAGATTGAAGCAGCTGAATTTTTTGGTGTTTCCAGGGAGTCAATCAGGAAATGGGCCTTGAATGGGTGTCCAAGGGAAGCCAGTAATAAATTTAATCTTCCTGCACTCCATATATGGCTTATGGACCGGGAAAGGGAAAAATCAAAGCGGGTTTTGGCCGGCAATGAAACACAAAGGAAGCTTGAAGAAGCTGATTTAAGGATAAAGAATGCACGAATCAAGAAAATGGAAGATTCTGTTATTGATATCGATAAACATGCAATGATCATGCAAGCCAGGGCAAGCGGATTACAAAAGTTTTTGACTGATTCCCTGCAAATGAACCGGCATAGATTCGTAAATAAAACAGCAGACCAATTAAAAGATCTTTTTTTTCAGCTGGCAAAACAAATGATGCAATCTTATGTGAATGCATCAAAAGCAATTGAATAATAATGGATTTTAAATTCCCTGATACCCTGGAAGATTCAACCACAATTCCATTTGATGAAGAAATCCGTTTTCTCATAAAGGAATTACCTATTCCTGTTGAATGGGCAAAAGAACATTTCAAGCTTACAACATCTTATGCACATCCAGGTGATTTTTACCCATATCCATGGCAAGTTGAAATCATAAATTCAATTGTAAAATACGATACAATCATTTTATGCGGTCCAACAAGGACATTTAAAAGCCTTGGCAGTGAAATAATGGCCGCATATTGCATTGATAACATTCCGATGAATGCCATGTTTTGCTATTCAAAAAAAGAAGTAGTTGAACAGGTATTCGATGAACGGATCCGGCCATTGATTCAGGAAGTCCCTGCAATCCGGAAATATTGGAGCGGGACCGAAAAGGATCTTACAAAAAAGAAAATAAAGTTGATGCATTTATATATGAGGGTGGCCAGTGCGGAAGTAAAGTCAGATATTGCAACATTTGGGGCAGGGCTTATCTATGCATCAGAAGTTTCAAAATATCGTATTAAACCTGGATGGAGTCCGATCGATGCATTGAAAAGGCGGCAGGAAGATTATCGAATATTCGGAAAGACCAAAGCAATATTTGAAAGTAGTCCATTATTTGAAGGCGATTGTTTAGATGTTGAAATGAAAAGAAGTGGAATTTTAAATCTTAGGCCATACATGCCATGCCCACTATGCGGAAGTTATCAGGTTTTGGTTGATAGACAAATAAATGAAAGGCCCAGGAAAGACGGAAAAAAAGATCATGATTCAAATAGAATAATGGAAGAACAGGCAGCATATTATGAATGTTTATATTGCCATAAGGAAATTCCCGAAGAAGCTAGGATAGAAATGGGTTCACTTGAAAAAATAAGATGGGCAGCTGCAAATGAAAAAATAGATAAAAAAGGTAATATTCATGGACGTAAAGAAAAAACCGGTGTATCTTTTCAATGGAATAGATTGATTGATCATTCCTTTACTTTCCATGAATGTTTGGCGCGATTTTTTGAAGCAAAAAAAAAAGGTAAAGAAGCAGAACAAATATACTGGAATGAAGATATGGGCGAATTCTGGAAAACAAGAACCAAACGGATATCAAATGAATATCTTAGATCAAAAACAATAAGCTATTCACAGCGAAAACATAATGATATTCCGAATGATGTATTGATTCTTCTTTTGGGCGCGGATGCCCAGGATAATGGATTTTATTTTGTTATAAATGGATACGGCCGGAATATGAATCAATATCTGATCATGGCTGATTTTGTTGAATGCAAAATAAACGAAACAGGGGGCGGGAACCAGGAAAAGGATCCAAGGCAGGTTTCATATGAAAGATTTCAGAATGCAGTATATTCAAAACCATTTATCAGACAGGACGGAAAGAAACTTGATTTAATGTTTGGATTAATGGACCGTGGTGGACATAGACCGAAAGATGTTGATTACATATGCGAACACATGCCTGAAATGCATGCTTATATAGGACTTGCCAGGCCGGATTTTAAAAAGTCAATTATTTATCAATCAGATAATGGTGAATTTTATCTTGGGCAATCTGTTTTATTATCCCAGGAAGTTGGAAGAATATTATTATCATCTAAATACCATTTACCAAATGATATTCAAGAATCATATTTGGAACAGGTTTTAAATGAGTATATGGAAGATACAACGGATAGATTTGGAAATAAAAAATCTGTTTATGTTAAAAAAGAGCCAAACCATTATAGATCATGTGAAAATTACTGCTATGCAGCAACCAGGCTTGAAATATTTGGTAATGGTGATTTAAAACAAATGCTATTTGATGAAAGTTCTATTGCAGAACTTGAACGGGAACAATCAAATGAAAATAAAGAAAAAGATCCTGGTTATGATTCCAATTATTTTAACTCTTTAAAAAGGTGGTGATATGCCTATTATTTGTGGAGCAATAATTCACGTGTGTCCATCAACAGAATTTTATGATTGTGAAAATATAGAATTTAATTATTGCACTTTTTATTCTACAGAGATAGAAGCACAAGAAATAATTAGTAAATTTAAAAATAAGTCATGTTTTTATCAGTGTACATTTTTAGGAAAAAACGAAACAGTGATTTCATCAGATATACGAAGACAAAAGAGTTCTTCATCTTCATCAAGGAGCAGTTCTTCAATATCAATGTCAGATCATTCAAAATTGGAATAATCTTTAAAAAGGTGGTGAAATGTTTTCGAAATTAAAAAAGTTTTTCATCGGATCAAAGAAAGATCAACCCATTGCCCCGGAAATAAAAAACAATGTTGAGGAAAAACAGGAACCGCAAAAAGATACATCAACATCAAAAGAAAATAAATATGGAATGAAGGGTTGCTTCGGTGGACCAGGCAGGGCCGGTATAAAATTGACCAGGCGGATTATGAGAAAAAAACAACACGGATGGACACCGAAAAACAGCAGCATTATAAAAGAAATCACAGATAGGTATCTAAAAAGATTTGCTTGAACATATTTTAAAACTATTTATTATTGCTTTAACTTTCTACATATTGGGCTTTGCTACATGCCTATTATATATATGGTGGATTAACCAAAATTAAATTTTATTTGCATTCTCTAAATTTGTAGTATAGATTTTAAATAGGCAGCAATATTAAGAGTGCTTTTTTTTTAATACGGAGAAAAAAAGTGCATTCAATTATTGCTGCCATACTCTAATTGAATACGGGGGCCGTTCCCTTTTGGGAATGGTCCCCTTTTTTTATATAATATGTCATATACAGCAGCACAAATTGCATCAGTCAGGGCAAAAGCGGTTGAAATTGCAATTCGTGGTGTAACATATATCCAGATTGGTGATAGAAGCCATAAATTCACAAGTGCAATGGAACTTGAAAAATTTGCATTGCAGATGGAAGGTCAAATGCTGGATGATACACATAACGGACTGATTGATATAAAGTTTGTAAATCCTAGCTAAAGAAAATTATGAGTTGGTTTCAAAACATCAGATCAAAATTAGGGAATTCATTCTATAATTTCGGTATAAAAATGACTGGAAACCCCTATTATATTCCCAATGTCCGGGAACTATACGATCATATTGATAAAAATTTCAAAATGTATTATGATGGTGCCGGAACCGATAGGTTAAAAAATGATTGGGGTTATACAACGAATTCCCCATATTCGAATATTAAAGGTGATTTAAAAAAGCTTATTTCAAGATCAAGGAATTCTTCAGATAACAATGGACTTTCTGAAAACATTGATAACACCTTTGAAAATAATGTGGTTGGAGAAAATGGAATTCGGCCGGAACCCGTGGTAAAAGACAACGGTGAATTGCTTGAAGATGTTAATAAAATATTGACGGAAGGATGGAAGCGGTATAATGATCAATGGGATAGAACCGCACATTCTGAATATTATGAAGTTCAAAAATTAATGCTTCGAACAATAATAAATTCCGGAAGTGTTGTCAGAAATGTTGTTCCAGGTCAAAAAAAATCATATTTACCTTTTGCAAATCAGACAATAGAACCTGATCGTCTGGATTGGACTGTTGACACAATCCCAAAACGTCAAAATGATGTGAAGCCGGCAAAACAAACACAATTTGGAATTGAACTTGATAAATATGGTGTTCCTTTGCGCTTTAATGTATCCGGAATTAAAAAGCCTATTGATGCAAAATATATGGATATTCGTTTTAGGCGAAAAAGGAATGAACAATATATCGGCGTTCCCTGGAAGGCACCCGTTTTAAATTCACTTTGGGATATTAAAAATCTTGTTCAGGATAAAACAGTTTCTTCCAGGATCAATGCAATGATTGCCATGTGGGTTCATAAAAATGATGCTGGCATGCTTTTGAAAAATAAAGATTCAAGCAACCGGTTATCATGGGAACCAGGAAGAATAATGTACACCCAAAATGAACCAAAGGTAATTCAATCAAAAGATAATCTTACCGAAACATTTGATCCTTTGATTCGTCTTGTTCAAAGGCTAATTGGGATAGGGACAGGGCTTTCATACCAAATACTGACCAAAGATTTACAAGGCATGAATTTCGCCAGTAGCCGGGCCAATATTTTGGAGGATAGAAAACTTTTTCGATCAATTCAAAGATGGTTTATCAAAGAAGTATGCCAAAAAGATTGGAACTTTTTTATTTATCAGATGTTTTTAACTGGCAAAATGGCACCATTGACATTTTCGGATTATTTATCTGATCCATGGAAATATCAGGATGTTTTCTGGCAACCCCCCGGGTGGGATTGGGTGGATCCACTGAAAGATGCCAAAGCAGCGATTGAATTAAATAAAGCAAACATGCTTTCCTTGAAAGAGCATTATGCAAACAAAGGCAAAAATTATAAAGCCGAATTAAAACAGATTGCTATTGAGCGGGAATACATGAAACAGCTTGAAGCAGATCATGGCATTTTAATGACACCCGAATTAAAAGAAAACATGCCCGGATTTCAACAGATATCAGATTTGGATGAAATAACGGATGGATCATATGCTTAATATGCTTGAAATAAATCCGGACAAAAAAAGCCGGGAATTATTAAAAACCGATATGGAACATAGATTTAAAATGGATAAAAATAAAAATATTCAAAGGAAGGGAAACAATGAAAAAATGGTTCACAATGGCGGTGAAGGCAGGAAAAAGGCTTGAAATCCTTCTCTATGATTACATCGGTTTTTTCGGAGTAAATGCGGAAGATTTCGTAAAAGAATTACGGAGTCATAAAGATATTACCGATATTGATTTAAAAATCAATTCCCCGGGTGGATCCATTATTGCCGGCAATGCAATTTATAATGCTTTGCTTCAGCATAAAGCAAAAGTTCATGTTTCCATCGATTCCCTTGCCGCATCCATGGCTTCAGTTATTGCAATGGCCGGTGATGATATTATGATTGCAGATAATGCTTTTTTCATGATTCATAATCCCAATGTTTTAACAATCGGTGATGCTGATGAATTACGAAAAGAAGCTGATTTACTGGACAAGATGAAGGCAAACGCAATCAAAGCATATAAAAGGCACTCCAGTAAAACAACGGAAGAAATTTCAGAAATGATGGATGATGAAACATGGCTTTCAGGGGATGAAGCCGTTGAAATGGGATTTGCCGGAACAGTTTTTGAAGGTGCAAAAGATGATGAAGATGATGAGGAAAGCAACCGGATTAAAAATCTTCAGCTTTGCAAAGATAAAGTTTTTCAGATGATGGCCGAAGCAAAAACACCGAAGAAAAAAGAAAAAGTTTTATCATCATTAAATCTTCCGGAAGGAACCACAGGAATCAAATTTACATTTGATGATAATCATTCAACAAATCAAAATAATCAACCAAAAGGAGGGTTAAAGATGCATTTTGATGAAAACGGAAACCTTGTTAATGACAAGGGTGAAATCGTCTTGACGGCTGAAAAGGTCGCCGAGGAACAGAAGAAAGTTAAAGACGGTGCCACAAGTGCCCATGCCACAGAGCTTGAAGAAGCAAGGGTAGCAGAGCGCAAGGAAGGTGCCAGGCTTGAAAAGGAACGGACCAAAGAAATCAAGGCACTTTGCGGTGATCTTGAACTTTCGGAAGAATTCCAGAACAAGCTTATTGAAGACGGAATAACCGTTGAAGATGCCAGGAAACAGGCCATTGAAGAACATAAGAAGGGCATGCAATCCGCCGGCGGAACCAGTGCCAATGTTCAGAAAGACGAAAAAGACAAACAGCATAACGGTCTTGTGAATGCGCTTTTGGTTTCCGGTAATATCCTGGATCATAACAATGCAGATGAAAAAAAGAAGATTGAAGAAAATCTTTCTTCCGAGTATTCCGGTTATGGTCCACAACAGGTTATTCGCCAGGTATTTGCAAATGCCGGTATGAAAAATGCCTTTACAATGAACAATGCTCAGCTTGGACGGGCCTTTGCTGAAGTTTGTTCAGGCAATGCAAATATGGTTGTGGGTGCTGGTTCTATCAACAGTAATGAACTTCGAAGCGTTATTTCAACAGCGGCGAACATTTCGCTTATGAAAGGTTACAGGGAAGCAGAAACATCTTATCAGCTTCTTACTTCCCCCGGGAAGCTTTCGGATCTTAAACAGGCTGAATTGTTTCAGAATTCCCAGGCACCTGATATTCTTCAGATTCCCGAAGGCCAAGCTGCAAAACTTTCAAAGGTTGCAGATTGGAAAGAAACCACACAGCTTCAGAAATGGGGCCGGGCGTGGGCAATCACAGAAGAAACGATTATCAATGATCGCCTGGATGTGATTACAGAATTGCCCCGCAAATACGGTGCAGCAATTCCAAGGGAAAAGAATTATCAGTTTTGGTATTTGGTATTAACCGGCAATGGTCCGACAATGGGCGAAGATAGCACATCCTTTTTCACGAATGCCCATGGCAATCAGTCAGCAGCAGGAGCAATTGTAAGCAGGACAACACTTTCGGCCGCAATTCGGGCTTTCATGCGCTTCACGCTGCCACAGCCGGACGGTGGAAGAAGCCGGACACAGTATGCGCGTATTTATCCCAAATATCTTTGTACCGGTCCTGCCCATGTTGATACTTCTTTGCTTTATACAATGAACCGTCAGGATCCGAGAGCAACAACAAGTGTTAATACTCCTGTTCAGAATCAGTATGGACCGGGCGGAAAATGGGCACTTGAATCTGTAACAGATCCGCTTTTTGAAGCCATTGGAAGCGCAACAAATTACTGGTTTCTGATGGTGAATCCCAATGATTTGGATTGGGCAAAAGTCTACACACTGAACGGCCGGGAAGAACCCGAATTAATGTCAAGGGTTGGCGGTGCGGCAGAGGTTGCAGGCATTGTCTATGAAATCAAGCATTGGTTCGTGGTCAAGCTTCAGGATTATCGTGGAGCATACAAAAATTCGGGTGCAGCTTCATAAATTGATTGTTTCATGATAAGAGGTTTGGGAATCGTAATTAATCATAAAAACTTTAAACCAAGGAGTTTAACAAATGGCAGATCCTTTGAATGAGGCAATGCTTACCGGGAGTCTGGACGATCATTCCCAGGTAACGGTTGTCAATGGATCGGGGGCTGAATATGCCCCCAATGAAGTTATTTTCATTGAAAATGATTCCGGAATACAAGTCCCTTATGTGGTCCGGGCAACGATTGCAAACGGTTCATCCGGTCAGGCTAATATGTTCGGTGAATTCAGCTTTGCAGCAAATTCAACCGCTGTTTTTGCTGTTGGAGATGAAATATATTGGCACGTGAGCGCAAATGAAGCCGTTGAGCGGTCCCAGGCCAAAACCGGGGATTACTACCTTGCAAAATGCACCAAAGCAAAGGCAAGCGGCGCATCTTTTGTTTGGGGTCGTTTGGGTGAAAATGTCAGTGTTGCCGATGTGATCAGCACATCAAGCAGCATTTCGGTATCAACATCTACATCTTCAACTTCGAGCAGTTCTGTTTGTTCAAGCAGTGTTTCATCCAGCAATTCCAGCAGTTCTTCGGAGTCCAAAACTTCCAAATCTGTTTCTTCTCTTTCGAATAGTTCTTCCACTTCGGTTTCAAAGTCTTCGAATTCGAATAGTTCATCCAGCACATCAAATTCGATTTCTTCGAATTCGGATTCTTCAACATCTTCCGAATCGAGTGAAAGCACGTAATAAACGGTTTTGGGTTAAGGTGAAACGGAGGACATGCTTTCAATGCGTGTTCTCCGTTTATATTAACGGGGTTTATTTTGCAAGAATTATGGGAAATTCAATTAAATGGTTTTGGAACCCGGTTAAACAAACAAGAGGTGCTAAATGGTGAACAGGGGATTGAAATCATAAATATGAAAGAAGATATTAGATGTAACAAAGAAAAAATTGAATTGATTGAATTGGGAATTCATAAACTTGATAAAAAACAAACTGTTGTATATGCAATCGGAACTTTAATAATAATTTTAGTCAATGTTTTTTTCAAATAAAATAAAATGGCTTTTTCAACAACAGATGCAATATCAGATTTCGAAAATAATCAGCTTGATGAATTTGGTGAATCCGTTGTTTATCATCAAAATGGATCATCAAAAACAATCAATGCATGTATCTATAGAACACAAAACGCAAATATTCCATTGCCCGGGGCTTCATCAAATATCGGCCATGTAAAAATGAGAATTAAAATTTCACAAGGATCAACAAACGGAATGGAAAATATAATTGCGGATGAAGATTATGTTACTGTCAAATTGCTGCCAGGTGATGCAACAACCAGGGATTTAACCGTAAAATCCGTAAATGATGAATACGGATGTTGGGATTTAGGGCTTTTATAAAATGGCTGAAAGATTTATAGACATTATTGGAAAAATCAGCGGCGATAAAGAAACCGCTGCATTAATGAAAAAGGCACCTAAAATATATCGGGGCCATATTATTGCATGGTTAAGAAAAGAAAGGGATATGTTTGTTGGTAAAAAAGGAAAAGGTGGCGGAACATTCCGGAATAAACTGATGCGAAAAAAAATATGGGGTGGAAGAATTGGAAGATGGGGCGGCGATACATGGAGTCCACAGTTTTCATCCTTATTTCGTGGGAAAGTTTCTGTTGGTAGTTCCCCTGTTCCTGATGAAATTCAGCTTGGAATGGGGCATTATTATCATGTGGATAAACCAGTTCATAGAGCTGTTGAACTACTTGGGCGCGGTGGTACAGTAACATCAAGCCGGGAAATGATAATTCCAATTTATAAAAATTTGAATAGGTTGGGAATAAAACCGATAACTGGAAAATCCGGTGATGCCTTGAAACATTATGAAATGCTTTCGAGGGGCAGAAAATTATTTAGAATTCAATTTGGGAATGTTGCAAGATATTTTGATGAAGAAATGGCAAAACAAGGTCAATATGGCAGGGCCTTAATGTTCATTGGTGTTCATAAAATCCGGGTTAAGCAATATTACAATTTTGAAGGCGATTGGATCAAACGGGAACCAAAGGCATTGAAACGGGCGGATAAGGCTGTTGATCGGGCAACACAAAAAGTAAATGAAGGAAAAATTTAAAATGGCTAAATACGATTTCATTTATGTTTTTTTTAAGGTTGGGGATCAGGAAACGGCCAAAGATAAAGAATATCTTGGCATGAAAGACGGGATGCCAGTATGCTGGATTGATCCTAATGATTGGAATCCAGTAATATCCGATGATATGCAAAAAATCTTTGCTTGTGTAAAAGTTCCGCTTTCTTGGAAGTCCATAATAATTGATTCAGTAAAACCGAATCAGTATGATGAACACATAGATCCGAAAACATACCGCGCAAGAAAAAAGCTGATTAATTTTGATGATTTACAAACCGATACAGGAATATCTAACCTTGTAGATAATTTAAGAGCCAAAGGCGTAAAAGTTCCAATCATAGATGGAAAAAATTTACCAGAATATATATTTAAAGATTCAGATAATCTTAATTCGCCAGCAATAGATAATAATGCAATAACATAAG
>Ga0272441_10009965_pt1 | contig 14525 bp, 16 predicted proteins | sample SSMProp6N_FD_193582 | JGI IMG/M metagenome (GOLD analysis project Ga0272441, IMG submission 193582) | Marine sediment archaeal communities from Little Sippewissett salt marsh, Falmouth, MA, United States - SSM-Prop-6N | ecosystem: Environmental > Aquatic > Marine > Wetlands > Sediment ... | reverse complement strand
CCTTAGGGACACCGGAAAGGCCTCGTCTGTCTGTTTTCCGCAGCAACAAAGAGATTTACGCTCAGATCATCGATGACACGAGCGGTAAAACCCTAGCCTCTGCTTCCTCACGCGATGCAGCGTTGAAGGATGCGAAGGGAACCAAATCCGAATTGGCCGCTGAAGTTGGAAAAGTACTCGCACAAAAGGCTCAGGCAGCCGGCGTGGAAGCTGTTGCCTTTGACAGGGGTGGCTACCAGTATCACGGAAGAGTAAAATCGCTGGCCGACGGAGCCAGGGAAGGCGGACTTAAATTTTAATAGGAGTTATGTACGGGAAATACAAAAATGTGGAAATGGTCAAGCCGGGTGGGCTGGAACTGAAAGACCGCCTGGTGGCTGTTCAACGGGTTACCAAAGTAACCAAAGGGGGGCGTGCGTTTGGATTCTCGGCCATTGTTGTGGTTGGGGATGAGAATGGCGTAGTCGGTCACGGATTGGGTAAATCCAAAGAAGTGGCAACTGCGATCGCCAAGGCCGTGGAAGATGCCAAAAAGAACCTGGTTCGCATTCCGCTGAACAAAGGAACCCTTCCACATGAACAGAAAGGAAAATTTGGAGGAGCAAGGGTTTATATCCAGCCAGCATCTCACGGTACCGGGGTGATTGCCGGTGGTGCCGTACGGGCGGTACTGGAGGCCGTAGGGGTACAGGATGTACTGTCCAAATCCCAGGGTTCTTCCAACCCGCATAATGTGGTGAAAGCCACCTTTGATGCCCTGCTTCAGCTCAGGAATGCCCAAACAGTGGCAAAACAGCGGGGGATTTCCCTGGATAAAGTCTTCAACGGATAAGGTAACAGGACCATGGCAAAGATTGTAGTAAAGCAAATACGAAGCAGCATCAAGCGTTCTCAGGATCAGAAAAGGACCCTTGAGGCCCTTGGCCTGCACGGCATAGGACAACAGGTGGAGCATGAAAGCACGCCAAGCATCCTGGGGATGATCAACAAAGTACAACATTTGGTTTCTACGGAAGAAGCTACAAAGTAAGGCAGTATGGATTTATCGAATTTAAAACCGGCAAAAGGGTCTGTTCACAAGGCAGGCAAGACCGTTGGGCGCGGACAGGGATCCGGAAAAGGCGGAACCGCTACCCGCGGGCACAAGGGTGCCAAATCCCGTTCCGGATACTCCAGGAAGATCGGATTCGAAGGGGGTCAGATGCCCTTGCAGCGCAGGGTTCCTAAGTTCGGATTTACCAATATCAACCGGAAGGAGTATCGCGGGATCAACCTGGACACCCTTCAGAGCCTGGTGGATAGCGGAGCCGTAAAGAAAGAGCTCAACCTTGAACAGCTCGTTGAGATGCGCCTGGCGCACAAAAACGACCTGGTTAAGATCATGGGCCGCGGAGAATTGAAGGCCCCATTGAAAATAACGGCACATAAATTTACGGCCAGCGCAAAAGCTGCTATCGAAGCTGCTGGTGGTGAAGCCATAGCTCTATAAGCGCAAGCTTTATGAAGAAATTTATTGAGGTCATAACGAATATTTGGAAGATCGAGGAGCTGAGGTCCCGCATCATCGTAACCCTTGGGTTGCTGGTGGTATACCGGTTTGGGGCGCAGGTAGTCCTGCCCGGGATAGATACGACCCAGCTGGCCGAACTTTCATCCAATACGGAACAGGGAATTCTCGGAATCCTCAATGCATTTACGGGAGGAGCGTTCGCCAATGCTTCCGTTTTCGCACTGGGGATTATGCCATATATCTCTGCATCCATCGTTGTGCAGTTGATGGGTATTGCCATTCCCTACCTGCAGAAACTCGATAAAGAAGGAGAAAGCGGACGCAAGACCAAAACACAGATCACCCGTTGGCTGACCATTGCCATTTGTATCGTGCAGGCTCCGGCTTACCTGTACAGCCTTGGGGCCCTGGGCGTTCCTGACAGTGCGTTCCTGCTCGGAAAAGGGTTGAACTTTGTTATCCCATCTGTGATTATCCTTGTCACTGGTTGTGTATTCGCGATGTGGCTCGGTGAAAAAATTACGGACAAGGGAATTGGCAACGGGATATCCCTGCTGATCATGATCGGGATTATTGCAACCCTTCCTCAGGCATTCGTTCAGGAAGCAGCCTCCCGACTTAATGGGAACGGAGGTCCTATGCTGATCCTGGTAGAGCTTATCCTTTGGTTTTTGGTGATCCTGGCAAGTGTGCTGCTGGTTATGGCGATTCGTCGCGTTCCGGTGCAGTATGCACGTCGTACGGCCTCCGGTGGGTATGAAAAGAATATCATGGGCTCCCGTCAATACATCCCATTGAAGCTCAATGCTTCAGGGGTTATGCCCATCATCTTCGCACAGGCGATCATGTTTGCTCCGGGCCTATTGGGCAGAACATTCAACAGCACGGCCGTGGGCCAGTGGATGGAAGTTCAGTTCCAGGACATTTTTGGCCTGGCCTACAACATCCTGTTCGGGGTCCTCATCATTATTTTCACCTATTTCTACACGGCAATCACGGTTCCCACCAATAAGATGGCGGATGACCTGAAGCGCAGCGGAGGGTTCATACCCGGGATCCGTCCCGGAAAGGAAACCGCGGATTTCCTGGATAAGGTGATGTCACTTATTACACTGCCAGGTTCAGTTTTCCTGGCTATCCTGGCCGTATTCCCGGCGATCGTCGTGAAATTGATCAATATTCAGGCGAGTTGGGCACTGTTCTATGGAGGTACTTCCCTGCTCATCATGGTAGGGGTAGCCATCGATACGGTACAACAGGTGAATGCCTATTTGCTGAACCGTCATTACGATGGGCTTATGAAAACAGGTAAAAACAGAAAAGTAGCATAATCGTATGGCCAAACAAGCACCTATAGAACAGGACGGAACCATCATCGAGGCGCTCTCCAATGCCATGTTTAGGGTAGAATTGGAAAACGGACACGTGGTTACGGCACATATCTCTGGGAAAATGCGGATGCACTACATCAAACTGCTCCCCGGAGACAGGGTAAAGCTCGAAATGAGCCCATATGATTTGACCAAGGCGAGAATTACATACAGATACTAAGAAAACGGATACCATGAAAATTAGAGCATCCATAAAGAAAAGAAGTGCTGATTGCAAGATCGTCCGCCGGAAGGGACGGTTGTATGTGATCAATAAAAAGAATCCTAGATTTAAACAAAGACAGGGGTAGTTATGGCAAGAATTGCAGGTGTTGACATACCAAAACAGAAAAGAGGCGTCATTGCCCTTACCTACATTTACGGTATCGGTAAGAGCCGGGCACATGAAATCCTCGACAGGGCCAAAGTAAGCGAGGATACCAAGGTAAACGACTGGTCGGACGACGAGATCGGCCGAATTCGGGAAGCTGTATCCGCTTACACGATTGAAGGGGAATTGCGTTCAGAGACCCAGCTGAACATCAAGCGCCTGATGGATATTGGATGCTACCGGGGTATTCGTCACAGGATCGGCCTTCCCCTGAGGGGCCAGCGGACCAAAAACAATTCCAGGACCCGTAAAGGAAAACGTAAGACAGTAGCCAACAAGAAGAAGGCCACCAAATAAAATAAGTAGATAAGGCCAGAGGAGTATTCAAAACGACTGCTTCGTTTGAACGCAATACTGCTCAGCCTGATACGGAGATTCAAAGCGATATGGCAAAAACAGGTTCAAAATCATCAAAAACTACCAAGAAGCGGAAAGTATTGGTGGAATCCAATGGGGAAGCGCACATTACCGCTTCCTTCAACAATATCATCATCTCACTTACCAATAAGAAGGGGGATGTGATTTCCTGGTCGTCTGCCGGGAAGATGGGCTTCCGGGGTTCTAAGAAGAACACCCCCTATGCAGCACAAATTGCGGCTGAGGAGTGTTCTAAAGTAGCACATGAAGCCGGTTTGCGCAAGGTGAAGGTCTATGTTAAAGGGCCCGGGAATGGCAGGGAATCTGCTATCCGGACCATCCACAATGCAGGTATCGAAGTTACCGAGATCATCGATGTGACCCCGCTGCCGCACAACGGATGCCGTCCACCCAAACGCAGAAGGGTATAATCAGGAATTAATCAGATTTTTTCACTGAGGGTGCCGTTACGGTTATCGAAGGATTCGCCTTAATTCATAACCGCACCTTCTAAACATTAGAAAATGGCAAGATATACAGGACCAAAATCAAAGATCGCCCGTAAATTCGGCGAGGCTATTTTCGGAGACGACAAGGCCTTCGAAAAAAAGAGCTACCCTCCCGGCATGCATGGAAACAACCGTCGCCGCGGGAAGAAATCAGAATACGCAATTCAGCTTCAGGAGAAGCAAAAAGCCAAATATACCTACGGCATTCTTGAGCGTCAGTTCCGCAACCTTTTTGAGAAAGCCACCCGGAGCAAGGGAGTAACGGGTGAGGTGTTGCTGCAGCTTTGCGAAGCACGCCTGGACAACGTGGTATACCGATTCGGGATTGCACCTTCACGCCGGGCAGCCCGCCAGCTGGTAGGCCACCGCCATATTACGGTAAACGGCGAGGTGGTAAACATACCATCGTATTCCCTGAAGCCAGGAGATGTTGTAGGGGTTCGAGAAAAATCCAAATCCCTTCAAGTCATCGAAGATTCCCTTTCCGCCAAAAGCAATGTCTACGAGTGGATTAGCTGGAACTCCGATAAGAAGGAGGGAACTTTTGTTTCTATTCCCGAGCGGATCCAGATCCCTGAAAACATCAAGGAACAGCTGATTGTCGAGTTATACTCTAAATAAACAACACACATCCGATTATGGCATTATTTAATTTTCAGAAGCCCGATAAAGTTATTATGATCGACTCCACGGATTTCGAGGGGAAGTTTGAATTCCGCCCTTTGGAACCCGGTTATGGTCTTACTGTCGGGAACGCGCTGAGAAGAGTGCTGTTGGCTTCCCTGGAAGGGTTTGCCATCACCTCTGTGCGCATTGATAAGGTGGAACATGAGTTTTCGGTGATCGAGGGTGTTGTGGAAGATGTTACCGAAATCATTCTGAACCTGAAGCAAGTTCGTTTTAAGCGGCAGATCGACGATGTAAACGAGGAAACCGTATCCATTTCGGTGAGCGGAAAGGATCAACTGACCGCAGGGGATTTTCAGAAGTTTATCTCAGGATTCCAGGTGCTGAATCCGGACCTGGTGATCTGCAATATGGATCCCAAGGTGAGCATCAATATGGAGATCATCATCGAAAAAGGCCGTGGATATGTTCCCGCTGAGGAGAACAAGAAGTCCAGTGCCCCCCTGGGAAGCATTGCGGTTGATTCCATCTTTACACCTGTGCGTAATGTCAAGTACAGTATCGAGAACTATCGGGTGGAACAAAAGACGGATTACGAGAAACTGGTTTTTGAGATTTCCACCGATGGATCCATCCATCCGAAACAAGCCCTTACCGAGGCGGCAAAAGTCCTGATCCACCACTTCATGCTCTTCTCAGATGAGCGTATTACCCTGGAGGCAGACGAAATTGCCCAGACGGAAACCTATGATGAGGAATCCCTTCATATGCGTCAGCTCCTGAAGACAAAGTTGGTCGATATGGACCTTTCGGTACGTGCCCTGAACTGTCTTAAGGCGGCTGAGGTAGATACCCTGGGAGACCTTGTGTCTTTCAACAAGAATGACCTGATGAAATTCAGGAACTTCGGGAAGAAGTCTCTGACTGAGCTGGAAGAGCTTGTGATCAACAAGGGCCTGAACTTTGGAATGGATTTGACAAAATATAAACTGGATAAGGATTAAGCGGGGCATTTGGCGCGATGCGAATCGCCCGGCGAAATTATATAAGCGATGAGACACGGAAAGAAATTCAATCACCTGGGCAGGAAGACGGCGCATAGAAGGGCTATGCTGGCCAACATGGCCTGTTCCCTGATTGAGCATAAAAGGATCAATACCACTACGGCGAAGGCAAAAGCGCTTAAGCAGTTTGTAGAACCCCTGATCACCAGATCCAAGGCTGAGAACAATCAGACGGCTGAGAAGGGAACGCACAACCGCCGGATTGTATTCAGCAGCCTGCGTAACAAGCATGCGGTTACCGAACTCTTCAGTACTGTGGCAGAAAAGGTCGGAGACCGTCCCGGAGGATATACCCGGATCATCAAGCTCGGGAACCGGTTGGGAGATAATGCAGATATGGCGATGATCGAGCTGGTTGATTTCAATGAGCTGTACAATGCCGGCAAGCCGAAAAAGAAATCCACCAGACGTAGCCGTCGTTCCAAGGCGAGTAAGGACGCTCCTGAGCAGGCAGTAGCTGCGGAAACTGTAGTGGAGGAGAATGACACACCGGAAGCGACTTCAGAAGCTGCCCAAGCAGCGGCAGAGGCGCCCGTAGCTGAGCCTCAGCTTGAGGAAGCGGAAGAAGCTCCCAAGAAGAAAGCCTCTGAAACGGAAGCTAAGGCGGCTGAGGAAGCACCGGAAGCTGAAAGTGAGGCACCTGAGGAGGAAGAGGAGAAGAAAGACGACGCAGATGCCTAAACTGCAGGTTTTTAAAAGTTATAAACAAGGAAAGGATAGCCCTGAATGGCTATCCTTTTTTTATGTTATTTTGTTCTTGCACAACTAAACACGGAGATTTTACTTATGACAAAGTATCAGGCGAAAAGAAAAGCATTGATCTTGCTTGCAGACGGAACTATTTTCTACGGCAAAGCTGTGGGAGACCAGGAGGGAACGGCCTTTGGAGAGGTTTGTTTCAATACCGGGATGACCGGGTATCAGGAAATTTTCACGGATCCTTCCTACTTCGGTCAGCTTATGGTGACCACCAATGCCCATATTGGGAATTACGGGGCCAAGGCATCCGAAGTAGAATCAGACGGGGTGAAGATCGCCGGCCTGATCTGCAAGAATTTCAGTTACCAGTACAGCCGGCCTGATGCCGATTTCAGCCTGCAGGAGTTTCTGGATGCTAACGGTCTTTTTGCCATCTCGGATGTGGATACCCGGGCCCTGGTAAGCTATATCCGTGACAATGGCGCCATGAATGCGGTGATCTCCACACGGGTGGATGACCTGGAGGGACTGAAAGCAGAACTGGCTGAAATCCCCAACATGGAAGGGCTTGAGCTCGCTTCCCGTGTTTCCGCCAAGGAACCCTACTTCGAAGGGGATCCCAGTGCCCCTGTACGTATTGCGGCCCTGGACATCGGGATCAAAAAGAACATCCTTAGAAATCTCGCGAAGCGCGGGGCCTATATTCAGGTTTTCCCCCACGACACCCCTTTTAAGACCCTGGAGGCCTGGAATCCAGACGGCTATTTCATCTCCAACGGCCCTGGCGATCCTCAGCCGCTAAAGGACGCGGTGGCTACGGCGAAAGACATTATCAAATCCGGGAAACCGCTTTTCGGCATTTGCCTGGGCCATCAGGTCATTGCCCTGGCCAATGGGGTAAGCACCTATAAGATGCACCACGGACACCGGGGGATCAACCATCCGGTAATGAACCTGCTTACAGGGAAAGGGGAAATAACCTCCCAGAACCATGGATTTGCGATCAACCGGGAGGAGACTGAAGCCCATCCGGAACTGGAAATCACCCATATCCACCTGAATGATCAGACGGTGGCCGGGATCCGGATGAAGGAAAAAAAGGTCTTTTCGGTCCAGTATCACCCCGAGGCCAGCCCCGGACCCCACGATGCGGAATACCTTTTTGACCAGTTCTTTGAATGGATTCAGCAGAGCGTGTCCAGTGATGCAGTGGTCTAAGCCCCAAAAGGCGGGACAACATTTTTCTGGAAAGCATAACCCCTAACAACTGACAAACCTAATAGATATGAGTATTATAATTGATGTACACGCCAGGCAGATTTTTGATTCCCGCGGAAACCCGACGGTTGAGGTGGACGTGTTAACCGAGAACGGGGTGCTTGGCAGGGCTGCCGTCCCTTCAGGTGCTTCCACAGGAGAGCACGAGGCTGTTGAACTTCGGGACGGCGGGAAGGACTTTATGGGCAAAGGCGTACTGAAGGCGGTCTCGAATGTCAACACGAGCATTGCCGAAGCCGTTCGCGGGATGCTGGTGTTCGATCAGAACAAAATCGACCAGGCCATGATAGACCTGGATGGCACCCCGAATAAATCCAAGTTGGGTGCAAATGCCATTCTGGGGGTATCCCTTGCTGTGGCCAAGGCTGCGGCAGCCGAACTCGGGATGTCTCTTTACCGGTACGTGGGAGGGGTAAGCGCCAATACGCTGCCTGTGCCCATGATGAACATCATAAACGGGGGGTCTCACTCGGATGCCCCTATTGCGTTTCAGGAATTCATGATCATGCCCGTAAGGGCGAGCAGCTTCTCTCACGCCCTGCAAATGGGCACGGAGATCTTCCACCACCTGAAGAAGGTGCTTCATGGGCGGAACCTCAGCACTGCTGTGGGGGATGAAGGTGGTTTCGCCCCGGCCCTGGATGGAACAGAGGATGCCCTGGATACCATCGGAAAGGCGGTAGAACAGGCAGGCTATGCCATGGGGGAGGAAGTTATGATTGCCCTGGACTGCGCCGCCGCGGAATTCTATGTGGACGGAAAATACGATTACACCAAATTTGAAGGGGATAAAGGGGCCGTTCGCACTTCGGCAGAACAGGCGGACTATCTGGCCGCCCTCTGCGAGAAATATCCGATTATTTCCATCGAGGATGGGATGGATGAGAACGACTGGGACGGTTGGAAAGTCCTTACGGACAAGATCGGAAAGAAGGTTCAACTGGTGGGGGATGACCTCTATGTCACTAACGTGGAGCGCCTTTCCAGGGGTATTGAAGAAGGCATTGCAAACTCCATCCTGATCAAGGTAAACCAGATTGGCACGCTGACGGAAACCATCGCCGCTGTGAACATGGCCAAGAACGCCGGGTACACCTCGGTGATGTCCCACCGCTCAGGTGAAACGGAGGACAACACCATAGCAGATCTCGCAGTTGCCCTAAATACCGGCCAGATAAAAACGGGGTCCGCCTCCCGCAGCGACCGGATGGCCAAGTATAACCAGTTATTGCGCATTGAGGAGGAGTTGGGCGCTGTGGCTTTCTTCCCGGGCGTCGAAGCCTTTAAGGTAGACCGATAATTTATCGGTTATTTAACTAAAAAAAAGACCTTGGTATCAAGGTCTTTTTTATTTTCCCCTCCATTAGTCCAGCCTGGTTTTCGGCTTTTAAAATACGAAGCGATTGTCCACGAGATTCCTTTTTGTAGCAGCAGAAAATGATGCCCTCCCGGATTGCAAGGCAGGTGGGATGGGCGATGTCGTCCGGGATGTCCCCCGGGAAATTGCCGCCCGTGGCGATGAGGTCATGGTGGTAGTGCCCTCCTATGGAAGGTTGCACCAAAAAGGCACCCTGGTAGGGCAGCTGGACTTCTCCCTGCGCGGAATGCCATACCAGGCTGCCCTGTATGAAGTGACGCCTAAAAAGGCTGTGCTGAACATAACGCATTATGTGATCCATCACCCGGAGATTGAGGCCGGGCAGATTGCCCATATGTACCACCACGACCCGGAGGAACCTTTTTATTCCGATGCGATCAAGTTCATTATTTTTTGCACGGCCGTGGCAGCAGGTGTTCAACGGGATGCTTTTGGGAAGGTAGGGCTGATCCACCTTCACGACTGGCATAGCAGCCTGTTGCTTTTCCTCAGAGCCTTCCACCCTGATTTTCCAGGCCTCAAACCCATCCGGTTTGTGTACAGTATTCACAACCTTGCCATTCAGGGAATACGTCCGCTTAGCGGGAATTATTCTGCCCTGGAAACCTGGTTTCCCGGTATTCCCTATGACAGGACTTCCCTGGAGGACAGACGATACCCCGACTGCATGAACCTCATGGCCCTTGGGATCCGACTGGCAGATTCCGTGCACACGGTGTCGCCCACCTATATGAAGGATATCATGAAGCCCAGCCTGCCTCCTGAATTCATAGGGGGAGAAGGTCTGGAACGGGACCTCCAGCAGGCCCACCGGGAGGAGCGTTTGTTTGGTATCCTGAATGGCTGCAATTACAGGAATATTCGTAGCGCTGAACCCGGCAACCTCTTTCCGGGTGCCATCAGGGCCATTTTCCATTGGCTGCAGATGGAGGATAAAAAGTACAAGTCGGATTTTCTGGCCCATACAGGTGAGAAAATGATTGAGTTTATGCAACGGCCCCCCGAAATGATCTGCTCCAGTGTGGCCCGGCTTACCGAACAGAAGTTTTATTTCTACAAAAACACCCCTGAATGCTTTCAAAACCTTCTCGACAAGCTGAAAGAAGTAGGAGGCATCTATATGCTGCTGGGTACGGGGGTACCTGAATACGAGGAGTATTTCCGAAAAGTGAGCTACCAACATGCGAATTTTGTGTTTATCAATGCACAAAGCGAGGACCTGATCGACTCCATGTATCTGGAATCCGACTTGTATCTGATGCCCAGCCTTTTTGAACCCTGCGGGATCAGTCAGATGCTTGCCATGCGAAACGGTAATCCTTGTCTGGCGCATGCTACCGGAGGGCTGAAGGATACCATAGCCCATCTGAAGACCGGGTTCCTTTTTGGGGGAGCGACCTACCAGGATACCCTGAAGGATCTTGAACGCGTTTTTGATCAGGCGCTTGAGCTGTACTTCCACGATCCAGAACAGTGGGAAGCTATCCGTTCAAGGGCCCGAAGGAAACGGTTTACCTGGAAGAAATCCGTAGACCGGTATTACCGGGATCTCTACCAACTGCCCTGAGATAAGGAGTCTGCCTGAAGCCTTGTTAAGAAAGCCTTAAAGGGGGTTCGCGAATTGTTAAGAAGCTGGCAATTTGCTATTTTTACAGGACGTACAAAACCTAAGAAATATTCACAATGGCAGACAAAGCAACGCTATCCCTCAGGGGGAACACCTATGAGTTTCCCGTCGTGGAAGGAACCGAAAATGAACTGGCAATAGACATCAAGACCCTTAGGGGATCGACCGGTCTGATCACCCTGGACCGGGGTTACAAGAACACGGGTTCCTGTGAGAGTGCCATTACATTTCTCGACGGGGAGAAAGGGATCCTGCGGTATCGGGGATATTCCATAGAGGAGCTGGCGGAGAAAGCAGATTTCCTTGAAGTTGCCTATTTGCTGATCTTCGGGGAGCTGCCCAACAAAGAGGAGCTCGAAAAGTTCCATGCCGATATCAAGGCCGAATCCCATGTGGATGAGGAAATGAAGAAGATCCTCGATGGTTTTCCGAAGTCAGCCCACCCAATGGGCGTGCTTTCCTCCCTTACAAGTGCTTTGGTTGCCTTTAATCCATCAGCCGTGGATGTTACCTCGGAGGAAGACCTTTATCACGCCATTGTGCGGCTGTTGGCAAAATTCCCGGTCCTGGTTTCCTGGACCCTCAGGAAGAAGATGGGACTTCCCCTGGACTATGGGGATGACTCCCTGGGATATGTACAGAACATCCATAAGATGATGTTTAAAAGGCCCAACCGGGAGTACCAACTGAACGAGACGGTCATTGAAGCCCTGGATAAATTGCTGATCCTCCACGCGGACCACGAGCAGAATTGTTCGACCTCAACGGTGCGTATTGTCGGCTCTTCACACGCCGGTCTTTTTGCCTCCATCTCTGCAGGTATTTCAGCCCTGTGGGGACCTTTGCACGGAGGAGCAAACATGGCCGTACTCAACATGCTCGAGGCCATTCAAGCCGATGACGGGGATACCAAAAAATACATGGCCAAGGCCAAGGACAAGAACGATCCGTTCCGGCTGATGGGCTTTGGACACCGGGTCTATAAGAATTTTGACCCCAGGGCCCGGATAATCAAAAAGGCCGCAGATGAAGTGTTGGGTCAGCTCGGGGTGGAAGATCCTATCCTGGACATCGCCAAAGGGCTGGAGAAGGAAGCCCTGGAAGATCCCTATTTTGTAGAGCGCAAGCTTTATCCCAACGTGGATTTCTATTCAGGCATCATTTACCGGGCCATGGGGATTCCCGTGGACATGTTCACGGTGATGTTTGCACTCGGACGCCTGCCCGGATGGATTGCCCAGTTCCGTGAAATGCGCCTGAACAATGAGCCAATCGGCAGGCCCAGGCAGGTATACGTCGGGGAGAACCTCAGGTCCTTTAAACCCTTGAACAAGCGGTAGGAAGTGGTGGAATTATCATATAAAGGGCTCCTGTTTCAGGAGCCCTTTTTCGTATCTTGCAGCCACGAAATCCAGGATGGACTATGTTTGATTTACGTATTAAAGACGAGACTTCCACATTGAAATCCGTGGTTCTGGGCACGGCAGAAGCTTCTGGCCCCATGCCCGCCCCGGAAGATGCCTATGACCCGAAATCCCTGGAGCATATCCTGGCAGGGACTTATCCGGAGGAAGCAGATATGATCCGGGAAATGGACGGCTTTGAAGCGGTGCTCAAAAAACACGGGGTGCAGGTGTTTCGCCCGGAGATCATACAGGATTGCAACCAGATCTTTTCAAGGGATATCGCTTTTGTAGTGGATAACAAACTGGTGGAAGCCAAGATACTCCCGGATCGGGAACGCGAGTTTGAAGCGATTACACATGTGCTTGCGTATTTGGAGGATTCCCAGATCCTGGTGCCCCCGGAGGAAGTGCACGTGGAGGGAGGGGATGTCATGCCCTGGCATGAGTATCTGTTTGTGGGAACGTATACCCAACCCGATTATCGGGACTATATTACCGCCCGGACCAACCAGGAAGCGGTAGACTACCTGAAGGACCACTTTCCGAATCGAAAGGTCAAAGCCTTTGAATTGCGGAAATCCAATACAGACGCCCGCAGGAATGCGCTCCATCTGGACTGTTGTTTCCAACCCGTGGGGAGGGATTTGGCCATCCTTCACAAAAATAGCTTTATCCATGAAAACGATCACCAGTGGCTTATGGATCATTTTGGCGCGGATAAGGTTTTTGAGATCAACGATGAGGAGATGTATCGCATGTTCAGTAACGTCTTTTCCATCTCGCCTGAGGTGGTTGTTTCCGACCAGAGCTTTGCACGACTGAATTCCTGGCTTAGGGAACGCGGACTCACCGTAGAGGAGATCCCCTATCAGGAAGTGGGAAAACAGGGAGGACTTCTGCGCTGCAGCACCCTCCCACTGGAACGCGGGTGACCCTGACCTATCATTTATTTGCCCCTTCCACCCGGATCCGTGCCTGGCATTCTAACGCGGTTTATAGCGAAAAATCGACCTTTTTCATCGGCATTTCGGCAGATCGATGAAGGCCGGAAAATAGACGCTATACCGAATCACTTTTGTTACAAAATCATTTGGGAAATCCCTACATTAGCGCCACGCTAGTGAACATCATATGCAGATTACCAATACCATCCTGATGGTCCGTCCGGTGAATTTCCGGATGAACGAGCAAACCGCGGTGAATAACTTCTTCCAGGAGGATCTCGACCTGCGTAGTTCTGAGATCAACCGTAAGGCACAGGCGGAATTTGACGCCTTTGTGGACAAATTGCGCCAAGCAGGGGTGGAGGTGATCGTGGTGGATGACCGGCCGGAAACGGATACCCCGGATTCCATCTTTCCCAATAACTGGGTTTCCTTCCACGAAAATGGCAGGGTGGTGGTCTACCCCATGTTTGCCGAAAACCGTCGCAAGGAACGGCGGGAGGATATCTTCGACATATTGGAGGAACATGGCTTTGAGATCCGTGAGGTCATGGACTATACGGCGGCAGAGCAGCACGGGATTTTTTTGGAAGGTACCGGCAGCATTCTTAAGGACCGGGTACATCAAAAGGCCTACTGCGCCCTTTCAGACCGGGCGGACGAAGGTCTCTTTATCGAGTTCTGTGAGGACTTCCAGGCAGCCCCGGTCATTTTTACGGCCAATCAGTCTGTGGACGGCAAACGGCTGCCCATCTACCATACCAATGTGATGATGTGTATGGCCGAAGACTTTGCGGTGATTTGCCTGGATGCGATTGATGACAAACAAGAGCGCAGGCAGGTGGTGGACCACCTCAGGAAAGACGGGAAGGAAATCATCGAGATCTCCGAGGCACAAATGCATTCCTTTGCGGGCAATATGCTGCAAGTCCTGGGCAGGGACGGAGAACGCCTGATGGTGATGAGCCAGTCGGCCCGGGATTCCCTGAACCCAGAACAGATCGCCCGCATTGAGAAAACTTCCAGGATCATATCCAGCCCCCTGGATACCATAGAGGCCTGCGGTGGCGGCAGTGCCCGTTGCATGATGGCGGAGGTCTTCCTGCCGAGAAGGGCCTCCTGACCTTAGTTTCCCGAATAAAGGGGCAAATTCAGGGTTTTCTTGACGGAAATCGCTGGTGTATCCGTACCCGATTCCCTGTAGGTCAGCATCAGTTGATAAAACTCGTAATTTTCCGGAATGGTCAGTTTCAGACTGCTACCTGTGCCTAGTGATCTAAGGGCAATCGGCTCCCCAAACCAGCCGCGCTTGATCAAAAACCATTCGTAGTCTGCACCCTCCTCGGGTGTTGGATCCCGCCAGGC
>Ga0272441_10009964_pt1 | contig 14525 bp, 14 predicted proteins | sample SSMProp6N_FD_193582 | JGI IMG/M metagenome (GOLD analysis project Ga0272441, IMG submission 193582) | Marine sediment archaeal communities from Little Sippewissett salt marsh, Falmouth, MA, United States - SSM-Prop-6N | ecosystem: Environmental > Aquatic > Marine > Wetlands > Sediment ... | reverse complement strand
GATCCGTAGCCGAAGCTCCACGTATACGTCGCGATCGAGCCGTCCGAGTCGGACGACGCGGAGGCATCGAACTGGACCCAGCCGTCGACGGCCGGGTTCGTCGGGGAGTAGTTGAACGCCGCGGTCGGCGGCTGGTTCGTCGGGCCGATCTGGATCGTCTGTGCGATCGAATCGGACGCCCCGTCGTCATCGGTCACGATCAGCGTGATCGTGTACGTTCCGGGGCTCGTGTACCGCTGCCACGCCGTGGCCCCGTAGCTGGTCGTCCCGTCTCCGAGATCCCACGAGTAGGATGCAATCGTCCCGTCGGGGTCGACCGACGCGGTGCCGTCGAATTGGATCCATTCGCCGAGGGCCGGAGCAGACGGCGAGAAGGTGAACAACGCGACGGGCGGCTCGTTCACCGGAGCGATCGGCTCGAGCGTGATGTTGATCGTCCGGGACAGTCCGCCGATCGTGAAGACCGATGCGTTCCATTCGGAGTAGCCGGGTTTCGTGACCGACAGCCGGTGGAAGCCCTGCTCGATGAACAGCGTTCTCGGCGTGTAGCCGGCGTAGGTCCCGTCGATCGAGATCAGCGCACCGGGAGGCGTCGAGTTGATCGTCACGGTGCCGTAAGACGTCGGCGTGCCGGAGACGATCTGGAAGCTTGTGAAGTCCCAGCTGCGCTGCTGGACCGGCAAGACGCCGAGGATCTGCGCCTCGATGCTTTGCTGGAACACCGCCGGATCGGGGGTCATGTACACGAACGGCTGCACCGGACTGGTCGTCGCGAGGATTTGCAGATACTCGGTGCCGGTTGGCGGTGCGACGATCCACCCGCTGCTGCCAGGAGGCGGTGCGAGGACATGATCGCCCGCCTGAACGAAGTTGTTCGGCGCCTGCGCCGAGGGGTACGGGAACAGCTGGTTCGCGACGCCATCGGGCTGGATGTCCCAAATATAGACATACGCCGGCTGATTGACGGAGTAATTGATCGTGATCGCTTCGCCGAGCGCGTATGCGCCTTTGTCAACCCAGATCCGGACCTCGAGGTCGCTGTCCGGCGGCGTCGCGATGATCCCCTTCGGGGCCACGGCCTGCTGACCCCATCCGAGAACGGATGCGACGGCGATGATGGACAGGAGAACCGCTGCGGTCCTCCACGTGTTGGCCTTCATGTTCGCCTCCCTTTCCTTTTCAATCTCCTAAAGTGAGTGGCGGTGCGGTGGTCACACTACGATACAGCCGAGAGCGCAACCCGTGTCAAATCCGCGGGCTCGAGTCTCTTCAGAACGAGTTCGACATCCGCGGGGTTCAGGATCGCTCCCGACAGCGACGTCAGGCGGAATCGGACCTCCTGGAGAAGCATCTGTCCCTCAAACGGGCTTCCGCCGCCTTCGAGGGAATCCGCGATGGTGTCGGAGATATGGGTCACGAGCAGATTGAACCGCGGTGTCGGTAGCGCGGTGTCCACCGATTGCGGGCTGCCCGGCGCGACGGAGAAGATGCCCTTCGCGTAGAGCAGATCGCGCGTCTCCGCCAACAGGATTCGCCGCTGGTGCAGACTCTGGTGGATGGAAACCGCGGGAACGCCCCGGGCCAGGCCCTCCAATCCCTTTGTGATCAGTCCGTCGATCGGGAGTCCCTCCTCCAGCGCGGCGAAGACGTCGACGAGCAGGCTCTCCCGCTCCGACTCCGAATACGCCGTCGTCGCGAGACGTTGGAGGTACTGCATCATCTCGAACGAAGGAAAATCCTGTTGTCCGGTGCCGACTTCGATCGCCGCGATGGCGCGACCGACATCGGAGACCGGGACGGCCGCTAGCGCCGCTTCGAAGTCGATCAGCGGGATGTCGGCGTGCGCCGTCAACGTGAGCCCGAGCATGAGGGCGAGAAACGTCGCGAGGCACTCCGTTCGCCGGGTGCTCATGCGCCGTCACCTCCCCCGATGTATCGCACGGAGCTGTACTCGCCGAAGGAGTGGACGTACTCGTCGGCGAGCGGGTCCTGCCCCCACCATCGGCCGTCGATGACGAAGGCGTACTCGTATCGACCGGGCGGAAGCGGGATCGATGCAGTCCAGATCCCGTCTTCATCTTCATCGGTCAGCGTCGTCGGCTCCCAGGAGTTGAAATTGCCGACGACCGCGACCTCGTTCGCGTCGAGTGCGGGGAGAACGAACAGGACCTCCTGCGTTCCGTCCGCGTTCAGCGGCGACGCGCGCTGGATACGCGGTGCAGCGCCGTCGAGGCCGAAGTGCGTTGCGGCGAAGAAGCCGACCAGCAGGCAGATCGCCGCGGTGGCGCCGACCAGACCGAGCTGGCCGATCCGCCCGCTGCGCGTGGGTGCGATCAGCTGTCGAAGCCAGTCTCCGACTCGAAGGCGCGGGCGGCGTTCGCCGAGTTCGAAGACGATTCGTTCCTCGAGATCGTCCAAACCGCCGGCTGCCTCCGCGACCTCCTGTCGCAGCGCGGCCCGCAGGACGTCGTCCAAGTCGATGGATTTCACGACGGATCACGCTCCTCCATCTGCTGTTTCAACATCGCTTTTCCTCTGTGTATTCTCGTCTTCACCGTCCCTTCCGGGATCGCCAGGATCTCGGCGATATCCCGGTATGGGAGGTCGTTGTAGTATCTCAGCACCAGCGGCGCACGGTACCCATACGGCAGGCGGTTCAGTGCCTCGCGGACGGCGGCGTGGCGGTCGTCCGCCGCGGCGACGTGTGCTGGATCCTCGCCGCCGCGTATCTGCGCCGGAAGCTCCGCGACCGGGTGGTTCCTCCGGTACCGGAGCCGGTTCCGACAGAGGTTCGCAGCGATCGTGAACATCCACGTCGAGAACCGCTTCTCGAGGTTGTAGCGGCGCAGGTTCACGTAGGCGCGGATGAATGCGTCGTGCGTAATGTCCTCCGCGTCGGCGCGGTTACGCAAGAAGCCGAGACAGAGCCCGAACACGGCGTCCTTGTAGCGGGAGATCATCTCTCCCCAGGCTTCCGTCTCTCCTTCGAGCGAGGCTCTCAACAGACTCACCTCATCCTGCACACGATACACGGTTCCCGCTGCCTCCTCGGGACCAATATACACGGTTTCTCCCGGATAGGTTTCGCCCCGACATCGGTCACCTCCCCCCGAGACGAACCCTCCGATTCCGGTTGTCTGACGTCCCGGAAGTGCCGTGTGGGACAGCGGTAGACTCAGTCGGACGGCTTCCATCGATTCGTTATGGATGGATTGCAGGGGCCGATGCGAAGGAGGTCGAGGAGATGTCCGCGACGGGGAACGTTGCAGGACCCGCGAGAGGGAAGATCGCGAGTGTATTGCTGCTACTGGCGATTCTGGTGGTTGGGCTCGCCGCGTGTAGGGGGTTTTTCGGGCAGGCGCCGATCGCCCTGCTGGTTGCCGACATCGGGGCGGATGGTGAGGTCCCGGTGACGGTGACCTTTGCGCTCGACGGGTCGAACGATCCCGACGGCGTGGTCGTGACGTACGAACTCGACTTCGGCGACGGGACGGCCGCTGCGACGGGAACGGACGTGACGGTTCCCGTCGAACACATCTATGTCGAGGCGGGCACGTACACCGTGATCCTGACGATCGTCGACAACGACGGACGGATCGCGATGGCGAACGCCGTCGTGACGATCGGTCCGGTCATGATCACGTTCGCCTCGGACCGGCTGGGCAACTACGACATCTATCGGATGGAGTCCGACGGGAGCGACCTGACATCCGTCTACGCCTCGGGAAACGACGAGATGTTCCCGGACCTCGTTCAGGAGACGCGCGACCGGATCGCGTACGCGGCCGAGGATGGCGCCGATTGGAACATCTGGACGATGACGGTTGCCGGCGGCGGGCGAACCCAGCTGACACAGACGGCGTCGAACCAGATCCAGCCGGATTGGTCGGCCGACGCGTCGACGATCGCGTATGCCTCCAACGAGCGAGGGCTCTGGGAGATCTACACGATGACGTCCGTCGGAGCAGGGCATCAGCGGGTCGTGACGCAGTCTCCGTCATGGGCGCTCGCTCCGGTCTACTCGCCGGTGAACGATGACTTCCTGTTCGTCTCCGGCAAGACGGCGACCGGCGGCAGCTCGATCTGGCTGTGGGACGACTCGGCCGGAGCGGCGAGCGAGATCTACGATCACGACGGACGCGACGGCGATGCCTCGCCGGCGCTGGCGACCGCGCCGGGGACGGCCCTCGATCTTCCGGCCGACGCCGGGATCTCCAAACCGTCCTGGTCTCCCGATGGGACGAGGATCGCCTTCGCGCGCGAGCGCACGGCGGGCGGCATCCTCGACATCTACGTCATGGAGGCGGACGGCGACAACGCGGAGTCGCTGGAGGACTACGTCGACGGGCTGGGCGTGCTGAACACGGACATCACTACTGATGAGGACGAGTTTGCCCCGTTCTGGTTGGAGGATGGCAGCGGGGTCGCCTACGTCACAGTCGACACGGGGGGCGATTTCCAGATCGTTGTCGTCGATTTCGCGACCGGCGCGATCTCCGAGGTCACGACGATCGGAAACAACATCCAACCGGCACGGCAGTAGCCTCCGCGACGCATCGGACCGAGCGCGGGAGTGGGGCGTGCGGACCGCCCTACTCCCGCGTCTCCGTTGGACGTCGCAGGCGCCACAGGGCGTGTCCCGTCGCCATGCAACCCATCACGACGAGGAGGGGGATGTCCCCCCAACGCACGTACGACGAACGGCGATCCGAGAGGCGGACGGAAGCCGCCAACACGGTCTCGTCGGGCGTCTCGGATACGATGCGACCCCGAGCGTCGACGAAGCCGGAGATCCCCCCGTTGGCCGCCTGGACGATCGTACGACGGGTCTCGACCGCGCGGAAGACCGCCGAGGCGAAGTGGGCGTAGAGCTCGGAGGTCCCGTCGAACCAAGCGTCATTGGTGACCGTGACCAGGAGCCGAGCCCCGGAACGGACCAGCCGACGCGACGCAGTGGGGAAGGTCGATTCGAAGCAGATCGGCGTGCCGATGCCGTCGAGCGGCAGGTAGCTGGAGCCTCGGCTCAGATCGAGCGGCAGTACCGCACGCGCCCACGATCCCAGACCGATCGCCTCCAGCACCCCGCGGCCGGGCACGTACTCGCCGAACGGGACGGGGCGGACCATGTCGTACAGGCCGAGCACCTCCCCTTCCGCGTCGACGAGAGCCACCGAGTTGTAGATGCCGCCGTCGCGGTACGTTCCGGTTCCGAACAGAAGGCGCGCGTCGCCGCGTCGTGCGACGTCCGCGAGACGATCGAAGACGTCCGGGGTATCGAGGATGTACGCGGGCAGAAACGACTCCGGGAAGACGACGAGATCCGGCTCGGTCTCGATCGCCCGGTCTGCGAGGGCGAGGAAGCGGTCAGTCAGTGTGCCGAGGTTGCGCGCATCGAGCTTCACCTGCTGGTCGACGTTCGACGAAACGACGGCTACGTCGAGCGACGCCGCCTCCGGCGACGGGCCAGCGGAAAACCACGCAAACGCCGCTTGGAGGAGCAGCAGGCCCACGGCGACGAGCCCGTACCGCAGAGCGCGATGCCGGAGTGCCCGACGTTCCCGCCAGGCCAGGTACAGTGCGACGTTGATCGCGACGACGAACGCAGTGACCGTCCACGAGCCGAAGACGGCGGCCGACTGGATCAGCCACGGGACGCGATACAGCGCTTGGTGGAGCATCGAGAAACCCATGCCGAGCGTCCCGACAGTCCGAACGGCTTCGGCGAGCACGACGAGCGCCGGAGCCAGCAGCAGCCACGTCCATCTCGGAACCCGGTCGGCACGCCACGTCATCAGCGCGCCGACGAGGCCGAACGGGAGGGCCAGGTATGCGATGAGGATCGGATACCCGGCGAGGGCGAGCGGATTGAATCGGGCGACGGCGATCACCCAGCGGACATCGACCGCGAAGAGGGCGAGGCCGAACAGGACCCCCAGACCGAAGCCCTGACGGGCGCGCTGTGCGCGTCCGAGCGCGACGAACAGCGGAACCCACGCGACGAAGACGAGCGGCGCGGCACCGAATCCGGGCAACGACAGGGCGGCGAGAATTCCCGCCGCAACGGCCAACCAGGTTTCCTTTCGACGGATCCAGTCCATATACTCCGTATCATATCGCGCGAGGGGGAGAGCGATGCATCCCATCCTGGTTCAGATCGGTCCGCTAGCGATTCGTTACTACGGCCTGATGTACGTGATCGCGATCGCGGTCGGGTTTGCATTGCTGGTCCGCGAGGTGAGGAGGAAGGCACTTCCCCTGTCGACGGAGGACCTTCTTGATCTGCTGCTGTGGACCGTCCCGATCGCCATCGTCGGGGCACGGATCTACTACGTTGCCTTCCGCTGGGAGTACTACGGCGCGCATCTCATCGATATTCTGAAGATCTGGCAGGGCGGGCTTGCGATTCATGGCGGTGTCCTCGCCGGGATCGCCGTCGTCTTCTTCTATGCCCGGGCGAAGAGGCTGTCCTTCTGGGCGCTGACCGACGCACTGGTCCCGAGCCTGATTCTCGGGCAGGCGATCGGCCGGATCGGGAACCTGATGAACGGAGATGCGTTCGGAACACCGACGACGCTTCCATGGGGGATCCGCTTTCCTGCGGCGTCGCCGGCGGGCATGGCCTATCCCGGGCAGGCGACGCATCCTTCGATGATCTACGAAATGCTGCTCAATCTCGCGATCTTCGCCTTTCTGTGGTTCTGGGTGCGAAAGCGCGGATTCCGTCACGGTTTCTCGACGGCGATGTACTTCATTCTCTACGCGGTGGCTCGATCGATCGTCAGTTTGACGCGCGGCGACTCGCTGTGGCTCGGGACATTGAGAACGGTGCAAGCGACGGTCGGGTCGTACAGCTACGAGACCGTGGTCGGGTCGTTTCGCGCCGCGCACGCGATCAGCATCCTGTTCGTCGTCGGGTTCGGCCTGTTGATCTGGCGGCGGCGGCTCTACCGGCGGGACGTCACGGGCTAAACGACTCTCCGAGGTAGACCTTTCGCGCCACCGGATCGGCGAGGATCTCCGCCGGGGTCCCGGTGGCGATCGGCCGTCCCTTGTCAATCAGCACGGCATGATCGGTGATCTTGAGCGTATCCCGGACGTTGTGGTCGGTGATGACGACGCCGATCCCGCGTTCCTTCAGCGAGACGATCTCTCGCTGGAGATCGGCGATCGAGATTGGGTCGATCCCCGAGAACGGCTCGTCGAGCAGGACGTAGCGGGGGGCGGTGGCCAACGTCCGTGCGATCTCGAGCCGTCGGCGCTCCCCGGAGGAGAGTGTCTTCGCTTGCTGCTGGCGAAGAGGCGTCAGCCCGAATTCCTCGAGGAGCTGTTCGCGAAGCGCCGGCCGCTGCTGCGTCGCCGCAAGCCGCTCGAGTGCGAGGTCGAGGTTTTCGACGACCGACGCCCGCGTGAACACCGACGGCTCCTGAGGCAGGTACCCGATGCCGAGGCGGGCGCGCCGGAAGAACGGGAGGGACGAGATCTCCTCTTCGCCGAGGAGGACGCGGCCGGCATCGGCGGCGATGAAGCCGATCATCATGTGGAACGTCGTCGTCTTGCCGGCGCCGTTCGGACCGAGCAGGCCGACGATGGCGCCCGGCTCGACCCGAATCGAGAGTCGGTCGACGACGGTGCGTCGCTGGTACGACTTGACGAGGGATTCCGCGCTAAGGGCCATCGCTTGCTCCCATCTCCTCCAGATCCATTTGGGCCGACACGCGGCCGCTTGCCCACAGGCCGTCCGAATCGATCCGAATCAATGCGGCGTAGAGGCGGGCCGACGCATACTCCCCTTCGGCATCGCCGACGAGGCGGACGCTTTCCGCTTCCGGATCGACCTCCAGTTGACGACATCGAAACGACTCCCCTTCGGCGGAATCGGCCGTGACGTCCCCATCGAAGGTGATGATGCCGTCTCGTTCCTCGGCCCGATCGGCCCGGATGGTCCACGTCGCGTCGAGGTCGGCATGGGCGTCCACGCCGCCGCCGAACGAGGCCACGTCGTCGCTCAGATCGTACCCAAACTGTGCTGCGGTGACGCGGAGCGTCTCGGTTGAGAGGACGATCGGGCCGGATTCGAGTCGCTCGTCGGCCTCGATCCATGTGAGCGCGTCGGTTTCGAGCTGCAGGTCGTCGGTTCGTTCGATCCGGACGGCTCCCGAGAGGCGGGCGCTCCCTTCGGACCGATCGAGCTGGTCTCCGCGAATGCGGAGCCGCTCGCCGTCCGCACGGTGGAAGTCAATCGCGATTCCACGAAGTGTCTGGCCGTCCTCCTCGATCCGGCCATCCTCCGCCCGAATCTCCCACAATGGATCTTGGTCGTCGTAGCCGTACAGCGTGATCGATCGGGCGGTCGTCGCGTCGTCCTCCGGTTCGCCCCCGCGTGGGAGGAAAACCAGGGAAAGCACGGCCGCTACGACGGCGAGTCCGAGGAGGATCTTCGCTCGAGACATGAGCGTACGAATCCGCGAAACAGCGGATGGGGAGAGAGGAAGCGCGAGGTAAACTCCGGGTGGAACTGGACGCCGACGAACCACGGATGATCCGGGATTTCGACGATCTCGACGAGGCTTCCGTCCGGCGACATGCCCGCGATGCGCATCCCCGCCGCTTCGAAGCGCTCGCGGTACGCCGGATTGAATTCGTACCGATGACGATGCCGCTCCTCGATCCGTTCGGCGCCGTAGCAGGCGCGACTGATCGAGCCCTCCGCGAGGTGTGCCGGGTACGCTCCGAGCCGCATCGTCGCTCCCTTCTGCGTGACCTCACGCTGGTCCTCGAGCAGGGCGATGACCGGATCGGGCGAGTGGTCGTCGAACTCCGTGCTGTTCGCTCCATCGAGACCGAGAACGTTCCGAGCGTACTCGATCGTTGCACAGTGAAGCCCGAGACAGAGTCCGAAGAACGGGAGGCGCTGAACCCGTGCGTACTCGACCGCTTCGATCTTCCCCTCAATCCCGCGATCGCCGAAACCGCCGGGGACGAGAAGGCCATCGAGTTCGGAGAGGATCGGCGCGGGGTCGGTGCCGTCGAGCGACTCCGCCGGGATCCATTCGATTTCGACACGGGCCCGTTCGCCTGCGCCGACGTGGAGCAGGGCCTCGCGGATCGAAATGTACGCGTCCTGGAGCTCGACGTACTTGCCGACGATGCCGATCCGCGCGGTGCGGGTCGGATGCTCGAGGCGGTCGACCTGCTCTCGCCACGCGTCGACGTCCGGCGCGACGTGCGGAAGCCCCAATCCGAGGGCGACTCGGCGATCGAGCTGATTCTCCTGCAACACAAGCGGGGCGTGGTAGATCGACGGGAGATCGCGATCCTCGATGACGTCGTCGACGTGCACGTCACAGAACAGCGCGATCTTTCGCTTGACGGCGTCGGGCAACGGCTGGTCGCAACGGGCGACGATGACGTCCGGCTGGATGCCGATCGCGCGCAGTTCCTTGACCGAGTGCTGGGTTGGCTTCGTCTTCAACTCGTCCGACGTCGTCAGTCGGGGCAGCAGCGTCACGTGGACGAACAGCGTATCCTCACGCGGCAGTTCATCCTTCATCTGACGGAGCGCCTCGAGGAACGGTTGGCTCTCAATATCGCCGACGGTGCCGCCGACCTCGATGATCCCGATCTGGGCGTCCTTCTCCTCGAGTGGCCGGATCACCGATTGCTTGATCTCGTCGGTGATGTGGGGGATGACTTGGACCGTCTGGCCGAGGTACATGCCCCGGCGTTCCTTGCGGATGACGTTCCAGTACACCTGCCCCGTCGTCAGGTAGTTCGACGCCGACAGGTCGATCCCGAGGAAGCGCTCGTATCGGCCGATATCGAGGTCCGTCTCCTTCCCATCATGGGTGACGAAGACCTCGCCGTGTTCGTACGGATTCATCGTGCCGGCGTCGACGTTGACGTACGGGTCGATCTTTTGCAGGCTGACATGGTACCCCTGCCGTTGGAAGAGGAGTCCGAGGGACGCGGACACGACACCCTTGCCGAGCCCTGAGAGTACGCCACCCGTAATGAAGACGAACTTGCGCACGGTTCGAAGCCACCTGCCTTTCGAGCCGCCCCTCGGGCCGCGCTCTTGACAGCATACGGGACCCGGGAAGACCGCGCAAGCCCCCGACCGTTGGGCTGTTGAGGTCTAAAATCCTTTGTGCTATAATCGGCCGACGCCAGACACCCCAAAGGAATTGAGAAAGGATCTACAAAGCCATGTGGCGAGTCATCCTCGAGGTGTTGTTTTTCTTCGATTGCCTGGCCCTGATGGGGCTCATCCTTCTCCAAATGAGCGAGCACTCCGGATTGGGCGGAGCGTTCGGGTCGGGCATGTCGAGCACCGTCTTCGGACGGGATGAGGTAAGAGACCCCAAACGAACGCTGACCGTCGGGCTGGCCGTCGCATTCATGTTGCTCGGCTTCGTGCTTTCTATTGTCTAGCGTTTCGACGAGGAGGGAGAACCGGTGCCGCTAATCGAGGTCAGAGGTCTGAAGACGTACTTCTACACGGAGGACGGGATCGTCCGGGCCGTGGACGGCGTCGACTATGTCATCGAACAGGAGGAGACGCTGGGGGTCGTCGGTGAGAGTGGCTGTGGCAAGTCGGTCACGGCGCTTTCGATTATGGGGTTGGTCCAGATGCCGCCGGGCAAGATCGAAGAGGGAGAGATCCTCTTCCATCGCGACGGCGTCGTGAAGGATCTGACCAAGTTCGACCCGAAGGGCCGCGAGATGCGATCGATCCGCGGAAACGAGATCGCGATGATCTTCCAGGAGCCGATGACATCGCTGAACCCGGTGTATACGATCGGGAACCAGATCATGGAAGCGATCATCCTCCACCAGAAGCTGGACAAGAAAGAGGCGAAGAAGAAGGCGATCGAGATGCTCCGCGCGGTGGGGATCCCGTTGCCGGAGCAGCGGGTCGACGAGTACCCGCACCAGCTGTCGGGTGGCATGCGCCAGCGGGCGATGATCGCGATGGCGCTGTCCTGCAATCCCTCCCTCCTGATCGCCGATGAGCCGACGACGGCGCTCGATGTGACCATTCAGGCGCAGGTCCTCGAGTTGATGAACGACCTTCGCCGGGAATTCCAGGCAGCCATTCAGTTCATCACGCACGACCTCGGCGTGATCGCCGGTATGGCCGATGACGTGGTCGTCATGTATCTCGGCCGGATCGTCGAGGGCTCCACGGTCGACAAGGTCTTCCACGATCCGAAGCATCCGTACACGCAGGGACTGATGAATTCGATCCCGTCCCTGGCGTCGCGAAAGGACCGGCTGGAGCCGATCAAGGGCGTCGTGCCGGATCCATTCGAGGTTCCTGCGGGTTGCGGTTTCGAGCCGAGGTGCCCGCATGCGATGGAGATCTGCAAGACGAAGATGCCGGAGCTGAAGGAAGTGGCGCCGGGCCATGAAGCAGCCTGTTGGCTCTACGAGTAACAGCGAGGTGATACCGTTTGGCTTCCGATAACATCCTTCTGGACGTCAAGGGCCTGGTGAAGTACTTCCCCGTTCGCAAGGGGGTCTTCCGGCGGACCGTGGCGCATGTGAAGGCGGTCGACAACGTCGACATGTTCATCCCCGAGGGCGAGACGCTCGGACTGGTCGGCGAGAGCGGCTGCGGAAAGACGACCGCCGGTCGAACCATCTTGCGGCTGATCGAACCGACGGGGGGCGATATCGTCTTCCGCAGCAAGAAGCTTGCTCCCGCCGGCGAGGACTCGGTCGAAGTCGACATCGCCAAAGTCGGTCGCAAGGACCTCAAGGCGCTTCGGCGCGAGATGCAGATCATCTTCCAGGATCCGTACTCCTCATTGAATCCGCGGATGACGGTCGGCGCGATCATCGGCGAGCCGCTGCTCGTGCACGGCATCGCCAAAGGGACGGAGCGCGAAGAGCGTGTCAAGGCGCTGCTCGCCGCGGTCGGGCTGAAGCCGGACCACATGAAGCGGTATCCGCACGAGTTCTCCGGCGGACAGCGACAGCGCATCGGGGTCGCTCGCGCGCTGGCGCTCGATCCGCAGTTGATCATCTGCGATGAGCCGGTGTCGGCGCTCGACGTGTCGATTCAGGCCCAGGTTATCAACCTGCTCGAGGATCTGCAGGGTGAGTTCGGTCTGACCTACCTGTTCATCGCGCACGACCTGTCCGTCGTGCGGCACATCAGCACGCGTGTGGCGGTGATGTACCTCGGGAAGATCGTCGAGCTGGCTCAGACCGAGCAGCTGTTCACGGACCCGAAGCACCCGTACACCGAGGCACTGATGTCGGCCGTCCCGGTGCCGGATCCGGATTGGCACATCGAACGGATCCTGCTCGAAGGCGACGTGCCGAGCCCGGTGGCGCCGCCGCCGGGATGCTACTTCCATCCGCGGTGCCGCTATGCGAAGGACATTTGCAAGACGGAGGAACCGGAGTATCGAGATCTCGGCGGCCTGCACTTCGCGAAGTGCCACTTCGCCGACTCGCTCGATCTCCAACCGATCAAGAGCGAAGCATGATCCGGCTTCTCCTCGGGACGAAGAACGAGGGGAAGATCGCGGAAGCCATGGAGCTCCTGGCCGAACCCGGCCTGGAGCTCCTTACCTTTTCGGATCGGCCGTTCTCCGATGTCGAGGAGACGGGCGACACGTTCCTTGCCAACGCATTGCTGAAGGCCCGCTTCGTCTGTGAGGAGACCGGACTCGCGGTCTTGGCCGAGGACGCGGGGCTCGAAGTTGCGCATCTCGCGGGGGCGCCCGGCGTTCGATCGGCGCGCTTCTCGGGAGAGCCGGTCAATACCGCGCGGAACAACGACCTGCTGCTGGAGACGTTGCGCGGTGTCGAAGATCGGCGGGCACGTTTCGTCGCGGTGGCGGCGTTGCAGCTTCCCGACGGCCAGAGCTTCGTGACGACAGGGATTCTTCGCGGAGCGATCACCAAGCGGTGGATCGGCGAGGGCGGGTTCGGCTACGATCCGCTGTTCTTGCCCGATGGACACGCGAAGACCCTGGCTGAGATGTCTCTTCGCGAGAAGAACCGGATCAGCCATCGGAAACGGGCGCTGATGCGGATGCGTCCGATCCTCGTCGATCTGCTTGCCACCGGCGAGCTGTAACCGCCTCGCAGCGCGACAGGGACTCCACACCGCGCGACGAATGCCGCGTGACCGGCATCGTTCGGTGTGGGAGGGCTAGCCCAGCGATTCGGCGTATGCCTCGAGAGCCCGGCGTTGCTTCCCGCTTAGCTTCGATGGCACGTCGACCGTCACCTCGACGAGATGATCGCCCTTTCCGCCCCCTCGATGGATATTGGCGATGCCCTTCCCCTTGAGGCGGAACACCTCTCCCGGCTGGGTGCCGGCCGGGACGGAGACGGTCTCCGTTCCCCAGAGTGTTTCCACGTCGACCTTCGCGCCGAGCGCCGCCTGCGGGTACGAGACGGTCACGCCGGAGCGGATGTCCCGTCCTTCGCGCCGGAACGTCGGATGCGGGATCAACTCGATGACGATGAACAGGTCTCCGTTCGGTCCGCCTTCGACGCCGGCATTCCCCTGACCGCGCAGCCGGAGTCTCGATCCGTTGTCGACGCCGGCGGGCACGGAGATCGAGATCTTGCTCTTCTCCTTCACCCGTCCGTCGCCGCGGCAGCGGTGGCACGGCTGCTCGATCTGCTCTCCGGTTCCGTTGCACTCCGGACAGGCGCGGACATTGACGAAGCTTCCCAGTAGGCTCTGCTGTCGGTATTCGATCTGTCCCCGCCCGCTGCAGGTGGGACAGGGCCGCTTTGACGTGCCCGGCTCCATCCCCGATCCGGAGCAGACATTGCAGGTCACGAGGCGCGGGACGGTCACGGTCATCTTCGTGCCGTGCGCCGCATCCTCGAGCGTGATACGGAGCTTGTACTCGATGGACTCCCCGCGACGTGACCGAGGCGGCCTGCCTCCACCGCGGATACCGCCTTGCCGGAAGAACAGGTCGAAGAGGTCGTCGAAGCCGCCGAAGCCGAACTCGCGGTAGGCGTCGCGGGCTCGGCGGAAGTCGGTGTCGCCGAACGTGAACCCCTGGTCTGGACCGGCGTGGCCGTACCGGTCGTACTGAGCGCGTTTCTGCTGATCGGACAGGACCTCGTACGCCTCGGCGACCCGTTTGAACTCCTGCTCGGCCCGGCTTCGGTCGCCGGGATTGCGATCCGGATGGAGTTCCTTCGCCTTCTGGCGGTACGCCTTCTTGATCTCGGCCTCGTCCGCATCGCGGGCGACACCGAGGGTCTCGTAGTAGTCCTGTTTGGCCACGTGTACTCCTCGGCTCCTTCAGCTACGCCCCACCGGGATCACAGGATCCATGCAGGCGGTGAGCGCCGTCGTCCGATGATCGGTCCGACGGCAGATCGTGCCTTGGCGACGGGTCGGTTCTCGGCTCTTGTCTCTCCTACTCTTCGTCGTACTCTGCGTCGATGGCGCCGTCTTCGACGGCGGATCGCGCCTTGGCGACGGATCGGTTCTCGGCTCTTGTCTCTCCTACTCCTCGTCGTATTCCGCGTCGATGGCG
>Ga0272441_10009963_pt1 | contig 14526 bp, 9 predicted proteins | sample SSMProp6N_FD_193582 | JGI IMG/M metagenome (GOLD analysis project Ga0272441, IMG submission 193582) | Marine sediment archaeal communities from Little Sippewissett salt marsh, Falmouth, MA, United States - SSM-Prop-6N | ecosystem: Environmental > Aquatic > Marine > Wetlands > Sediment ... | reverse complement strand
CCGTCTTCCGCTGATGACCTGCGCCCGTAGCTCAGTGGACAGAGCAACGGCCTTCTAAGCCGTCGGCCGGAGGTTCGAATCCTCCCGGGCGTGCTATGATCGAGCGTTGCAGGCATGGGGAGCGTAGCGCAATCGGTTAGCGCACTGGGTTGTGGTCCCAGGGGTTGCGGGTTCGAGTCCCGTCGCTCCTCCCACCTCAAACGCAATCACGCGCCTGTAGCTCAATTGGATAGAGCACCGGTCTTCGGAACCGGGGGTTAGGGGTTCGAGTCCCTTCAGGCGTACCACCTCTCATATCGCCCTCCAAGACAGCTGTTCTGAGCAGGCCTCTCTCGTGGTCTTGAACCACGAGGCAACTGGCCCCATCGGGACCCGGCAGTCTACGTTGCAGAGCTGCTAGGCGTTAACAAGGAATCGCGGGTCCACGCAACGCGGTTTCCGACATCATGACTGGACCTAAGACGGGGGCACGGTCAGGAGAGGCGTAAGAATGCGCACACCGGGACCGAGACACAAACACCGGTTTGGCGCCTGGGGGACTGAATGCACAACGCGTTCGGTAGCTGTCTCGTGGTGACGCGTGCCGAGCGATGTCCAGGCTGCGACATCAGCGAGTCGCAGAGAGCCTCGACTGCTCTGGCTAATCGTGGAACAGGGCCAATGCCGCGAGCGCTCCGAGCAGTGCAAACACGATAGCCGCTTGGAGCCACGGGAACGATCTCCATCCCGCAATCCGCTCGAGGTGGCTGTCGTTGACCTCCTTGGCTCGCTGTACCACAGTATCTGGGAAGAGACTACTCACGCGCACGCGCATCGGACCTCGCGCGAGTTCCTCCTCCAGCTCAAGGGTTAGGGGGTTGCCGAACTGGAACCAGTAGTAGAGCGTGATCTGCCTGGTCTGGAGGTCGAAGATGTTCGAGTAGACCGTGTTGAGGAGTACGCCCTCCCTGAGGAAGACGGCCTCTTGATGGGCCGCTTCGAGGATTCCGGCAAACGCATCGGTTGAGAGCTCGCCTTGGTCTACTAGGTGGTTGAGCATCCGGTCGATGGTTCTGTATCGCCAGCAGGCCCTGACGTGTCCCTCCTCGGTCCTATTGATGTTGGTTGAGATCAGATAGCCATCGCCAAGCGGCTTTCGCGTGAAGGCAAGTTCTCCATCGGCTCCGGCGCTTATGACCACCGCATCGCCGCCGGCATCGGCAAAGAACCACTGATTCCGCAGCTCCTTACCCCATGCGTAGCTGCGGGCGATATCCAATGCCTCTTCGACCGTCGCCGCGGTTCGCAACATCTCCGTGGCAATCCCGACCGGACCCTCTGGATGACTTGGTAGATCCGACTGCGGTCTCAACAGGGCGGGCGATACAGCATTCGTGTCGAAGGCCAGCCCTGCCTCGTTGAGTCCTCCTTGCGGTTGGTTGAAGCCTAGCGTAATGAAGCCGTAGTCGAGGGGCTTTCGAGCGGGCACGATCTCGTAGTAGGTGTTGGGATTCCCGTCGTCGATGTTGTTGCCGAACAGCACCTGTCCCCCGAGAGCCGCCATGAAGATCGAGCACCCGAAGACAGCAGTGCTGACGACAATGCAAAGAAGGAGGACTGCGCTCAAGAGTCTCAGACCTCGTAGCATCTCAGGGCCTCGATTCGGGGATGCAATGGATGGTCTTCCATTCTAGCGCTGAGCGCTGGAGCGCGCCAAGGTCGGCACGCGGTGGTGCCACAGGGGAATCCGCGGGTTTGGAGCCCGGGGACTGAATGTGGAGCTGCAGAGCGGGGGGAAGGGGAGATCCCGCTTGGACCGGATCATAGGGGCGAAGGCCACGCTTCAGTAGAATCTTGCTCAGAGGGGCTTCCTGAGCGGCTGCTCGGGCGTCCGATGCAAAGCTGGCGGCATGGGTTCGCGAATCGATGTTGGGAAGGACGCAAGAGAGATGACATCGAAAGCTCCCAGTGCAGAGTCCGTCGTTCGACAGGCAGCGGACTTGTTCGAGGCGAAGTACGCGTTCCCCGGGAAGGGGGCGGCCAACGCGACCAAGGTCTACACGCTCACCCCGCACGTTTGGATGGCGATCACATACGGATACTGCATCCATCCCATCACGGAGACGAACTTCGAGGGCGTCGGCGTGGAGCCGGAGAAGGCGCTCGACGAGGCGCACCGGCTCGCGGTTCTCCAAGTCAGTAAGAACCTCAAGCGGGACTGGCCGCAGTCCGTCCTCGACGCGTACAAGGACGAGGTGAGCCGGGAACTTGAGCGCCTGTCAAGCGATTGAGTGTCCCGGGAGTCTGCAAGCCCAAGCGATTCCTCGTGTCCATACACGCCTCCGGCCTGCATGCGCTCGCACCCTCTGATGGGATCTCAAAGACCCGGTCAGGGACGGCGTTGTGGAGCCGCGGGGACTGAGTGCAGGACGCGTTCGAGCGTTGCTGAGTGGTGAACGAGGTCCTCGTCTGTGGTTTTCAAGGTGCGAAACATCAGTTGTGTACTGGCCATCGCGGGCTTCTGCATGCTTCGCGTGGCGGTTCAGAGGCGTCACAGTGGCGTCGGGTTTGCCCTTCTTGACGTATTCGGAGAGAAGCGTATAGACTAGCGCGAAGGGTAGAAAGGAGGGGAAGACAGTGGAAGAGATACTAGGTTGGGGTACTGCCGGAGGGCTTGGGATGTTGCTGGCCGGGCTCGGCGTCTTCTTCTGGGGCTTGCAGTTTCTGCGGAAGGAACAGTGGCAAGGGAGGCGATGGGCCAGGAAGGAGTAGGAGGGAGGCTTGGCGGGCCTCTCCGTCTTTCAGTCACGGGTGTTCGGCTGGTAGAACGCTTCTTGCTTCGGTCGCTCGCATCGAGCGGATCAGCATATGCATCGAGGATCATTCTTCGTCTTCCTGTTGGAAGGTTCGGCCGGAGCCTCGGGGACTCAATGCACAACGCGTTCGTTGCCTGTTGCACGTTAGCACGCGTATGGGCGGGATGGTCCGTGCTCAGAATGCCGGCTCGCCAGTCAGCGTAGTGGGTGCTCTTGTCGCAGTGGTTGCCTGTGTGCAAGTATGATCGGAGCGTTCGCGGGAATGCCGCGACTCGAGCGAAGAAGGTGAGGCATGGGGACAACGATTGCGTTCATCGTCATTGCGGTTCTTGTAGCGGGTCTGTTTGTCGCCCTTCTGGCGCTCTTCCGGAGTCGCAGGACCCGGCGCGACATCACGATCCACTCGACGATACAGCACATGAGGTCAATTGGGCATCTCTCCGTGTTCAAGGTCTTCACGAAGGAGATCGTCACTCAGATGGATCACACGTGGGGCGAGTTTGGGGCGAAGTACCTGAGGTGGGCCATTTCGGGCAGGAAGATGGCGATGATCTTCGAGTTCGAAGTCGACTTCCGGTATGACCTGCGTCGACCGGAGTTCCAGATCAACGAGCTACCCGCTGGGCGCTACGCGATCTCGTTGCCGCCTTGTCTTCACGAGGTGCACATCCGTGACATTCGCTTCTACGATGAGCAGCGCTCTCGGTTCCTTCCTTGGCTATTGCCGGATCTCGTCTCCGGGTTTCTTGGCGGTCGTTTCACCGAGGCGGACAAGAATCGCCTTGTTGCAGCGGCTCGAGACCACGCAGAGCAGCAGGCCGCTGAGCTGATTGGGAATCTTCAGTCGGAGGTCGAGAATTCGGCCAAGGCAACGCTGCAGTCGATCAGCAAGGCTTTTGGCGCTGAGGATGTCACATTCGTGTTCCGACCTCAGGGTCGCCTTGATTTGACCGTCGATGTGGCAGAGAAGGTTCTTGCTGGCGGCAAGAAGACCTCTGCGAACTGAGTTTCTCTCGGCGGTTAGGAGCCTGGGGAGTGGATGTAGAACGCATTCGTGCGTCGCTTCATGGTGAGGGATATCCCCATCCGACAGAGCTCAACGCGCGGAACTCCTATTGGGGCCTGGAATAGCACGTTTCTGTTTGCACCACCACTCCAATGGGCGGGCAGGACGCAGGACCTCATGCCTGCGCTTCGAGGTAGTCCGCTCGGGTGTAGCGGACACCAGCGCCGAGGACTCTGCTGCCCCGCGCTCGAAACCCGTCCATCCATAGCGTGTCAACTTTCACGGTACCTGGGAATCAGCCGGTACGAGCTCGGCGTTCCGGGGACGCAATACCGAACTCCTGGCCATGCCTTCCGCCAGTTGGGTACTGCGTCCCCGGAATCCACCGAACTGACACGGAGCACCGGTTCGAGAGGAGAGCCGGGAGCACTCCGGCGCGACGCGACCGGCCCCTCGTGATCTCCGACCGGGAACGCGGCATGATCAGCTTCCTCAGGGAGGGGAGTCGTGGGCCAGCAAGGCGAGTTGAGACGTCCGAGCGGCATGGTCGGCTTCTCGTTCGTTTGGGCCGGGCAGATCCTGTCCGTCTTGGCGTCGAGCGCGAGCAGCTTCGCGCTGACAATCTGGGCCTACGAGAGCTACGGGAGTGCGACAGCGCTGGGCGTCATCACGACCGCGTTTCTCATTCCCTTCATGGTGCTGACACCGATCGCCGGCGTGTTGGTCGACCGCCACAGCCGGAAGCTGATGATGATGGTCAGCGACGTCGTTGCCGTCGTCGCCACCGTCGGCATTCTCGTGATGCACTGCGTCGGTAGCCTGCAGATCTGGCATCTGTTCTCCGCCGCCGCGGTGATGGGACTCGGGCACACGTTTCAGTGGCCCGCGTACTCCGCGGCGATTACCACGATGATCCCAAAGGAGCACTACAGCCGCGCCAACGGGATGATGTCGCTTGTCGAGTCAGGGCCGGCCGTCTTCGCCCCGATCCTTGCCGGTGCCCTCTACCCCATCCTCGGCCTGCGCGGAATCCTGATCCTCGACGTTGTGACGTTCTTCGTGGCCATCGGGGCCCTGATCTTCGTTCACATCCCGCCGCCGCCGAAGACCGTCGAGGGCCAGGCCGGGAAGGGGAATCTGCTTCGCGAGGCGGTCTTTGGCTTCCGCTATATCCTCCAACGGAAGAACCTCCTCCATTTGCTGCTCCTCTTCCTGACGCTCAATGTGGTCATCGGTCTCGCCTTCAACGTCTTCTCCCCCTACATCCTCGCGCGGACGGAGAACAGCAGCGCCCATCTCGGCTACGTCCGGTCTGCCGCCGCGATCGGCGCGGTTGCCGGAGGACTGCTCGTCAGTCTGTGGGGCGGATTCAAGCGCCGGATGAAGAGCATCCTCCTCGGTGAGGCGCTCACCGGAGCCGTGGCGCTCATCTGCTTCGGCCTCGTCCGCAGCCTGCCATACTGGATTCTGGTCGCTGCCTTGGGCGCGATCTTCGGGCCGTTCGTCAACGGCGCGAGCCAAGCGATCTGGCAGTCGAAGGTCGCCCCCGACGTCCAGGGGCGCGTCTTCTCCGCCCGGCGCTTCATCGCCATGGCGGTCAGCCCGATCGTGCCCGTCGCCGCAGGTGCCTTGGCCGACTACGTCACCGAGCCGGCCATGACCTCGGAGACCTGGCTCTCCCGTGCGTTTGGCTGGCTCGTAGGAACCTCGCCTGGATCGGGCATGGCGTTGCAGTTCGTGACTGCCGGCGTGCTCTACGTGCTGATCGTCCTCGCTGCCGTCCTCTTCATCCCGACGATCCGCAATCTCGAGGATCAGCTCCCCGACCACGACGCGATGGAGAGGATGGAGGAAGAAGCTGACCCGCCTGCGGGCTGATCACCATCTCGATGGAAGCTGCACAGGATCTGATCCCGAGGCGCATCAGCAGGACGCCGGTTCACCACACAGACGGTCGGCACGCCTTCAGCCCTGAGTTCGAAAGCACCCAGCCGGGGTGTACCCTATGAGCATGAGCAACGGATCGATCATCGAGCAGGTGGAGGGTGCGTATCGTGTGCTACGTCTTTCGAGGCTGCGGCAGACGCCTGGGGTGTCGTTTGATGTGCTTGTCCCGCGGCTTGTCCCGCAGGTGGATGCGATCGATCGCGTGTTCCACGAATCCGGCGCCATCTCTCCGGGCCCCGTGGGCGATGTGCTGCGGCCGTGGTATATGCATCCGGATCAGGATGACCACCTGATGGTATTGGCTGGCAAGCGGTATGTGGACCTGTACTCCGGGATCCTGGGGAGAATGATCTCATTCGAGGTCGAGCCGGATCGGGTCACGCGCGAGGGCGAACGGATCTGCGACACGGCGTGCATGTTGGTCTGGGATCGTGGCGTGTTCCACCGTATCCGCAGCGATCCGGAAACCGGCTCTCGTTCAGTCAACCTTGCGACGCACCACGCCGGCTTTGACATCGACACCAACTTCAACATCTACGATCTCGATGTCTCAACTGGTGCGTATCGCGTCCTCCGAGAAGGTTCCGAAGACCAGAGCCCGCTTCCCGCCTGACGTGGCGCAAGGAAACGGGACGGCCGTGTCAGGGACACGTCTTCGAGCGGCTCCGGGATCGGCATCCTCGTGACTGGGCTGGCCTTCACCGGCAAGTCCGAACCACGGACGGGATGAGCACCGATCACGGTGCACGCTCGGGGCGAACTCGGCCGATGTGCGGAGGTTGACGTCCTCCGAGCGCAAGACACAAGCTGTCTGGGGCCTGTTGGACTGGATGCGGCACGCGTTCGTTCGCGGTCTTGTGGCAGCAGTTGGCGGGCACGCCCTGCTTGCGGTGTGCGTCGACTCTCTTGGCTCAGGTCCATGCCGGGCGAGGCGCGGTGGTGAGTTCTTGGGGTCTGTCGTCGAGGACTACAAGCTGAACTGCCGCCCGGTCGAGAAGTAGGCGAGCCGATCTCCGAGGATGCCCTTCAGGATGCCGTACGCCTCTGTCCCCGTGCAGTGGCCGGTGACGAAAAGGGTGCCCTCGGACGCGAGCATGGCTTCTCCTAGGGTGCGGACGTACTCCGGATCCTCGGCGATCTTCCCCAAAACCGGATTGAAGAGGTGGAAGCCCCCGATCACGGCCTTGATCGGGGCATCCGGGAATTCGGCGCGCACGGTATCGACGACGTTGAGGATCCCGTTGTGGCAGCATCCCGAGAAGACGATGAGTCCATCGCTGTCGCGGATCAGCAAGAGAGCCTCGTGATCGAAGTCGTCGGCGACCAAGCTCCCGGAGTCCTCCTTGAACAGGCTTGCGTTGCCGGTAGGGAGGGGATGCTGACACGTACTCGTTGGGACGACGAAGACGTCTCGAGCGATCTCAGTTGTGCTCGGCGTGAAGACGAAGCGATCCGGGTAGCGGTCGGCGAGCGTCGCGTCGAGCGAGATGTCCTTCCGGATGACGCCAGCGATCTTGACGAAGTGGCGATCCCTCACTGCATGCTGGCTCGCGTAGACCGATGCCGATGGGTTCGACTCGAGGAAGTGAGCAAGCCCACCGCCGTGGTCGGTATGGCCGTGGGAGATGAAGGAGAAGTCGACCGCGCTGAGATCCTTGCCGAGAGCCTGGGCGTTCGTCGCATAGAGCTCATCCTCTCCCAGATCCATCAGGAACGAGAGGCCACTGCGCTCAACCAGGATCGAGATCCCGTGACAGGTCTGGACGACCCCCAGCGACGCACCTGCATGGTTCTCCACTAGCACGGTGAAGGCTGTCTCGCCGCTTGTGGACACGCGCTCGAAGATCGCGTCCGACTCCGCGATGATCTGCTCAGCACGTTGCAGCTCGCTCTTCATGTTCGAGGCGCGTGCAAAGCCAAGTCCGCCCACGAAGACCCCAACTGCCAAGACCACCGCTCCGAGCGCGATGCCAGCAATCACCCACGTGTCCACTCCGATCCCTCCCCGCGAGACGCCGATCCATGAGCCCGTCTGGTTCCTGGCATTCTCCTCAGGAGCATCGACGGCGCCAAGTCGGGGTCATGGCGCGCCTGATCCGCCGGCTCTGGGGACGGTCGAGGATCTTCAAGGGGATTCGAGCCGATACTTGGAGCGCATGCTCACGTCTGGGTCGCCTCAGGAAGTCCTTCACACCGCGAGGAGAGCTTCCGGGATCGCCGCGCCGGGCACCCTGGGATCCGCAGCTTGCGTCGCAGGACGTCCCAGGTGGAGTTACGGGGACGCCATACCGAACTCCTGACCATGCCTGCGGCCAATTGAGTGCTGTGTACCGGGAATCTGCTGGAGACGCCCTCCGTGCGCTCAGCTGCTCGTCGGTACGGGACGACGGCCGCGCTGCCCCAGGGAGGGACGGCGATCGCTGGACGCGTGTCCAGTTGGCCGGCCGCGAAACTAGGGTGTCGTATCGACAGGCGGGCTACTGAACACGTCCCAGAAGAGCGCGCAGAGGTCGCGCCAGTTGCTGTGCGCGACGTCCTTGGCGCAGCCCTTGCCTGCCCTCTGGTTGTAGTCCTTCGACGGGGCAAGAAGCGCGTCGTGTCGCGCCATGTTGTAGAGGAACCAGAACAGTGCCTCGCACGGTTCGCCGCCGAATCGCTCCACCGTCTCGCCCCACGTTCCGTCGTTGATGCGTCGCTGCCGCTCCCATCCGCCGAGGTACTCTGTGCAACTGCACAAGCCTTCTCGATCCGCGTCGCTGAACAGGTACGCCGAGGGATGACTCACCCCGTGCTGGATCGCGGCGTTCCACGACGGGGCGCGCCGCATCGCGTCGTTGATCGCCATGTAGTAGCGTCCCACCTCGACGCTCGCAGCGGCAAGCGCATCCTCGGAGATCACGGCTTCGAGTGCTCGTAGGAAGCTGCTCGTCCACTCGCCGCCGCTGTCGCCGCGATCGGGATCCGTCGCCGGATCGAGGTCGTCGAACGCCGGTTCGTCGGCGGCCGAGGCCGTCCATACGCGGGTGATGTTGCCGTGCGGGGAAAGAAAAGGCAGGAAGCTGCCTCCGTAGCCGACGTCGAGAAGCAGGTAGGTACGGCTGGGAACGTACGTGGTCCCGGGGAGGGTTACGAGCCGCGCCAGTTCGCTGGCCGGCAGGGCGTGCCCCCCGATCCACAGCGTGCCCGGACTCGCATGGCTGACCACGAAGAGGTAGAGACGATCACAGCATCTGTACAGCGGGATCTCCGTGAACAGCCGGGCGATCTCGGCCTCGAGAGTGCTCGGGGTGAGGTCGGGAGGTCCCAGCAGGGTGACCTTCATCCCCAGTCCCTGGAGCGCCTGTTGCACGCGGCGCACCTCCTCCGCGAACTCGCGCTCGCCGGGCTCGCCCGCTGCCCATCCGTTGACGAGGACCACCCAGTCGAACGGATCGCCACCGATGAACGGGGATTCCTCGGCGTTGTCGCTCGGGGGCGACGCGGCCGTACGCCCCATCAGACCTGCTGAGCTGATCCAGCAGCGCTCGTCCCAGTAGCTCGCTGGCTCCGTCCACAGGGATTCCCCGTTGAGCAGCGGCCACCATGTCTCGGCGTACACATCGAAGGAGCCGTCGAGCGCGTCGATGAGCACGAACCGCGTGGGATGGCTGTAGCGGGCGTACGGGCTGAGATCCAGCCACACAAACCACGTGGGGCCACGCAAGCGAAGGGGAACCGGATGCGGTAGCTGCTTGACGTCTGCGGGGAGCGGGGTGGGCGCGTACGGGGACAGGACATCCGAGGTGTTCAAGGGCTGGGGGTACAGGAATGCGATGTACGTCGACGGCAGCTCCAGCCGGGGCAGGATCTCCTCCTCGAAGAGCGCCGTGATCTGCTCCCTGTCGAGTGTCTGCGGTGCTCGCCGCGGCGCTGTCGCTACGCCGGAAGCGAGAAGCGCTGTGAGGCAGGCAGCCAAGAAGCACACGATACAGGACTTCCTCACGATCCCCTCCTTCGTTCGCGGAAGACAGATGGCAGGCCTGCGAGTGTAGCGCATGCGCAGCTCGAGCGGGCTCGGCACGGCCGCGAGCCGGTTCTTTGTGGGGCGCAACCGTGCTATGATGGCGATGACAGCCGGCCCTTCTCGGGGCAATGCCGGAACGGTGGAAACGTTCCGGGTGGGTTAGGGTATATTGGAGGGAACGCAGGCTGCCCGTGCCGCAGCAGTTGTTGCCGGCATCCTCGGTTGCCAACTGCGGTACGCCGCACCCAAAGCTGGAAGCAGGAGCAAGGAGTACACCATGCGCAGCACGCGAAAGCTTGCGCTCATGTCGGCGATCAGTCTCCTATTGGTCGCCGGGATCGGCGCGGGAGTGGTGACGGCTCAGGGAACGCCGGAGCCTATGGCGTTGTACCTAGTCGAGGAAGTTGCACTGGAGTTGGGGTGCGGCGAGGTCCGTGAGGAGTATGTGGAGTTCGTCGACGCGGAGGACATCAAACTGTTCCGTCTGTTCGTCGAGCCTGGCTCGGTGATCCGTGTCTCGGTGAAGGACTACGGGCAGGCGGGCGACATCTGGCAGGCGTGCCTCAGCAACTGTGTCCAGAACACCAATGTGGGTACGAATGTCGCCATCGTTCCCGACAACTGCACCACGGGCGACGGCAACACGTTCGAGTATTCGATGCCCGCGAGCGCGACGGCCGATTACGGCGAGCTGTGCCTCGCGGTCCGTAACCTGGAGAGCGTCGGAATCTGGCCGGCGCACATGTGGCTCAAGATCGAAGTGCAGTGCGGCGGCAGCGGGATGAGCGGCGCAGTGGACGCCGTCATCCAGGGCGTGCTGTTCGGGCAGCTGCAGAACAAGCAGCTGTATGCTCTGCCGCGGACGCTCGCTCCCGGAGAGACGGTGAGCGGTTGGAACGGCGCCCCGCTGCACGTGCCGGGAGAGGCCGAATGGTACGTGTTCATCGACCTTCATCCTGGCGCGAACTTCGAACACCCGGTACAGCATGCGTACGTGAGCGCTTCCACGGGGATGATCACCCAGGTGGTGGAGAGCACGACGCCACCGCGTAACCTGTTCGCGGAGATGGAAGCGGTCGGGAACCTCAACGTGTATGGACGGGCAGCCGACATCGATACGGTCGTGCCTGCGGCGTACGCCCAGCCGAATCCCCCCACACCGCCAGCTCCTCCATCCACCGTTCCGGGCGAGGCGGAGACGAACCCTCAGCCATCGCCAGGGAACGTCGCTCCCAACGCGTTCTACGGATCACCGCCTCCTGCGACGAACAACCTGTACGTGGAGTACGGTGGGACGTTCACCACCGTGGCCGTAACGACGCTGGGCGGATGGCTTCCGGTGTACGTGAATGTCGCGTCGCCCGGCACGCTGTGGATCTACGAGTACTACCAGAGCACGGCGACGTGGAACATCCAGCCGTTCGTGCTCGGCACGAGTGGATGGCACAAGCTGTGGTTCTACGGCGATGTGGCCGGCTGGCACACGATCATCGCCTACAGCGGCGGCTCGTGGACGAATTGGATCCATATCAACGTCGGCGGTAGCGCCCCACCGCCCTCCGGGTGCGTGGTGACGCCGACATCGCTCAACTTCGGCTCCGTCCTCGTCGGAGCGAGTGCGACGCAGACGTTCACGCTGACGAACAACACCTCGGGTTTCAAGGGGGGCACGATCCTCGAGTCCTGCCCTGATTACACCGTCAGCCCGAACCTCTACTTCCTCGGTCCGGGTGCGTCGACGACGGTGACGGTAACCTTCGCCCCGACCTCATCGGGTACGAAGACGTGCACGATCGTGACCAGCGGCAGCTGTGCCAATGTGAGCTGCACTGGCATCGGCGGCCCACCGGCGGCACCGACGTGCACCGTCAGCCCGACGGCTCTGAGCTTCGGTTCAGTGACGCCGGGGTTCAGCAGCACCCAGACCTTCGTCGTCACCAACACCGGGACGGGATGGTTGAGCGGCACTATTACCGAGAGTTGCTCGGAGTTCTCCGTGAGCCAGAACAGCTTCACGCTGTTCCCGGGCGCGTCCGTCTCGGTGGGTGTCACCTTCTCGCCGCTGTCGACGGGGTCAAAGAGCTGCACGATCAACGTCAGCGGGGCATGCTCCAATGTGACCTGCACCGGCACCGGCGGTCCGCCGGCAGTGCCAACGTGCAATGTCAGCCCGACGAGCCTCAGCTTCGGCTCGGTGACACCGGGATTCAGCAGCACTCAGAGCTTCGTCGTCACCAACACCGGGATGACCGGGATGAGCGGAACGATGAGCTCGAGCTCTCCCGAGTTCTCAGTCAGCCCGAACTTCTTCGTCCTGTCTGCAGGCGCGTCGGTCACGGCAACCGTCACCTTCGCTCCGTTCTCGATGGGGCCGAAGAGCTGCACGATCAGCATCAGCGGCGCGTGTGCCAATGTGACGTGCACAGGGACGGGAGGGCCACCGGTCGTCCTGGGGCAAAAGTACGCTCTGCTCCTCAGCGGAGGGGTGGATAGCGCGAACAACTGGCCGCGCTACCTCAACGATCTCACGGAGATCTACTGGGCCCTGCGGAACGTCTACGGGTACTCCGCGTCGAACATCTATGTGCTCTACGCGAACGGGTCCGGCCCCAGTTGGGTGACGACCTCCGCTACCCGCGCCAACTTGTTCTCTACGTTTGGCATGCTGCAAGGGATGATGGGGAGCAACGACGAGCTCATGGTGTTCGTCACCAATCACGGCGGGCAAACCGTGGCTGGGACGAACCAGGCCAAGATCTGGCTGTGGAACTACGAGTCGATCGCCGACTGGGAGTTCGCGAACCAGATCAACCTGCTGCCCAGCGGCGCGAAGAAGTACTTCGCGTTTGGCCAGTGCTACAGCGGCGGGATGGTTGACAATCTCGCCGGGCCGAATCGCCACATCGCGACGGCTTCTGGATTCAACGAGCTATCCTGGGCGTGCGATGGAAACAACGACCAGGGGAACTGTGGGTCGTTTGCCTTCGACGAGTTCGTCCTCCACTGGACGGCCGCGCTGAATGGCAGCTACCCCAATGGCGCGCCGTTGCTGTCCAATGCGGACACCAACTTCGATACCATCATTAGCCTCGATGAGGCGTTCTTCTACGCGCATAACTGGGACACGCGCTCGGAGACGCCGCAGCGAAGCGATCTCGGTGGCATCGGAGGCGGCGGCCTATAGAGTGATCTCCTATGTCGCGCCGGCGTCCCCAGCGATGGGACGCCGGCGCGTCTTCTTGTAGGGTGAGAAAGGGGGAGAAGCATGCCGAGTATTCGCAGGCTGTCGTTTTGGGCAGGGGTTTTCGGGCTGTTCGCTCTGCTCGCGATGTCGGCAGGAGCGATCGCGTTCGATTTCGGGGGGGCGGCCGCTTCCGAGGGGACGGACGACGGGCTCGTTCTTGCCGTGGTCCAGTTCGAGCCGGAACGTATCAAGGAAGACAACCTCGCACGCATCGGCGCACTTGTATCCGAGGCGTTCTCGGTGGGCGTAGACCTGCTCGTCTTCCCCGAGATCGCGACGACCCTGTATCCGTGGGGAGTGACGGAGGAGGTCGTCGACTACGTCGAGGACAACGCGGAGCTCATCCCGGATGGGTTGACGTTCACCTACATGAGCGATCTCGCAGCCACGTACGAGATGACCATCTGCTGGGGGATGATCGAGGCCGCCCAGGACACCGATCGTCCGTACAACAGCATGGTGATGGTCGGGCCGGACGGCGCTCTGATCGGGGTCTACCGGAAACTGCATCTGGTTCCAGGCGTGGAGACGACACTGTTCACCGCAGGGGAGCGGATTGAGGTGTACGGCACGCCACTGGGCGCCGCCGGGATGTTGATCTGTTACGACAGGCGGTTCCCCGAACTCGCGCGGACCTATGCGCTGCTTGGGGCACAGCTGCTGCTCGTCGGCGCGGCGACGACCGATAGCACGGTCGACGAGCACATCCTTGCGACACGGGCGTATGAGAACGCAGCGTGGCTGCTGTTCGCCAATCAGGCCGGACCCGCGGCGGGCGGTGCCGGGCGCCTATTCCACGGCGGTAGTCGCATCATCGATCCGTCCGGGCGAACGCGGGCGGAGGCGATCACTGAGGCCAGCGAGTTGGTGTGGACGCGGATCGAGGCGTCGGAGCTTTCGATGGGGCGCGGGTTGCTCGGCAACCGCCGGCCCGATGCCTACGCCGATTCCGGAGCGCTGCTGTGGGCCTCGCGCGACGAGGCGGAAAGCCTCGTTCGCGCGGAGTTGTTCCCTACGGGCGGCGAGGGGCACACGCGGCACATCCTCCCTGAGATACTTGATGGGGGAGCGCAGATCCTGGATTGGAACGGCGTGGTCCACGTGCTCGACGCGGCGGCGTGGTTCGTCTTCATCGACGATCAACCCGGCGCGAACTGGGAGCACTCCTGCCGCTACGTCTTCGTCGATGCGGTGACCCGCGAGATCCTCGTCCTCGATGGACAGATCCCGCCACGGCGGCTAAGCGAGATGGAACCGTTCTAGGAAGCGAGACGGAGTCGTTCCGGGCGATCTCTGGAGTCCGTGGCGTCGGAGCCGTACCATCGGTGCGGACGAACGTCCATGGAAACCGGAGGGGTGGGTGAGCGGTCGAAGCCGCCAGTTTGGAGAACTGGTGTACCCCTTGGGGTACCGCGGGTTCGAATCCCGCCCCCTCCGCCACTGCCCGTGCTAGGTGGGGGGCTAGCGGTCCCCTGGATCCACAACCCGCTACAGTGGAGCCGAAGGGCTTCCTGAGGGGGAGCAGATGAGG
>Ga0272441_10009960_pt1 | contig 14531 bp, 8 predicted proteins | sample SSMProp6N_FD_193582 | JGI IMG/M metagenome (GOLD analysis project Ga0272441, IMG submission 193582) | Marine sediment archaeal communities from Little Sippewissett salt marsh, Falmouth, MA, United States - SSM-Prop-6N | ecosystem: Environmental > Aquatic > Marine > Wetlands > Sediment ... | reverse complement strand
GTGCACCCACAGGCGCACTAGCGCCACCGTCTCGGTGGCTGTATGGAAGGCGTCTCGCCTTCCAGTTGCGGGCGGGCCGTCCGCACAACAGCCGGCAAGATGCCGGCGCTACAACCACCCGGAAGATGGATAATCCGCCAGTGCCCACCCGCTCGTCTAGATTGGGCAGCTCCAGGACGCTCCCTCCACCATGTATACTGCTGGGGCAAAGCACTATGTATAGGGTGACGCGAGTCTTGACGGGCGCTTCCGGCTAATAGAGTCAACCCCTCTCAATTCCGCAAATGCCTATTACTGGATTTGCGGGTGTGGGTAATGGTACAACTTGTTCCTCTGGCGCGGCGTGACCGCACAAGCAAGGATCATGTGGAATGTGCCGTTTGGATGTGGCCGCTTGAAGCGAGGGCAGGGCAAAAGGAGGACTTCGTCATGAAAAGGGCAGTAACGCATGCAATAGCTGTTGTTCTACTGGGGCTTGTTCCTGCGGCGTTTGCGGGTGACCTGATGCCGCCTGGGCCGCCGGCGCCGACCATGAAGACGCTGGACGAGGTCGAGGCGCGCACGCCCATCTCGTCGATCCCTTTCACAATAGACGAACCGGGATCGTATTATCTGACGCAGAACCTGGGACCGGCTCCACCCGACGTTGACGGTATCATCATTGCCGCCGACGATGTGACCCTGGACCTGAACGGCTTCGCCGTGATCGGCCCGGGCAGGACGCCCTCCTCGCCGGAAGCAGGCATATACGTGCCCGACCCGAGATTCAACATTGCCGTGCGCAACGGCACGGTTCGAGACTGGCCGGACTATGGGGTCAAGTGCGACAACGCCCAGAACTCGATATTCGAATCGTTGCGTTGCTACGACAACCGCCTGACCGGGCTGTTCGTCGGGGAGGGGTGCCGGGTCGAGGGCAACACCTGCCACACCAATGGGGCCGCCGGCATCAGCGCAGGCGGTGCCAGCACGGTCACCGGCAACACCTGCTGCGGCAACGGCAACAGCGGGATCATACCGGGCTCCGGGAGCACGGTCACCTCGAACACGTGCTGCAGCAATGATAACCACGGCATCAGCGCAGGCACCGGCAACCTGATCAGCGGCAATACATGCCGGAGCAATGGTGTACACGGGATCAACGTGTATCAAGGATCCCGGATAGTGGGAAACGCATGCACAGGGAACGGCGACGGCGGTGTTGCTGACGGTGCGGGCATCAGTGCCAGCTCCTCTGACAACTGCGTCGAGCACAACCTGGTTGTCGGAAACGACATCGGCATCGAATGCGGCAACAACTGCTACATCGCCAGCAATCGCGCGCGCGGCAATTCCCCCGACTACGACCTCGGCGGCAGCACCGTGGGCACAGGCGACCTGGCCAACGTGGCGTTCTGAGAAGGGAGGCGGCCATCATGAAACCAGGAAAGCTGTTTCTGGTTCTCGCGTGCCTGCTCCTGGCGGGCGTAGGGGCGGCGGACTCGAACGTGGCCCCGAGCGCACCGTACGCCTGGGCCGAGAACGCGGGTTGGGCCAACGCCTATGCGGACGCGACGCATGGGGTCGAGGTGACGCCCGCTATCCTGTCGGGCTACATCTGGTGCGAGAACGTCGGCTGGATCTGCCTGGGCGACGGGACCCCGGAGACCCCGCCCCACTACTCGAACGCGAGCGCCACGGATTGCGGCGTCAACCACGACGGCGCGGGCCACTTGTCGGGCTACGCGTGGGGCGAGAACATCGGCTGGGTCGTGTTCGACACCTCCGGCGCGGGCGGTTCGCAAGTCACCATCAGCCCGTCGGGCGAATTCGCGGGCTATGCCTGGTCCGAGAACATCGGCTGGATCAACATGGCCAGCGGCTACGGCGTCGAACTCGCCGACTCGGATGGCGACGATCTCCCGGACGCGTTCGAGACGGACACGGGCGTGTTTGTCGACGAGTATGACACGGGCACGGCGTCGTATGACGCGGACACGGACGATGACGATCTCAACGACGGGGATGAGGTGAATACCTATCTCACCGACCCGAACGATGACGATACGGACGATGACGAGATCACGGACGGGGATGAGATCAACGGCACGTTCGGGTACGTGACCAACCCGCTCGAAGAGGACACGGACGGGGACACCTACGACGACTGGGTCGAGATCGTCGCAGGCACGGACCCGACGGATCCGAACGACTACCCCGGCCTGGTGCACACGCCCGCGCTGCACGTGCCGGGCTTCGAGGTCCCTCGAGAGTCACGCAGGTGAGATGATGAAGACCTGAGCGCTGTTGCGTGTGGGCAGACTGACCACGAGGCCGTCATTCGTTAGCTCGGCGCCGGAGAGCGTGTGGGTTTCGTTCGCGCCGTCCATTGGGGCCACGCGATACTGGCTGTTCGGGTCGAGGTCATGTAGACGGAAGCGCTCCTGATCCGGCGCGGCTTCGAGCCGGTAGGCGAACACCAGGCACCGGTCGTCGTCAGGGTTGAGCACCTGAAAGGCGACCCACCCGTCGCGGTCTTCTTTCGGACGCGGCGGTGTGAGCAGATGACAATAGCTATCTGCCAGGAAACCGCGCCACTCTTTGTAGAACTCGACGTGGGTGCGGAGTCGTTCGCGGTGCTGGTTGGGGAGCCCCGCCAAATCGCCACTGATACCGAACATGCCGGGCAGGGCAACGCGGGCCGCGAAGTCGACGGTCGTGGCGCTGAATCGTTCCCACGTCGCGCCGGAAGGGGCAACCACGGCGCTGAAGTTCTCGTCGGACGGTATGGCGAACTTGACCACCGGGTCCGCTGACCGCAACACGGCCCACCGGAAGATGCGGCCCGGCGGCAACCGTAGCAGCGCGCCCTGGCCGATGCGCAGCACATCGATTGGGTCCACGGTGTCGCTGAGGAAGTGCCCGTGGCACCGCAGGATCTCGCTTAGGTCGAGCCGCATGCCGCCGCTCGCACAGCCCTCGAAGAATACGGCCGGATACTGCTGACGGAGGGTGTCCATGAGCCGGTGCCATGCGTCGTAGTAGCCCGAGAATTCGGCGGCGTGCGGGTCGTGGCCGAGCTCGAAGTTGAAGTCGACCTTCATCCAGGCCAGCGCATAGGTATCGATGAGGCGGGCCATTTCGCCGAGCAGGTAGTCGTAGGCCGGCTGTTTTGTCAGGTCGATGTAGAAGAAATCGCCTTCGCCGGGCAGGAACCACTCGGGCTGCGCTGCGACGACCGGCGCCTTGGGGCCGAAGCGCTCGGGTTCCATCCAGAGCCCGAAGCCCAGGCCCGCCGCGCGCACGTCTTCGGCGAACGCGGCCATGCGGCCGTGAAACGCGGCGTCCTGTTTCTCGCGCCAATCGCCCACCTGCTGCCACCAACCGACCGACCCCGGCCCGAACCAGCCGGCATCGATCACAAAGACGTCGCAACCGGCTTCCTTGGCCGCGGCCAACTGACGCCGTAACCGGTCGACCTCCAAGTAGTCGAATGTGTCGAACCACGTGTTGTAGCAAACCGGCGCGGCGGCCCCTTCGAGTGCCGGCAGGCGCGGCGACATGTAGCGATGCAGCGCAGGCGCCGCGCGGCGAGGCTCTCCCCCGGGCACGCCTTGGATCAGGATCTCGGGGAACGCGAACGCCGCGCCGGGCTGAAGGATGAGTTGCAGGTGCTGATCGTCCAGGCCGAGGTCTACGACGGCGAACGGCGGGCCATTGATGTCCCCCGTCTCGGCGCGCGCGCGGATGGTCCAGTTGCCGCGCGGCAGGATGTGAAACGCCACGGCACGCTGGCTGTCCTGCTCGCGCAGGCAGAGGTACGGTGTGCCCCCCTGACACGCGCGGCCGCCGTCGCACCGCAAATAGATGCCGCCGTGATCGAGCGGCCGCCACAGCCCTTGATTCTCGTTGCACCACCGGCTGCTCTGGCTGTATGCCTCGTACCGGCCCGGGGAGAACACGAATCGCCCCAAATATCGGCGAAGCTCGATAGGGTTCTTCGAGAGGTTCTGCGCCGTGTCCGCCCGGCTGCACACGCCGGTTGCTTCGCACAAGCGCCAGACGCTCGTAACCCGGAGTTGCGGGTTATCGGATTCCCAGACGAGGCGGGCCGTGTTCTCATCGAAGGCGGACTCGACAAGGTCGAGAGCGTCGGAAACGCAATCGCCTAGATTCGTTTGGAGGGCAAACAGGCCGCGCGCACGCCTGGGCCCACCCGCGGCGCCGTAGTGTCCGCACAGCAGGTCGAAGACCTGCCGCAGCCGAATGTGGCGCTCCTCTTGGACGAACATTACCGGCAAACCGTTCTGCGCGCGTAAAGCGTATTCGCTCATGGCTCTCGCTCCTTTGCGTGTGGAAGCGATCATAACAGAACATGCCGGCCGCGCGAAGAGGATCGGCGCGGCGCCCGCTCACTTGCACCGGCAGCGCCCCGGGGTCTACTATGTGCTGGCTTAGGGGCGGAAGCCCGGCCCATCATGCATTATTCACTAGGCCCCAGGGGAACGCATGCGATGACCGCCAGGAGAATGTCTCCCTCTACACTCATTTGGGTTCATTCTTGCATCGTTGTCCTATTGGCCGCGATCATTGCCCTGTTCCCCGATCTGGGGCTGTTCCTGCTCATCGGGTTGCCTATCCTGATCACGGGGGCGCACTATGGCCGGCGCGTCTATCTCCCTCTCCTTGTTGCGCTGGTCTTGATTGCGCTGATCCTGGCATATGCCCTATCCACCGACTTTGGCTTCGCGCTGAAGTCTATCGTGGGCGGGGGAGTGATTGCCGCTGTAACGGCGGAGGTCTTCCGGGCACTGCGCAGAGAGCGGCTGCGCGACGAGGAACGGTTTCGGCAGTTCTTCGGAAACCTGCCGGACTACTGCTACATGCTGTCGTCAACGGGAGACATACTCGATGTGAACCGGGCGGCCCTCAAGGCGCTGGGGTACCGGAAAGAGGAACTGGCCGGCAAGCCGTTGGAGACGCTCTATGCGCCGGAATGCCGTTCGCGCGCGCGCAGCCTTTTTGACCAGTCGGAGAAGACGGGCAGAGAGGAAGGCGAGGAGCTGTGGATCATTGCGCGAAGCGGCGAGCGACGGGCGGTCTTGCTGCAGGCGACCGCGGTGCGCGATCCGCAAGGGAGGGTGCTGCATTCAGTCTCGGTGCAGCGCGATATTACCGAACAAAAGCGTGCGGAAGAGGCGCGGCATGAGAGCGAGACAAGGTTCGGGGGCCTGTTCGACAACATGACGAGCGGCGTCGCAGTCTACGAGCCCGTGCGGGACGGCGAGGACTTCATCATCAAGGACATGAACAAGGCCGGGGAACGGATAAGCCGTGCCCACAGGGACGAGATCCTTGGCAAGAGCGTGTTGGAGGCATTTCCCGGGGTTCGGGAACTCGGGTTGTTCGAGGTGTTCCAACGTGTGCACCGCACCGGCGAGCCCGAAGAGCATCCGTTATCCAGGTACGAGGACGCACGCCTATCGTTTTGGGTTGAGAATCACGTGTATAGACTTGCCACCGGCGAGATCGTTGCGGCTTACGACGACATCACCGAGCGGAAGCGGACCGAAGCCGCGCTGCGGGAAAGCGAGTCCCGGTTCCGGGCGCTATTCGACAACGCGCCGGTGGGGTACCACGAACTGGACCCGGAGGGCCGAATCCGCCGCGTGAACCGAACCGAACTCGCCATGCTCGGCTACGAAGAGAACGAGATGGTGGGACGGTACGCGTGGGAATTCGTGGTCGAGGAGGATGTGGCGCGCCGTGCGGTCCATGAGAAGGTGAGTCACGCCGGTGAGCCGGGACCCGGGTTTGAGCGTACTATGCGCTGCAAGGACGGCACGACGGTTCCCGTTCTCATTCGGGACCGGCTCTTGAAGGCCTCCGGGGGGCGCGTCACGGGGATCCGTTCGACCCTTCAGGACATCTCCGCGCGCAAACGCATCGAGGAGGAGCGCCAGCACCTCGAGGCCCAGGTGCAGCACGCCCAGAAGCTCGAGAGCCTCGGCGTGCTGGCCGGCGGGATTGCGCACGACTTCAACAACTTGCTCATGGGGATTCTGGGCAACGCAGACCTGGCCCTGGACGAGATCTCCGGGGCGTCCCCCGCCCGCGGCTACCTCACGGACATCGAGACGGCGGGCAAGCGCGCGGCCGAACTGTGCAAACAGATGCTCGCGTATTCGGGCCGGGGCGCATTCGTTATCGAGGCCATCAGCCTTTCCGAGGTTGTCCGTGAGATGGCACACTTGCTGGAAACGGCCATCTCGAAGAAGGCCGCTGTGAAGTACAATTTCGCGCAGGACATTCCGCCCGTCCTGGCCGATGCCACGCAACTGCGCCAAGTGGTCATGAACCTGATCACGAATGCCTCTGAGGCGATTGGCGAAGACAGCGGCGTGGTGTCGGTGACGACCGGCGCCATGGAATGCGATCAGGGCTACCTAAACGGCACCTATCTGAGCGAAGGGCTGCCTGCGGGCCGCTTCGTCTACCTCGAGGTGGCCGACACCGGTTGCGGTATGGACGGGGACACGAAGGACAAGATCTTCGACCCGTTCTTCTCCACGAAATTCACGGGGCGCGGCCTGGGCTTGGCGGCCGTCCTCGGGATTGTCCGCGGCCATGGCGGAACCGTCAAGGTCTATAGCGAGTTGGGGCGGGGGACAACGTTCAAGGTGCTGCTTCCCGCCTCGGACCAGCCTGCCCAAGCCGCCGAAGACGAGGCACGCCAGACCGAGGAGTGGGCTGCCGCCGGCACCATTCTCGTGGTCGATGATGAAGAGACGGTGCGCGCGCCGGCACAGAGAATGCTCGAACGGGCCGGCTTCACGGTCCTTGTCGCGGCCGACGGCCACGAAGGCGTCGAGATGTTTCGGCAACACGCCGATGAGATCGCCGCCGTGTTGCTCGATATGACCATGCCCCGGCTGAACGGCGAAGAGGTGTTCCGCGAACTGCGCCGGCATACACCGGACGTCCGGGTCATTCTGTCCAGCGGCTATAACGAGCAGGATGCCGTCGAGCGTTTCACGGGAAAGGGCCTGGCCGGGTTCGTCCAGAAGCCGTATCAGAGCAAGGACCTCATCGCGAAACTGCGCGACGTCCTCGAACGCTGAGGCGCCACTTCCCGTAGCGCCTCACGCTGCATCGTCCGGCGGCGCCTCGAGTTCGGCGCGCAATCGGGTCAGTTCCGCCTTGAGCGTTGCCGCCGTGTCCGCGTACCCGGGGTCGTCGTATACGCTGTGCAGTTCATGCGGGTCCTTCTCGAGGTCGAACAGCTCCCATTCGTCCACGTCACCGTAATAGTGAATGAGCTTGTAGCGCTCCGTGCGGACGCCGTAGTGCTTGCGGACCATGTGGACCGCTGGATATTCGAAGTACTGGTAATACATGGACGTACGCCAGTCCCCGGGCGTCTTGCCGCCGAGCACGGGCCGGATGGACCGCCCCTGCATGTCGCCGGGGACTGCGACGCCCGCGAAATCCAGAAACGTGGGCGCGAAGTCCACATTCAGCACCATGGCGTCGCTCACGGCGCCGGGCGCGATCTCGCGCGGATACCGGATCAGGAACGGCATGCGTAGCGATTCCTCGTACATGAAGCGCTTGTCGAACCACCCGTGGTCGCCAAGATAGAAGCCCTGGTCCGAGGTATAGATGACCACGGTATCCTCGACGAGTCCCTCGGCTTCCAGGAAGTCCAGAAAGCGGCCGACGTTATCGTCTACCGAGGCAATAACGCGGAGGTAGTCCTTGATGTATCGCTGGTACTTCCAGTGCTTCAACTGCTCCGGTGTCAGGCCGTCCGGGGGCGCAATTTTGACGTCCTTTTCGTTCAGGTGGTCGGCGACGCGCATTTCGGCTTCCTTGGCCGCCGTGCCCCGGCCCGCATAGTCGTCGTCGAAGGTCTCCGGGGTGGGGATATCCCTGTCGTCATACATATGGGCGTGCTTCTCGTCGGGCATCCACGACCGGTGGGGCGCCTTGTGGTGGTACATGAGACAGAACGGCTTGTCCTTGTCGCGGTTCTTGACGAAGCCCATGGCCGCATCCGTGATCAAATCCGTCACGTAACCCTCGAATTTCTTCTTCTCTCCCATCTCGATCATGATCGGATCGTGATACAGCCCTTGCCCCGGGAGTATCTTCCAGTAGTCGAAACCGGTCGGCGCCGTTTTCAGGTGCCACTTGCCGACCATGGCCGTCTGATACCCGGCCTGCTGCAGGAGCTTGGGGAACGTCTGCTGGGTGCCGTCGAACTTGACGCGGTTGTTGATGACGCCGTTGAGATGACTGTACTTGCCCGTCAGGATCGCCGCCCGGCTCGGCGCGCAGATCGAGTTGGTGCAGAAACAGTTATCGAGGCGCATGCCTTCTTGTGCGATGCGGTCCAGGTTGGGCGTCTTATTGATCTTGCTGCCATAGCAGCTCAGCGCGTGCGAGGCGTGGTCGTCCGCCATGATGAAAACGATGTTCGGCCGTTTACGCGGTGCACCCCACGCCTTGCCCCCCTTCCAACCGCCGAGCCCCAACATCGACGCGGCGCCCAACACCCCCAGATGCCGCAATGCTTCCCTTCGCGTGTATGTCCTCTTCATGGTGTCCTCCTCTCCAAGCGGTTGCTGCCGGGCTTTCACTCAAGGGCCTCCCGCGGCTACAGACTGCGACAAGGCGCGCCAGGCGTTCATCGAGCGTTTCAAATTCTCGTGGGCATCGCCTTTGATGCCGTAGCCTTGAAGGCCAATCGGGCCGGTGTAGCCGAGTTCATTGATAAGGGTATGCAGGAAACCTTGTACGTCAAACGACCCGCGGTCCAAGGTCTGGATGAGACGGTCCCAGTTGGCGCCGTCCTTGTCTGCGCCGTTGATGGTGACCACGAAAAGGTGCGGCATGGCCTGTGCCAGGAGCGGCTTCATGTCTTGGCCCTTGTCCACCTTGAGCCAGTGGCACAGGTTGAACGTGGCCCCGACGTTCTCGCGATCCACCTTCTTGGCCACGCGCACGGCGTCCGCGACGCTCTCGAGCCAGCACCCGGTGTGCGGATACAGGGCGACGCGCAGCCCGTGCTCAGCGGCGAGGTCCGCTATCTCGCGCAGCATGGCGACGGCCTGCGGATCGCCGTCCGGCGACGACGGCCCATACGTGCTGCTATTCACCGTAATCCAGAGCATGGTATTGCGCCCGGTGAGCAGCTTGACGCCCTCCTTGAGCCCCGGATCGTAGGTGAATCTGTCCGGCTCGACCGTGGCGCCAATGTAATCCGTGAACAACTGGAGGCCGTTCGTATCCAGTTCGCGCAGCAACTCCGGGAGGCCGTCAAACGCCGTGTAGCCGATGCCCGCGTACCCGAGTTCCTCAAGCATCTCGACTTGGGCCTTCGCGGTGGTATGGTTTGCATCCTTGGTTCCCGTGTCCATGGCAAAGAACGGGTTCATAACACAGGTCTCCTCGGGTTTGAGCGGGACAATCCGGACGTTGCGGTAGGCCACCGGTCCGTGGTCGCCCTGAAGCATGAGCGGCCCCAGGGGCTTCTCGTCCTGATAGGCACTGGCGCGCGTGGGTGCGTTCAATCCGACGTTCTCATGCACGAGTTGGCCGTTGTGGATCACCTGGACGAACCGGGCGTTGGCGGTCTTCTTGCCGCTTGCGTCGAAGCGCGGCGCGCGGAACAGTACGTCGAAGGTCTGCCAGGCGCCCGGCCGCCGAGACGCATTCACCCGCGGGCCGTGGCCCTCGAAGCCCTTCGGGTCACGGTTGGTGTCCCAACGCTGGTAGATCCCGCCGCAGTCGGTGTACGTGGGATGCGCGACGCCCCAACTGTCCAGGATCTGGACCTCGTAGCGTCCCTGGAAGTAGACGCCCGAATTCGAGCCTTTGGGCACCATGAACTCGATATGGGCGCGCACGTCCCCGAATTCGGCTTTACTGAGCAGGTTGCGCGTCTTACCGTCCGGGCCGTTTACGAGGATGCCGCTGCCCGGTTTCGTCGCGAGCAGTTTCTCATTCTCGGGGCTTACGATCGCGTCGCCGGCGTTCTCCCAGGTCCCGGTGTCCCCGCGCCACGCGGACAGCTCTTCGCCGGTCAATAGGACGCGTGCGCCCGTGGCCTCGGCGGAGACGAAGCCCTGCAGGACACACGTCAGACACAGCCCCAACCCCAATGCCCTCCAAGCGCCACGCACCTGAGTCATCATAGGTCCTCCGTTTTTCATCGCTATTGCAGTTCCACGGGTTTCGCGAGATGCCGCCAGAAGAAGGCCTCGGTATCGCCGAACAACTGTGTGGCCACCCCCTTGAAAGGGATATCATTGACATGCTGCACTTCCTCATACGGCGGCGGGGTTGATCGCAGGCCGCCCTTCAGCCCGCGCGTCAACGCGTTTACGGACGCGACGGTCCCAATGATGAGCAGGAGAACGAGGAGGCGGACGGCGTTTCTCTCGGTCTTCGTAGTGGCATTGTGGATCGTGGCGATCAGATAGACCTGAAGCATCAGGAGCGACGGCAAGGCCCCTTTTGCGGTGAGGTCGCTGTATCTGCCCAAGCGATAGAAGGGCAGCAGCGCCAGGCACGCGATAGCCGTCCACCACCAAATGCGGGCCGGGCGTGTGCCCGGGTTCTCCAGGTTGACCGGGCACGCCGCCACATAGACGCCGAACTCGACAAGACAAAACAGCATCAGGAATATCCACGAGGCGCTAAGGTCCTGGTACTTCCAGAGCCAGCCGTGTGGATACTCGGCATTGTTGGACAAAAAGAACAACCCGGATATGAGCAGCAGTACCGGGGCGGCGACCATATTTTGAAACGTGAACAGATTCCGGCACCGCGTGGTCGCCAACGACACCACCATGTACGGCACGATACCTATTGCGACGAAAACCGAGCCCAGCGGCGCCGCCGCCCACAAGAAGCCCATGCTTTCGACCGAACGGCGGCGAATGGCGTGGTTCATGATCATGAGAACGATGATGGAACCAGGGAAGATATGGTGACAGCCCTGGCACAGAAACGTCATGTTGGAGAAATAGAACCACTTCACCCCGTTCAAGGCAACATCGACGGCCCGGTCAGCCGCCGTGCCGTATCCCACCCAATAGTCCAGCGTCCCGTGCCGCGCAATCGGGAAGAAATCATCGTTGAGGAAGATCCACCCGATGATGTCCAGACCCCCAAAGAAGAGAAAAAGCAGCGTGTACCGCAACGACACCTTGCCGATTAGCCGCAGAAACCACATCACAATCAAGTACAGGCCGACAATGGCCCAGACAACCGAGAAGAAGTTGGCCGCGTTCCATCCCAGCAGTTTCCCTACAAAGGCCGGGGGCAGATAGAACGCGATGTAGGTCACGAGCGGGCCGGGGCGGTCGTCCGTGCCCGTCTTTTCGTAGCCGAGCGGCCATGGGTACTCGATGAAATCCTTCATGAAGGAGTTGTGCTTATTGGCGTAGTCGGGCACCTGGAAAGAATAGCCACCGATCCCCGAATAGGCCACGACAAAAACGACCAAGCCCGCAATGGCGGCGTACTTGATTCGCAACACGGCTGGACTATCGGGTTCGACCGGCCTTTGGTCCTCTTCATCTTGGCCCGAGTTCAGGGACCGGATGGCGGCATACACGCCCGCGATCAGAATGAGGCAAGCGGCGACGGCAAACACGGGTTTCAACCAGCCCACGCAGAACAGGAAACAAGGGAAAAAGATGAACAGCAACGAGACTGTATCGAGGCCGTGCTCACGAAATGCTCGCGTGATCGCGGTCATCGCTTGCCCCTGGTGATATTTGGCCTCGTCATCCATGTCGCAATCGGTATGTCTGTTTCTTCACTCTTCACTCTCCACTCTCCACTCTCCACTCTCCACTCTCCACTCTTCACACCCTACACCCGCCACGGGCTGCGCAACGGCCGGAACAACATCCGGTTTGCCTCGTCATCCTCGTGGAATCGCTCCGTGTCCGGGTCCCAGCGCAGTTTGCGGCCCAGCCGTATAGCGATGTGGCCGAGGTGGCACAGGGAGTTCGTGCGGTGGCCGACCTCCGCATCGGCCAGCGTGGGCCGCCGCGTTTTTGCCGCCTCGATGAAGTCCTGCTTCTCGCCCAGCAATGGCAGGCGGATCTCTTCGGGAAGCATGCGGCTGTCCAGAATCGATACGGGATCCGCGGTCACGCTGCGCGAACCGTAGTCCGCTTCGATCCAGCCTTCCGTCCCCTCGAACCGGACGAACGGCCGGCCGGTCGTGTAGATGAGGCGCACGCCGGATGCGTAGCGATAGCGGACCTCGAAGTCCAGCAGGACGTTCCAGAGCCCATCGGTGGGGAACTGCCCTGCGCCCTCGACTTCCACCGGCCCGGTCCGGTCCGTGCCGTTGCCCCACTGCGCGATGTCGTTCAAGTGCGCGCCCCAATTGCTGATCATCCCGTCGCAGTAATCGCGGACCCGCATCCAGCCCGGCCGGTCGTAGCTCTCGCGAGGATGGACCCGCTTCTCGGTGTACGGTGCGTGCGGGGCCGGGCCGAGCCACAGGTCGTAGTCCAGTTCCTCCGGCACGGGCATGGCGGGCTGCGGCGGGCATGCGCAATCCCCCTTGGGCACGCCGGTGCGGATGGTGTGCACCTCGCCGATGCGGCCATTGAGCACCAATTCGCACGCCCGCTGGAAGAACCAGTGCGAGCGGAATTCGCTGTCCGTGCGGAATACGCGGCCGTACCGCCTCACCGTATCGCTGAGCGCTCGCCCCTCGGCGATGCTCAGGGTGAGCGGTTTCTCGCAGCAGATGTCCTTGCCCGCCTTGGCCGCGGCCGCGGCCATGGGCACGTGCCAATGATCGGGCGTGGATATCATGACCGCGTCGATGTCGGGCCGGGCCAGCAGTTCGCGGAAGTCACGATATACGGCGCAGCCGTGGAAACTGCCGCTTTGCCGGTCCTGCGCGTAATGCCGTTCGACGGCGTCGCGGGCATTGTCGAGCCGCCAGGCGTCCACATCGCAGACCGCGACCACCTGGGTGTCCGGCATGCTCAGAAATGTTTTGAGGTTCGAGTAGTAGGCTTGGCGGCCCATACCGATCATGCCGATAGCGATCCGGTTGCTGGGGGCGGCGCGACGCGATTCGCTCGCGGCCGATGGCTGCGCGATGCCCGCGCCGACAAGAACCGCCCCGGCGGCACCACCACACCGGCGCAGGAACCCCCGCCGATTCATTGCGTGCTGCTTGCACATGGCGTGTCTTTCCATGAAACGCGTCTTCGTGTTAGTCGGTTATGTTTACAGCCGCCAAGGACCCCGCATGGTGCGCGAGAGCATCCGGTTCGCGGTGTCATCTCTAATGAATCGCTCGGCGTCGGGATTCCAGCGCAGTTTCCGGCCCACCATCATCGAGATGTTGCCGATATGGCTGAGCGTGATGCTGCGGTGCCCGACCTCGGCTGGCGCATACGTTTGCCTGCGGAGCACCACGCAGTCCAGGAAGTCGCGCTGTTCGCGGCCGGGGCACGTCCGCAGATGGATTTCGTTCGGTCCGATGATCGCGTTGAGGATCTCCGGGGAACTGGCCTCGAGCGTGTCCCACGCGCACTGGATCCATCCGTCGGCGCCCTCGAAACGAATACACGGCGTGCCGTCCGTGCATACCAGCGTGACGCCGTTGGCGTATTCGAACGTAACCTCCCACTTCGTGGCCGTGTTGTACAGCCCTTCCTCGGGAAACACGCCGTGTCCTTCCACGCTTACAGGCCCGGTGTACTCCGTGTCGTTGGCCCACTGGGCCACGTCGTTAACGTGTGCGCCCCAGTCGGTCAGGCTGCCGCCCGAATAATCGAGGATCCACCGGAAATGATAGTGGCACCGGCCCGGCGTGTAGGGCTTCCTCGGCGCCTGGCCCAGCCACATGTCGTAGTCGAAGCCCTCGGGCACGGGTTGCGGCGGATGGATCTTGCCGTTGGCATCCTTGACCGTCTTGTCCACGGGAAGCTGGGTGCGGATCGTGTGCAGCTTGCCGATGCGCCCGTTGCGGACTAGCTCGGCGGCGCGTAGGAAGTTCCACTTCGACCGGTTCTCACTCGCGGTCTGAAACACGCGGCCATAACGCTGCATCGTGTCGCTGAGCACGCGGCCTTCGTGCACGGTCAGCGTCAACGGCTTCTCGCAAAACACATCCTTGCCCGCTCTGGCCGCGTCCACCGCCGGCAACACATGCCAGTGGTCGGGCGTCGATACAACGACGGCGTCGAGGTCATCGCGGGCAACGATCTCCCGCCAGTCCCCAGTCGTGTCACATCCCTTGAACGTGCCGTTGCGCCGATGCTCGGCATAGTGCTTCGTCGTGATGCTGTGCGCATTGCGCACCCGCGACGCGTCCACATCGCACAGCGCCACCACCTGGGCGTCCGGCTGCGGCAGGAAGTTCTTCAGGTTCATGGCAATGCCATGCGAACCGGTGCCGATGAAGCCGAGCGCAATTCGGTTGCTTGGCGCGGTTGCCCCGTCCGCGCCCAACGCAGAGGAAGGGATGATGGCCGGGAAGACTGCCCACGCGCCCGTCTTGA
>Ga0272441_10009958_pt1 | contig 14533 bp, 9 predicted proteins | sample SSMProp6N_FD_193582 | JGI IMG/M metagenome (GOLD analysis project Ga0272441, IMG submission 193582) | Marine sediment archaeal communities from Little Sippewissett salt marsh, Falmouth, MA, United States - SSM-Prop-6N | ecosystem: Environmental > Aquatic > Marine > Wetlands > Sediment ... | reverse complement strand
GCGCAGGTCCCGGCCCAGGCCACCCGTGAACGAAAAGGCCTTCGCGTCGAGCTTCGGGTTCGAAACCGCCACGAGATCGCCGTTGACCATCCGAGCACGGAGCCGCCTGGCGCCCGCGGCCTTCTTCCCCTTCGTTCCGAACGAGACGATGCGTGCGCGTTTCCGTGGGATCCGGAAGATGCCGGCCCTCGTCTTGACGCCGATCTCGTCCTCCGACATCCAGGTGATCTCGCCCTCTGCGCTGTCGTCGTTGCCGAGAAGAACACCCTCGAACTCGCGTGAGAAGCAAGTCAGGCTGGCAATCGAGGTAGCCCGAAGCGTTACGAGCCTTACCTCCTCTTTCCCCACCTTCATAGGTCCGAAGAGGTCCGATGCGATCCTGACCTTGCCGTTCTCGAGATCGCTCACGCTCCCGGAGATGATGTCTCCGCCGACCGTGACAATGCCCTGCCCCATCTTCGAAAAGCGCGCGCTTTGCGCGAGCCGGGCAACGATGACATCGCGCAGCGGAATGGGTCGGCCCGCCACCGAGACGCCGCCGGCCTCTATCTTGATGGAGCCTTTGACGAGTTCGCCGCTGGTAGTGAGGACCTCGTCTGCCGGGAGAACTGCCGCGTTGATTATCAGGAGCACGGCCGCAGACGCGACGGCCGGGTTCGCCAGGACCCGCCTGCAGGCCGAACTCGGATGCACTTCGCGCACGCCTCCCGGAATCACCGCTGGTAGATCGGCAGGTACCTGTACGGGATGGCCAGCACCAGAATCGCCATGGCAGATGAATACTGATCGTACTGCCGTGGCCATGACCCGTCCTTCTGCCTGTTCGAGTTCTGCCTGTTGATAAGATCCTGCCTGATGAACGGGTACCACTCCTCCCAGGCCTGCCCCCCCCACTGGTAGACGCCCTGGGAGGAGTAGTAGACGCCGTAGTAGTACCATTGGCTGATCTTCTTGCCCTTCTGCTTGAGAATGTAGTCGATGCCCTTTTGCACCTCCCGGGCCTTGTAGTCGCCGCAGACCTGAAGGCTGAGTACCCCCGCGCCGGTTCGCGAGAAATTCGACGTCCCGCTGCCGGTGTAGTTGAACCCCCCGTCGGGATTCGAGCAGTTCTTGATGTACTCTATGCCGGAGTCGATGACGGATTTCGGCACGTTCATCCCCGCGTCCTTGGCCGCACGGAGTGCCAGCAGCATCATCACCGTCACCGAAATGTCGGCATCGTAGACCCTCGGGAAGTACCGCCAGCCTCCCTTGGCGTTCTGGGTCCTGATGATCAGCTCGATGGCGCGCTTGAGCTTATCCCGCATACGGCTGTCCCACGACTCGCCCCACGCCTCCGCGAGCGCCAACGTGGCGAGCCCGTGGTGGTACATCGGATGGCCGCTCATGCCCGACTCGTAGACCAGCCCCGACGGCTGAGACTTCTCAAGAAGGAAGTTCAATGCCTTCGACACATTACGGCTGTACTTGCCCCGGTTAGGTGTGTGCCCGGCGGACATGAAAGCCAGCGCGCAGCTCCCGACGATGCCCGTGGTCTTGCCGTAACTGCTCGGCCACGAGCCGTTCGAGCGCTGGGTCTGTGCGAGATACGCCAGCCCCTTGTCGATGCTCTGCCGGGCGCTGGGCGTCAGCTCGGCACGCCCGACGGCCAAGGCGCTGGTGGCAACGAGGCTTGCCGCCAAGGCCACTCCGACTGCTCTTTTCAACGGTTAGTCCTCCGCCCTTATTCGACTTCCCCTCTCGAGAGGTTCCTGTAGTAGAGCCGCAGGTCCCGGGCGTACTTCTCGGGGAGCTGCTCCTTCGCGATCTGGTCGAGCTCCTTGCGCGCCTTCTCTGGCAGGCTCACATCCCAGCCGCGGTTGACTATCCCCTGCCTCTGACGGCCGTAGCGCTCGCCCTGGTCGCCCGGCTCGTAGTCCTTGGTGTCGGGAGGCGGGATCTGCTGATCCTCCTGTCTCTGCTGCTGCTGTTGCTGTTGCTGCTGTTGTTGCTGCTGCTGTTGCTGTTGTTGCTGCTGCTGCATCTGCTGGAGCTGCTGCTGAAGCTGCTGCTGGGCCTGCTGGAGCTGCTCGAGAGCCTGCTGCTGCTCCTCGGCTGCCTCGTCGCGGTTCTCCTCCTGAAGCTCATCCTCGGCCTGCTGCTGGTCCTGCTGGGCCTGCTGGAGGTTCTCCTGAGCCTGCTGGAGCTGCTCCTGGTTGAGCTGTTGCTGTTGCTGCTGATTCTGTTGCTGCTGTTGCTGTTGCTGCTGCTGTTGCTGCATCTGCTGCTGAAGCTGCTGCTGGAGCTGCTGGGTCTGCTGCTGGAGCTCGTTCTGCTGCTGCTGGAGCTCCTGGAACTCCCGCTGCTCGGCGTTCTGGTCGAGCTCCTCGGTCTGTTCCTGGAGCTCCTGCTGCTGCTGGATCAGCTGCTGGAGCTGGTCGATCTGCTCCTGCAGGAAGGCGAACGGATTCTCCTGCTGCTTCTGCAGCTCCTTGATGGCGGCCTTCAGCAGGTCGATGATGATCGTCTCCATCTGCTGCGACATCATCATCTTGTTCTTGAGCAGTTCCGCGGAGACGTCCTCCATCACGTTGGTGACCTTGCCCTGGTTGAGTATCTTGAGCGCGTCGCGGATGTTGATCGCCATGAAGGGGTCTTCGGTGTTGAGCTGCGTGGCGAGCTGCGTCATCTCCTTCATGAGGCTGGCGAGGTCGGTCCGGATGCCGCCCTGGTCGTCGGAGAGGCGTCGCAGGTCGTTCTGGTTCTCTCCGGAAAGGTCGTCGACGGCCTGGCCGCTGGTGTCCTTGCCGAGCTTGATGGTGTCGTCGCGCAGTCGGATCTCGCGCTCGAGGATCTCCTGCAGCTTCTGTGCCTGCTGGTTCTGCTGGAAGTGCTGCTGCGCCGAGCGGTAGAGGCCTTTGAGCTCCTGCAGCACCTCGGTCTGAATGTCGGTGGCCTTGCCGAGGGTGCTCCGCTGCTTTGGACGCTCGTGCTCCTCGCGGGCGGTCTTGAGCGTGCTGGAGGCCCTGGGCATCCCGCCGTCTGAGACTGAGTCGAGCACGCTCACGATGCCGGCCATCCTGTCCATGTGCTGCTGGACGACGAGCCTGTTGTAGCGGAACTCGTCCATCGTATCCTTGAGATCGGTGCTCGTTCGCTTGGTGAGCCGCGTGACCGACCGCTGCCGAGACTCGCCCTTGCGGATGCCGCGGGAGACGTTAACTGGAGTCTTCTCGGCTCCCAGAGCAGCCAGCGAGGTCAAGAAGACAGCCAAAGCCAGAGGGGAAACTCTTCGCAGCACGGTACACCTTCCTCTCTCAGAGAGGCGCGCGAAGCGCCACCCTATAGAGCCTTTATACACGTTAGGGTACCCCGAGGCCACAAGATTTTTCCCCGTGCTCCGCCGGGCCTCAGGGCGGACCTCCTCTTCTGCGTTTGAGGCATTGCAGCCAGAAGGAGGGGCTTGGGCTCGATCGCCCCGATTAACCCTTGCAGTAACACAATGCATGACGTATCATTGATTTTGAGATTCACGTTGAGGAACCCGAGCATGCCGGAAGAGCCCTCAACCCCCTCCTCGAGGCGTTTGCTTCTTGCGGCCGTCTTGGTTGCGGGGGGCTTCCTGGCTTATGCCAACAGCTTCGGCAACAAGGCCCTGCTGCACCATCCCCACAGCTCCGTGGTCGATCCGGTGCTCGACAACACGATCTTCAGGAGCGGTGCCCTCTTCTCGAAGATATTCGGGGGCGAGTTCAGGTTCTCGACCTACGGTGATTACCGGCCCCTCGGTTATGCCATACTGTCTGTCATCGGCCGCGCCGTCATGCCCCGCGACGGAGCGGCATCGTGGCACGTGCTTCTGGTGGTGCTGCATCTGGGGACGGCGGTGCTGGTCTTCCTGATGATGCGGGCCCTCGTCGAGGAGACGCAGGCAGCGTTCCTTGCCGGGGTGTACGCGCTTCATCCGCTGATGGTGATTCTCGTCAACGATCTCAACATGGTCTACGCGCTCTGGGGCATGCTTTTCAGCGTATCCACGCTTCTTCTCTTCGTTCTGCACATGAAGACCGGCGGTTTCCGGTACTATCTCGCTTCGCTGGCTGCGTTTCTGGCCGCTGTCTTCACCTGGCATCCGGCTCTTCTGATCCCACTGTTCGTCGTGGGTCTCTGCTTGTCGCAGAAGGACAGGCCCGCCCTCTCCGCCGCCATGATCGCGTATCTGGCGCTCGTGGGACTGCTGGCCGGGCTGCTTCGCGCGGAGGCCCCGTTCACGGTCGGCGCCATGGTGATGGCGCTGGCCCTCTTCGTCGGCCTAGCCGGGAGGATTGAAGGCGCGCACGTATGGGTCCTGGCCTCGAGGCTGCCGGCCTATCTTGTGATTGCAGTCGTGTTGATCGCCATCGCCGGCGGCGTCGAGATGAGACCCCTCCATACAGATTTCCTGAACGAGCATCTCGGCGGAGATCAGCGCCTCGGAGAGCCCGCCCAGCTCTGGTTCGTTGCCCGGTCAATCGTCATCGGGTCGATATTCGGCGGACTTGCCTTCGCGGCGGCGGCGGCGGTGCCTGTGTTCGTTCTCCTCCGCAGGCGCGCGACCTCCATCGCTGCGGGCTGCCTCCTCGCGCTGCTCTTCATCACCACCATCGCGGCCAACGCGGCCTACATAGACGATGTCTCGTACTGGGAGCGGCTCGGGAGGTGGCGTCCCGGGCACCCTGGTGTGAACGTGAACCTGGCCACCGCCTACATCGAAGCGGGGAGATATGAGGATGCTCGCGACCTTCTCATGTACTTCCAGTACGAGGCGCCCGGCGAGCCGCTCTTCACGCATGAGATCAGGTCGCGGCTGGGCCTTGCTTTCGAGGGGCTGGGGAACGACAAGCTCGCAGGTTACTTCCACTTCGAGTTCGGTTACGAGCCCTCTGGCTGGAACCGGAAGGCCATGAAGTACAACCTGATGAACAGCGCCGAGTACGCGTTTCGAATGGGCTACGTCAGTGCCGCCGAGCACTACTGGGCCTGCGCTCATGTGCTCGATCCCTATGACGTGCGCGTTCAGCTGGGGTTGGGGCGAGCGCTCATCTACAAGAACTTCTTCCGCGCAGCCGAGCGCTATTTGGAGTACGTGCTCGAGCTCGATCCCGGCAACGAGGAGGCCCCCTACTACCTCGCCTTCATCGCGAAGCTCCAGCAGGATGAGAGCGAATTCGCCCGTTACGAGGAGCTATGGCGCCGCAACACCGGCGGGGAAAACATCGATTTCAAGCCGTTCGTTGACGCATACTCGTTCGACCGTGACAGGATGATCGCCTGGTTCTCCGAGGAGCCACTCACCCTCGCGAAGCACCCGGCCTTCGCCCCCAGAAGCGAGTGCGTCGCGGAGCTCGACGGCAAGACGTACGACATGTCCGACGTCCCGCTGGAGATCGGTGCCTATATGCTCCGCAAGCCCAGCCCGGACTACGTCCAGGCGATCGAGTATCTCTGGCACGCGCACACGGCAAACCCCACGTCCGAGAGGACGCTGGAGCTTCTTGTCCAGGGCTGCCTCAAGGTCGATGAGCGCGAGCAGGCCGCGCGCTTCGAGAAGATGCTGCGGGATTTGAGAGATGAATAGACGAGAGACGACTGCCGTGCTCCTGGCTGCCGCGCTGATGATGGCGGCCGCCGCCTCGCTCGCCGGCGACTCGCCTGCGGGCAAGACAGTCCACGCCGGCGGCGCGGGGGGCGATCCGGCGCTTTTCGAGTCTCCCTCGGTGGTGCGGCGAGCCGAGGATACGACAGAGCCCCTCATAGTCTTCGACCAGAGCAAGTCGCCCTCCGCCTACAAGACCTGCTACCAGGAGACCCGGAAGCACAAGTTCCTGAAGATACTCAGGCCATACGACCGGGCGGCCTTCCCGCCCGAGCTCGCGCCGCCCACGATCCGCTGGGCCGACACGGTCAACAACCTTTGGATGATCACACTGTCGGCGCCCGGCTGGGCCCAGCCGATGCGCGTCATCACCGACCGGCGCCGGTGGCGCTTCGACGAGGCGACATGGCGCGCCGTCGAGGCCGCAGGCACCGGCCGGGAGAACTGGGCCAACATCGAGATCCGCGGCTGCCGGATCGAGCGCGGCAAGCGCGTCGGCGAGGAGGTCCACGTCGACCGCGCCCGGTTCCGGATATCTGAGCACAAGGCCGACCCGATGATCGTTTACAGGCTCGTCAGCCCGCTCTTCCACGGCAACAAGACGCCCAACATCTACTGCCGGGACATCAGCACCTACGAGCAGAAGATGTTCCTCCCCAGCAAGGGGCAGTACTGCAGCAACTGCCACTCATTCCCCGTCAAGCCGACGGTCCCGGCAGAGAAGGTCAAGGTGGCGATTGCCATCAGGAAGTCCTTCGGCGAGAAGACATACCGCATCCTCGGGCTCTACAATTTCCTGGGCAGGGAGGGGCGCACCCTCAACATCAACAGCTTCTTCATGTCCTGGCATCCGGACGGCAACAAGGTCGTCGTCACCGGCGGAAACGAGACCGCCGTCAGGGCCCTCATCACGCTCGAGACGCAGGAGTTCTACGTCAAGATAGCCGACCTCCGCATCATCGATTACTCGACGCTCTCAGAGACGCCGCTTCGCGGCGCATCGACGGCGAAGTACATGGAAACGCTCCCGACGTGGTCGCCGGACGGCAAGACGATCATGTTCGCACGCGCGGAGGAGCTCGGCAACACCTTCGTCGAGAGGAAGTTCGACCTCTACACGGTGCCGTACAACAACGGGGACGGCGGCAAGGCGGTGCCGGTGCCGGGCGCCTCTCATAACGACATGAGCAACTACGCCGCCCGGTACAGCACCGACGGCAAGTGGATCGTCTTCAACAAGGCCGACTACTCGACGCTGGTCGCCCCCTCGGCCGACCTCTGGATACTCTCCACCGAGGAAGGGGCACTCCCCCGGAAGCTCGAGTGCAACGTTCCGTACGCGATGGACTCACATCACAGCTGGTCGTCGAACAGCCGCTGGCTTCTGTTCGCGTCCAAGCGCGACGACGGTATCTTCGCCCGGCTTTACCTGACCGAGGTCGACGAGGGGGGGCACACGTCGCCGCCGGTGGCGCTGCCGTGCCTCGATGATCCCATGATGTGCTACAACGTGCCGGAGTTTCTCCGGTACAGGCTGCCCATCGACGCCGAAGATCTGTTCGAGTCGACGGGCTCCCTCAAATGAGGCGGGTGAGCGCCCTCGGGTGGAGGCCACATGAGCGAATCGAAGGACGAGCGGAGCGACGCGGAACGTGCGATCATAGGCCAGATGCCCTTCTACAAGGCGACCGTTCTGGTCATTCTGCTCGCGGTGCTGATGCTGAGCGCCGCGTTCTGCCTCTTCCTCGCGCGAGAGAACGCAATTCTTCGCCAGACGCGCGCCCTGCACGCCCGGTGCGTCGAAAGGCTGGAGGTCATGCGCGAGGTCCACGACTACACCCGCCATCTGGTCGGCGAGCTCGACAAGCTCGCCAAGACCGACGAGGCCCTCAAGGAGCTCCTCGACAAGCAGGAGCGCGCGCTCTGGCACTACGGGCTGAGGGGCTACGCGGGCGGGCCCGCCGAGATGCCCGAGGGCCCTCCGAAATGACCCCCTCCCCGCACCCGGGCCGGCGTCTCCTCGTTGACAGCCCAGCCCCGCACCGGGTACTATCTGCAGCTGCACGGCTTCTCGCGCATGGGAGGTAGAGGTGCTCCTCTGGTACTACGACCGAATCATGACGCTGTGGGAGTCGCTGCCGGACCGCGAGGGGCTCCACGTTCTCGACGCGAGCGCAGGCGCCGGCTACTCCACCAGACGGCTCCTCGCGATGGGCTTCAAGGTCACGGTCACCAACTACCAGCAGGAGCGTGACGAGCGCATTCCGCCCGAGGCCGATTTCGTCGGCGACGTCGATCTGAACAAGCCCCTGCCCTTCGATGACGAGACCTTCGACGGCGCGCACCTCCAGGAGGTCATCGAGCACATCGAGAACCCGGCGCACGTGGTGCGCGAGTTCGCCCGGGTGCTGAAGCCGGGGGGCGTCTTCGTCCTTTCGACGCCCAACGTGCTGAACGCACTCGCCCGCGTGCGCTTTGCTCTAACCGGCTTTCTCGAGGGCCTGAAGCGCCCCGTCAGCTACGCCAAGCCGCCCGGCGAGGCCGACAACATCTACATGACCAACCTGCCCCAGCTCCACTACCTCCTCGCTCACTCCGGGATGTCGATCGAGAAGATGGTGCTGAGCCCGTACAACCTGAGGAGCGTCTTCCTTGCGATCGTGCTCTACCCGCTTTTCTGGCTTGCGACCATGATCGTGACACTGAGGGTGCGGCGGAAGGACCTGCTTATGAAGAACGAGCGTCTCGCCACGCCCGACGAGACGCTCGACGAGCTCCTCGTCAAGCAGAGACGGGTGCAGAGGAGGCTCCGCAAGCTGCTGCTCTCTAAGGAGGTGCTGCTTGGGCGTAACCTCATGATTCGCGCCCGGAAGACCGGTGCCGACCCCTTCGACGCGTGATGGCCAGGGGGCCCTCCCGGAAAGGATCATCCTCCGCGCCGGTTGACACCCAGAGGACACAGGAGACCCGCCGGGGCGAACCGGCCCAGCCCGGCCGCCCGGAAGGAGAACCCATGACACGACGTAACCGTCTCGCGCTGCTCGCAGCCGCGGCCGTCTTCGCCGCCGCTTCGGGCGCTGCCCGTGCCGAGACGCCGAGGCCCAATGGCGCCACGAAACTCGTCCTCGACTTCGAGGACGCGTCCATCTGGACGAGCGAGAACGATTCCCCCTTCGAGTGCCGCACCGAGCGCGTCTCGCAGGGCGCCAAGTCGCTGCGCGTGCACTACACGAACAAGCCCCAGTGGTCGAACGTGCTCACGCGCAAGCTCCCGGGTGACTGGTCGGGATTCAGGTACCTCAGCTTCGACGTCTACCTGGAGGGCGATCTGCCGAGCGGCTTCGGGATGTGGGCGCGCGACGACAAGCAGCACAAGGCCGTCGAAAGCTGGCAGCTCGGCCCCGGCTGGAACACGGTCACGATGGACCTCGACAAGATGGCGCGCACGGCCGAGCTGAACCGCGCCGCGATCATCGCGCTCTGCCTCTACAAGGAGAACGAGAAGGAGATCGTCGCCCATCTCGACAACATGTACCTTTCGAAGAATCTGCCCGTGCAGACGGCCGCGAAGCCCGTGAGGACGCCCGATAACGAGCTCCTCTCGAACGGGGGGTTTGAGGAGCTCCGCGGCCCGGACGACCTCGGCAGCCCGTTCGTGTGGTGGACGGCGCGCCGCTGGGAGGGCGCGAGCTTCCTGGCGAAGGCCGAGAAGGCCGTCTTCTCGGGCGAGAGCGCTGCCATGCTCGACGGCCGCGCGCCGTGCCGGATCGGCTGGTACTCGCCGCCCATCAAGGTCAAGGCGCCGACGAAGCTCAAGCTCACCTTCCACGTCGCCGCCGCCGACCTCAAGCCCGGCCGCGGTCGCAAGCACGCCGCGGTGCTCCTCACCGACTACGGCGAGCGCGCCATCCCCGGCGCGGCGGTCGAGATCCCCGGCGGCACATACGACTGGAAGCGGATCGAGTTCGTCTGTGACGTGCCGCCCAAGTGTCCCGTGGTGAAGGTCTTCGTCCATCTCTATGGCGCCGGGCGCCTCTGGATCGACGACGTCAGTATGACCGGCGTCGACCTGGCAGCCGAACTCGGCGCGACGGTCACCGAGAACGTGAAGACGCTCGACGCCGATCCTCCCCTTGTCACCGAATCCGCCCGGGTCCTGAAGATGAAGGCGAGGGCGCTCCGCTCCATGGAGACGCTCCGGGGCGTCGTCGCGGAGGCGAAGGCTGCCGGCAAGGAGACACTCTACGACGAGATACCCCTAATCCTGGGGCAGCTCACCTTCGAGGTCCGCTGGGACATGCCTCAGCACCTCGATCTGCGCGAGGGTTACTGCGACTACATCATCCGCCAGTGCGAGCTCGCGAGCAGGCGCCTCCGGCTCGTCATGGCCGGGAGAGCGCCCGACCTGCAGGTTCCCGCGCACCCCGACTTCGGCGAGCTCCGCCTGAAGGGCCGCTACTTCCGCCTGGGGGACGAGCCGAAGATTCTCTTCTCGATGCAGTACCACCGCTCGGGCGAGCTCACCAGGTGGTTCTGCCCCAACGGCCACCACGCCTTCCTGCCTGCCGTGGGCGCGACGCGCTTCAACTTCAAGAGCACCCCGGTCTGGGAGGCCTACCGGAAGTACCCGGGCGCTCGACGGGTCTACGACAACGGCTGGTGCGGCCACATCATCCGCGACCAGTGGTCTGCCGGCGGCTCGGATCGCTGCGTCATCAGCCTCGAGAGCCCCCGCATGCGCGAGGCCATCTCGAAGTCGATGGTCGCCTACGTCGACAGGCTCAAGCGACGCGCCACCCCGCCGACGTACGTCAACATGGGCTTCGAGTACTCGTACGTGAACTACGACGCCATCTCGAAGTCCATGTTCCACGAGTGGCTGAAGAAGAAGCACGGCAGGGTCGCGAAGCTGAACGCCGTCTGGAAGACCTCGCACCGTGCCTTCGCCGACATCGAGCTCCCCTCCTACAACCCGTGGGCGACCGAGCCCAACCCGGCGAAGTACTACGACTGGGGCGAGTTCAACCTGTGGCGGTTCACCGACTACATGAAGTGGGCCAAGGGCGAGATCACCCGGCGCCTGCCCGGGACCCTCACGACCACAGGCGGCGGGCAGCCCTTCGGCGCGGGGTACTGGCGGCAGGGGATCGACGAGGAGGCCCTCTCCGACGAGGGGGTCTGCGACATCTGGCTCTCCGAGACTGGCAGCCGCGCGCTCGGCATCACCAGCGTCATGGATCTGCAGAGGTCGCTCGCGCCCGGCAAACCCATCCTCGACCCCGAGTACCACGCGCTCGCCAACACGTGCTACCTGATGTTCCTTCACGGCTGCGGGCTGATGGACTACTGGTGGTGGCCGGGCGGCATCGGCGACTTCTACGACTCGTCGATGAAGCACTCGCACACGAGGACGCTGCTCGACGTCCAGACGGTGATGCGCACCGCGCTGGACGTCCGCCGGCTGGGGAAGTACATCGCGCGCTTCGGCGACGGGCCCGCCGAGGTGGCGCTGCTCTATCCCGAAGCGTCGCTCATCCAGCGCTTCCCCGGAGCCAAGGGGCACAAGACGCCCTTCTCGATGGAGACCGAGAGGAGCTACGCCGCCGCGGCGCGCCTCGACGCGCCTGTCGGCTTCGCCTCGTCGAAGCGCGTGCTCTCGGGCGCTCTCTCGAAGTACAAGCTGCTCATCATCCCCGGCTGCCGGTACGTCAAGCCCGAGGTATTCGCTAAGATCACTGCCTTCGTCGAGAGCGGCGGCTGGGTCGTCGTCACTCCGACCTCGCTGGTCGCTGACGAGTACAGCCGCCGGCGCGACTACCTCGCGCAGCTCGGCATTGAGATCGTCTCCGAAGAGCGGCCCGAGATGATGGCCGGCGCCGCCACGCGCGGCATCGACCAGGAGGAGGGCGAGCTCGACTTCATCCAGGGCCCCGTCGCCAAGACGATCGTCACCGAGGAGCCGAAGCGGGACGTCGTAGTCACGGGGAAGAGCCCGGTGGAAGGGCTCCCGCCGAGAATGGCCGCCGAGGGCATCATCCAATATGTGAAGGCGTCTGGCGACTGGGGAGCCTTCGCCACCTACGCCGCAGACGGCGCGCCCGCGCTCCTCCTCCGTTCCTTCGGCCAGGGCCGGATCTACTACCTGGCCGCCCAGCTGACCGTCGCCGACCGGCGGCGCCTGTTCGACCGGCTCATGGAGGCCCTGCAGGTCAAGCGTCCGGTCAGGGCGCTTGCCGGGCGTGGGCGCTACCCCGAAGGGGTCGAGTCGCGGACGGTGCAGTTCGAGGGCGGCTACCTGACGTATCTGCACAACCTCACGCGACTGCACAAGAAGGTCGCGCTGAGTGCGCCCGGAGCCAGGATAGCCAGCGTCTTCGACCTCACGACGCAGTCGGTCTCGGGGGCGAGGATCGCCCTGCCCCCGCAGGGGACGCGTATTCTCAAGGTGGAGGTCGTCAAGCAGTAGCGGCCGCAGCCGGCCGCTCGACGTGTAGCCGGGGCGCCACACGACCGATCAGTCCGTACGCAGGATCGAACCTGGAGGAGCAGCCATGCCCAGTACGCTTGCATTTCAGCTCTACTCGTTGCGGGAGTTCGAGGGCGGATGGACCGCCGCCTTCGAGGCGGTGAAGTCCCTCGGCATCGACACGATCGAACCGTGGTGCGGGGCCGTGCCCGACGACCCTGACGGCTCCATGTCCATGGACGATCTGCGCGCGGCCTTCACCGAGGCCGGCATGAAGCTCGCATGCGGGCACCTCACCGTCGCCGAGTTCGACGCCCGTTACGAGCAGTGGCGGGATCTGCTGATCGACTTCGGCTCGCGCGACTGGGTGATTCCATTCGCCAAGGCCGACACCCTCGACGAATGGCTGGGGCTGCTCACGAAGTTCAGGGAAATGGCCGCTCGCCTGGAGCGCGACGGCCTCTCCCTCGGCTATCACAATCACAACATGGAACTGGTAAAGATGGGTGAGAAGTACGTCATGGAACATCTGCTGGACAACATGCCCGAGCTGAAGGCGCAGTTTCATATCGGCCAGTTCAAGCCGGAGCGGGGCATCGTCCTCTCCGACTGGATCAGGAAGTACGAGGGCCGCGTCTGCTCGCTGCACGTGAACGACTCGGGCTCCGACGGCCCGGCGCGGCTGGGCGAAGGGGTCTGCGGCGCCGAGGATGCCATCCGCGCAGCGCTCGACACGGGCGTCGACACCTTCATCATCGAGGTCCGGCTGGTGAAGGAGACTCTCGACGACGTGAAGCGCGACGTCGAGTTCGCCAGGGGACTGATCGGTTAGGCGGGGCGCCTCCGCCGCTTCGCCATGGAGGACTCGAACGGCCTCAGCTACTTCACGTGGGACACTAACGGCATGAACCTGCTCCAGGAGCGCGACGCCTCGGGCGGCGTGACCGCCGGCTACACCCACGGGTATACTCCGATAGACGGGATAGGGTCCATGGTTGCTGCTAACAGGACTGCGTCGGGGGCCACGTACTACCAGTATCCCGTCTACGATCACAGGGGCACGGTGGTGAGGCTGACTGACGCCGACGGCGAGGCTGCCGTCGCCACCTACGAGTACGACGCGTGGGGCACGCCGCTGCAGGCGTCGGTGAGCTCGCCGACTGCGCCCAACCGCTTCCGCTATCAGTCGAACTGGATCGACCTCGTCGATTCGGGAGGGGATCTGCTGCTCTCGCCGACGAGGGTCTATCATGCGGGGGTGGGGAGATTCTTGCAGAGAGATCTGTTGGCTGTGACCCGGATGGGTGCCTCAACAAGACTGGGGGGTGACTACTGGTATTCCACGGGCAACGCCTTGCTGTTCGTTGATGCTCTCGGACGGAAAAGGGTCAACGTCACTCACACATGTGCAGGGACTGGTAGGCGCATTGAGGTAGAGTACGAGTGCTGTACCCCTAGGCAGAGGAGGATTATGGGACGGCGCTTGTGCAGCGTATTCCCTGCGCTCACCGATGTGCTGGGGGATCTGGACTTGGCTGCCGTGAGCAGCGTCGAGCAATACGTGAGCTCAAGCAGTTGGCAGCCCTCTGCTGCTGCTAGGCGCGGGGTCATCGCTGCTCTCGCCGGCAAGAGGGGCCGCCTGCTTCAACGCCTGGCCCAGTGGTTCGGACCGGTCGACGGCATGCCCAAGGACGCCCCACATCCTCACCCAATAACCCCTGCGCAACTTCAGACGATCGCTCGTGTCTACACCAAGGCACGCAACGCGTTCTGGAGCCGCATGTCGATCAAGTGCGCGGGCGCCAGCTGGGAGTACTGCAAGTCTGGGGATGTGATTGCCAAGGTCATCGGCAAGCGCATCCATACCTGCCCCGCGTTCTGGAGGTCCGGTAGGACACCGCGCCAACAGGCATCCACAATGGTGCACGAGTTGACCCACGCTTATGCTGGCACTTTGGACTACGGCATGTATGTGGCAAGCCCGCCACCTGACGAGATCCCGGAATGGTGGCCAGAGAGGAGAAGCTACACGTTCTTCAGGAACACAGGGCCCATGTGGAGGCGTTTCTCGCTGAACATCGCCGATGTATACTCATCCTTCCTGGAGGAGGAGGGATACCTGAAGTGACCGCAGGTTTCCAGAGTAGGCGCAGGAAGTGTGTGGCAATTGCCATGGTGACTGCGGGCGTACTGGCGGCGGGGCTCTGGTATACGTTTCTGCTTCGGCCCCACCGCGTCGTCGACGGAGGGGTACACCACGTGGCAGAGGAGCCTGACGAGGAAATCCTAGCGAATTTCAGGGCCGTGTCCAGGGGCGGGTGGAGGCTCCAGTCGTGGATGTCTGGCGCTAGTTACGCCCCATATGAGCCAATAGACATCACCTTGCGACTGGTGCCTCCAAACCCAGACACCGATCCCTCGGGCCGTGTGGAGGTGAAACTGACACTCGAGCA
>Ga0272441_10009957_pt1 | contig 14536 bp, 9 predicted proteins | sample SSMProp6N_FD_193582 | JGI IMG/M metagenome (GOLD analysis project Ga0272441, IMG submission 193582) | Marine sediment archaeal communities from Little Sippewissett salt marsh, Falmouth, MA, United States - SSM-Prop-6N | ecosystem: Environmental > Aquatic > Marine > Wetlands > Sediment ... | reverse complement strand
AACCATTGTGCCTGACAGTGTAGCCGGGCTTGTCTCACCCATCAGGGGCATGGGCCACATAAGGATTGGGAGCCCAGCCTTAGCATATTCTATGATGGCATCTGTTATTTCGTCTTTATAACTGAGAGGGGAAATAGGGCATACGTTCGCTGAAATAATAGGTCTTTTCTTGAGTTGCTCCTTTCCCCCAACAATAGCAGCGGCGATTTCAATTTGGTATTGGGCTGCTCTAGCACTCGACGCACCCACTCCAACATGTTTTTCTGTGTTTCTCAGGCCAGTACACATTCCGACTATGCCCCTCATATCTAATGGAACGTCAGTGGCCCGCCCCACGGGCCAGAGAAAATGGAAGTGATCCAGATAATCAGCTAACACCGCCCATTGAGCACTATCTTCAAGCCTGGAATACCTGCGCTCACCAGTTTCCCAGTCTACTATGAAAGGAACACCTCCGCTCGCCCAGAAATGTGCTTCTTGCTTGTTCAATACAACGTCATATTTCGGATTCCTGGCCGCATATGTTGCAGTCTTCGGAGCTCTTCTCAATGCCTCCTGAACTAAGCCTCTGGGGATAGTAACATGATTCTTCACATAGTCGACTCGCGCTCCAGCTTTCTTCAAAATATCCAGAACGGCCTCGTTTGTAACTCTAATACCGGTGTTTTCCAGAACTTCCAGGGAAGCGTTATGTATAGCTCTGATTTCATCTTCCGACAGGAAATTTATCCTGGGTTTGCTCATTTTTTTGGTCCTCCTTCAACTCTCGGCATTTTATGAAAACTCTGTAGCAAAACAGTTAAGACATTATCCCAATTCTGGCTCATTTCAATAATTCCGACTCGGCGCTCTTCAGAATACGCGATATCTCCCGCTCAACATCTTCAGGTACAGGCTCAACTTTATGCGTTGCCAGTATTTCCCTTGTTTTCTCTTTGGCTATTTTGGCAATCGACTTAGACCCTTTGCTCTCCCATATTTCGAACGTCTCCATATCGGTAATTTCAGGCATCCAGCCCTCTCGGAAGTGCTGTAACGTATGTTTTTCGCCCAAGAAGTGGCCGCCAGGGCCAACTTTATCAATCACGTCCAGTGCCAGAGTATCATCATTCACCTCAAGCCCCATGGTGTACCTTAAAGCGTAATCAATAATCTCGCTATCAATGATGAGAGTTTCTGGAGATATGCATCCCCCTAACCCTCCTAAGCCGAGGGCGATATCAGGGGTCATCAGGAGAGCTGTTATGATAGAGATAGCTTTTTGATAACCTGCCTGTGCATCCAACAGCTTCGACCCACCGCCCATAACGCCTGTCTCACTTGGTAAGTCGTAATAGCGTGCCAACTGATTGAGGCCCAGGTGCATAAGGCTGCTCGCCGGAGCCCATTGATAGTATCCGGTTTTGAAATTCACGGCGCCAACGCCAGGTGAATACACCACTGGCGCTCCAGGATTAACAAACTCCAGAATCACCAGGTCGCCCAGAAATTCTGCATTGTTGAGAGCCATAGTACCTGCCGATGTGACAGGGCCGGTTGTTCCCGACAGGGGCATGGGCATTACTACAACAGGGACGTTAGCTCTGGCATACTCCATTGCGCCCTCTATCATGCCTTTTTCGTATGTGAGAGGGGAAAAGACGCATTGTACTGCTGAGATAATGGGCCTTTTCTTGAGTTGCTCCTTACTGCCAAGGAGGGCAGTGGCGATTTCAACCTGATATCGGGCATCCGAAGCGTTTAGCGCTTCATGCTCCACGTGCTTTGCCGTGTTTCTTACCACGGTGATGAATTCCATCAAGCATTGCATAGGCCCCGGTATGTCAGTGGTCACCATCGATGGCCAGACGGAATGAATGTTCTTGAGGTAATCGACTATTCTGGCATAGAGTGCCAGGTCGGCGGCTGTTGAATTTCGTCGCTCTCCAGTTTCCCCATCGAGTATGAAAGCTGGCATTCCCGTTGTAGTGAAGTGGGGAGTTTGTTTATCCAGCACAAAATCATAGTTCGGGTTTCTGGCGGCGTATGTGATAGTCTTTGGAACCATGCCCAGCGCCTCTTGAACCAGATTTCTGGGGATGCTCGCATGATTACTGGCACAGTCGACTTTCGCCCCGGCTTTCTTCAATACATCGAGCGCCTGTTTACTCATGACTTTGATGCCGGTTCTCTCCAGAATTTTCAGCGAAGCATTATGAATAGCATCCAGTTCGGATTGTGATAGAAAACCTATTCTCGGTTTACTCATATCTGTGCTCCTTACCAACTCGCTTCTCAATGCAGCATGAGAACCCCACTACGAATATTCTATTTATTGACTGCACGTTTTACTTAGTATGCATGGTTTGTCCAGTCTTTATGCTGGTTGCTTTACTGGTTTTTACAGCCTCCCCGGTTCTTGTTAATTCGGTCTATGTCTTTGCTATGCGCCACTATAGTAATTCTGCCTCGGCTTTCTTCAGGATTTTAGATACTTCATTTTGAATATCCTGTGGTATGGGTTCGGGTTTATGCGTAGCCAGTATTTCCCTTGTTTTCTCTTTGGCTATTTGGGCAATCGACTTGGACCCTTTGCTCTCCCATATTTCGAACGTCTCCATGTCGGTAATTTCAGGCATCCAGCCCTCTCGGAAGTGCTGTAATGTATGTTTTTCGCCTAAGAAGTGGCCGCCAGGGCCAACTTTATCAATCACGTCCAGTGCTAGAGTATCATCATTCACCTCAAGCCCCTCGAGGTATCTAAAAGCGTAATCAATAATCTCGTTGTCGATAACCATAGTCTCCAGGCAGGTGCCTGGGCCTAAAGTTGCAACGCCGCCTGCAATATCGGGCGTTAGCAGCAAGTCCGTGATGAGTGAGATAGCTTTTTGATAACCTGCCTGTGCATCCAGGAGTTTGGAGCTGCTGCCAAGTCCTCCTCTTTTAGTTGGTAAGCCGTAGCGACGGGCTAGCTGGCCAACGCCCATGCTCATCAGGCTGCTCTCGGGCGACCATTTGTGTCTCCCTGTTTTGAAATTCACAGTGCCACATGAAGGTGCCCAGGCGACGGGTGCTCCGGGATTGGCAAGTTCCTGGATAACCAGGCCGCCCAGAAATTCTACCGTATTAACCACTATAGTACCTGCCATGGTAGCAGGGCTTAGCTGTCCCACTGCGGTCATGGGGTTTATGAGAACCGGCACACCTGCCCTGGCATATTCTATACTTGCATCCGTCATGCCCCCATCGAACATAAGAGGGGATATGGTACAGATAACTGTCGAAATGATTGGTCGTTTCTTGAGTTCTTCTTTGCCACCAACAATAGTAGCCGCAATTTCCAGCTGGTATTTGGCTTGCTCTGTGGTTACTGCGTCACCTTCAAAGTGTTTTCCCGAATGGAGCAGCGATGTATACATGTTAAGTATGTGCAACATCGGCCCGGGCACATTTAGGTCGGCTCCGAACGGCCAGACCATGTCAACGTTATTGAGGTAATCAGCTACCACCAAACAGTCGACAATATCTTCTGCCGTTGAGTATCTGCATTCGCCAGTTTCCCCATCTATCATTAGTGGGGGGTTTGCGGTTGCGCAGAAATGAGTCTTCTTTTTATCCAGCACAAAATCGTATTTCGGGTTTCTGGCGGCATATGTGATAGTCTTTGGAGCCATTTCCAATGCCTCTTCAACCAGATTTCTTGGGATGGTCACACGTTCATTGACATAATCAACTTTTGCTCCTGCCTTTTTCAATATGTCGAGCGCCTGTTTACTCATGACTTTGACGCCAGTTCTCTCGAGAACTTTCAGTGAAGTATCATGTATAGACTCTATTTCATCTTGAGACAAAAAATTAATGCTAGGTTTACTCATTACTTTGTTATCCTCCTTATATATCTATGCTAACTGGGGAATGGTTAGCCATTCCCCAGTATATCTTTCTCAGCATCTTTAAGAATCTGTTCCATCTCCTTGTGCACGGCCTCTTTAATGGGAGGAGCTTTGTGCGTGGAGAGTATCTCTTTCACCTTCGCCTTCGCCTTTTCAGAGAAAGAGCCCTCCGACATTGGGTCGAGAAGGAAAGTATCAGCCATTGTCCTGCTCCATATTTCCTTTTTGAAGTGCTCCACGGTATGCCTATCTCCCAAAAAATGCCCGCCGGGACCAACTTTTTGAATGACGTCCAGCGCTAAAGTATCGTTATTTATCTCGAATCTGCGTAAGTACGCACGGGCATGTTCACAAACCTCGGCATCGAGGATTAGCTGGTCTAAAGAGGCGCTCAGTGCCAGGTCTCTGGAGCCCAACCATGGGGAAATATCGGTGCGACCCATAAAGGACATAGCTACTTTCAATACGTTTCGCTCGAAAGATAGCGGGTCAAAAGGTGCTTCTTCCAACGAAATATCTGACACCAAATCTGGAATCTTGTAAAATCTCGCCATTTGAGCAACTCCAGCGCAAATCAAGGGGTATTCGGGCGCTTTATAATTAATTTCGCCAGTCTTCATATTCGCTGGGGCTGCTTCCGAAGTGTAGATCATAGGCGCACCAGGATTGGCACACTCAACAATGACCAGGGCAGCGAGTTCCTCGGCATTTGCTACCGCAATAGTCCCTGCTATTGTTACTGGGGCAGTTGTAGCAGCTAATACCATAGTCATAGGCGCAGTGGGGATTCCTGCCTTTGCCAATACAACCATCGCCTCGGATGAATCTTTTTCGAACATTAACGGAGCAACAGGGCAGTGAATGGTTGAAAAAAGAGGTCTTTTTTTGAGTTCCTCTTCACCACCAACAATTGCAGCTGCCAATCTAAGTTGCCACAGGGCTGTTTTCTCAGTCACACAGGAACATTGAATATGCTTTCTATTATTCTCAAACGAGATTGCTAATGCATAAAGCTCCTGCAGCGGCGGTGCTATTTCACCAGGAATTATGGTAGGCCAGAAGAAATCAACCGTATCAAGGTAATCACTTACTACGGCAAAATCCCTTAGATCAGAGCGAGTTGGCTTTCTCCTCTTCCCAGTCTCAAAATCGTCCACAAATGGCGAAAAACCACTCGTGGCTAGAAAAGGAAACTCGTCTGTGGGAAGTTTGAGGTCACATTTCGGCTCCCGCGCACACAGAGTTATCCTTTCAGGCACTTTCTTAATTGCTTCTTCTACAAGAGAGCTAGGTATCTTTACAATATCACCATTTATATCTGCACCATTCTCCCCAAGCAGCCTCCGCACTTTTTCACTCAGAGCCTTAATTCCTGTTTCCTTCAGAATCCGCAGGCTCGCCTCATGTATCCACCCTACCTCCTCCTCAGATAGAAAAGTTAATACGCCTCTCATTTATTTCTTGCCTCCCTTTAAGTTAAATTTTTTCAGCTTATTTCTTATTTGAATCTGGCTTCCCCATGTTTAACTTTTAACCAGTTCTTTTGCCTTCCCGACGGCAGATGGTGCATCAGGCGCATATCCATCAGCTCCTATCTTATCTGCAAATTCTTGCGTCACAGATGCTCCCCCAATCATTACCCTGGCTTTTAGACCGGCCCCTCTCACCGCTTTTATTACATCTTCCATCCCCGTCATGGTAGTCGTAAGAAGAGCTGAGATTCCTATTAAATCAGCACCTTTCTCTTTAGCTGTTTCTACAAATTTGTCAGGCCCAGCATCTACTCCTACATCAGTTACCATGAATCCTGCCCCTTCCAGCATCGTCCCTACTATGCTCTTCCCTATATCATGAATATCGCCCTTTGCTGTGCCTAAAACTACTGTCCCAGCACTCTCTATATCCCCTTGCTTTAATAGAGGGCTTAATACTTTCAATCCCTCCTTCATCGCTGTGGCGGCAATTACCATTTCCGGAAGGAAGAAATCGCCTTTCTCATACTTATCCCCTACTACCCCCATGCCAGAAATAAGCCCCTCTTTAAGAACCTTTTTCACGTCCTGTCCCTCTTCTACTGCCTTCTTAACCATCTCCCCTACTTCATCAACCTCACCACCTATCACTGCATCCTTTATCTTGGTCAAATCTACCATTTCTGTAACCTCCTTATTATACTTTTATTATGGTTCGTTTATCTTCGAAAAACTTGGATAATGGCTCACCTGAGCCTTTCTTATCCATTTTAGCAGCAATCCCTCATCTTCTTTCCCTATAATTTCCAGTAGTTGTCACCCTTCTTCCATTGAGACCTCATTTTGGTTCTGCCTCGGCTCTCCTTAGAATCCTGGATATTTCCCTTTCCACATCCTCGGGCATAGGCTCAGGTTTATGAGTTGCCAGAATCTCCTTCACTTTTTCTCTGGCCACTTCATCAATTGACTTGGATCCCTTTTTCTGCCACGTCTCAAAGCTGTCCATATCACTGAATCTTGACATCCACCTCTCCCTGAAATGCTCCAGCGTATGCTTCTCTCCTAAGTAAATTCCCCCAGGGCCAACTCTGTTAATGACATCCACCGCTAGTGTCTCATCATTAACTTCAAAGCCCCGCATAAACTTTAAAGCATAATCTATAATCTCATTATCGATAACTAAGGCTTCCGGTGACATGAGCAGAGCCCTTTCCAATCCTCCTAGACCAAGAGCAATATCAGGAGCCGTCAATATATGAGTGAGAATTGTCCTTGCCCTTTCATAGCCAGCTTGCGTATCCAGAAGTTTGGAGGCAGTGCCGCCTGTAACTCCCATCTCACTGGGCAAATCATAGTAGTGAGTTAACTGGCTAAGTCCAAGATGCATAAGGCTGCCCTCAGGTGACACAATTTCTGACCCCGTTTTAAAATCCACAGTCCCCACGCCAGCTGAATACACCACCGGTGCCCCGGGATTGGCAAACTCAAGGATAACCAGGTTGCCCAAGAATTCGGCATTGTTAACCACCATTGTACCTGCCAACGTAGCAGGGCCTGTCGCCCCCACCATAGGCATAGGCATTACAACAACTGGAATACTGGCCTCACCATATTCCATCGCTCCTTCACTTATTCCTCCATCGTATGTGAGAGGAGAAATAGTACATGCAACTGCTGAAATAATGGGCCTTTTCTTAAGTTCCTTCCTGCCACCTACGATGGCAGAAGCTATTTCAATCTGATATTGAGCATCCCGAGCGTTCAACGCTTCATGCTCCACATGCTTTGTCGTGTTTCTTGCAACGGTGATGAACTCCATTAAGCATTGCATGGGTCCTGGCACCTCGGTGGTAACCACCGCTGGCCAAATAAGATCTACATGGTCCAGGTAATCAGCCACCACCGAGAAAGAAGCAACGTCCTCGGTTGTCGAGTTTCTTCGCTTACCTGTTTCAGCATCCAACACGAAAGGAGGCATTCCTTCCACACAGAAATGTGGGTCTTGCTTGTTCAGTACAAAGTCATACTTCGGGTTTCTAGCCGCATATGTTATGGTCTTCGGAGCTCTCTTTAACGCCTCTTCAACCAGGTTACCAGGAATGGTTGCATGCTTTTCTCCATAATCGACTTTCGCTCCACACCTCTTTAAAACATCAAGCGCTTTATCGCTCATCACTTTGACGCCAGTTTTCTGTAAAACTTCTAGCGAAGCATTATGTATAGCCTTCATATCGTCTCCCGATAGAAAACTTATCCCTGGTTTACTCATTTTCTTGTGATCCTCTTATATTTTATGTATTTCAAGGCAGCTATCACTTTCCGATTAATTCAGCGAAAACCAACTATCCATTACCGTTATTTCCCCATTCGCAACAGGGAAATGGCGATAGTGTCTAGCCCTGTGCCCCATAACAAGGGCTTTCCAGCCTATTCCTGCCACACCCACTCTGGTCATGGATCAGGGGGATGGGGTTTCATGATACACTATTACCTCTCATTTATCACCCTCTGGATTATACAGAAAATCCAGAAATCTGTCAGGGCTCATTGCTGTACAGTCAGTATCTATGCCTATTGCCGGAAGCATTTCACCAATTAGAGTACACGCCTTAATATAGGGGCTCATTGTCGATGAGGTCGCCATGTCAAAGGCAAAGTTTTCCCCTGTGGTCGAGCCGTTTCTTATCCCATACGCAATAGCATGTCTTACATCCTTGTCCTGTAATGGAGTGTCGGTGTGGAGATTAAATGCCAGATAAGTCTCTCTCAGCCCCGCCAACGTCTCACCCTTATCACTTAACAAAATTCAGTAATCCGACCCCCTGTTAGTGTCAACACAGTGCCTGCTTCTATCGCCTAGTGCCGCTGCACTTCTACCCGGGGACATTGTTAAGAGTGAAATTATGGCTACGATAGTAAGGCTAGCCAACAAAAACCAACCTGACTGATAACTACCCCAGTTATCATATATCCACCCCGCTAGGGTTGGGCCTATTATACCTCCTATGGCGCCAATCCCTAGGATCAGACCAAAAATGCTTCCGAAATTCCTTCTACCAAAGTACTCCCTCGTCAAAGATGGTCTTAGTGCATTGGTTCCCCCATACCCAACACCAAAAAGAACGAGAAAAAAGACTAGCATCCACTTATTCATAGCAGAAACATATCCAAAAAAGAATAGTCCACAACCCATCATCACAAAACCCACCGTAGCCACCCTTCGCTTATCGAATCTATCTCCAAGCCAACCGAAGCCAAGGCGGCCCAAAATACTCATCAAGGGGATGCTGGTCGCTACCAGACCAGACGTCGTCCTATTGATATGGATACTGCCCAGGTAAGGCATCACGTGAGTTACCACGGTACTGACTACCATTGTATGGCACATAAAAGCCAATGCGAAACGCCAGAATGTACCACTCTTAATAGCTTGTCTTGCTTTCACTTCTACTTCATCATGCGGTACATGCAGGCTATTGGAGTGGCTGCTGGAGTTCTCTGGTTCGCCATCAGGGAAATAGCCATAAGCCTCTGGCTTATGGCGGAAAAAGAGCGAAAGCGGCAAAACTATGGCTACCATGCCGGCAGCAAGAATATCTAATGTTATGCGCCACCCATACACCGCAATGAACCTGACTATTACCGGGATCAGTAAGCCGCTGAATCCAAAACCACAGATTGCTATGCCGCTTGCCATGCCCATCTTTCTATGGAACCAGTTGGCTATGGTGGTCATAAGTACCGTTGTGCTAGAAGCACTCATGCCTATAGTCAATAAAGCGAAAGCCCCATAAAACATGACAAGGGATGTAGCAGCACTGAGTACCACTAAACCCGCAGCAGCAATGAACACGCCAATAGCGATGAGCCTTCGGGCCCCCCAACGGTCAGCCATTATTCCGATGAATGGGGCAAGGAGCCCCATCTCCAATCCCCGCAGCGAGGCAGCAAGGGAAACTTGCGTGTAGCTCCAGCCCATTTCATTTACTATGGGCTCAAAGAAGGCAGTGAACCCGTAGAAGACAACTCCGCCCATGTACAGGGTAGTAAGCAAGGACGCACCAACAATCCACCACCCATAGAATATCTTAATGGATCTCTACCTTAAAAACATTAGCAGCAAGATGCCTTAACATTCAGTATCTACGCCTTTCTATTTATAGCCGCTATATTGATGTATCCCAGTCAGTGTGTGATATTAGTAAAAAACCCCTGTTTTCTTTTTTTATCAACAAAAAGGGAGTGGACTAATAGTACTCACCCCCTTTTTGTTGAGATTTACATTCTTACTTTAAGTGCACCTTATAGTAGCTCCATGGATTAATCCAGTTTGCGAGCCCCATCATGTCAACATAGCCTTCAAATTTGTCACTAACAGGATTCAGTATCCCTCTCCTGTACAGAAATCCATATGGCACGTCCTCAGCTATCATCATCTGCATATCCATCAGCAATTCCTTGCGCTTCTCCAGGTCTCTTTCGGCAGTCATTGCATTCAGCGCATCATCAAACGCAGGGTTGTCGTAATAGGATGTGTTCCATCCTCCGCCCCCGCCGGCAAAGCTGCGGGCAAATTCCCATATCCACTCAGATTTCGGGCCGGGTTGCTCCCCGGTAAAGGCAATATCATACATGTCCTCCTCGGGTGCATACAGATATGAATAGAAGGTCCCCGAGTCCAACACCTGCATATCGATAGCTATGCCCACCTCCCCAAGCATTTCTCTACTTAGTGTTGCCGCCTTTATGTTCTCAGGCGAACCAGATGAAACAATCAGGCTAAACTCCATGTTCTTCCCAGTTGTCGGGTCATTTCTAATTCCATCTCCATCGCTATCCACATATCCGGCTCCATCCAGTAGCGCATTAGACTTATCTAAGTCGGCATCATATTGCGGGAGGTTTGGGTTATATTCTGCCATCTCTGGGTATATCCAGCTATCTGCCTTATCTGCGTGGCCCATGTATACCATGTCTATCAATTTGTCTTTGTCCAGGGCATGCATGATAGCTCTTCTTACATCCAGCTCCTGCATGGGGCCATCTTGATGCAAATTAAACGATAGCCAAACCAGTGATAAACCTGTGGATTCAATGATCTCAAAGCCTTTGGCCCTGAAATCCTCTGCTCCCAGCAAGGGGCAGGAGTCATATCCAATTATGTCTATATCTCCATGTTCCAAAGCCATATATAGGGCGTCTATATTGCCGTAAGTTTTCCAGATTACCTCGTCTACATATGGCCTTCCTCCCCAGTAATCTTCATTGGCTTCAAACCAGATGTATTCAGCAGGCTTAAACTCCTTCAGTTTAAAATAACCTGAGCCGATAGCTTCGTCATTCGGGTACTCGCTCATAGCATCTTTATACGGCTCAAAAATATGCTTGGGCATGACTGGTACCCAGTAGCAAGCGGGCCACGGGCCACCAATTACAGTTTCCAGCGTAAACTGCACTGTGTAGTCGTCGATGAGCTTTATTGACCCAGGTTCAGAAATTATGTCCTGGAAAGCCCATGATGGATCGGCTATAGGCATATACTCGATGGTGAAAGCTACATCCTCAGCTGTAACAGGGACGCCGTCATGGAAAGTAGCATCTTCCCGGATATGAAATGTCCAGGTTTTACCGTCCTCTGTTTCCCAACTGGTAGCCAACATGGGCAAAATCTCGTAGTCAGGGGCAGGCCCAAGAATCCATGGCTGGTCATAGATCATTTGCCAGAACATGCATCCCATCCCCGTATATTGCCAGTCAGAGCCAACCCGTATATTGTCCACCATCGTCCCAGGAACCCAGCCGACAACAAGAGTTCCCCCATATTTTATCTCCTCTTCCTCAGTTACCTCTTCTTCCGCTGGTGGAGTCACCTCTTCTTCCGCTGCAGGGGCGCATTGCATTATTGGAACAGATAGACTAACCAACAATGCCAGTGTTCCAATTACGGCTAACAAGTTTTTTGGCCTGTTCATTCTTTCCTCCTTTTTATACTTTTATCCTGGAATTCATTTGCCTCCTTATTTTAATCATACCACAGAACCTCTGGATGTCAAACAGATATTTCGCTAGAACACACCTCCTGGAATTTCACAGGAGCACCCATGTCAGCCATCATTTTAAGAAATCTTGTTGGGTCAAGGCACTCAGGTGCAATTAATCCCCTGGGTGCATCACCCTCCATAGCCATTTTTATGGCTACAATCGCCGGCAGCGCAACGCCAATTCTTATTGTCCCAAATTTCCTGTATAAGCGCAGATTTTCTTCAGGAGTTGCAGAAGACCGTATGAGTTTGTATGCGACATCTTTGCCTGCCCTGGACCCCTTTATCTCTATTACCATAAAATGGACAGATTTGGGTGGGAGTTTGGCAGTGGTTTCACTCTCCAGCAGAAATTCATTGGCTGGAGCTTTCATTAGCTTCATCAAAAGGTTCTTTGGAGCAACCTTAACACCATTTACATCTACAGGGTTCTTGCTCGTCAGCTTCAGTTTTACTAGGGCGCCTGCTATTGGATCAAATGGGTATTTGAAATCGCAATGCTTAAGTCCTTTGCCTATGAACCGCGGTGGAGTTACCCCTTCCTCATGAGTATGCCCAGTAAGTAAAACAGGGCCCACAGGCTCAGGGAAATTGTATTTCTCTGGAGCGCTAAAAGGCGGATACCTCTTATATTCTCCGTCTTCGAATATGTCAACCTCATCTTCATAGTTTTCTAAAGCTTCGTCAGGACACCACCCCGTACTCCACTCAGTGACTAATTCCTTGGGCTCCTCGAGCGCTTTCCCACCGAGTTTAACATGTATCTCATCCACCCTGTCCAGCTTGTCGCAAACACGTTTTGCTAACACGTTGGTAACCCCTGGAGTGGCTCCACAGGCAAACACCGCTGTTAACCCAGCTTCTTTGAATTCGTTATCGAATTCAAGTGGTTTATTCTGTATCAACTGATTCCACGTAGGGCCAAACATAGACAGAGCCGCGTCCGAGTAGTGCGCTCTGTTGCTCAAAGCAGCTTTCAATACATTCGGGTTAAATCGCGGTAAGGCCATGTTAACAATTGCATCTGCTCCCTTGGCTGCCCTCTCAACATCCTCAACCCTGCCAGCATCTACCTTCATTGTAGTGATCTTCTCGCTTTTTATTTTGTCCTTAGCCTTATTGGCTAAATCTATGTTTATATCAGCTAAGACTATTGCCGACACATCCTTATCTCTAGCTAAAATTGAGGCACATGGGCCTCCTTGTGCTCCAGCTCCTAACACTAATATTTTTTTCATATCGTTCTCCTTTCTATTTAGACATCACTTCAGTCTTTCCTGAACGCCATTCGCTTCATAAGCACCACCCCCCTTTTTGTTTTGGCAACCACAACTCCGCTCTCGTTGCCAAAATATTACTATTTCTCCTCAAGACTCAGTTCTTGCAGTTTCTCTGAAGTAGGGATACCCGTTTTCGTATCCCAGCCCATTAAGCCATAGTAATAACTTTTAGCTTTCTGTAGTTGCTGAAAGTCATATGGCTTGTTAGACAAAGCTCCATTTCTCTTGGGTTGAGAGAAACGATTGGGCAGCTTATCGTCATCTGCCGTAAATCCTTCCCTGATATTAATCATCCTGGCAAGCGTTAAAGTTCTCTCAGCCACTTTAAGCATCTCAACAGAGCTCGTCCTCCATCCTGTAACCGCAGCTAAGATATCTCTAAGCCGAATTATGTCACCAGGGATAAAATCACAGAGCACAAGACAATCTCGAATAATGAGTTCCTGCTGCACATATCGAAACAGGGATACCTTAGATGGTCCAAGTTCATCAGCAGCAAGAGGTTCCAGGATTCCTAAAGGCCTAACCACATCCAGATCCGATCCAGGTTCGGTGTACATGGTATCGTGAATGCTATCCATATGGTCAGCCCCATGGGGGTTAACTGCATAACCTAAGCCCAACCCTACTTTCAATCGTGGCTCATGCATGGGAATCTCCAACCCCTTAACCTGCATGGCAAACTCAATAGCCCCTTTGCCAATGCTCTCAGCAGCCTTAGCTGTCCCCTCGGCCAGCATGTCCCCAATGCCTTCACGCCTGGCAATCAGTTCGATGGTCTTAAGCATAGCTTCGGCATTGCCAAATCTAAGTTCAATTCCTCCCGTATCTTTTGTGTTAAGAAGGCCATTCTCAAAACACTCCATAGCAAAAGCTATAACATCCCCCGCTGAAATGGTATCCAGAGAATATGCGTTACAAAGCTCATTCCCCTTAGCTATAGCCTTGAGGTCACCTATGCCACAATTACAGCCTATCGCTGCCAATGTCTCATACTCAGGTCCACCATAGACTGGGTCCACAGAATACGGCTCATCAACTTGCACGACTTTTTTGCAACGAATTGGGCAGGCAAAGCAACTTTCCATCTTAATCCTGATCGTATCTCTTACTGCCTGTGCACTTATCTTCGATATATCAGAGAATTCACCGTCACGGAAATTACTAACGGGTATATTACCTGTGGGCATACTGCCCTCCATAAAACCTCCGGTACCACAATCATGCATACCACTCCATTGGTCCTTCTTTGATAAGACATATTGTCTAAATTCCTTCAATCGCTCAGGCTCAACCACTCGAGGTTTCTTATGTCCCCTCACTGCAATAGCCTTAAGATTTTTCGAACCCATTACTGCCCCCATTCCCCCCCTGCCAGCAGCATCCTTAAGCTCATTGATAATACAAGCATATCTCACTAGGTGCTCTCCGCCGGGGCCTATTGCCGCCACCCGAATACGATCGTCATCTAGCTCAGTTTTAATATTATCCTGGGTCTCCTTAGTATTGTGTCCCCAGAGATGAGCGGCATCTCTTATGCTCGCTTCCCCATCATGAATCCAGAGGTAAACTGGTTTATCAGCCTTTCCTTCAATAATAACGCCATCATATCCAGCCTGCTTAAGCTCAACGCCCCAGAATCCCCCCGACTCTGACTTGGCATAGCCACCAGTCAGGGGCGATTTCGCACCGACGCAGTGGCGCCCACTCCCGGGGATAGGAGCACCTGTCACAGGCCCAACTGCAAAAATCAACTTGTTATCTGGGCCTAGAGGGTCAATTCCCTGTTTTAATTCTTTCCACTGAAAGTATGTAACAAAGCCAGCTCCACCCAAATACCTCCTGCAGAATAACTCATCAATTTCCTCCAC
>Ga0272441_10009956_pt1 | contig 14536 bp, 11 predicted proteins | sample SSMProp6N_FD_193582 | JGI IMG/M metagenome (GOLD analysis project Ga0272441, IMG submission 193582) | Marine sediment archaeal communities from Little Sippewissett salt marsh, Falmouth, MA, United States - SSM-Prop-6N | ecosystem: Environmental > Aquatic > Marine > Wetlands > Sediment ... | reverse complement strand
CACCGCGCCCGCTCCCGGCGGCGAAGGGGCCGCCCGGAGCATGCAGATGGCGCTGGATTGCGCGGGGATATCTCCCCGGGAGGTTGACTACATCAACGCTCACGGAACCTCCACTCCCCTCAATGACAAATTCGAAACCATGGCCATCAAGAGCGTATTCAAAGACCACGCTTACAAGGTGCCGGTCAGTTCCACTAAATCCATGAGCGGTCACCTCCTCGGCGCGGCGGGGGGACTGGAGGCGATAGTTTCGCTTCTGACGATGCAGAATAAACTGATCCCCCCGACCATAAATTACGAAGTTCCCGACCCGGAATGTGATCTCGATTATGTTCCCAACCAGGCGCGGGAGGCCGAAGCCAAGATCGTTCTCAGTAACTCATTCGGTTTCGGCGGCCATAACGCCACGGTCATTTTCAGGAAGTTCGAATAAATAGAGCTGAAGCGGTTGTTTCTGAAAACCCCGGCCAAAGATTCCGCCGGAGCCAGGATAAGACCTGGAACGGGAATGGAAACTTTATCCGGGGTTTGCTTTTGAGCCCGGAAAACACGGTATTCTGCGGCGTTTCGGGCGGAAAAATCTGTTTTTGAAATTAGGCAATGCTGCGAAAGCATATGCTCAAGAAAAAAGGCATGTTTTTTTGACAGGATATACAAGATTAACAGGATAAAGCTCAATTTCATGCTCCGGGCCAGCGGTGGAGGCGGAAAGCCTCCATCCGCACGTCAGAAGATGGCGCAGAGAAAACTGAAGCTATTTTCATCTGCGTCCACTTCTGACGTGAGGCACGAAAATTTATTTTCGTGCCCTCTGGCCCGGAGCTAATATCCTGTCCATCCTGTTAATCCCGTCTTAAAATAAGCGAAGCCTTGATTTCTATTTTTTAATAGTTTTCTTGAAGCGTTTGCTATTAAAACAAGATCTATAATTTGATAATCCAAAGACAGGAGGCGGGGATGAACTATTTTTTTACCGAAGAACAGTTGATGATAAAAGATCTGGCCCGTCAGATAGCCGAGGAAAAACTTAAACCGATCCGCGCTGAAATGGACGAGAAGGCGGAGTTTCCCTGGGAGATCGTGAAGGTGTTCCGGGAATCGGATCTTTTCGGCATTTACATACCGGAAGAGTACGGCGGCTTCGGCGGCGGGATCACCGAGCTGTGCCTGGCGGTGGAAGAGTTGAGCCGGGTTTGCGGGGGGATGTCGCTTTCTCTCGCCGCGACGGCGCTCGCCACCTTCCCCGTTCTCCTTTTCGGTAACGACGAACAGAAGAAAAAATATCTGCCCGATCTCGCCGCCGGCAAATATCTGGCGGCGTTCGCCCTGACCGAACCGGAAGCGGGCAGTGACGCCGGGGCGACCAAGACCACCGCCCGCCGGGAGGGCGATCACTACGTTCTCAACGGAACCAAGTGTTTCATCACCAACGGCGGGGTGGCTGAGGTGGTCACGGTTATCGCGATGACCGACAAAGAAAAGGGAAGCCGCGGGGCCAGCGCTTTCATCGTCAATAAGGATACACCCGGCTTTTCCGTGGGGAAGGAAGAGGATAAAATGGGAATCCGTGCCTCCTCGACGTCGGAATTGATTTTCGAGGATTGCAAGGTGCCCGCGGAGAATCTGCTGGGCAAAGAAGGGATGGGATTCATCGTTGCCATGAAGACGCTGGATCAATCCCGCCCGGGAGTGGCGGCCCAGTCCCTCGGGATCGCCCAGGGGGCTCTGGACGAGTCCGTCGCTTACGCCCGTCAGCGCCGGCAGTTCGGGCGGCCGATCATCTCCTTCCAGGGTCTGCAATGGATGCTCGCGGATATGTCGGCTCAGGTCGAAGCGGCCCGGGCTTTGATTTACGCCGTGGCCCGGGCTATCGATCAGGGGGAAAAGAGAATCGCCAAGGAGGCGGCGATCTGCAAGCTCTTCGCTTCCGACGTGGCGATGAAAGTCACCACCGACGCGGTTCAAGTTCTCGGAGGTTACGGCTACATGAAGGATTACCCGGTGGAGAAGATGATGCGCGACGCCAAGATCACCCAGATTTACGAAGGAACCAACCAGATCCAGCGAAGCGTTATCGCCACCCAGCTGATCCGCGAAAGCGCCAGCCGGAAGTGAGTAATCAGTCATCAGTGGTCAGTGAGCAGTTGTATAGTCTGAGAGTCGTGTTAACAGGTTATAGCAATAATCAATAACCAAGATACAATAACCAGTTAATACCCAATATCCAATGACCAAATGAGCGGAACTCGGATTTCAGTCTTCAACAACGACGGCTTGGCTAATTTGAGGCCATTTGATTATTAGGTTATTGGTGATTGATTATTATTTGATTATTGTATCTTGGTTATTGGTTATTTTTCATAATGTGTAATCAGTCGAAACTGATACATGGATGAGATGAATGTAATTGTATGTATCAAGCAGGTGCCGGATACCACCGAGGTCCGGATCAATCCGGAGACCAACACCCTGATCCGGGAAGGGGTGGAGAGCATCATCAATCCTTTCGACCTCTACGCCATTGAAGAAGGGGTCAGGATCAAGGAGAAGCACGGCGGCACGGTAACCGTGATCAGCATGGGACCGCCCCAGGTGGAGGTCGCCCTGCGGGAAGCGATCTCGCTGGGGGTGGACGAAGCGATCCATCTCTGCGACCGGGCTTTCGCCGGCGCCGACACCTGGGCGACTTCCTACACCCTGGCCCGCGGCATCCGGAAAAAGGGGAACTGCGATATCGTCATCTGCGGGAAACAGGCTATCGACGGAGACACCGCCCAGGTCGGTCCCGGGATCGCCGTCCAGCTCGACATCCCCCAGATAACCTATGTCAAAAAGATCGAGGAGATCAAGGACAGCAAGATACGGGTCCACAGAATGACCGAGGAAGGTTACGAGGTCATGGAGGGCGATCTTCCGATTCTCATCTCCGTGGTCAAGGAGATAAACGAGCCCCGCCTCCCTTCGCTGAAGGGGAAAATGAGGGCGAAGAAGGCCCGGATCACCACCTGGACCGCCGCCGACATCGGAGCCGAAGAGAAGCTGATCGGCCTGGACGGTTCCCCGACCCAGGTGGTCAATATTTTTTCTCCCCCTCCCCGCGAAGGAGGCCGGATCCTGAGGGGTGAGCCGGAAGAGCTGGCCGATCAGCTGGTTGATGCGCTGGAGAAGCAGAAGATAGTATAAATTCTCTCTCTTCCATTTCATGTGGGTTTTCATTTAATGACTAAAAAATGTCTCACGAAGAGATAATGACAAAATCCGAATGACGAATGTCGAATCAATGATTAAATCCAAATGATTAACGCCGAAAAGAACCCTTACCCGAAGCGCATGGCACAAAAATATTTGAATACTGGGTACAGGGACATTTAGGAGCCTTGTGGACATTAGAGCTTGGTAATTCCTTCGGATTTTCCCGCCTGTGGCGGGACCCCGTCATTCGGCGGTGGCGTCATTCGGGTTGCGTCATTAAAACTAGATTAATAATAAAAGCCAAATTAGAAGAAGGCCCTAAAAAAAATAAATGTCTATCCAAGTACTCGAAGAAAGTTGCGTCGGCTGTGGAATCTGCGTCAAGGCCTGCCCCTACGGGGCGATCAGGATGGAAAACAAGCTGGCTGTTATCGACCATGACGCCTGCACCCTCTGCGGGGTCTGCGCCGAGGTTTGCAAGTTCGATGCCATCGTCCTGAGGAAAAAGCATCGCGGCACGGCTGATCTCGATTCCTACCGGGGAGTCTGGGTCTTCGCCGAGCAGAAGAAGGGGAAGGTTCAGAGCGTGACCTACGAACTTCTCCACGCGGGAAGAGATCTCGCCGATCAACGGGGGGTTGAGCTGTCGGCGGTCCTGATCGGGAACGGTATCGAGAGTGAAGCGAAGGAGCTCATCGCCCGGGGTGCGGACAAAGTCTATCTCGCCGAAGCGCCTCCCCTGGCGGATTTTCTCGATGAGCCCTACTCCCGCTTGCTCTCCCGGCTGATCGAAGAGGAGAAGCCGGAGATAGTCTTAACCGGAGCGACCTCGATCGGGCGCTCGCTGATCCCGCGGGTGGCGGCCAAAATTTACACCGGTCTGACCGCGGACTGCACCGGGCTGGCCATCGACGATCAGCGCGGTCTGCTGCTTCAGACCCGTCCCGCCTTCGGGGGAAACATTATGGCCACCATCATCTGCGAGGATTACCGTCCCCAGATGGCGACCGTCCGGCACAAGGTGATGAAGGAAGCGGTGCCGGACCCGTCCCGCTCCGGGGAGGTCATCCGCGTCGAGCTGAAACCGGAAGAGCTTGAGTCCCGGACCCGCTTTTTGAAATCGGTGGAGGAACTGGAGTACGCGGCCAACATCGCCGACGCCGACGTCATCGTGTCCGGAGGACGGGGCATGAAAGGACCGGAGAACTACGCGATGCTGAAGGAGCTGGCCCAGCTTCTGAACGGTGCGGTGGGAGCTTCCCGGGCCGCGGTTGACGCCGGCTGGATTCCCTATTCCCACCAGGTGGGACAGACCGGAAAGACCGTTCAGCCCAAGGTTTACATAGCCTGCGGTATTTCCGGCGCCATCCAGCACCTGGTAGGGATGCAGTCTTCCGAGACCATCATTGCCGTCAACAAGGATCCCGACGCCCCCATCTTCAGCGTGGCCACCTACGGATTGGTCGGTGACCTCTTCGAAGTAATTCCCGCCCTGATCAAGCGATTGAAATCCCGCCCTGAATAATTATTTTAAGTGCCTTTTTTATAATCCAGCCTTAAGGTCGGAACTAACAAGCTCGATTACTCCATGGTGGTGCAAGCTGCCCGCAATGGGGAAATAGTTGATTAAACTGTATGGTTCAGTTTGTGATTTCGAACATCGTGCTTTGGAATTTATCTGTTATTTGGTGCCTGTGATTTGATATTTGTTGTTACCATACTTTAGATATACATTGACATCGGTGCGATATCGGCTATATTTAACTTTTCAAATCAAAAACAGCTGAACGTTGAGCGTTAAACTTTAAACTTTACACCTTAAACTTTAGACCGATGTATATATTAGGCATCTCAGCCTATTACCATGACGCGTCCGCCGCTCTGATCAGGGACGGTGAAATTATCGCCGCCGCTCAGGAGGAACGCTTCAGCCGGGTCAAGCACGATCTTAATTTTCCCCGCCGATCCATCGAATACTGCCTGAAAGAAGCCGGGATCACCATGGCCGATGTGGATTACGTCGGCTTTTACGATAAGCCGATTTTGAAATTCGAAAGGATTTTAGAAACCTATCTGGCGTACGCCCCCAGGGGAATCCGCTCTTTTCTCCTGGCCATGCCCCTCTGGCTGAAACAGAAGCTTCACATCCGGGAGCTGCTGACCAAGGAACTGGGATTCAAGGGAGAGATCATCTTTCCCGAGCACCACGAGTCCCACGCCGCATCGGCCTTCTTTCCTTCCCCCTTTCAATCCGCTGCCATTCTGACCGTGGACGGGGTGGGGGAGTGGACCACCACCAGTTACGGGATCGGCCGCGACAATCACGTCGAGCTCTGGGCCGATATTCGCTTTCCTCACTCGCTCGGGCTTCTTTACGCAGCTTTCACCTACTACTGCGGCTTCAAGGTCAACTCCGGAGAATACAAGCTGATGGGCCTGGCTCCTTACGGAGAACCGAAATACGTCAAGCTGATCAAGGAAAACCTGATCGATATCAAGGAAGACGGTTCCTTCAAGATCAATACCGATTATTTTGATTATCCGGTCGGTCTCAGGATGACCGGAAAGAAGTTCAGCCGGCTTTTCGGGGCTCCGCCCCAGAAGCCGGAAGCGACCATGACCCAGTTTTACATGGACTGCGCCCGATCCGTGCAGGATGTCACCGAAGAGGTGCTTTTGAAAATGGCCCGGCACATCCACAAGGAAACCGGGGAGGAAAACCTCTGTATGGCCGGGGGAGTGGCCCTGAACTGTGTCGCCAACGGGCTCATCCTCAGGGAGGGACCCTTCCGTGATATCTGGATCCAGCCTGCCGCCAGCGACGCCGGCGGCGCCCTGGGGGTCGCCCTCTTCATCTGGTACCAGTACCTTGACAACCCCCGCCCGGTAACCCCCGGCAAGGATTTCCAGAAAGGTTCCTATCTCGGCCCGGCGTATCGGAATGAAGAAATTGAGAGATATTTGAAAGAGATCAAGGCCGACTACGAGTATGTGCCGGACGAAGCCCTCCCGGAACGGATCGCCCGCCTGATGCTTGAAGAAAACGTGATCGGCTGGTACCGGGGGAGAATGGAGTTCGGTCCCCGGGCCCTGGGTTCCCGGAGCATCATCGGAGACGCCCGCTCCCCCAAGATGCAGTCGATCATGAATCTGAAGATCAAATTCCGGGAGTCTTTCCGGCCCTTCGCGCCGGCGGTCCTCCGGGAACGGGTGAAAGATTATTTCGAAACCGATTACGCCAGTCCCTACATGCTCCTGGTGACCGATGTCTTAAAAGAGCGAAGAAAGCCGATGATCTCCGACCGTGACCTGGATGATGAGATGCGGGCCCAGAAAGCAAGATTAAAAAAAGAGGTGGAGGAACTGCGGGAAGTAAAACGGAACGCCGACGCCGGCAAGGTGGAAAAAATGCTGGAGAACGAGGATTACCTGAGATTCCGGACGATCATCCATCATGTCCGCTCCGACGTTCCCGCCATCACCCACGTCAATTATTCAGCCCGCCTCCAGACCGTGGAAAGGGAGGACAACCCGGCCTATTACGACGTGATCAAGAAATTTGATGAGCTGACCGGCTGTCCCGTTATCGTCAATACTTCCTTTAACGTCCGGGGAGAGCCGATTGTCTGCACCCCGCAAGAAGCGTTCCGCTGCTTCATGCGGACCAAGATGGATTACCTGGTGCTGGGCAATTATCTGCTCGACAAGAAGAAACAGCGGGAGTGGAAAGAGGAATTCGACTGGATGGAGGAGTTCACCCTTGATTGATTTCGACTTCAAAACCGGTAAAAAGGATATCCGGCTTTTTTCCAATATTGTTCCCCTGGCTCTTATCGCCTGGGGGACGTATCTGGGGTTTTGCCATGGCTGGGGCGGCCGCTCGGAATGGATCCTCTACGCAACAGCGGTTCTGATATTCTTCTGGGGAATGATTTCTCCTTTTACCCTCAAGCCGGTGTATATCGGCTGGATGTATCTGACCCGTTGCTTCGCCTGGGTTCTGACTACCCTGGTTCTGGGCCTGGTTTTTTATATCGGTTTCACCGTGATCGGATTTCTGATGCGTCTTTTCGGGAAAGATCCGCTCAACCGGAAAATCGATAGATCGGCCGTCAGTTGCTGGAACCGGAGACCCCGCTCGGCGCCCGAACGGGAGCATTACAAAAAGCAGTTTTAGTTTATCATTCAGCGTTATCCGGAAAGGGATCAGTTTACAGAGTTGAACTGGTCTATCGGGAAAAGTATCCGCTTAAAAGATAGTAATCCTTAAGGAGTAAAAGGCATGAAGGCAAGTCTGCTCAAAGAACTCTGGGATTTTTTGAAGGTGAGAAAAAAGTGGTGGCTGCTTCCGATCATCGTATTGCTTCTTCTTTTAGGACTTTTGATCATCTTGACCTCCAACCCGGCCGTTTCCCCCTTCATCTATACTCTATTTTAAATATATCTCCCGTTTGGGAAATATATTTAAAATAGAAGATCTTTAAGGTGCGAAATATGCCCCACTTGCTTGCTTATCTTAGAGAAGGGTGAACTGTTAGGGCAATATCTTTTCAAAATTTTTCGGGAAAAAATTTTGTATCTTAAGAAACTGGAATTCCACGGATTCAAGTCGTTCGCCGATAAGACAGAACTGGCGATCCCTCCCGGGATCACCGCCATCGTCGGTCCCAACGGTTGCGGAAAAACCAATATCGTGGACGCGATCGGATGGGTTCTGGGCGAGCAGAGCGCCCGGCAGCTGCGCGGGTATAAGATGGGGGATTTTATATTCAACGGCAGCGCCGCCCGCCCCCCCAGCGGGATGGCGGAGGTTTCCCTCACCTTCGATAATCAAGACGGTTTTCTCCCCCTTGAATTTTCCGAAGTCATGTTTACCCGCCGGGTTTACCGTTCCGGGGAATCCCAGTATTTTATCAACAAGAAAATCTGCCGCCTCCGGGACATCAACGAAATTATACTGGGCACCGGCCTCGGTACCCGCTCCTACTCCCTGGTGGAGCAGGGCAGGATCGATCAGATTCTGCGTTCGCGTCCGGAGGAAAGAAGGCTGCTCCTGGAAGAAGCCGCCGGAATCAGCAAGTTCAGGAAAAAAAAGGAGGAGGCCCTCCGCAAGCTGGAAGCCACCGAGAGCAACCTGCTCCGCCTCAAGGACGTCATCCGGGAGGTCAAGCGCCAGCTGGGTGTTTCCGAAAAACAGGCGCGCCAGGCGGAACGGTATCGAAAATTGCGCGATCGTTTGAAGGAGCAGGAAATCAACCTGAGTTTGCTGCGGCTCTCCGAGATTAAATCCCGGCAAAGGGAGCTGGAAACGGAAAAGAAATCACTGGAAGAGGATTACAGCGTTCGGGAACGGGAGATCGGAGATCTCGAGAGCGAGTATTTCGGGCTCCGCAATAAGCTCCGGGAGAAAGAAAGCGAGCTCAATCGGCTCCGGACCGAGCGGATTACCGCTGAGGCTGAAGCGGGCAAGGCGGAGCATAAGATCCGGGTAAATCAGGAGCAGTGCCGGGATCTGGAAGAAAGGACGAAACGTCTCACCGCTGAGGGGGAGGCGTTGGAGTCGGGGCTTTCGAGGAAAGAGGAAGATCTCAATCGCTTGGCCCGTTCACTCGAGGAAATAAAAAAGTCTAATGCCGGAAAGGCCGATAAGCTCCATAAAGCTGAGGAAAAACTGCAAGAAGTGCGCCACCGGCTTTCCTCCCTGGAAAAAAAGCTGCGGGAAGGCCAGGATAAGATTCTGGAATTTTCCCGTTCCGGAGCCCGGATCAAGAACGAGTTTTCACGCCTGCAGGAAGGGGGGAAAGAAATCGTTCTCCGGAGCCGGAAACTGGAAGTGGAGCTGGAAAAAATCCAGGCCGAAGAAAAGGGAATAGGAGAGGAAAGGGAAAAGCTCACCGCGGCCTGTAAGCGGGCCGGAGAGAAAGTAAGCGAGCTCAAGTCCGCTCTCAACCGGCGGGAGGAAGCGATGGCGGAGATTGAGAAAGAACTTATTTCCCTCTCCGACCGGAGCGAAAAGCTGAATCTTTCCCTGCGGAAGAAGCAGGTCGAGAAAGATGTTTTAAAGGATTGGAGCCTCCTGACCGGAACCGATTCCGACAGCCGCAAACTGATCATGGAAGAAGCCGCCCGCGACGGTGAAATGGCCAAAGGAGTTGTGGGCCCCCTCACCGACTTGATCGAGGTGGAGCCCGGTTTCGAAAGGGCGGCGGAGGCGGCCCTGGGGAATAACCTGGAAGCGATCGTGGTCGAACGGGATGACGACGCCGTCCGGGGAATCAATTATTTAAAGAAGAAAAAAGCCTCCCGGGCGAGATTTATCGTCGTCGAGCTGCTCAAAAAGAACACCGAAGCCGGGCGGCATGAGTCACGGGGCCGGGAAATCCTCAAGCGGATAAAATTTCTGAAACCGCTCGACGGCCTCGGCCGGGAGTTGATTTCGCCCGGAGAACTGGTGGATGATATATCCCGGGGCATCGCGAAGGGGGGGCAGGGATTTTTTTTCACCCGGCAGGGAGAAGTGATCAATCCCCGCGGGATCATCGACTGGATCGGGGAGGGGAACTCGTCCGCTGAACTCTTTTCCCGCCGCCGCCGCCTCGGGAAGCTGGAGGAGGAAATCCGACAACTCCGGGACCGGGCCGGGGAGACGGAAACTGCGCTAAAAAGCCGGTCGGTTTCACTCCGGGAAGTCAGGGATCAGGTTGAGGATTTAAGAAAGAAGCTGCCGTCTGAGGAGCTTTCCGCGGCTCTTAAAAAAAGCGAACTGGAAAAAAATCAGCAGGCCATCAAAAGCCTGGAACAGAACCGCGATACCGTCCGGGGCGAGCTCGCTTCTCTCAGCCGTCAGCAGGAAGAGATGGCCGGCCTCCGGGAAAAGCTCAAGGGCAAGCTCGACCAGGAGAAAGTTCAGGACGAGCAGGTGAGCGCGGACCTCAAGTCGAGTCGCGAGGAGCTGGAAAAATTCAGCGGTGAAAACCGCCGTCTGGAATCGGAGACTACCGAGCTGAAAATTGAGCTGGCTTCATCGCGGGAGAGAGAGGAAGCGATCAATGAACGTCATCAACTCCTCCTTTCCGAGGTCGATGAGGACCAAAACGCGCTCGCCGGCCGCCGGACTCAGGCGGAAGGAAGCGGGAAACGGAAGAAGGAACTGGAAGAGGAAACCGAAAGCTTGAAAACCTGGATCGAGACGGAGCGGGCGAAGTTGGTCAAGATGGAGGAATCGATCGCCTCCCGGGAAAAGGAGGTTGATTTAATCAATCGCGAATACGAAGAGAAGGAGAAATCCTATCAAAAAGTTAGGCCCCGCCTCCAGGAAGCGCAGGCCCGCCTGAGCGAGGGAAAGCTGCGGCTGACCGAATTGAGATTGCAGGCCGACGCTATCTGCCAGAAGATCCAGGATAAGTTCACGGTAAACCTGGAGGGGATGAAGGTTCCGGAAGATATTCCGGAGGCGGGGGTCCTGGAAGAAGAGATAGAAAAGTTGAATTTAAAGATGGAAAAAATGAGCAATGTCAACCTCGCCGCTCTGGAGAGCAAGGAAAACTTTGAAGATCGCCTGAAACATCTTCTGGAGCAGAAATCGGACCTGGAAGCCGCCCAGGCAAACATTGAATCGGCGATCAAGAAAATCAATGTCACCGCCCGGGAGAAACTATCCCGGACTTTTGAGGTGGTCCGGGATCATTTTCGCCAGATCTTCTCCCGTCTTTTTGAAGGGGGCCGGGCCGATCTCATTCTGGACAACGAAGCCGATATCCTGGAATCCGGAATGGATATTGTCGCGCAACCTCCCGGGAAAAAACTTTCGAATATTTCGCTGCTTTCCGGAGGAGAGAAGGCTTTGACCACGATCGCCCTGATATTTTCCCTTTTTAAAGTGCAGCCGAGTCCTTTCTATCTCTTGGATGAGATCGACGCCCCTCTCGATGAGGCGAATATCGGTCGTTTCATCGAGCTTCTCAAGGGTTTCGTGTCGGAATCGCAGTTCCTGGTTATCACCCACAATAAGCGAAGCATCAGCGCTGCCGACGTGCTTTACGGAATCACCATGGAAGAATCCGGTGTCTCCAAAGTGGTTTCGGTCAAATTCAAGCATTAAAATTTTTCCTTAGGGAAAAATTTTAAAGAAAAGATTTTACGATTGACTTTTTCTAAGGGTTAGACTAATTTTTTTATCAGAATTATAAAATGTAGCTTGCTTTGCCATCGCTTGAGCAAGCTCGGCCATTATGATTAGCGCGCAAGCGCTTCGTTCTTAAAAACTTAAATTTTCGCGAAGCAAAAATTTAATCTTCGAGGCAGGGTGACTCGCCTCCGCTTAAGCTGCGGCGAGCAGGTCCCTTAAAATTCTGCAGCAACCAGGGGCTTGTTCGCCGAAGCTCCGCATAAGATGAGGAGCGAAGGCGGGAAATTCCCGACCGGCGGTGAAAGTCCGCAAACCCCGAGCCTAATTTATCTGCGGGGTGGAACCGGTGTGATTCCGGTACCGACGGTATAGTCCGGATGGGAGAAGATTGAGGGAAATCAAGTTTGTTATTCCCTGCCCCGGAGGTTCAGCCTCCGGGTTTTTTTTCAGGGGAACAGGGAATACAGGGGTTATAAGGGTTAAAAGGGAAGGGGATATAGGGCTCCGAGACCCGTATATTCCCCGATTTGTCCCGTAACCCTTCTTTCCCTTGTAAACCCTGTAACCCTTGTATTAACGAAGCCAGATAGGGAGATATGGTTTGGAGATGACTGATTTCGACACAATAGAAAATCTCCTTCAGGAACTGAAGGAGGGCCGGATGATCATCCTCACCGATGATGAAAACCGGGAGAATGAAGGTGATCTGATAATGGCCGGAGAAAAAGTCACCGCCGCTGACGTCAATTTCATGATCAAACATGGTCGCGGTCTCGTCTGCGTTCCTCTTTCTTCGGAAAGGAGGAAAAAATTAAAGCTCGGGCCGATGGTCGAAAATAACCGGGAGGCCTTCCGGACCGCTTTTACGGTGGCCGTTGACGCCCGGGAGGGTATCACCACCGGTATCTCCGCTCAGGACCGGGCCCGGACTATCAGGATTCTGGCCGGCCCTGATTCTTCCAGCGATGATATCGTCGCCCCCGGCCATGTTTTCCCCCTGGAAGCGAAGGAGGGCGGAGTTCTGGTGAGAGCGGGCCATACCGAAGCGGCGGTTGATCTCATGCGCCTGGCGCGTCTCCAGCCGGCGGCGGTGATCTGCGAGATAATAAACGATGACGGAACAATGGCCCGCCTGCCTCAGCTGCAGCAATTTCGCCGGAAGCACGGATTAAAAATGGGAACGATCGCCGATTTAATCCGCTTTCGACGGTGCCGGGAAAAACTCATCGAGGAGGTCGTTTCCACTTTTCTCCCCACCCCCTGGGGTGAGTTCGAGCTTAAACTTTTCCGTTCCTCGGTGAGCGGACGTCCCCAGCTCGCCCTGATCAAGGGAGACGTGGACGGGAAGAAGAACGTGCTCGTCCGGGTCCACTCAAAATGTCTGACCGGCGATGTGTTCAAATCAAATCGTTGCGATTGCGGTCAGCAGCTTGAATTGGCGCTGGAGAGAATCTCAAAAGAGGAATCCGGCGTCATTCTTTATATGGACCAGGAGGGGAGGGGGATCGGTCTGGAGAGCAAACTCAAAGCTTACGCTCTTCAGGACGGCGGCCTGGATACCGTTCAGGCGAACGAGGAGCTCGGTTTCGCTCCCGATCTGAGGGAATACGGGATCGGAGCGCAGATATTGCGCGAGCTCGGTCTGTCCAGCATCCGTCTCATGACCAACAATCCCTGCAAGGTGGTCGGCTTGAGGGGGTACGGATTAACCATCGCAGAAATCGTTCCCCTGAAAGTTCCCCCCAACAAGCACAACTGGAGATACCTGCAGACGAAAAAGGAAAAGATGGGACATAATCTTTGAAAACCTGGAATGGGGGAATAATGGAATGATGGAATTCTGTGTTAATCTGTCGAAGACCCTGTCGAAGATCCTGAGCGAAGCCGAAGGGAGCGAAGTCGAAGGGTGTAATCTGTGGTTTAAAAAAGGAGGTGAGCGATGAAGATTTATGAAGGGAAACTGGATGCCAAGGGATTGAAGTTCGGTATCGTGGTCAGCCGTTTCAATGATTTTATCACCGCCAAGCTCCTGGAAGGAGCGCTCGACTGCATCCGGCGCCACGGCGGGAAAGACGACGCGATTGAAGTCGCCTGGGTTCCCGGAGCCTGGGAAATTCCCCCGGTGGCCCTGAAAATGGCCGGAGGCAAGCGTTTCAACGCGGTCATCTGTCTGGGAGCGGTTATCAGGGGGGAGACACCCCACTGGGAATATATCAGCTCTCAGGTGACCCGGGGGATCGCCGCCGCCGGACGGGAGAGCGCCATCCCGGTCGTTTACGGCGTGATCACTCCCGAGACCCTGGAACAGGCGATCGAGAGAGCCGGGACCAAAGCCGGGAATAAAGGTTTCCAGGCGGCCATGTCGGCGATCGAGATGGCCAACCTTTATAAGGAGCTATCATAGTTTAAAAGATCATGCCGGGCCTTCTCTTACCTGAGAAGTAGATTTGTCATCTTGAAAATAACCAATAACCAAGGAACAATAATCAGTTAATACCCAATAACCAAATGACCGGGGTACGGATTCCGGCTATCAGCGACGGCAGATCGGCGAATTTGAGGCTGTTTGATTATTAGGTCATTGGTGATTGATTATTATTTGGTTATTGTATCTTGAAATTTGGTTATTTCGCTTAACTGTAAATATATTCAGGAAAGTGCTCTGAAGTTAAAAAGGGGTCTAAAATAATGGGCCGCAGAAGACAGGCGCGGGAACTGGCTCTCCAGTTTCTTTACGGTTTTGATGTGAACCGCCGGGAACTTGCCGAGGCTCTGAATGATTTTTGGGCCGGTCAGCGCGTTCCGGAAGAGACAAAGGCTTTTGCCCGCCGGCTTATAATCGGAACCATCGAGAATGCCGATTACCTCGACGGGGTTATCCGGGGCCACGCCCGGAACTGGCGTTTGGGCAGGATTGCCCTGGTGGACAAAAATATTCTCCGCCTGGCCCTTTACGAAATTTACTTCTGCGATGACATCCCTTCTCTCGTCTCCATCAATGAGGCCGTTGACATCGCCAAGAAGTTCAGCACCAGCAAATCAGGCTCCTTCGTCAACGGTATCCTCGACAAAGTCCGGGAAGAAATAGAGGTAAAGGGAACGTTAAAGGATAAGGACGTTGAAGAGAAAGGACGTTGAAACTAAAAAACGTTAAAGCATAAGAACGTTGAAATCGTTCAAGCCGTTCAAGCCGTTAAAATCGTGTGGCCCCCCCCC
>Ga0272441_10009955_pt1 | contig 14538 bp, 12 predicted proteins | sample SSMProp6N_FD_193582 | JGI IMG/M metagenome (GOLD analysis project Ga0272441, IMG submission 193582) | Marine sediment archaeal communities from Little Sippewissett salt marsh, Falmouth, MA, United States - SSM-Prop-6N | ecosystem: Environmental > Aquatic > Marine > Wetlands > Sediment ... | reverse complement strand
GGCTCTAAACCATAAGCTTCCAAAACTGCAGGGTTTGGATTATTAAACAAATTCGCGCCGTAAGGTATATAGGTGGAGTCCTGTGAATAAGTGTTCTTTAGATATTTCTGTATTCCCCTGGAGTCTGCAATTAAATGGTCGCTTGTCTTAACGGCCCACGACTCGGCATACTTGAGAAACTTCCTTACTTTTTTACTGTATTTACTGCGTTTCCATTCAAGGCCATCCATGTTAGTAAGTATAAAGGCCTGGGAAGGCAACAGCCAACCCCACACCGAACTGCTGGTATATCCTAATTGTAGTATGACATCAAAATTTCTTTTTCGGGCATCCAGTATACAGTTGAGGTCATAAATAAACTGCCCGGCGGTGCCTATTTTACTTTCGGGATCATATTTATGGATAATATGAACCTCGTTATACTTCTTTTCCTGATATGGATGATCATGCGAATTATATACAAAAACATCAAAATCCTTTTGTGCCAGATAAACTGAAAAGTACTCTGCAAATTGTTCAAATCCCCCGTGGTGGTTAGGGATTCCTCGGGTTCCCAAGATGGCTATCTTCATTAACTAATCAGGATTTAAAGGCAAAATTTGTCAAAAGGTATTAACAATATTTCTTCTGCCCTTTCTTGAATGTTTCATAATCGATTAGGACCAAGCTGGCAAAAAAAGCGTAGCTAAAAACCCCCCACTGCCTTGCAAACACAGACTCAGTTAGGCTGGTTAGAATAAAAAGTAAACACCAGAATAATCCAAGATATTTCTTATAAATACTGGCGTGGAAAAGAGGGTACATAAAAACCATAATCAATGCCAGAAAACCAATCACGCCATACTGCACCAATGTCTGCAGGAATTGATTGTGAGCGTGATATTTTTGTTCAACAGGAACTTTGAGGTTTCTGGCTTCATACTGCTCCAGCAATAATTTCTCTCCTTTTTGCTCCCCTACTCCCCAGACGAATTCTTTTTCGGCGACAAAAAGTGCGCTTCCCCAAATATTCTCACGAAGGGAGGTTCCCGAAAAAAAATTCCCGGAGCGATTTACCTTTAAAATGCGGTTTTTCACAACAGGATTCTGAAGGGCGATAGTGAAGCTAACGGCTAGGATTGCAGCAAGTATCCCAAGATTCTTTAAAGTTACCTTCCTTTTTACAAGCATGAACAATGGGGTTAGTAATACTAAACACACAATTGCATTTCGCGCAGCCAAAAGTATTGTGCTGGTCGCAAGCAATGCAAAGATAGAATAGAAGAGAATCTTATTTTTCCTTAAGAGACCTATATCAAGTAGTATAAACACGCCGAAAACGTAGAAAAGTGCCTGATAGATTGGCTGAATTCCAAATGGTTCCGATAAAAGGTCATAGGTAAGATACCAAAAGTTAATACCTTGCTCATTAGCTATAACACCCCTGTAAATTCCGAGTCCAATATTGACAGTAGCATTTAAGACACACCCAAAAAGAAATGCCAAAAGAATATTTTTTAATGCAAATTTCAACCGCTCCGTTTGAAACCAAACAATCAATGGAACTATTAGAAAAGCTAGATAAACATTTACAATCTGTAAGGTATAAGATGGGTTGGCAACCAACTCTCGCATTACAATGATGACAAAGAAAATAATCGGCGGCAGGTTTAGTCTGCCACTAAATTTCCGGACATGGGCTGACCTCATATCCAGAAGAGTCATGACAATTCCGACAAAGACAAATAGTGCAAACCCGACGGAGTTTGAGGCAATCCCTAAATTGAATGAAATTGCAAAAAGGATAGCAGCCCATCCCATCGGATCAATGCGCTTCAATGACTTAAGTACCTTCATAACTACTCCTGCTAATTTTCGAGACTACACACGCCCCAAATATCAGGAATGCGGCTATCTGATGTTTGAAGAATCCTGAATTCGATAATGCCGCAATCCCCATTGCAAAGTTAACAACATACAAAAATAGCAAAGGATGCTGTGCAGAATTCATCGTGGAAATCCCTTTTTTTACTTGACGGAAAGGTTGAAAAAAGACCCACCACGCAAGCAACGAACCCAATATTATTCCATATTGAGACCATAAGGCTAAATAATCGTTATGACTGTCAAGCAAGACATTCGGGATATTCTGTTTTTGGCTGTAGACGTTTTTATACCGATTCCATCTTCCGGCACCTATTCCTGTAAGGGGATACTCCTGGATCATGTTTATAGATGAATCGAATAAATCCAGTCGGGATTTGATCGAATTGGTTTCAGGACTCTTCTTAATATTAAATATCTCTCCCAAACTGCTTTCACCCAGATCGATTTCAATACGTTGGTACAGCTTTTCATAGGAATACCTCTCCGGGATGTAATTGTATTTTGAGGCAAGAATATAGGAGAACACCAAAAAACCGACTCCTAACAGGACCTTCAAAAAATTGATTATCATCCTCCTGTAACTGACAATGAGGTTTAATAAAATAATACTAATAACCAATGTCAAAATAGCTCCGCGTGTCTGGGACCCAATCAGGATTACCCCCACGACTAGCAATGTTAAGAACCCAGTCCACTTTCCAATCCCTTGACGTCGCAACAGAAAAATAATATACAAGGCCACTGCCGCCGAGATGTTCGCAAAGGTATTAAGTGATAGGCTTCCGCTTAATAACCGATCGGATCCCTTTACATGGGTGTTTATGCCTGCTTCAAGAAGAAGAAAAATCATACTCAAAACGATTCCAGTCACGACCACTTTCTGATATATCCTGATATCGTAGAGTTGGAGGAGGATAATAACTAATAACAGATATCGGATGTGGAAGGAATAGGCCAATAGCAGATTAAAATCCCACATATCTGCAGCGGACAAGGCGTTGATGAGAAAAACGAGTAAATACACCAATACAATAAGCTTTATCCAGAGAGAAAGCTGCAATACTGGGAATTGGAAGTCCTTTTGAACAAGTCTAAGAAATATGCCCAGAAGCAGGTATATGTCGATTCGCGTAAAAAGAGGAAATAGCACTTGGGTCTTATCCTGCATGCTTGTCAGAGGTATGCTTGGGAACAGATCATCTACTGGCGCCGGAAAAGCAAGCATGACAAAAACCAGAAAAAGGAAATATAATCTTCTCCGCCAAGATGCCAGAATGCATACGGTTATGAATAACCCTGCAGATGGCAATGTAAGCCCTCCCAAATGAAAGAAAGAAACCTTTCCGCTACTGCCCAAAAAAAGGGTTCCCAGTTGTAGCATGTAGAGCCCGCTCAAAAAAAGAACTGTGATGAAGGTAAAGAGTCTGTTTTCAACCTCCACGGTTCTGCGCATCATACTTGTATTTGATCAGGATCCTAGTGCAGAATCAAATTGTTGACAAATTTAGAGATATTGTTCGAGTCAAGGTAGGGGTCGTACTTATCATCCACCTCTTTTGGGCTCACAGTCATCAACTCAAAATCAAAGTCCAGATAACGGTTTGACCGGAAATACTTTTTTATCTCAGATTTACCTAAAACCTCACTGGTCTCATTGTAACTTAAAACAATTCGGTCCAGGGCCATGGGTCCTTGTTCCCTATTTACGCCAAGGTCCAGACGTATATGGGAGGGGAATGTCTGCTGATTGAGTATGAATCTGACTTTTTGAGTCTGCTGAGAGCCGGAAACTTCTGTTTCTATCCGGTTGTCTGAAGAATATTCCTGGTTTTCATTCCGGTAATATAACTCGAAGAGATCATCCTCAGGCACAGTTAAATATACTTCCACAATTATCTGATCCTGTAGGACGGACCCGCTTTTATTCCGTTCGTTAATCCATTTACAATTCGAAAAAAAACCGAGAACCAGAATGGCTAAAAGCCAAACCCCTATGGAAGAAGCAATATTATTTTTTAGCCCCATCTGATTTTTTTCTTGTTTGTCAGTTGCATTCCTCTCTCAAGGAGTTCTTGAAAATGGCGAAATTAGCCCACGAAATCTTTGATCCTTAGGGCTGCCTTCCCATTCAGAATGTAAAAATAGTCCTTTATATACTGGGTATATAGTGTCTTTTTGGCATACATCCTTATAGGGTCAGACAATAGATCCCTGAGCTCCTCTGCATTCCTCACGACATGACTGCACCCATAATTTTCATAGGCCATGCTCGCAGTAATATCAGGTAATCCAACCTGAACTAGAGGTTTACAAAGCGCAATGGCTTCATTTCCGACTGTTGAAGTGGTGGTTATTATTACGTCGCTTCGGCGAATCAACTCATGTGTGTTTTCCAGCTTATAAACTTCCACATCCAATTCTCTAAAAACGCTACTGACCTGTTCACGGTTATCGACAGAACCAGGATGCAACTTGACCCTCAAATTGTAATCGGCGTGTACCCCGGCTTCTTGTACAATTTTTAGGACGTTGTACACCTGTTGGTCACCAACAGGGTTTAAGATGAGCAGGACATTCTGGACCGGCTCATGAGGCTCTTCATTGCATTCAAATGCTATTGTACCGTCCATTTTAGGAGTTCCAATGGTGATGAGTTTCTCAGCGTCTGTTCCCCGTTCCAGAAACCAATCCTTGGAAATCTTCCCCCAGGTCAGCATATAATCAGCGTTTACCGGCAAATATCCGTATTCCAATACAGTAGAACCATGTTGTAGAACATATGTCTTAATTTCCCGTTTTTGTCCAAGAAAGACCAGGGCTCTAGCGATCTTGTGAACATCCGTATTTAAGACCATTTGACGAATTCCAGGATGCGCCTTCATAAAACCCTCGGCACAAACCAATACAAAAACCGAGTCAATCAGATTCAGTAGTAGCATCCTTTTTTGAATACGAAACTCTTCGCAAAACCCCTTGATTTCCCCTGACAAATCCCTGACTACAACTAAAAGTCTGAAAAGCTGGTGGAGAAAAGCGAACGGGCTGAAGTACTTAAACAAGAATACGCTGTGGTCTGCAAAGATTCTTTTATCAGTTATAACTTCAATATAAGGTTGCTGCCATTGCTTTTGAACGGACCTTATATTGCTAATCATGCCAGGGTTGTTGACATCATTTACAAACAGGTATTTGGCCGTGGAATCCGCCTTTTCTCCTTTTTTGGAAACAAGGGCCCAGAGCGCCTTTGCATAATTGTCCAGACTGTATTTTTTCAATCTGCTGATCCCGTTCTTCCCCTCAAGCCTTCCGAGGGAGAGTTCAAAGACGAAAATTTGGGAAAGAGCTAACAAATTCACGCCCATGAACTCCACCTTATAATTTGAAAATGATTCTATCCTTTTCAAAGTTTTTTTACGTGTTTATGTGCCAATATAAGCTTATTCAAGTGATTGTACCATATAGGAAGGGCGTGGAGAGGAGTCTAAAGGGATTAAGATGATTTCTTCTTGAGTTGCCATGGCATGGGGTATTTCTTTTTTTGATATAAAAATACCATCAACCCGCTAACTGCAAATGCAATAATTGTAGAATATGCTGCGCCGATGGCCCCAAAATAATCGATAAAAAAATAATTGAGGCCCAGATTGATTCCGGCAGCCAATGTAGAACTAATTCCGAGAAAGGAAGTTTTTCCGAGTACAACCAGGTATGGATAAAAAATGCGATAAATTCCATGGATCGAATAACCTAGAGCAATCCAGAATACATAAACGGTGGCATCGAAGTAACTCGGGTCTACAATAAAGGGAATTACCATTTTGACGCCAATAGAAATGATGATCGGCAGTAGCAGTACGGCTGCGATATAAGCATAGGTGTATTTTACAATTTGTTGTTTCTTTTCTAAGGTAGGGTCCACGAGGCTTTTGAAGAACCAAGGACTCCATGTTTTAATGAAAGCATCAGTAAAGAGTATGACAACCATACCAAATGTATATCCTACGCTGTATATACCCACCGTTTCCAAATCAATCATTTGCTCAATGAACAAGCGGTCACTCACAGTTATAAGAATGCTTCCAAGGACATGGGGTATCAAAGGAAGAGAGGTACGCAAGACTTCTCTGACGACCTGATTATTATACCGTAGGGAAATAAAACCCCGCTTGTACATGAAAACAATGGAAATAATATAAAAAAGGAAATATGAAATCAGCGTCCCTACAACCTGACTAGTCCAACCATAATGGTACATCACCAGCAAAAGAATGGTTATGCCCATAGTTGTGGCTGTGTTCAGAATCTCAAAAACTCCGAAAATCAGGGCCCGCCCCTCGTTTCTCAAAATAGTCAGGTTGAGTGTGTTTACCATGAACATGTACGTGATCAGGGGGATTGTCAAAATCCATTTTTTGGGAATGGAAAATATCGTTTCAAAAAACAGTGAGCCAATCAGGGTTATCATAAACACCAGCAGGAAGGAAGAAAGTAAAATAAACATGATGTTGCCGACAATAATCGCCAACTCTTCCTTGGTGTGATTGAAGAAGTTCTTCGAAATATTCACATCAATGTTCATGCCTATAAATGCCCGGTAAAACGTGATCAGTATAAGGAATACTGAAAGCAGACCATACTCCGTGGGCGACAGGTATTTAGTAAGGATTGGGAGAAGAAAAAATGGAATCGCCTTATTGACCAGACTACTCCCCAAATAAATAATTGAGTTCCGAAAGAATTTCATACTTGGCACAGATGCATGGCTTCGTTTATTAGCGAAGGCAATTCTTCTGATTATAATTTTTTCATAAATAAAATCCTTAAGAACAACCTGAATCTTTGAAAGAGTTCGAGTGCTTCAGGATTAAATCTCGGATTAGCAGAAATAGCCAACCGGTACAAAGAGACAACTGCCTTCATTTCCTGAATCTCGTTAAAGTGGTTTCGAAAGACAGAGATCCCATAAAACCATGGATCTCGGGAGCCTTTCTGGACCTCCATAATGGTTTGTAAATAGAGGATGTCAAAATCGAAGAACTGGTTGTAATTAACATTTTCAAAATCGATGAATTTTATATTACCGGAAGTGGTCACAAAAATATTATTCAAGTGAAAATCTCCATGGGCAAAACCGTATCTCAGATTCGCGGTGTTGCAGATTCTAAGGATTCTCTTCAGCCTCCATATTAACACGCGTGCAAGCAACTTATTGCAAATTAACTGGATAAGCGGAAGTTTTCTGGTTTGGATCGGACCACTTTGGGCCAACGAATTGAGATTAGCGATCGCATTCCCAAAATTCATTGCTTCGGTGGGTTTTAACTTGAACCCTTCGTACAACCCTTCGATTCCCTTAACAAGTTCATCGATGATTCCCTGGGGATTAGCCTGTTTTTGGACGTATTCTCTAAGGGTCATCCCTTGAATATAATCGATAACCAGAATTTGATCAGAGACAAAAATTAGTTTGGGCAGAAACGGGCTTGTATGGGTCTTGTATAAATCAGCCTCATTCCTAAATTTACGCTTAATATCTGCAGGGGAATTCCTGCTGAATGCCTTTAAAACATATTCGCCTTTATAATCAGCGATTTTTAGAACAAATGTTTTTTTCCAGGAACTATATTGAATGGTTTTTAAATGTGAATAGCTGTTTGACTCCAGAAAAGATTGTAAAAAATCCGGTATTTGCATGAGCTCAGATCAGTCTGTTTTCATGTAGGTATTTCGTCAAATCTGCAGGGGCCGTTTTATGGGGGATGTAGACGATTTTTTTATCTGCGGTATCAAACGCTCGTGAATATACTCTTCGAGTCTCTTCCCTGATCTCATGGAAGGAAGGGATCAAAAAGCTTTCCGGAGCATTGGCTCTCATAAGCAAAAGGAGTTCGTTCAGCGTTTTCAATTCCCGCATGGAAGCATCGAGAACGCGTTCTGCCAATTCGCTGGAAGTTACTTCTTCCCAAGCAATTTCAGAGTCGTTATTTCTGATTAGGTATAGAATCTGGGAAACTCTAGCCTGCTTTGAGACCCGGCCTTTCAGCAGATCTTCGGGGGGGATCTTTTTCATCGGATTCTGACGGAAAATACGTCGCTTAACCTTCCAGAGGATCTTTTCCCAAATCGGAGAAGTGGCAACATGATCTCTGAGGATTGTTTGCCCGAATTCTGTGTCACTGGCGTAGACCGAAACCGGTTTGGGATTGTAGTACGTGATTCCATTTTTATCTACAATTCCAAAATCTTCAGCGATATAGCTGTACTCTGTGTTCTCTAAGATCTTAAACAGTGTGCTTGTTTTTCCACAACCTCCTGTACCAGTTATGATTGTCGCTCCGTTTTTTGAGTTCAATACTCCAGCATGAATGAAAGCAGAGCCCTTTTTCAGTAAGGACAGATGCATGATGTACCAAAAAAGGGCATAAGACAGGATCTGGTCCTTTTCGATGTTGAGCTTTCCCTTGTAAAGTGATTTAACGGTTTTCTTAATGTTCCGCTTCTCTTTATCGATCCGCACGACTGTGGAGACATCGTTAAACAGGTTCTGGACGGAATAATCCAACTCATTGAGGTAGCCGACAAAGAATTCGCTTTCAGTGAAGTTCATGCTCCCCTTTGCTGAATAGATCTTGGGTGCATAGTGGGTATGTACTTGAGAGTCATCAATGATCAGTTCGATGTCTGGCTCCGCTTGGGTTTCTTCCAGACCCGGACCCAAATCCTTGATTACCAAGCTTGTAAGGTTGTTGGTGTTATGTATTTTGATCAGGACTTCCCCGATTCGGCAATAATACGGTTTATGTTCTTGCATGTTGAAAAACTTATTCCTACGATATTGTATTGCGCGTATGATTATCGAATCATCTGCCACGATAACACCATATCCTCTTGAATCTCTTCGGCTGCAGTTTTGCCCACAACTTGCGCAATTTGCCTCGGGGATATCCCCGAGGCCGGCCTTTTCCAGGTAAGATGGTCTCGGGTGATCACCTCCCCCTTAAGTATCGCTGTTTTGGCGACCAGGCTCCTTCTCGCGTTTTGCCTGGATATTTCCTCCGATTCCAGTGGTCCTTTCGATTGAACACCAAGCAATTCATAAACTGTATCCATCCTGCGAAAAAAAAGCTTCAGGTCTTGCATGTCCATGGCATGATAATGGTCATTTCCGGGCAGGGACTTGTCATGGGTGAAGTGTTTTTCAAGCACGACCGCTCCCAGGAGGTTGGCGATCTTCAATACTTCCATTTCCTTCGGCAAGGTATGGTCAGAATAGCCGGGGATGGTGTGGGGAAACTTCTGAATCAGGTCAACAATCATTCCCAAGTTCGCCTTTTCGTCAGGGGTGGGGTAATTCAAGATGCAATGCATCAAGCAAACAGGTAATTCATATTTTTCAATAGTCTCCAACGCTTCCTGAATTTCCCAGACGTAGGAAGCCCCGGTCGAAAGGATAATCGGTTTCCCAAATGAGCACAAAAACTCAATAAAGGGCAAGTTCGTAATATCAGAAGAGGATATCTTAAAGACATCCATCATATCATTGAGGAATTTTGCGGATTCCACATCAAAGGGAGTTGACATAAACTCGATGTCCATTTTCTCGCAGTGCACTTTAAGTTTTTCATATTCCGATTTCCAAAACTTATCGTATTTCTTGAAAAGCTCGAACTGGCTGGTCGTGGACTCCTTGTTTGTGTCCCAATAGGATGGACTGTTACGCGAGGCTATAGTAGATGCCTTGTATGTTTGGAACTTTATCGCATGTGCACCTCCTTCTTTAGCTTCGTCTATCAGGCGGCAGGCAAGGTCCATTGACCCTTCATGATTCACGCCTGCTTCGGCTATTATATAAGGCCTATGAACTCTCTTGGTGGCGTAGTCGAATGATTGAAATATTTCGGAGATTTTCATCTTATTAGTGTTCAATGGTTTTTCGAATCAGATTGAGGACCCTTCGCTTTCCCTTTTTAAGGTCGGTTTCGATCATTCGCTTGTGCATCACTATCCGATTTTCGTACTTCTTGGCGTTTTGGAAAGCTTGAATAAGCTGCTCGTCCGAAACTTTATATCCCAAGCCTAGGTTGTAAAACCCATTTTGTTCTGATGCAAAAAAATGGGTTGTCTCCCGGATATTCTGGCACAATACAATACAGGGAACCCCTATGGATGCTACTTCGAAGGTAGTCCTCCCTGCGGATGTAAAAATCAAATCGCTATCATAGATTTCGTCTGACATATTCTTAATGTCGCCCTTTACATGAGCTTCAGGGAAGGTTTCAATCAATTGATCCTGATTTTTATATCCCATTCCGGTAACAACAGTAATGGTAATGTTTTCCTTAAGACAATTGTCGTACAGAAGTTGCATTACTCGCCTTGTATAATCATTCGGATCTACACCTCCGAAAGAAATGAGGATATTCTTCAACTTTTTGTGGACGGACTTCTCATTAGCAAAAAGAAACTCATCCCGCAGAATAAAATATTTATCGCCGTGAAAGTGGTTTTCGAGGACTCTTCCCTCAGGATACATGGCGTTTATTACCAGGTCCGCCATCGAAGATCCCTCGCCAAGGTCCTCGAAATTGATGATCTTCTGCACTTTTCCGGTCAATTTTGACATATAAGCAAGAGAGGTGTCCAATCGGTCGTTGATGACGATATCTGGCTCCAACTCGAGGATGTCATCAACAATATCTTCCTGTTGCTGTATATGAGATTCATAGTTTAAAGCCGATATTTTTTCATTAGCCAATTGGCTGTTTGCCTCGACAAGAAACACAACTTTATGGTTCAGGATTTCATTTGCAATGCTAAGTGTATTGTATACATGACCCATACCCACTTCCTTATTCCCACAAAGGACAAATAGAATCTTTTTACGTTTAAGGTAGTATTCACAGATATTCCAATCCTCATAATCATCAATGTCAATGGCTTCCTTTTTGCCTAGGGGGAATATCTGTACTTGCTTGCCAAAACGGCTGTTTTCCGTGATAAATTGGGGTCGGGTGATTACAAATCCTCCTGTCTCTTTGTAAATCTGAGGTAACTGTTGGCGGTTGACCCTTTTCTCATAATTCTGTTTGAATCTTTCTCCTTGTTTGATCCAGGTCAGGTGGGTGTCGTAAATGCCTGATATCAGGGTGTCGATGTCCGATTCCCGCATGAATTTTACGGCCTCGTTCAAGGATTCTGGTCTCAAAAGCGGTGAGGTTGGCTGTAATGTTATGACTAGGTCGTATTCCTTATCTTCAAGGGCCCTGACCTTCTGGTAGGATTTATAGATTACGGGGTCTAACGTTACGTTATCTGCTGCATTTGAGGCTTCCCTATTAATTGTCTTCGCTGAGAATTTTTCAGCAAGAGTCAATATCTCATCATCATCACTGGAAACATATACATCGGTATTCCCCCCTTCGATCGACCTGGCATTGTTTATGGAATAATAAATTAGTGGCTTTCCGGCAAGTGCCCGTAAATTTTTCCTGGGAATCCCTTTGGACCCGCCTCGAGCGGGGATAATAACCAGTATGTTTAAATCCTTTCCTTTCAAATGGCTTTCATCTATGGTACCGAGTTGCTGACTTCAACTCAACAAAGGTTAAAAAAAGTTGTTAAGACCTTTATGTCTGTATAACTTCAGGCAATATTAATGATCTCTTAGATCAATCCCCACTCTTTTGCAAACATCTCTCTAAACTTTCCAACCAAGGCCGCAGGATGTCCGGTCTCAAAAGGCGCTCTGTTTTGGTTGTATCCAAGATGCTGTAAGCTGGCCGCTTTGCTGCAGTTTTATATTCCTCAGAGGTCGTTGGGAAAACCATACATTCAAGGCCTTTTATTTCGATGATAGCTTGGGCGAATTCAAACCAACTGGCCTTCCCTTTATTACTGTAGTGGTACACCCCCCATTCCTGATTGTCTTCCCCTATTAAACGAAAGAGAAAAGCAGCCAGGTCACCAGAATAAGTAGGTGAGCCGATTTGATCATTCACCACCAGTATCTCCTCCCTTTCTTCGCCGAGTCTCAACATCGTTTTTACAAAATTATTTCCATACTCCGAATACAACCAGGAAGTCCTCACAATAAAATACTTAGAAAGGGCTTTTTGTATTATCTGTTCACTTTCATGTTTCGAAGTACCATAAACATTAATCGGGTTGGGTTTATCTGTTGTACAATAGGGCGTTCCTTTCTTCCCGTCAAAAACAAAGTCCGTGGAAATATGTATAAGTATACATTGGCTTTCTGTGCAGGCAGTTACAAGATTTTGGACTCCTTTTACATTAATTTCAAAGCATCTGTCTGGTTCTTTTTCTGCCTGGTCAACCTGAGTGTAGGCTGCACAATTAATGCAATAATCGGGGTCATGATCCCTGAAAAAAGAAAGTACCGCATCTTTTTGTGTTATATCCAACTCTTCCCTGTCGGTGAATATTAATTCCAGTGGCATATTCGCTTCAGTGATACTGCGAATACTTAAGCCCAATTGTCCTTTTGCTCCAGTAATCAAGACCTTTTTCATAACCGGGCGTCTTTTAACCTGGGGAGTGTTGCGTCTTTATCGGACAAAATAATTTGGTTTTCAGAAAGCTTCCAGTCTATCTCCAAATCCCGGTCATTATAGATGATTCCACCTTCTGATCCGGCATTGTAATAATTGTCACATTTATAAAAAAACTCCGCCGAATCGCTAAGTACTGCAAAGCCATGCGCAAAACCTTTTGGTATAAAAAGTTGTTTTCTATTTTCAGAACTCAATTCTAAAGCCACATGTTGCCCAAATGTCTCTGATCCCTGGCGTAAATCCACAGCCACATCCAGAACCTTGCCCCGCAATACCCGAACAAGTTTGGCCTGGGCATGATCCCCAACCTGATAGTGAAGTGCACGAATAACCCCTCTTTTTGAAAAAGATTGATTGTCCTGTACAAAGTCCACTTGTCTGCCAATGGCTTCACAAAACTTCTTATGATTAAAAGATTCAAAGAAATACCCCCTTGAGTCCTCATAAATCTCAGGCTCAAGTATAAAGCACCCTTTTAATTCGGTCTCTATAGCCTTCATTATTCTTTGTTTAGAACTCCGAGTAAATTGGTGCCATACCCACTTTTCAACAGGGGTTCAGCCAATTCCCTGAATTCTTTCCTGTCGATGTATCCCATTTCAAAAGCGGCAACTTCAATGGCGCCGATTTTAAGTCCCTGTCGCTCCTCGATAACCTCAACAAATTGCGACGCCTGCATCAGGGATTGAAAGGTCCCCGTATCCAGCCAGGCTGTTCCTCTATCTAGAATACTCACACTTAGTTTTCCTTTTTTTAGATACTCTTTGTTTACATCGGTTATTTCCAGTTCACCCCTTTTACTGGGCTGAATGTTTTTAGCTATTTCGACCACCTCATTATCGTAGAAATAAATCCCGGGCACGGCATAGTTCGATTTTGGAACCTCAGGTTTCTCCTCGATACTGATTGCCTTTCCCTGTTTGTCAAATTCAACGACTCCATAACGTTCCGGATCATGAACTCGGTATGCATAAATTATCCCCCCGTCAGGATCATTGTTGGACTGAAGCAAGCCGGCCAGTCCGGATCCGTAGAAAATATTATCCCCAAGGATAAGGGCTACTTTATCACTCCCAATAAACTCAGCTCCAATAATAAATGCCTCTGCCAGACCTTTGGGTTCCTCCTGAACGGCAAATGTAAAACGGCATCCGTATTTCGACCCATCCCCCAACAATTTCTTAAACAAGGGGAGGTCTTGTGGGGTTGAAATGATCAGGATTTCCCGAATACCCGCATACATAAGTGTTGAAAGCGGATAGTAAATCATGGGCTTGTCATAAACAGGCATCAATTGCTTGCTCACCGCCAAAGTGATTGGGTGTAATCGGGTTCCGGATCCCCCGGCCAAAATAATCCCTTTCATATCTGACTATTTAATAAATGGCATTATGAACCATAATGATTCTTATAGTATTCCTGGTAGCTACCGGAGGTCACATGTTGTAGCCAGTCGGAATTGGCGAGGTACCAGTCAATCGTTTTTTCCAACCCTTCTTCAAAAGTGACCGAGGGTTTCCACCCCAGTTCCTTATTGATTTTTGAGGCATCTATAGCGTACCTGAGATCGTGTCCGGGCCGGTCTTTTACATAGGTGATCAGGGATGCTGATGTACCAGGAGTCCTGCCGAGTTTTTCGTCCATTTTCGCACACAAAAGCCTGACAAGGTCAATGTTTTTCCATTCATTGAAACCCCCGATATTATAGGTTTCTCCAATGCCTCCCTTATGAAATAAAAGGTCGATGGCTGCGGCGTGGTCTAAGACATACAACCAGTCCCGGGTATAATTCCCGTCCCCGTATACCGGTAAAGGCTTGTTGTTGATGATATTATTAATGAATAGAGGAATCAGTTTCTCCGGAAAATGATGGGGTCCGTAATTATTGGAACAATTACTGATGATATAGGGAAGCCCATACGTTTCTCCATAAGCACGCACAAAATGGTCTGAGCTGGCTTTGGAAGCAGAGTACGGTGAATTGGGGTCATAAGCGGTTTCCTCGGTGAATAACCCGTCTTGCCCGAGGGATCCATATACTTCATCAGTGCTGATGTGGTAGAACCTTTTATCCAACATGTCCTCACGCCATAGATCCAGG
>Ga0272441_10009954_pt1 | contig 14540 bp, 10 predicted proteins | sample SSMProp6N_FD_193582 | JGI IMG/M metagenome (GOLD analysis project Ga0272441, IMG submission 193582) | Marine sediment archaeal communities from Little Sippewissett salt marsh, Falmouth, MA, United States - SSM-Prop-6N | ecosystem: Environmental > Aquatic > Marine > Wetlands > Sediment ... | reverse complement strand
CGATAGCTCAATGGCTCAATAGCTGAATGGCTGAATGGCTCGATAGCTCGATAGCTCGATAGCTGAATGGCTCAACAGCTCAACAGCTCGATAGCTCAACAGCTGAATGGCTCGATAGCTCGATAGCTCGATAGTTCAACAGCTCAACAGTTCAACACTTCAACAACTCAACACTTCAACACTCTTCCATCTCCATTATCTGCAATAAACAGCTATGATCCGCTCTATGATGGAGGATGTCGAGAGTCCTTCAAGGAATTCTATGGTTTTTACTTCTCCCCCGTGATCCAGAACAGTTTTCGCCCCTACAATCTTTTCCAGAGGCCAGTCAGCCCCCTTCACCAGAATGTCCGGCAGCAGTTTTTCTATGATCTCTTCCGGCGTATCTTCTTCAAAAATCACCACGGCATCGACAGCCTCGAGACCGGAAAGCACCGCGCAGCGTTCGGCGACGGTCACCACCGGACGCTTTTTTCCTTTCAGACGCTCTACAGAACTGTCACTGTTCACACCCACGATGAGCATGTCTCCGGCTGCTTTGGCTTTTTCGAGATACCGGACATGTCCTGCATGAAGTATGTCAAAACAACCGTTGGTGAAGACTGTTTTTTTTCCCTGTCGCTTCCAGCCTTTCAGGATATCTGTTGCAGCTTTTTGTGAAAGCAGTTTTTTTTCTGATGACATGTTCTTTTGGACTGGCTGGATCATTCAACGTTATTTAGTATAAAATAGTTAAGAATTTTTCTTTCTTTGAGAGCTTTGATCATTATAGGTATATACGTGTTTTTGCCTCACTTCGGGATTTTCACGGATAAAATAAATAAGTAATGAATCGATGGAACCGATGGTTTAAGTCCTTCAGACACTATCTGGAATACCTGCTGTTCATGCTATGCATGTCTCTTTCAAGATCTCTTAGCCTGAAACAGTGCGAATCGGTTGCGACCCGGATAGGTGATTTCTTCTATGACAGATTGAAAGTCAGGAGAAGCATCGTCGAAAGAAATCTTGAAGGAACATTTGCCGATAAAAGCCGGGAGGAGATTCAAGCCCTTGCCCGACAGGTGTACCGCAGGCAGGCGCTGAATATCATCGAAGTACTGAGGCTTCCCTTGATAAAGAACAGGGAAGACGCATCGGAGCTTCTCGATATCGATGGACGTGAGTTTCTCGAGAAAACGAAAAAAGCCGGAAAAGGCGGCGTTATCGTATCCGCTCATTTTGGTAACTGGGAGCTGCTCGGTCTTTGTGCAGGCCTCATGGTTAGTCCTATGAATATTGTTGTGAAACATCTGGGAAATCCCTATATCGACAGATGGATTACTGCAACCCGAACCCTGCATGGAAACAGTGTTATCTATCAGGAGCACGCGCTTCGTCAGGGGATTAAAATTCTTTCGAACGGGGGAATCATGACTGTTCTTGGCGACCAGTCAGATCCGACAGGCGGCTTTACGACGGAGTTTTTAGGGCGTCGTTCCCCTGTTTTTCTCGGGCCTGCATTTTTTGCATTGAAAACAGGCGCACCCCTTTTTTTAGGCATGTGCCGACGTCAGGGGGACGGTCGCTATATTGTCGAATACCAGGAAATCAAGACATGCGATCTCTCCTTTTGCAGGGAAGATATTGAGGAACTGACGCGCCGCCATACAAAGGCCATAGAAGAGTATATCTACCGTTATCCGGAAGAGTGGTTCTGGTTGCATAACCGGTGGAAGATTCCTTATCAGGAATGATGATAGCCGTTTGGAGATAGATTCCAAAAACCCGCAGTCAGGAACGGTGGTGAATGCGGTAACTGGCATCTATCTTGTATGAAGAGGCTGGAACTGGCTTGGTTGATCGAAAAAAATATTCTACAAATGGGGTGTGCCTGAGCTCCTGCGTCCATCCTTGCTGCAAGAGGTAGTTCCGGTGGGACTCCGGCATATGCTCTTTGACGGTGTCAGCTCAAAAAACCGCTTTGTACGGCTTTTACCATATGCGGTCATGACCGGTTCGTTTGACTTTTCCTGTAGTTTCCTGACACGCAGCTTCAAAGCTTTGAGCGAGTGATAGCACTCATTGCGCATCGCGCATAGATCTGCTGTTAGACAATATGCACGCTGTTTTCAATCGACGCCTTATCCTTCGGTTTTGCCACCCGCGTTGCCTGCATATTGGTCCGATAGTGCACGGCCCACTGTTCGATCAGTGCTGTGAAAACAGGCTCGTACCGCGACGGCCTGGTGACCACCTGCGCCATATTATCGCTGAGGATATTGCGGGGGACACCGCCAAAGTATGCAAGTGCGTTATTGAGTGCCGGGAAGCCCGGTATACATTGCTCCAGAAAACTCATCACGCCATCGGAAATTGATGATTGATCTGCCTGATCAGACAACAGTCACAATTGCTCAACTTATTCTTGTAGCTGCTTTTCAAGGTTGTTGTTCGAATGGGTTAGCGCATTCAGAAGTATGTCGTTGTTTTCCGAGTTCTTTATGATCTTATGTCGTTTGTTTTTTCTCGAATCGAGAATCGAACGGTATTTCGGAAGATCTTCAAGGATTGTCCCGATTCCGTTCACCACTGAGGAAAGAGGTTCGTCAGTAATATTTACACTCAGGTTTGTGTCAGCGCAGATTTTTTCGTCTATGCCTTTAAGAAGCGAGCCTCCTCCGGTAAGAAAGATGCCGTTTTGAAGGATGTCAACGGCCAGGTCAGGCTTGATGAGCAGTTCTTCTATGTTTTTTTTGATCGCCGATATGATCTGATTCAGAGGCTGGGCAACGATTTTTGTGATTATCTCCGAATCGATTTCCCGATGTTCGGGTAGCCCCGATTCAATGTTCAACCCGCTGATTGTCATTTTTTGATTCTCATCGGTTGTAAAAACGGAAGGAATATCTTTTTTAATGTTTTCGGTCGAGGTTTCACTGATGGCCAGTATCAAGTCGTCTCGTATATGCTGGGCGATAATGTCGTTTATTTCGTTGCCTGCAATTCCCAGTGACTCTCCCGATACGATACCGCCGAGTGAAATGATGGCGATTTCCGTCGTACCCGCGCCGATATCGACGATCATGTTACCCTTAGGATCAAAAGGGTTGAGGCCAGCTCCTATTGCGGCCGCAATAGGTTTGTATACGAGATAAATATCTTTTGCACCTACGTTCGCAGCCGCATCATACACAGCCCTTTTTTCTACCTCGGTGATACCTAAAGGAATGCTGATAAACAGGCGACGGATACCAAACGAAAACCTTGGTTTGATATTATTATAGAGTCCCTTGATCAGTTTTATCGTGGCATCATAATCGGCAATTACACCATTCTGAATCGGTCTGGTCGTGACTATTCCCGGGTGAACTTTTTCATGCATGACGGCGGCTGCATTACCGATAGCAAAAACCTGTTCGGAATTTCGTCGGGATGCTATAAGGGACGCTTCATTCAGAATTATACCCTTTCCTCTCCGATACATGAGGATGTTCTGTGTACCGAGATCGAGCCCTAAATCAATACCATATTCCATTTTCAGATTGTATTTCATGCTCTGGTATGGTTTTTTAGATTGTGATACGAATGGTAATCGCAATTTTTATGCTTAGGGCCGAGTCATGGGGGGATTGTCGACTCTACAGTACAATTAATGAGTATAATTCTTTTTTTGTTTTTGCGCATCTTTGGTAAATGGTTTTAATCCAAATCCTTGTTAAGGGATTCCGATGAAGTGGACCCTCCCAACAGACAAAAAGCGGTCTTGTCAGGTAAAGCGCATTGTTCTATGGTTTTTCCAATGTACTATAAGCCTCAGGATGGCCGGAAGGAAAGCCGGGCAAAAATACCTTGCAGGCTCGTAGTGATGTTCAGCAGTAAAGGGCTTAAGAAAACTATGCCAGTTACCTGCGTAACATTTCCCTGTTTCCGATCATTGAGTGCAAGTTTGGTACGATACGCAAAAGCCGCAAGGGGGTTTCGGTCAAAGATCTGTTCGTGCATATCCTGAGTTTCTTTATGGATGGCACCAGCTGCCATCTGAGCTGGTTTGATCAGCTTAAGGCTGATGATACGTATTCTGTGCTCGGCACTGGAAGGTTTGCATCGTCGCATACTGTCAAGCACTTCTTCAGAGCATTTTCCTTCTGCGCCTGATTTATCAGTTCCGGAAGTTGCTCCAGGAGATGTTCATCTGGCGCCTGAAGCACTGCAAGCTACGGGAGATCGTGCCGGGTCTGGATACGACGGTTTTGGACAACGATGCAGAGAAACGCCACGATGTCAGGAGCCAGCCCTTGAAATCTGGAGGAAACTTTCGATTTTAAATATCTATGGGCTTATTTCAAGGCGCTTCCTTAACTGCATTACAGTAATTTGTAGCTGAAACCTGCGGTTATAACCGGAAAATACTCGTACTCATCGATCTCGTTTTTCAGATTCTCCGCTTCCTTGTCAAGTTCTTTCTGAAAAAGCGAGTTGTTTTTAAGAGTTCCATCAGCGTTTATTCCAACATCAGGATTCCCCTGGAGTATAACGCCTATGTTCATAGATACCGAGAATCGAGTGTCTTTTCCAACTGCGTTGCCCCATCCAATGCCAAAGTAAGGCGAGATAGAGTTATAATCCATTTTTCCTGTAAGAGTGCCGACTTCCCCAGCGCTATACTCCTGGTCGCCAATCTTGTATGAGGCTTGAGATTTCGCAGAACCCTTGATCTCATTATTATTAATAAATATACCCCCGGTAACGTGGTATCCCGATCCCTCAAAAGGAAGCCAGTCGATAAGCACCGGGATGGATGACAGTGTCACATCAGTGTCGTAGTCGATATCACTTTTCGTTGCGTTGCCGTTCAGACCTAAATTGTTGAAACCGGTTCGCAGGTTGAATGCTGAAGTAATGCCTGCAGTAACTTCAAGACCAATGCCTGGAGTTCCTGCCTTCAAGCCGACAGCGATATTGCCCGTGTCAGCAAGTGCAGGTGTGTTGCTGACAGAGCACAGTAGGAGTGTAAGAAAACTTTTTTTAAGAAAGACTTTCATTTTACGTGATTGTTTTTGCTGGACTAATTTAATACAGATGCTAAAGTGCAAATTAAAATTTGTTTTTCATCATAGGTAAAAACAATGTGTATCATCAGTATTTTTTTAAAATCTGGTGATGAGTGAGCAAAGATTTTCAAGTCGATGCTCGTCGAACTTCCCAAGGGATCTGTCAGTTTCGTGAGTTTTTGGAGCAGAAAATGGTCGTCAAAAAAACCGAGTAGATTGATCTTTTTCATGACAACTGGTCAAATTGAAAGGATTTACCTTAAAATATGACTTTCTTGACTTCTTTGTAACGCTGAACTCATTTTTAAATAGAGATGCTTTTAATAGATTGTAATCGACTTAAGGCCAAGTGCAATATTTCTGGAATCCTTATTTCCATTTATGTCTATTGGACGTGCAGCGTCTGGCAAGATGAATGATACGGTTAACGGGCGACTTGACGAAAGTTGCTTTTTTATTGTTTCTGGAATATGAACATCAATACTGTTGTTAAAATAAGTTTTCAATTGAACCTTGGCTACAGAGTTTCTATTGATTAATATTTCGATCTGTTGTTTTGGAAGAGCCATATCAACAAAAGAGTTTGCATCAAGAACAAAGCCTTGTGTTGAAGCGGGCACAGACAATACAAGCTCTGCATAATTTCCGTTTGACCAAACACCCCACTCTTCAGCTTGCGACCAACCTTTTCTCAGGAACATAAGTCCATTGCCAGCAGCGGAAAAAAACAGTTTTTCTCCTTTTAGTAATATCGGGATATCACCTGCTGTGTTCACCGGCAGATCAGACTTTTTGTAAGTACTCGACTTTCCTGTATGAGTGTTGTTCCAACCTGGAGCAAAGACAGTATATCCTTGTATGATGGCAAAAAGATTATCCTTGTTGCCCAAAGACATATCGGATGGATTGTCTTGAAGTATATATAATGCTTCAGGATCATAGTTTCCTGACCGAAAAGCATTATCAGAGTCCTTTTGCGCCTGTTCCAATGCAGATTTGTCGACACGGGCGAGATACACTGCATTCGTCGCCATCCCGTGAGAGCCGGCGTAATAAGCAAATTTTTGCCAATCAGGCCTCACATTGCCGGGGGGCACGATTTTCAATTTCTTATATGTTGTAGCGGCATCGCCCCAGAAAGGATGGGTCAGCGGTGTTTTCCATACTGATGAGGGTTCTGCCATAAGGCGTTTTTTATCGTTTAACCATCCTGCGCTTGAATCGGTAATTTGAACGACTAAGATGACGGATAAAATAACCACGACATAGCGTTTTTTGTGGCTATGCACTATTATATAGATACAAGCAAAAAAAATCATGTAATAGACCGGCCAAAACATGCGGCCAGAGGCTCGGAAAATATTGAGTGCTTTCTGAAGTTCTTTTGGGATTTGCAGTTTCAGTTCTATAGGCCCAATCCCGACGACGTTGGACAGGGAAAAAAGAAACAGCAGGATTAGTGCAGTCAGTAACCACTGGCGCTTCTTGATGGCCTCTGTGTTCATATCGACGTTGCCGCTGAATAAACTGCAGAGAGCAAAAAGCAGCAGCAATATGCCTCCTAAGCCAAGGAAATTGTACCCTTCGTATTCGCCTTTACCAGCGTTGGCAATGCCTTTAATAATGTATGATTTGGCATCTGAGTCGATGATTGACAGAAGGTTCATTCGATAAAATCCAAAGCCTTCTGCATTCAAGCCATGAATCACAGAAAAATAACCAGCTTGCCAACAGGTAAAAGCAGTGAATATCATGATAATGATCATTTCTCGGGGCACAGATGAAAAGGTTATTTCTTTTCTCCTTGTCCTGTCAGCAAGATCAACAAGCCAAAAAAGGGAAACCATTGCCAATAAATAGGCATGAATCATGGCTGTTCCCATCAATAATATTGCCCAAGGTAGCAAGCGGTGAGAGCTGTTTTTTCTCAAGGTCAGATAGAGTGCAGCAAGAATGAGAAAATGTCCTACAAGCGTGAAGTGACCATTCAGACGCATAAACATCGATGGCGAAAAAACAAAGAATCCTGAGATAAGTACCTTGATGAAGGTATTGTTTGTGACTAAACTAGCAAGTTTCCAGCCGAACCATGCCTGGAGTATAAAGCATGCAAGAAGCCAAAGCCCGAAATATTGAAATGGTTCAGGCAAAAAAGATGAGAAGAGTTTAAAAAAAATGGCTAACAATGGATTGGAATCAGAATAGGCTATAGCGTTGCCAAATTCCAGACCGTAATCTGGATTGAGACCCAGAGGAAATGTCCAGTCTGCGTGGCGAAAAAAAAGCCAACCTAAATAGTACTGAGCAGGATCTCCTTGTTCAAGCCACGTAATATTTGTTGGAATCAATACCCGGTGACCAACAACAAGAAAAAAAGCAGATAATCCAACCATCAAGGGAAGGAGATTGCTAAATAGGGTTTTTTTAAGCATGCGTTATTATTAATCGTTGCGGAAAACCCAAAGGCGACTGGAAACAAAGGTGATGACAGGAATGATTCCTACGGCGGTTATAGCCGAGACAGTTGGCGAGAAAAAACCTCTATCAAGAAGCCATGATAAAAGAAATGAGTTCACCAGAAAAGCACTTCCTGATATAAGGAAAAGACGAGTTAAAGCTTTTTTGAGAGAGCAGTTAGCTCGAAAAGTCCAGTAGTAATTTCCAGAAAATGAAACACTGAATGCTACCAAAAATGCAATCAGATTGGAAGCAAGGACCGGTAAGGGGTAAAAGCTAACAAGGAACCAGACTACTGTCATATGAATCAAAGTTGCCATAATTCCTACAAGCCCAAAACGGCTTGCATAAAGGATTTCTTTCCAGACAAATTGTCTCATTTCTGTTTGATCAGGGATAAAATATAAAAACTACCAAGATAAATTTAAGCATCAACAGCCGCGCTAATATCATAATATTTTGATCACCATCTTCTTGTAAAAACGGGCGTTGACGCGGTGAATTCGATCGTTCCATCATCGATCTACCTGTTTTAGAAAAGATGGTGCAATGAAGCGAGTGCTACCGAACGTTTCCTGAAAAAGAGAGGAAAAAGCCTAATCCGTCAAGGTTATTGTGAAGAGCTGCTGTTTCTATTTAAAAGAGGATAGCGTTGATTGATAGATGGTTCCCGAGAATCCTCTAAACAGAAACTATTCCTCGGGTTCGTAAATGTGTCGTATGAGAAAGCCCGGACGGCGCTTCGATTCAAGATAGGTTCTCCCCAGATACTCCCCGATAATTCCTATGCCCATCAATTGTAAGCCGCCCAAGAATGTTACTGCCACCATTAGGGAGGCATAACCGGGTACATCCACACCGTAGAGAATTACTTTTATTGCTGTAAACAGCGCAAAAATAAGTGAAATAAATGAAACCATCCCACCGATATATGTCCAGATCCTGAGGGGTGCCGTACTAAAGCTGGTGACACCTTCTAAAGCAAAATTCCATAGTCGCCAACCATTGAACTTCGTTGATCCCGCAGAACGTTCTGGACGAGAATAGTCTATAATCGCTGTTTTGAAGCCTACCCAGGAAAACAACCCCTTCATAAATCGGCGTGATTCAGGAAGTTCATTAAGGGCGTCTACAACTGTTCTATCCATGAGTCTGAAATCACCAACATTTTCAGGTAGTTTCGGTTCCGCAATCATATTGTGAATCCGATAAAACCAGCTGGCCATAACCCTTTTTGGCAAGGAATCGGAATCACGGTTAGCTCGTCGTGCTAATACAACGTCAAATCCTTCCAGCCATTTCTTTACCAATTCAGGGATGAGCTCCGGGGGATCCTGTAGATCTACATCAATAGGAATAACAGCATTTCCTTTCGCTACTTTAAGTCCGGCACTCAGGGCCGATTCTTTGCCAAAATTTCTACTAAAGTCTACAATGCGAATACGCGGGTCATTTTTTTGGTGAGTCAGCAACCGTTCCAGAGTCTTGTCATCACTGCCATCATTCACGAAAACAAGCTCCACATGAAGCGTCTGATCGCCGTTAAAAATATCATGAAGTCTTTCTAAAAAAAGGACGACTGTTTCTTCTTCATTGTACACGGGGACGACAATGGACAACAGCGCGGAGGTATTCGGAAGGTCATACGTTATGGCGGGCATCTAATCTGGAACGAGGTTATGGGTGTGAGATGTTTCCTTCAACAAATCAATCCGGAGCTCTTTACCTTCGAGTATAATAAAAAATACCTGTTTAATAAATGCATATTATTTAATGGTTAATCCATACTTTTTTCTTCTTCCGCTTTTTGTCTATTTAGCATCAGTTTCCGATTCTTCTATACTCTGTTAGCTTTCTGGTCGCTGTGCCCATCAATAATATCCGCTGACGGAGACTTGCAGCACCCGGCACATGATCCTGGCAGAAAAGGCTTCAGGGTTATTGAGATGGCTATTCCCAGGAAACGGTGATTCTTGTTTTGCCTGATACGCTGCCTTTCATCGCTAAAATATTTCGGCACGGACCCGGCTCTTTTACGGCTGTATTGCTGCGTTATGATGCCTGTTCTACAGCATCAATACTGTAGGTGTTACGGGTCCGCTTGTTTCTGTAACCTCACGCCTCCTTTTGTAAAGGTATGGCCTCTTTCCCGGTTAGTGAAAAACTCGGCCCCTTTTTGTCTACTGTGTTGGGGTGCCCACTTCAGTGAGCTACCAATGGTTTTTGCTAAAGGTTGGAGAATTTTCTTTAGGAATTTCCTATTTTTACTTATTTTGTATCCGGAAAAGTCAGGCGCTCTATTTGTTAGCCCATATTTCATGGGGGCAGATTGTTTATGAGATTTTACAGAAAAAATGTTATGATCATTGCAGGCCAGTGAACTGTTAACAGCACAATACTGTTATTGTGTAACAATCTGAATGAATTATCTGCTGATGACAGTGAAGGCGCTGTTATTTGTACGTAAAAGGATTGTTTAACTATTGAGTTTGTGATTGATATTTTAGTTTTATTTAGTCGCTTGGGGTTGATGCTCTGGTGATTTTTCTGTGAAAAATGTGAAATTAATTTTTGTTTGCAGTGTTGATAAAAATAATATTATAAATGCTTGAGAGTCTTTGGAAGAGTCTGTGGACTAGTCCAAGAGAGTTGGTTTTAGTTTCAAATTCGATGTGACGAAGTATTTTTTTGTAAATTTACTGTGTTGTGTTTTGATTTTATTCTTTATTTTGTTTTACTTTTGATTTATAATCTATTTCTTGGTCGGTTGTTTCTATAATTTAAACATGTATGAAAATGTCAAACTTCTACACTGATTCGTCAATTTCCCAAAAAATGCAGGCGCTTTATATAGCCTACTATGGGCGCGCCGCAGATCCTGATGGTCTTGAGTACTGGTTAGGTAATATCAATCCGGGCGGCAAGTCTTATGAGTGGGTAGCTGCTCGAATTGCTTCTGAGCCTGAGCCGGTTGGTAGGTACGATTATTTAGCTGAGTTGCAGGCTGGTGGTTCGCCGGATGCGTCGGATAGGGAAGCTTTTATTACTGAGGTTTATGATAACCTTTTCAATCGTGAGCCTGATGCGGTTGGCTTGGCACATTGGGTTGCTCGAGCTGAGGTTCTTGAGGCTACAGGTCAGGCGGGTGTGGTTATCAGAGAGATGATGGATAATGCGCAGAATGGCGACGTAGAGAAGCTTTTTAATAAGGTGGAGGTCGCGCAGTACTACACTGATCTTGTTGATACAGGTGCGCTTGAGTATGGTGAGGGTTCTGTTTCGGCTGCTATTATTGCTGAGGTTGATCAGCTTGAAAGTTCCGTGGATGCTGCAAAGGCTGAAATTGACGTTCTTGCTGCAGGTGGAGAGCTGGTGATTGATGTCCTTACGACTGATATCGATGTCAGTGGTGTTAATCTCGCTACATTGCATGCAGGTGAGGTGATCATAGGTGATTCTACATCACTTAATCCTGGGGATTACATTGCTGGCGACGGTAACGGTACGGTTGAGTTGGATTTCTCGATGCCGTACTTCGAGACAACATCTGCTCGGATTGAAGATGTGAGTGATATTGTGATTACTGCAAAAGGTGGTCTTGAATTGAACACTTCAAGATGGACCAATATCGGCCCGGATACAATCACAATTAACAACTCTACAGGTGATGTCACGTTGATAGATCTGCAGTCAACGACATTTGATGCGGATCCATCATCTGCTCCTGGTACAACATATGCTCTACAGGATAATTATTCATCAGGTGATACAGTTACATTGCTCTTTGACGAGCAGGCTGTTGATACAAAGGATACTGTTGTAGACCTTGGTGTTCGCGAGACGCATGTTGGTGTTGTCATGAATGGTATGAGTGGCGGCAGTATTGAAGGAGTTGCTCTGCATATTAATGATGTTGCCGGTGAAGAATCAGTTCTTGACGATCTCACGGTTAACGGTATTGAGGAGCTTGGTATTGACGGTGGTGCGCCAGGCCTTGATTTTGAGATAACAGGCCCTCTTGATCCGGGTTTGTTGGTGATAGACGCATCTGCAGCAGAATCAAATCTGCATCTCAATGTTTTAGAGTCAACCGAGGCTATGGATATCTGGCTCGGTAAGGGTGATGATGTGCTCAATGTTGGTGATACTCTGGGGGATCGGGATGAGCAGGACTACATCAACGGTGGAGAAGGTGACGATACGCTTGTTGCCGATTTTAGGACGGTAGGTACCCGTAATCCGATTATGGAAAACGTTGAAACGGCTGATTTTGCGTTCAACGATGATACAACGGTAGACTTTTCTGAGGTCGATGATCTTGAAACGATCAACATAACGCCTGCCAATGATAATGGTCGCGTGCAGTTGATCGATATGGATGCTACAGTTACAGCTATCAATGTGATGAGTCCTCAGAATCCTGATTCCGACCGTTGGAGTGACTGGGATATCGATTACGAGGATGGTGAGGATGCAGACCTTACCTTCACCTGGACCAACAACTCCGCGTCAGCAGATAACCTTGATCACATCATGTTTGATGAGGTAGAGGTTTTGACGGTTGTGTCAAATGGTACTAATGACATCATCTTCGATGAATTCGAGGCAGATGATGACTACGACAATGGTGAAACCAAAACTAAGGAGCTTACCTTCAGGGTTGAGAATACCGGTGATATGAGGGTTTCACAGTACAACAGTATCCAGGCTGTATCGGATGTTACTGACATGACCTTCGAGACAACAGACAACGGTAATCTCTTTGTTGCATCGGGTGATATATTTAACTGTGACGACGGACGGACTATCGATGCGGACGATCTTGAAACACTTATCGTTCGTGCTTCAGAGAAAGGTCTTATTGCGATTGGTGACATTGAGGATGCAACACAGCTTGAGTACATCAGTATTTTCTCTGCAGGCGAAGGGATCTGGATTGATGAAATTGATGGTCGGGAATCAATCGCTGGTGAGCTGGCAGGGGCGACGGTCAGTACCTTTAACATCGAGAGCTATGGAGACGGACCTACTGGTAACGTGATTATTGGTAGTGTCGAGTTGGAGGATATCAGTGAGATGAATGTCACTGTTCATGATAACGCGTTCGTGAGTGTCGATAGCTGTGAAAATTTCGATCTTCAGAGGCCAGGTGACACCTTGACTGTCCAAGGTACTGGTACGTTTGCAGGTCTCAATTTTGCACAGCAGGCATTCCATGTGATGGACTTCAGCGGTTTGTCAAATGATAACGGTGACGTCAATTATTCGAACTCTAACCACGTTGTTAAGTATATCGGTACAGAGCAGAATGATAATGTCTTTGCTGGCACCGGTGCTCAAAACATTGAGACTTACGGTGGTAGAGATAACGTTAATTTCAATAACAATAACACCGCAACAAACTACATTAACACCGGCGATGGTGTGGATAGAGTTAATCTGTCTAATGCAGACGGTAGTGTGGATGTTGTCAACGTTGGTGGTACCGAAGTGAACGATGTAATTCTGCCTGATGGTGGTATTTCGCCAAGACAGATCGATATGATTGATGATTTCGATTCAAGGGACGATGCTCTTGAGTGGGGTATAAAGGGTAACGCTAGTAATTACCTAGAAGTTGATGGAAATCCTCTCTTTGGTGGAGTTGACAGCTTTGCAGAAGCTCTGACTCTGGCAGATACAGAAATGAATGCTCAAGGATTGACATACTTCTTCGTTTATGATATCCGCAGTGGTAACTATGCTGATGATGGTCTTCTGTTCAAGGATACGAACGCAGATGGCCATGCTGATCAGGTGATTCATTTCGAAGGTGCACAAACGGCCAACTTCCTTGATGGTGGTGACATCATTGCCTAAGTCAGGTGTAATTACTTAGTTAATCACTTAAAAGTGAGAAGCCCTCCAACCAGTTGTTTTGGTTGGAGGGCTTTTTTTTGCTCTTACGGTCGGCAAGTAGTAAAAGGAGAGAAGGAGTACTCAAAACGCATTTGGAAAGACTGATTGAGATTGCTATACTCAAAAGCCGTTAATAAATTAGCGAAGGAACAAAACAATAACTAAACTTTAAAGAGGGTGTTATGGCGGAAAAAACAGTAACTATTAATGGAACGACCTACAATATCAATGATCTTCCAAAAGAAGCAAAGCAGCAGTTACTCAATGTGCAGATTGCTGAAAATGAGGTAAAACGCCTCCAGGCCCAACTTGCTATTACACAGACCGCACGCAATACCTATCAGCAGGCAGTTGTTTCAGAAATACAGAAAGCACAAAATTAAAGCCGTATTGGCAGGAGTGATCTTTAGTGTAAGAACTGATGTTTTCTTTACGAAAAACAAGTGCACATGTTTCGTGTTGTGTAGTGTGATTATTTAATGATTTATAGGACTCTTAAGAGACAGTGGATAAACAAAAAAAAGAACGATCGCAATTACGCAACACGTTGTCAACATTGACACCTTCACTCAAGAGGGTTATTATTTTTAGTGTTTTTACCAGCCTGCTGGTACTGACACCCAGTGTCTATATGCTCGAAGTTTACGGTCGGGTACTCAATAGTCGTAACTATCAGACCTTGTTGGTGTTAATTGTGGTAGTGATTGGGGCGTATGTGCTGATGGAAACACTGAACTGGGTGCGGAGACAGATTATGGCCAATGCTGCTCGAAGCTTCGATGAGCAGGTACGTGAGCCATTGCTCCATGCGATGTTTGCTGCCCAGCTGAGTAATATGAAAGCGGGAGGCAGCAAGGCGATGCAGGACTTGAAGATTGTTTGCGATTTTCTGCCTTCTCAAGCGTTTCTTGCATTTATTGATGCCCCATTAGCATTAGTTGTACTCGTATTTATTTTTCTTATCAATCCTGTACTTGGTTGGTTCTCTGTTGCAGCAGCATTGATATTGATCTTGGTTGGGGTTTACAATGAACCAAGGATACGCAAGCCAATGGAGCAGGCTACTCAGTATGGTATGGAAGCGCGACGATATGCTGAAGATGTCATCCGAAATGCACAGGTCATTGAATCCATGGGGATGTTCAATCAAGT
>Ga0272441_10009953_pt1 | contig 14542 bp, 16 predicted proteins | sample SSMProp6N_FD_193582 | JGI IMG/M metagenome (GOLD analysis project Ga0272441, IMG submission 193582) | Marine sediment archaeal communities from Little Sippewissett salt marsh, Falmouth, MA, United States - SSM-Prop-6N | ecosystem: Environmental > Aquatic > Marine > Wetlands > Sediment ... | reverse complement strand
GCCAGTACCAAATAGATAGCATTGACCAAGAAAGAATTGACCATCCGTATGCCCTTGTTCAGCGGCTTTCCGATACCATTCCACTGCCTTGGCCTCGTCTTTGGATACGCCAGTACCAAATAGATAGCATTGACCAAGAAAGAATTGACCATCCGTATGCCCTTGTTCAGCGGCTTTCCGATACCATTCCACTGCCTTGGCCTCGTCTTTGGATACGCCGTCGCCAGTGGCATAGCGAACACCGAGTTCGTATTGTTCAACTGCTGTCTTCCCGCATCCAAAACAAATCACAGCCAAAAAGCAAACAAGTAGTTGTTTCATATCATACTCCTTTTTCGCAAATTGGTTGTTCTTTGAAAGTTGCTCGACCTCGGCGTAAACTCCGCTCTACACGACACTTGCCCGCATTGTCTTAGAGTAGGATTGATCGCGCAATTAATGTACCAATTCTGAGAGTTGGAATCGAGATCCTCTATAAGGGCCTACTTACCTTCTTAGACGGAACATGAGCTCTTTGCCTTTCCTCATTCGACAAGTCGGCAATGGTCAGGATCCTAGTTGCTCTTCCAGCTGTGACTTCCTCCTTTGGGACAACCTGTGGACTTCGCAGATATTCTCACCTTTACTTGTACACCACACTTGCTACATTTGAATCTCTTTGTTCCCGGTTCTCCAATGTGCTCCCAACCGTGAGGTGCATTACGAGCAGAACACTTGCCTCCATCTGGTCTCTTATCAAGCTCCTCCACATCACCACAATAGCGACAGCACCATACTTTACTGGCGACCGCAGCAAGAACGGGAATGGTTAGGCACAAAGCAAGAGCCAGTACAACTGTTCGAAAATTCGACATCATCATTCTCCTTCTATCAGAATTCGAATCATCTGGATCTATCCGACGTGGGACGGCCAAAGATGTAGCTCTGTACGACATTCGGCCGCACCGTCTTAGAGTAGGACTGATCTCGCAATTAATGTGCCAATTCGGAATGTTGGAATCGAGATCTTTGGAGCGCCTGCTTACCCGTTGCCTCCAGAACGACTATTCGCCATGGAATCCACCATGCCCACAAGCGTGTTTGGCATGAAGACCTTGGCAGCTGGTGAGGCACACATCTCTCGATATGTTTCCTGAGCTTTGCGAATAGCCAACATCTTGAGAGCCTCTTTCTCAGTGAGTTTCCCACTAATGCCTTCGTAATACACGATGTCGGCTTCTGCAAGAATGGCAGCTTGCTCCTTCTTTCCTTGCGCCTCTATGAGCATTGCTTCCTTAGCTCCGTGTGCTGCTGTTACGGCGGCTTCAGCTTGGCCTTTCGCATCCGCAATGGCAGCTCGACGTCGCCTTTCGGCCTCCATCTCCTGGAGCATAGCCTTGGCTGCGTCCCCTGATGTCTCAAGTTGCTGAATCTCGACACGCGTGAATTCAATGCCCCATTGGGTCGAATACTGCGCCAAGTCTGCAACAATCTTTTGATTCAACTGTTGCCTTTCGGACAGCAGTTCATCCAAAGTGAGTTTCCCAATGTAGGTCCGTAGGGAATTCAAAGCTGTATCAGCGACCATTACAGGCAAGATATCAACTGCATACACCGCTTTCATCGGGTCCTTGATTTGCCAGTAAATACTAGCATCTGCAACCACAGGTACGTTGTCCTTGGAATGACAACTTCGAGCAGGGGTGTCCAATTGTTGCTGAGTAAGCTCAATTATCCATCCATCCTTATTCGCGACACTACCCCATCCATTCAATCGCTTTACAGAGTCCAGGAATGGAATGAGAAACGTTACTCCAGCATTGATGACCCGGTGTGCCTTCCCAAATCTTTCAATCAGTGCACAATGTCCCTGTGGAATCGTGATAAAACCCATAATTCGCCCTTGTTTTGGTTCTCGTCCCGGTTGGATTGCTATACACCATGATGTACATAAACAATAATCTAACTAAAAGGGCTAAGTAATGCAATACTCACCAATGGAGACTCTCGTTTGGCCTTGCGAATCATTCCAGTACCCTCAACCAGCACACACTTTCCACAAGGCACAAAAGGCTAACCTCAGACGCGCCACACAGAATTCATGACCACTGATTCAATCGAATTCAAAACGCCCGCAGCGTGTCCTAAAACGAAGCACCATCGAAAATGTGGTTGGTGGGGTTTGGTTGGTTATAATACTGAGGCCTCTCATTTGGTTGCGGTGCTGGCTCCCAACTTCAGTTCAGTCATATAAGCAGAAAAACCCACTGATCTAAATGACCAGTGGGTCCTATGGGGGGATGGGAAAGCAATTATAGCCTTGTTTATGGCAGCTTCAAGTTGATCTCGTGGAATTCAAAAATACAGCAACCACTAGGAGTATTTTGAGGCTAATGAATATTGGAGTGCTTGAATATCCGACAATCGTTGATCTCTTAAGTTAGCCAGGGACAGAAAGGGAGACGAAATGGAACTGAGGACATTCGTAAAGAAGGCGCTGCTTGATATCATCGGTGCAGTCAAGGACGTCCAAGCTGAGACTGAAGCTGGAACTGTGGTGCCAGGCGGCGTGAACAAGAACTATGAATCCGTAAAGCATGGAGTCAGCGAAATACAGGCGGTTGACTTTGAGGTCTCTGTCACGGCTGAGGAATCCAAAGGGAGCGAAGGCAAACTTGGCGTTATTAGTTCGGTCGTAGGAGCTGGTGTTGCAGGAAAAAGTTCGAACGATACATCCCAGTCGAGCAAATTGAAGTTCAGGATTCCCCTTCAGCTCCCGACATCTGGACAACTGCGAGGCTAACAACCCAGTGGTGTGGACGTTCGTACCTCGCGCCGCACACCGGGAGCGTTCAACGAAATCTACCAGAAATGGAACTAGACACCAAAAACCCCAGCCTAATTGGCCAGGGTCGGTGTTTTACCGGGGTGGGAAACCCCTGTTCATTACTATAGTATGGCTATTCAGATTCCACCAGACCATTCGGGAATACTGAGAACAACATAGTACCCTACTGCCACACCTTCTTCGCCTTAGCCGCCTCAACGGCGTCTTCCTGCTCATCTGGTAATACAGTAAGGAAGTCCAACCCAGTAGCTTCTTCCACCTCGTCAACCGTCACCAGGTACTTGCTATGGTCATACTTTCGAGAAAAAAGGCTCTTGCCGATGTCCTTGTGAGGATACATGAATGCAAGTACTGCAATTCCATCCCCTTCCTGACGAATGACAATTTTGTAGAAGGCATGAGGAATAGGAATCTTCATCTCGCCGGCATCGCCCACCATTTCAACAGGTTTGCCCTTTTCGAACACTGGACCACACACAATCCAGATCACACCGAACTTGTCTGCCCACTTCTCACACTTCTGTTCAAGATCCAGCCAGATACCACCATTGAACTTATGTGTCTGTGGACATGCATTTAGCACTGTATGTGTCTCCCGGTCGGCATCAGCACCCATCCTGAATGCATGATATTTCATACACATGTGACCCCGGTCATAGCCACCATTCCTGTAGGTAGCATCAGTTGGAGCAACGCCTTTCTTCGCAAGAGCCTTATCGGTAGACCAGGAGCCAGGTCGTTTGGCACCTTTACCAAGTTCACCTTCGTACCGGTTAATCTGATATGCTACAAACTCAGGCTGACCTCGTAGATCACTTTTGCCGTCCCCATCATCATCGTCTTCACTATCAAAGCTCACAACGAACGCCTTGAACGTCCTTTTGATGTCATAGGGCTTAGTCTGCCATTTGTCGTGGTCATAACCAGAAGGTGGTCTTGAAACGACCGTAGATGTCGGTAGTCGGTCACGTAGGCCGTATAGTGCAGCACCGATGGCGAGCAACACGGCAATCAGGTTACGTTTCCACTTCGACTTGTTTTGGGATCTTCGGGCCATGAGCTAATGTGGCAGGGGTTGGGTCAAGCTTCAACCATGAGTTGAAATTGTTGAGCCATACGCCATTTGACGCGTTTTAGGAATCGTAGGTGCAGTTTTCAGGGACTTGATATACCTTAGGTCATATCAGGATGGACCGACCTCAAAACGTCCTATTTCGAGACATGGCTTAACTCACAGGTTTTTCTGGTTCACGAAAAATGGGAGGAACGAACAGTGCCACAACAGCAACTAACTCAAGATGAAATCACAGACATCCTTTTCGACGACTCTGAGAAAGGTGTTAGCGAGAAGAGATTCAAAGAACTTTGGCTGGCTGATCTCCCGGGTCAACCTGGCGTCCACTATCGTGATCGATTCGAGTGGTCTGAACATTGCTACAAGTTGGCATCAAAATACCACACCTCGTTCGTTGTCTGGTGGTCGCCGATCAAGTTCGACTGGGACAACTGCTCATACCAACTAGCACACTACTGTCGTGATTATTTCCATCGTTGGTGGAATTCAGACCGTTTCAATTACGGCAGAGGCTCCGAACCACTTGCAGAGACCTGCTACGAGTATTGCGTTGAGTGGTTTGACTCACAGAAGTTCAATTGGGAATCGGTCGGAGGATTCTTGCCAGCGGCTTGTGGTCGACGACTGGCCAAGCGATTTGATGAGTGGTTCGACAAAGAGACTTTCGACTATGGAAATGGTTCTGCTTTACTGGCCAAGTACTGTTCAGAGCACATAGCCAAGTGGTATGATGTCGATCTGTTCAATTGGGAATACGGGCAACTGCTGAAAGAATACTGTAGTGGCCACCATGATGAGTTGTGGAATGCTGATTACATAATTAAAATGGTGTAGACTATGGTCTTTCCCTATATCAGGCAGTCGATTGCGATAATTCTCTTTGCAGTAGCCACTCTTGCCGGAGCCGCCGAAATCAATGCAAAAGTCATCGCCATTACCGATGGTGACACCTGCAAGGTTCTGGATAAAAATAGTGTGCAGTACATCATCCGCCTCCACGGAATCGATTCTCCAGAGCGCAAACAGGCTTTCGGCACGCAAGCAAAAAAATATTTGTCAGAGCTGATCTTTGGGAAGGAAGTCAAGGTAGTTTACAGTAGCAAAGACCGGTATGGAAGAATTCTTGGAAAGATCTACATCGGTGCCAGTTACGTTAATCTGAAGATGGTCGAAGCTGGATTTGCTTGGCACTACGTTAAGTATGCGCCGAAAGATGATGATCTAGCCAAAGCTGAGGCGGATGCTCGGAAGGGTAAGGTGGGACTGTGGGGTGGTGAGGTATTGGCTCCTTGGGAGTTCAGGAAAGGGATTAGGAAGTAGATCTGCCTTTTTTTTCAGAGAAGGAGTTGTTTTCGTTTTGATGAGGCCGACTACTATGTAGAATGAGCGGCATAGCCTTCGGGGTAGCAATGCTCGTGAAAGAGTCAAGGAAGCGCTGCGTCTCATCGCAGAATTTGGCCGATAGGAGAGATTCATGAAGCCGATTTTCATTGATTTTCATGTACATACATCCGAAAATCCCAATGCTATTAATGCCAGCTACGATGTTGATGCTTTGAAGGTTCGTGTCGAGAACTTTGCGGGCGGGGAAGACTACCTTGTATCCCTTACGGATCACAACGTGATCAACAAAGACGCCTACCTTCGCGCTACTAACAGGCTTAAGAATGTCCTTGTTGGGGTTGAGTTGCACGTGCGCAATTTTCAGGATGAGCCTCCATACCACTGCCACGCTCTGTTCAATCTGGAACCCATAACCGCAGACGCCATAGATGATTTGAACGTTAGGTTGGATGCTTTGTACCCAAACAAAGTAGTGGACAGAGGCTCGGATATCCCACGGCTGGATGACATTATGAACGGCTTCGATGGTTATGAGTTCCTCCTGTTGCCACATGGGGGCCAGAATCATTCGACATTTGACACCTCAATCCCCGACGGTGTTCAATTTGACAGGACACTGGAAAGAAACATCTACTACAACCACTTCGATGGATTCACGGCCAGAAGCAACAAGAAGCTTGACAAGACTCTCCAATACTTTACCAGACTTGGAATCCGTGACTTTGTCCATCTGGTTACAGCGACAGACAACTACAATCCTGCCATCTATCCCCATGGGAAAGCTGGTGACAAGGCGTCCGAATTTGTTCCCACATGGATGCTTTCACGCCCAACTTTCGATGGAGTCCGGCTCGCCCTATCCGAGTCCTCCAGACTCCACTATGGAAAAAAGCCAGATCTCTGGTCAGAGTGCATCCAGTACGTTCAGTTGAACAACGATAGTATAGACATCGACGTGGAACTGACACCTGGTCTAAATGTTGTCATTGGCGGATCTTCAAGCGGGAAGTCATTATTCGTTGACTCGGTGCACAGGAAGATCGTAGGTGGTTTCGGTGGCACTGTCTATGGCGCCTATGGTGTTGAGGGCATTTTCGTGGACAATCCAACAGGGCAACACCCGCATTATCTGGATCAGAACTACATATCGAGAATATGTGACCCAAAGGACAAGGAGAATCAGATACATGACATTTCGATTCTCAAGACAGTCTTTCCGTCCGATGATGATGAACGAGAGCAAATAGACAACGCTCTGTCCGATCTTCGAACTCAGATCAGCAATCTTGTCCAGGCAGTGAAGGACATCCACAGGGCACACGATGCAGTTAAAAGGATTCCCAAACTCTCTCGGCTCATTGTGACTGAGTCAATCCAGGCGAATCCCCTCATGGCCATCAAACCAGATCCGAAGGTCACTGCGCCAACTGAATATACGAAAGCTGGATATGACAGGCATGTTCAACAGCTCACCATCATTGACAGATTTCTGTCGGAGAACCCCCTTGTTCGACACGATTCGTCTCTGGCACAGAGACTGGTTGCCGAACTGCAGCAAGCCCTCCAGTTCAGCCAGTTTGAGCGAGACATCCGGACCTTGATCGATGGCAACATAGCGGAGATCGACGATGCGCAGGACAAAGAAAACCGTGAAGTAACCACGAAGAGGAAGCAATTCCAGGATCTGCTGGACTTCATTCGAACTTATCTCAGGTCGCAACAGATGTTCTATGCAGCCCTGAGAAAGATCGCATCCTACAAGATCAAGACGACAACCAAGACCATGAAGTCCATGGGCCATAGCCTTTTCATCGACAATGAATTTGAGCTGACTGGAGAGAAGTTTCTTGAGGTCATCAACCGCATGCTGAAAAGAGAATATGCCATCAGCAGTTTCTCCGAAATCAGCCCAGAATCCCTTTTTCAGCAAGGGTTTAGTAAAAGATCCCCAAAGGTGGACGATTACGATGGCTTTGCCAGACTGGTTAGTCAGGAGTTCGGTAACATGAACAAGAAAAGCTACCGCATAACAACCAGGGAAGGCAAGGACTTTGACAGTCTCAGTGCTGGGTGGAAAACGTCGGTAATACTCGATCTTATTCTGGGCTGGGATGAGGATACCGCACCATTGATAATCGACCAACCTGAGGACAACCTTGCAACACATTACATCAACCACGGACTTCTTAGCGCGATAAAGAAGTGCAAAACGAAGAAGCAGATAGTGCTTGTTTCACACAACGCCACCATTCCGATGCTCGGTGATGCCCAGAACGTCATCCTGTGCAAGAACGATGGCAACAAGATAACCATCCGGTCGGACGCCCTGGAAGGAGCTATCGATGGGGATCGAGTCGTCGACCACATCGCAAAAATCACAGATGGCGGAAAACCATCGATAAAGAAACGTGTGAAGAAATACAATCTGAAAAATTTCAGGGAGGACGACTGATGAAACTGGTTTTCAGGAAAGAGCAGCCAAGTCAGGTTGAAGTGCAACAGATTCTAGATGATAAGGTAAGTGATTTCTCTTACATCGACATGATGAAATCGCTGCTGAAGGGCGAACGCTTGGAGTTAGGGTTGCTGGCCGGCGACTTCTCGAAGGAGGAGGAAGCCAGCATCAACTCAATGGTTTCCCACATCAACAAGACTCTTGAGAAGGAACAGTCCATAGACAGCGAAGCCGAAAAAAACGGGGAAGATGCCGAAGAAGACTGGGATATTGCAGACGATAGTGATGAAGATATAACTGATATCCCTTTCTGATGCAACCGCTTATTCCGGCGTCGCCCTTCTGATAGATGGGCAGGTCTTGACTGCAAGGACATAATCTTTGTAATCATTCCAATCCTTAAAATTGCCGAGGAAATACGCAGGATCAATTACTTTGCCGATATCGGTATTCTCGGCCATAATTCTAAAGACGGTGTCCGCATAATCAGGATGATCAGTGGGCATTACGCCTCTGCTCCCGCGAACATGCTTACCCCCACTCGATTTGCGACCAGAAGGAACTATCATGAATGGAAAGATCACTGGTGCCTGCCAGTATTCTTCGGCCAACGGCACCCGAATCTGGATAAGCAGGAATGAGTCAAACATGTATGCCACAAGTATCTTTTCCAGAAGTTCTCTAATCTGCTCCCGCTTCAGGCTATCCCATTCATTTGCCGCAATCTTTTCCAGGGCTTGTACAAAGCCATTGTCGACTCGCACTACGGCTTCTGTTTCAAGATCTCTGAGATCCTTCTCCAAGTGACCTTTCCGTTTCTTGGCATCTGCGTAAGTCTGAGTGAGTAAGTCGAGTTGATTCGGGAAATCAATTGCCGTAATCAGCCTGCCTCTGATCTCTTCCATCCGCTTCCCTAACTGACGGATCTCACCCTTAACGGAATTGATTTTCTCTTCCACATCGGGTGAATCTAGTTGCTCAAACCAAATCTCATATTTCTCAGGTTTGTTGGACATCAGGCTCAAGACGTAATCCCTTGCAAACTCAAGGATGAACGGTTCAATGGATTTTGCATTGATGTTTACAGACTTCTTACAGCGTTCTTCTAAAGGATAGGCTGCAGTCTTTCCCGAACACTTGTAATAGTCCCAGTTACCGCTTTCTCGTTTGTAAGGCTGGTAGCAGAAACTGGGGGTCCTGCCCTCGAAAATGCAGTACGGGCAATTCAGGACTCGAACAAGCATATTGTCACTGAAGAAGCCCTTCGTCTGTTTACCCTTGACTTCTTTCAGCCTTTTTTGAGCATCATTGAACAACTTATTGCTTACGATCCTCGGAAACTCACAGTCGTATTCCTCCACCTTGCCCACCAAGCGACTCTTATAGTCCAGTTTGCCGATGTATCGCTTGTTACCAAGAATAACCTTGAGGCTTGAATTCCGAAACATCTTCCCCTTGAAAGGTTTCAGTTTCTCACGATTCAATTGTCCAGCAATAGCCGTCAAAGATTTTCCTTCGACAAGCATTTTGAAGATCCGCCTAACAACCTTGGCCTGTGGTTCATTGATGACCGGCTTATCAGTGACCTCATCCACATCATAGCCATATGTTCCTCCCTTCCCCTGATTGTGTGTCCCGGTTTTGAGCTTGGCAAGAATTCCTATCTGTTGGAGCCTGGTCGACTGTTTTGCATAGAACTTGTTGATGACGGATTTGATTCCGAGTATGAACTCACCTTCCTCAGAGTCGTAGTCGACGAGTTGGTAGTTCAGGACTAGCTTAACTCCGTACATCTTGAGGTGTTCCGTGAGTGCCTCACAGTCTGATGGATTTCTGGTCAGTCGAGATAATTCACGTGCTATCACCACATGGATTTTGCCCTCGGCTATGTGCCTTAGCATCATCTGGTACTCTGGTCTGTTATCGGTCAAGCCGGAGATTGCTCTCTCTTCTTTGTAGACTTTGATATCCTTCCAGTTGTTGCTTTTGCAGAACTCACGGGCATCCGTCTCCTGAGTTGACCAAGACAGCTTCACTTTCTCCTCGACTTGATCCTTGTTCTTGACGCCACGTGCTTCCTCATCTCTTGAGACACGTATGTATATTGCTGCTGCCTTCTTCCCTTGCTCTGTGGGTTCTTTGGGGTTGTCGTCCATGTGTAAATAGGCTCCGTTTTAGGTCATTATGAATATGTGTCTTGTTGTTAATTTGGGGCACCATATCGTATTTCCAAGCTCAATATTTGAAATAATATATTAATAGGGTCTATAGAAGGTGGATGTAGTAATATATTATTTCCTGAACATGTTTATTTAGAATGGGTTGCATAACCTATAGAATCAATCTCAGCTATCCAACTCCACATATCCTCCCCCATTGGTCAGCAGACTATCAAGCGTGGTGTGGAGATTTCAGCTGCAAGTTGATCGCGCGTAATCTTTTAGGATTTAGCCTCAAATGGGAAGGGATATTTCTGAGGCTGATCCTTATCTAAGCCCTCTCAACCCCCTTCCACACTTCCCAGTGGCGGATAATGCCGCTCACCAGTAAATCATCGCAAGATCCCAGATTTAGCTAGGAATAAGATTCCTGCGACAATGATTATTGCAACTATAAGAAACCAGATGATTCCTCCAACAATCCCCCCGCTCTTATCAGCCTCATCTTTGCTCTTTAGGAACAGAATGGTTCCAAGTCCTGTAGTGATGCCTCCGGCCGAAAGGGCAACAAAAGCACCAGCTCCGCCACCCAAATGCACAACTGCCGTGGCGATTATAAATCCAATCGCTGCTCCCGGAATGAAAAAGATCAGCTGGGCTATGCGTCTGAAAATCATGAGACGTCCCTTAAGAGCAGATTTGGTTTAGTCAAAGCACTCACTTGAAATTACCGCGATTCATTTGAATGTCAAGGTCATTCATCTGAGCCCAATTGCGAACGCCAACTATCAAGTTGACTACGGATAACTCTTTAGGGTTTAGCCTCAGAATCTCCCTCAATTTCCCTTATTGCATCCTCAGCACTTCCCAAAACTCAAGCATAGCCGCATACAGCTTAGGTTGAGTCTTCCTCAGGAACTCTTCAGAATAGTCATGAGTCATTAGCCAACGTTTCAGCTTTTGACGTGTCTTAGTGTGGGGTGTCACGCTATTCACGGAATGGATTCTTAGGTTGATATCGGGATTTGCTGGAGGTTTGTGCCGAGGTATTCGGAGGATGACTCCCCTGCGCGTTAGCGGGACATGAAAAGGCCCGGACGACGCCGGGCCAGGGATGTTTCTTATTTGATTGGCATTAGAAGATGGCTTTGAAGTTGATCGCTATTCCTCGGGCGGTTTGAGTTACGTTTGCGGTGATGAGGGTGTCGTGGAGGTGATCTTTGGGAAGCTGGTCGAGGATCGGTGCGAGGGTTTCAAATGAGGCGCTGTTGACGTCGAAAATTGCGGGATGTGGGCCGCCGTGGGACTCGAGCATGATCATGAGGCGGATGACCTTGGTGCAGGTGTAGTTCCAGGTGCAAAGGGCGCAGCATTTGCCGTCCGGGGCGGTGGTTGCGTCCATGGAATAGCAGGTGAGCCTCCCGGCGCTGAATAGTTTGCGCATGAAGGTGTAGTCGTGGATTTTGAAGTCGATTCGGGGGTGGTCATGGTCGTCGATATGAAATCCGTTGGGGGTGAGTTTGATAAAGGGTGGTTTGGCGCCAAAGGCGAGTTGGAGGGTCGGGCTTGTGGTCATATGCGAGCCTCGGGTGATGAGGGGATGATTAGGGTGAGCTTAGTGGCCTGGTCGACGTGACGTAGTTCGACGGTTTGGGAGTTGTCGTCGGCGGCGATCTCGAGGGCGGTGCGGGTGAGGTGTTCGATCAGGCGGGGGATGGCGCCGGTGGTCTCGGCGATGAGGTTGAGGGCGGGGGCTGTGATGATGTCGTGATGGGCCTGGGCGAGTTTGAGGTGGTGGTTGATGTATTGGGGGACCTGGTCTTTGGTAAGTGGTTTGAGGTTGACGCACAGGGTGATGCGTTGGCGGAGGGATTGGCAGACTTTCATGGTGAGCAGGCCGACGAATTCGTCAGTCCCGATGAGGATGACTGGGATCAGGGTTGAGGGGGTGAGTTGTGCTTCGCAGAGCAGGCGCAGGGCCTCGAGGGTTTGATGGGAGGCGTGCTGGAGTTCGTCGAGGATGATGACGGGGATTTGTTTGCTGTTAGTGATGTGGGTGGTGATACGTTGGATGTTGCGGGGACGGCTGTTGGATGGTTCGAGGCTAAGCTGCCAGGCAAGGGTCTGGAGGAGCCCAGATTCGTTGAGGGTGGCATGGGGGATATAGATGGGTTGGTGGTGGTTGGTATTGAGTGTGCCTATGAGGTGTTTGATGATGCGTGTCTTGCCGCACCCGGGGGCGCCGTGTACGAGGGCGAAGCCGCCGCGTTCGACGAGCTGCCCGAGTCGTTTGAAGTGGGCAGTGCGTTCGTCGTCGAACCAGGGCTGGTCATCGCTGTGGGCGGTGAAAGGGCGACGGGAGAAGCCGAAGAATGCGCGTTGTTGTTGATTCATGATTACTTGTCCTGTTCTTCGTTCTTGGGTTTACGGCGACGGCGGGTGGAGTTGTAGTTGCGGTCGAGCAGGCAGGCGCGACCGTAGTCGGTGTTCTCGTAGCTGACGTACGGTGGTTTCTGTGAAGACGGATCGTAATGGATGCCGACCTTTTTACATGCGAGTGCGGCATTGGTTTCGTAGGTGAGACCGTCGAGGGAGAAGGTTCCGGTTTTGGAGACTTTGCGGGTAGTGTGGAAGAGGAACACACGTGTCTCCAGTTCCATATCGCTGATGCGCTTGACCTGGTTGCTCGTGCGAAGCCAGCGATCGAGGGGTGAGTCGTTATCGATGCCGCGATGAGGCGAGCGATTGTAGTCGCCTTCGAGCCAGGTTCGGAAAGAATCGTTGAATTTGTGCAGGCGATCGGGCTTGCGCAGTTCGAGTTCCGGCTCGAGAAACTGGGAGCGGACGCGGTTGAAGAAGCGCTCGATCTTCCCTTTTGCAGCGGCATCGCGGACTTCGGTAAAACACAGATGCGTCCCCATCTCGGCACAGATTCGCTCAATGTGTTCAGACCGGAAGACCTGCCCGTTGTCGCAGTACAGCTTGGCCGGTATACCGCGGCGCAGACACGCCTGTTTGAGCACGTAAAACCAGGCGGGCAGGTTTTGCGAGAAACCAAACTCCCCATGCACGATCAGCCGCGAATGATCGTCAATAATGGCAATCAGGTACGTCTGTTCTTTGCGCCAGCGACCATCTGCGCCCTGCTTGGGGAGCTTCGGTCCGTACATGATATCTGCCTGCCAGAGCTGATTGCTGAAATCCGCCTCGAAACTGCGTCGTTCCCGACCGCCGTCATGGTGCCTGGGCGCATATTGCGGACGGATACTCTTGATGTAGCGGTACAGCGTGCTGCGGCTTGGCTTCGGGATTGGAAGGACCTCGGCACGTTCGAGTTCCCTGATGATATTCCCTGCCTTCAGATTTGGAGCGATCGTCAGAATGCGAGCGATATCATCGCGCATTTCAGTCGGCACACCCCGGAATATCCCCTTGTCCCTGCGCACATTGTCGCACAGTGCCGGGAGCCCGCCACGCTCAAAGCGGTACAGCCAGTCCTCCAGCGTCATCCACGAAAAACGCCGACGCCGGCCATCCGGCAGATCAAACACCACAGCTGCACGTTCGCGAAGCTGCTCATTGCGGGTGCGTCCCTTTTCCTTGCTCAAAACCGGCGCGATCACGTTGAAACGGAAATGCGCCATCGGGTCCAATTGGTGAAATGTAGGATTCATTGATCCTCTCCATGTTTGCGGGTTAGGTGCCAATCGCGTTCTTCGCGAGATGCCCCAACCAGACCGCATTCCAGCCCCGTTGGAAGTGTCCAAGCTCTGTGGGTAGCCTCAAACGCCTGACCTAAAACACCAAAAGCCGGTAGAAAAACAAAGAAAACCGCCATCCAGACATCCTCGCCGGACGCCAAATCGGCGCCGCTGCGGCGAGGATCGTCCCAGGTCTCTCCTCGCGGCGCCTCAGCGCCCGGATCTCCCATCAAAATCCCACCTTCCAGACACCTGACTACATTCTCATCCTTCAGGTCAAACTCATGAACAGACCAACCTGCGGCCACGCCCACATCAGCCCCATCGCTGCACATTCAATCATTCGCTCAATCCCGCCTTCGAACATCCGCTCGTTCCATTCAAACAAGCACTCCGCGACATCTTCCGGCACACTCCCCATTGCCGCCACACCAAACCGCTCGCCCACACTGCGCAGGGCCTCGCTACGACCACAGAACCCTTTCACCCAACGACGAATACTCGACACACTCGCGCAGGCCATCTCCTTCCAGATCACCTTCCAGCTCTTTCTCTTCACCAACCTGCCACGCAACACCCGGCTCAACACCCGAGCGTCAAATCGCTTATACGGCACAACAAAGCTTGGCGGACAGCTAAACGTCCGCTTGCACGACTTACACAAATACCGCTGAACACGCACCCGATGACGCTGGCAATCTCCATCCTCGACCCAACGTTCATAGCACCCATGTCCGATGATGCCCGCACAGTCCTTCTTCTTTGCAATGCAATGTGCACATGCCAAAGGCCGACGGCCAGGGGTGACAGTCGGCTTCGAAGCGGATTGAATTCTGCCGCAGAATTGATAAGGTAAAATCAGCTATTGGAGTCCGGTTTCTCGTTATGAGAGCCGGACACCCTTTATCTACCCGCGCGAAACGTGATTGCAACTCCTGACATACTCACTCACACAGCCTGAGCCCCGACATGTTGGGCAAT
>Ga0272441_10009952_pt1 | contig 14542 bp, 6 predicted proteins | sample SSMProp6N_FD_193582 | JGI IMG/M metagenome (GOLD analysis project Ga0272441, IMG submission 193582) | Marine sediment archaeal communities from Little Sippewissett salt marsh, Falmouth, MA, United States - SSM-Prop-6N | ecosystem: Environmental > Aquatic > Marine > Wetlands > Sediment ... | reverse complement strand
AGCCTCTCTCCGTTGGCCGTTCCCGAAATCCTGTCATCACTGCGGGAGATCGCCGAACTGGGATAGAATTGGATTGTGGTGCCATCGCACATCACCGTCCTGCCCGGGCGTGTATCCACCGGGTTGGGTGCTTCAGCCGCACGCTCCTGAACTCGATCCACCGCGTTGTCGGCCCGCAGCTTGTCGAAGCTCACCGGGTCCATCCGCTTCCATTCGGCCAGGAAACTCGTGTCGCCATCGGCGCCCAGTTGCAGTCCGCATGCCTTGGACAGGTAAGAGATCACCAGGGCGCCCTGCCGCAGATGGTCCCTGTACGCCCCTTTGTCCGGCAGCGCGTCTATGCTTTCCATCATCTGGCCGGTCAGCCGGTCGACGCGGGTGAACCAGTCGGCCGGGACACACCGGTCACCGATCTTCCGCTCGCGGTTGACCCGCCCGTGATCGGTGATCTTCTCGCCATCGTTCCAGTACAGGTCCCGCACGAACGCGAACGAATTCTTATAGAGGTCGAAAGCGGTCTGCTGTGCCTCAGGCGGGTAGTATAAGGCAACGTATTGGCGCAAAATCTCATCCGGGTCAGCGTTTGGGTTCTCCGCCAGACCAACAAAGCAGAAGACGTTGACCCAGTTGCCCCACGGCCGTTCCGTGATCGCGAAATGGCCGGAATTCCAGTTGAAGCGCACACCGATCCGCTCCACACCCCGGCGGGCCAGCTCCCGAAAACGCGGTGCCCAATAGTCGCCGAGATAGATCGGGAAGATGTTGTGGGTCTCGTATTCCCGCCAGGCATCGAACTCGACCAACAGCCGCGTGGGATCGTCGACCGTTTCGATGAACTCCTCATCGAAACGCTTCACGGCCCCAAAATCACCGTCGGTGTTTTTCACCGAGAACAGCACATTCGCGTCATCGGTCTTGCCCAGGGTCGTCGGTGAGCCGAGGACGTCCACCCGCTGCCAAGTCCGCATCAGGGCAAACCGCTCCCGGCCGTCCGAACGTAGTGCGCGAGCCGTCTCGTTGTGGAACTTCAGTACGCCTTCCTTCTCCTCCAGCGCACCGCCGGTCTCATCCGCCGTCACCTCAAAGCCCGCCAGGTCCGGATACAGGGCGATCAGCTCGCGCAGCGCATCCTGATATGTCCGCCAAGCCTCCGGCGTATCGGCATACGCAACATCCACGCTGTCGGGCCACATGAACTCGTTGCAGTGTAGATACAGCTTCAGCCTCCGAGCAGTCGCATGGTCCAGCACCTGCTGCACCGCCGCGCGAAGCCGCTGGTCCGGCTCATGTCGGCCGCCCCACGTCAGCAGTTCCGGGAAGGCATCCTTTTGAAAGAGCAGATAGCTCGTAAAGCCCAACTGCGCCGCTACATCCATATTCCGCTTGATTTGTGCCACCTGCTCGGCCAGTGTAAACTCATCATATTCCTCGTAGTATCGCAGATTCCAGTGATCGATGACCTGAAGGTCCTTAAAGGCTTTGGTACGTATGGGGGCGTCAGTACCGCCGCCAAGCCGTGAGTTTGCTGGAAAAGCAGTTGGCGTGGCCGCTTCATCCTTAGCCCATCCGCAGGCAAACAATGCAGTGACGATTATATATGCCGTAATCAAGATGTGTTTTCCGTTGCTCACAATGAGTCTCTCCTTCCTCAATCGGTAGCCAGTGTGTGTTCCTCAGCCCCGGATATACTCCGAAGGAGCAGCCGAGTTCTCCAGCGGAAAGACTCTATCCACGTTATCGTATCGGATGACCCATGTCACGCCACAGGGCCGTAGCGAGTCCCGAGGGTGGCGGCCAGCGCCTTGCCATAGGCGAGCAACTCCTGCCGCTCGGTGTCCGTCAACGGTTTGTACTGCCGCGCGAGCTCCACGTTCCGGATTGCTTGCTCCATCGTGAACGGGCCTACGTTGGCCACACTGACACCTTCCAGATCCAGCCCATAGGCTAGCGCCTTTCCAAGCTTCTCCGGCGGCGTATTGCAGCCGACCCAGCCCTTACGGTGGTTGGGGAATCCCCCTTTGATGCCGGCGTAGACCTTCATCGCCACCACACCTACGTTGCGTTTGCGGCACTCCGGCAGAACCTTGCCCTCGAAGTCGTAGATGTTGCGGTCGGCATAGTTCATCACGGGCATCACGACGTCGATCTGATCCGTCTCGAGCATCTTGACGAACTGCGGCGGTCGCTCGTGGCCCGAGAGCCCGATGAAGCGGGTTTTGCCGGCCTCTTTCTGCTTGAGCAGGTATTCGAGGATGCCGTCGGGAGCCAGGACCTTGTCGAGGTTCTTGTTGCCGATGTTATGGATGTGGACAAGGTCCACGTGGTCGGTCTTGAGCATCCGCAGCGATTCCTCGAACATCTGCTGAGCCCGCGGGCCCGAATCGGTCCAGCACTTGGTTGCCAGGAATACTCTGTCCCGGCGTGTGGCGAGCACTTGCCCAAGGGCTTCCTCGGCAATCCCATAGATGCGCGCGGTATCGACATAGTTCACGCCGCGATCGATAACCTCGCTGAAGATCCTCACCGCCTCGTTTATATCCCCGCGCGCCTCGCCGATCGGCGCGGTCCCCAGCCCCAGGATGGTGACCTTGGCCCCGGTCCGTCCGAGCACGCGCATCGGCAGTTCCGACCCACTGCCCTCGCTCGCCCGAACCCCAGCCGCCCCCACCGCCAGTCCGGCCCCCGCCAGCGCCGTCCTCTGCAAGAACTCCCGCCGGTTGAACTGTGTTTTCATTACTGCAACCTCCCTTCGATCTTGAGGTTTCTCAGCCGACATTTCCCATATGACCTTCACCCGGTAATAGCGCCGGCCTTCTGAGGTACAAATGTACGTCCATTTGCCCGGGTAAATCCATCGCAAAACTGGGCCAAAACGCCGTGCCGCGAATTTTCGTGTAATTTTCGTTCGGAAGCACGATTGAGTTTGAATGAGGATGTTGGCGATTCCACAGAACGATCACACCTACTTGACGAAAGGCCGCTTGTGCGACTGGCAGCTATGGTCGCGTTATCTGGGGCTGATTCTCTTTGAACTACGCGCTCTGGCGCGCCATAATCAACCCTCTCGGTGGGTATTGGATTCCTCGCCAATTGTTGGACATGTCGATCCGGAAAGTAAGTTATCATCGCGGTACCGAACACAGATTCAGCTGACCGAGAAGGCGGCATGAGCGGGCGGCCTGAAAAGAAAAAGGGAGACGCAGGCGATGCTTACGACTCCATCACCTCGTCTCCTTGTTGTGTAGTGTCATTAACCATACCTCCTTAGTCTTTTGGCAAGACCTACTGTCTACACTCACAACACCCATATCATAGCAAATTCAAACGGCCTACGTCAAGTTCATTTGGGCTGCGCCACGACATGGCCCTGCCTCCGAACAGCCACCTTGAGCATCAAAGGAGCGCGCCTTTTCGAGCCACCCTCCGCCCGGCAAAATAGGCGGTTGCGGTTGCCTTGAGGCACTGTTTTTGGTAAAATACTGGTGTCGCAAACGAGCAAGAAGCATCTTCGAACCAGCGTCGCGAGCAGAGGCGGCCCCAGTAACGACGGGTCTGCGATAACATATTGTGTGGGGCTGTGAGCAGGGCCGCTCACAGCCTTTTATCAGTCCACAAGCCCCTGCGTTCGTCTCGCTTCCTCTCAATTTCCGTTAGCGCGGGGGCTTCTTTTTCACCTGAAGAAAATCACCCCACCACAGATTTTTCCAATCACATTCGACGTGTGAGAAACACCTTCTTGGCGCTGAGGAAGGTGCCCAGACAAGTAGGGATACGTGGCTAATACTCAGGCCTTTCTGGACCAGTGGACAGGGTAGTGCGGCTGCGGCAAGGAAATGGCACCTCTGTGGCTACGGGCCGCGGGCCCGGCACCGACCGTCCCTGGAAGGCTCAAGCTCCCGGCGATGAACAGCCTCCAAGTCGGTTGTAAGCACTTCACTGTGAGTCCCACTGCTCTTCGCCGTGTCGAAAGCTGATTCGCTGGTCGGCCGCAACGCTTGGCCGAACAACCCGCCCGCGACCATGCGGAAATACGACCTCTACGTCGCACTGCCTTTGCTTGCCCAGACCGAAGTGGGCCACTGCCTCCTGGCTGGAAGCATATCCGTAACCGGTGGCAACCTCCCGGCAGCCAAGGAGGGCATCCATATCGCCCCCTCGTCCCAGTTCATACACGTTGACGCGGCTTCCGATCCCCATGTGATTGACGACCCCTTTGGGGCTGCGGACCTCGACCTGCAACCAGTGCCCGCCTGCCGTCTGGTTGCGCAGCAGCAGCGAGTCCAGTTCGGTCCACCAACTCGCCAGAAACAGGTCAAGTCGGCCGTCGCGATCGAAGTCGCTCGAAGGCCCGGCGGCCGTGTAGAGGATCTTCTTTTCTGCAACCATCTTATCGAAGAACTGCCGGGCCCGTCGGAAGGCGCGATCTTCAGCGGTCGGGAAATCATTGACCTCCAATCCACAAGCCTGGAAGCGCACTGTGCCGGTTTGCCCGCCAAGATTGCGGAAGATCACTGGGTGGGGCGATCCGTCGGCGAATTTGACGATGCTCGTGTAGATGTCGGGCCAACCGTCGTTGTCAAAGTCCTGGATCTCCACGTGCGGTGCTTTCATCGGCAAGGGGACCAACCCAGCCGAATCGGTCACATCCTCGAACTGGGGGGTGCCATCCTTTATACCGCGGTTCACATACAGGCGGTTGGCCACGGGTGCTCTCCAGGGCCGTTCAAAATGCTGACCCAAGACCAGATCGAGCAGGCCGTCCCGATTGACATCGCCAAAACAGACGCCACAGACCATGTTATCGCCCCCGGCCGTTTCCCATCTGAACAGCTCGTTCAGAGCGACGTCCTCGCGGAAAGTCCCGTCGCCGCGATTGAGCAGCAGCCGATTTCCTTCCCCGTGACATGCCAGAAACAGGTCGGGCCACCCATCGTTGTTCATGTCCCCGGCCGCCACGCCCAGGCCGGGAATCCCGGCCGGAATGCCCGCTCTCTGCGTTACGTCCCGGAACTGCATTCCGCCCTGATTGTGAAACAACCGCGAGCTATGTGTTGTCGAGCCGTTGTAGCCGGGCAGGGGATCCTCACCCACCAACAGATCGAGCAAGCCGTCTCCGTCGAAATCCAGTACGGCAGCACTGCGCCCGCCGAAGGCATCGGGGCAGGCGCCACTATCCTGCGACACATCCGTGAACTCTCCTTCACCGTCGTTGCGAAGCAGCGTACATCCTCTCAGCGCAGGCGTGCTGTCTCGTTTGGGCATGCTGGAGATGTACAGGTCCAGGTCCCCATCGTTGTCAAAGTCTGCAAATAGCGAACCGGTTGGACGGCTCGAAATCCGAAGTTCTTCGCCCTCGGCGGGGGCAAACATCCCGCCTTCGTTGTAGAATAGCATGTTAGCCTTCGATCCCCCCGTGTGAAAGGCGCCCACGTACAGGTCAATCCAGCCATTGCCGTCGGCATCCCCCCAGCCGGCTGCGTGCCCCTTGATACCGGCCACGTTTGGCAGCAGGCCGACATCCCGGGTAACGTCCCGGAACGCGAAGGTAGGCCTGGATGCTACGGTCCGGCCACCGAGCGGTCGCTCTGAGCGGGGTATATGAATGACAGTCAAGGCACACACGTCCCATTCATCAGTCGCTCCCGTGCGATAGCCGTTCCAGGTCACGTACAGCGTGCTGCCGTCCGGGCTCAACGCCGAACTGAATGTACCAATGGGTGTGTAGCCGACAGCCTCCTGCAGGAACGGCGTCAGGAAACAGATCACCTTGCGAACTCCTGTCTCCACATCGTATTGAACAACAGGCGTTCCATCCTGTTCAGCTCCGCCGTGCGCGCCGGGGACGTAGTACAGGTACCGACCGCTCCGGTCGACATCGATACTCGTGACGTACTCGGCAGTCGCCACCGCGCCGGGGCCAACCGACGCAACCTGCTCGGTCCCCACGTCGAAACGCCACAGATCCGCACTGCGTTCAGAAGTCCCGTAGACATATCCGTTGGGAGTTTCAGCAGTTGCGGACCGGACGTGCGGCACCTGGGGCGCCGACGTGATCTCGTTGCTTTGCGGATCGTATCGCTTGCCCCGCCAGTACAGCCTCCCGGTGGAACGTGACCAGATAGCGCAACGTTTTGGCCCGTCTGGAGACTGACAAAGAAGCTTCCGGCGCGCACAATCGTAGGCAAAAAACTGCACCCCTTGCCTGTCGGCATCCTCGCCCGCCGCCGTGCCGCCGTAGAAGATAAGCCGATTCGGATCCAGCATCCCCACGGGGATCACGTGCTTGGGGACGGGGAACTCTGTAACGATCTGCGTTTCACCCGATGTCGAGTGCGTGCGGTAGATCCGCTCACCACGAAAACCGTGCTCATCGTCCGTCGTGCGTGTCGAGCCGCGGTGTCCAGCATAGTAGAGCCAGCCGTCGCAGCCCATATCCACGCGAGTGTGAATCTTGCCGCTGGTATAGTCCTCATCCGCAGCCAATACGCCGGACGACTCCAGAAACGTGCGGAGGTCCACCAACAACCGTAGTCTCCTGGTGCGCGAATCATACTCGTAGACCTGCGCGGTGCCCTTGGGGCTCTGATGATCGCCTATCGCCGAGTAGTATTTATCGTCGGTGGCCAGCCCATCGCCCCAGTTCGACCAGGGCCGGCCTGGATGATCCTGGCCTGGGTAGTACAGAAACTCGATTGTCGGCGGCGTCTCCGCCACAACGACGGCCGCCCGCAATTCAATGGTGGGCTCGAGCATCTCCGACGATGTGAATTCCACAATCCTCATGCCGTCGGGCAACGTCGGCGGCAGCTTCAAGTCCTGTGCCCGGATGCCAGCGCCGCCATACCCGATCACCAGTAGGGCCATCAGGGAGAAGAGAGGGCTGGGTATTCTTGCCATAGTATACGACCTGTGCGCAACGAGAACATGCGTCTTGAGAATCTTTCAGCGTACTGCCTCGTCATGATAGCGTACTGCCCATGGAGGCACAACACCACCGTCGCGTTGAAGGGATGTTGGCATTCAGCTAGCACCAAAGCAAAGCATCGCAGCCCAGCGTTAGCGGTTCCCCCGCCCACCATCCGTCGGGCAGGTCGGTGCCTCCCCAAGAGAGGGTAATCGGACCCCAAGAACTACGCCCCCCTCTTGCACGCTCTGAGACGCCGCGCACTCAACTGATTCACCCGCTGAGCCTGTCGCAGTGCCTGCTACTACCCTCTCACATTCTGCCCGAGGGCACCGCAAGTTCACGGTGCGGTGAGACGGGGAATGTGGTAGATTCCATGTCAGTCTAACCGTCGACCCCGAAAGGACAGGAACATGACCACCAGGCCACGTCGGAAAAAGGCCTTATTTGTGAACGCCGCCCTTGTAACCCATCTGGCGTTCCTACTGGGCTGCACTGTCATTTGCGGAGCGGCAAACCGCCAAGACCCAGGTGTCTCTCCAAGCCTCATCAGCGAAAGACAAGCGGCCGAGAAAGGGCGGCGTTTGGGTACAGGCACAGCCAGGCTGGAAGGCCCGAGATCTGCCGAGGTCTCGACATACCAGACCTGGACGGTAGTCTACAGGGCCGGCAGAGCGGGCATCAAGCCAGGGGGCGGCTTGAGAATTGCCACGCGACATATGAATCATCTCTGGAGCACGATTCAGGAGAAGGACCCTCGCGCTCCGGGCTATGTGACCGTTCGGCCTCCTGCTGGTGTACCGGTCTCCACCTCGATCGAATGTGACAACTGGAGCAAGCGGTTCATGTGGGAGTATTTCCCGTGGCAGAACATCGTCGAAGTTGTCGTGGTCGAGCAGGGTCTGCAACCTGGCGAGGCCCTGAGAATCACCTACGGGGATCGAACGCACGGGTCACCAGGCTTTCTGACCCAACCATTTGATGAGTCACCGTACACGTTCAAGGTCTACGCCGATCCTCTCGGAACGGGTCAGTATCTGCCATTGACTGAGAGCCCCTCGGCCCATATCTCTGCGGGAAAGCCCCACAAGCTAACCATCATAATGCCTTCGAATGCCACGGTCGGGAAGTCCACCTGGTGCACAGTCAGAGCGGAAGACTGCTTCGGCAATCCTGCTGCCGGCTATGGGGGCACCGTTTGCTTTGAGTCAACTGATTCCCAGGCGGCGCTGCCGCGGGCCTATACCTTTAGAAAGACCGATCAGGGAGCGCACCGATTTGAAGGCATTGTCTTTCACACGGAAGGGTATCAAGACCTTTCCCTAGCGGACGGAACATTGTCCGACCGCAGCAACCCGGTCAAAGTGACGGCCACTCGTCCTGCCAAGTTCCTTTTTTGGGGTGATCTCCACGGTCACACGCTTCACTCTGATGGCCGGGGAACCGTTTCGCAGTACTATGACTTCGCTGAACGAATCGCGGCCCTGGATTTCTGTGCCGTTTCTGACCATGCCTTCGAAATGCTCGATGACATGTGGGAGCAGTCGAAGGCGATCACAAACCGGGCCAACAAGCCTGGCCGATTCGTGACCTTCAATGCCTATGAATGGAGCGGGTCTTCCAATGTTGGTGGAGATCATAATGTCTATTGGCTAGACGATGACCCGCCAATCTACCGTTCGACCACCGGCTACCATGTCCGAAACCTTCAGATGTACCACGGCCCTGACCCCAAAGTCGAACACGTGAGAGAGCTTCTGTCTAAACTCCGCGAACATCTCGTCGACAGGAACGTGTTCTGCATCCCACACCGTGGCGGCAGACCTGGGAATCCAAAGTGGCACGATCCCAAAGTGCAGCGACTCATCGAGATCTTCAGTGAGCATTTTCGCAGCGAGCCTTGGACTACGGAGTTCTTGGAGAAAGGCCACCGCCTCGGCATCATGGCCAGTAGCGACAACCACTACGGCAATCCTGGCTATGGCTACTTGAAGCGAGATCAGCAGGAAGACGCAGCCTTCAGACCTGCCGAGATCGGAATGGGACTCGTAGCAGTCTACGCAGCAGAACGGACACGCAAGTCCATCTTCACCGCCCTGTATGACCGGCACTGCTATGCCACCTCCGGTGATCGGATCATACTTGAGTTCACTTGTGGTGGCCACGCTATGGGCTCAGAATTCGAGACTGACACGGCGCCGGCAATTACTGTCAGAACCGCCGGAACCACGAACATAGAGAGAATCGAGATCAAGAAGAATGGCGCCATCGTGCATGCCGTCGAACCCAATGGCCGAACGGTGGAACTGGCATGGAAAGACCCCGATTTCAATGCCGCTCACGGCTGCTACTACTACGTCCGCGTGGTCCAAGCAAACGGGGAAGAGGCAATCTCCAGCCCTGTTTGGATCAATTAGCTGAATCGATCACGAGACATCCAACCACGTCAACAACTGCACTGGCGGGCCATCCGTAGCAGACGCCATCGCCTTCTGACAGGCCTCACTTCCAGCCGGCGAGGTGGCCATCAGCACAATTCGATCGAAGTCTGCATGGGCGATTTTGGTCAGGTTTTCCTTCGTGTTCGACTTGCCTGTCTCGATCTCCACGGCGACTTTCTCGCCATGACGCTGTGCTAAAATGTCCACGGCGCCATTGCCTTTGACCGGGTGTTCGCGCGCCACTTCGTAGCCTTCTCTGGCGAAATACCTGGCCGCTCGGTCCACCCAGAACATGTGCTCGAGACTCTCTCGCGGGTTGGGGCCGGGGTCGATACCGAGCGAGGAACAGAATTCTCTGCCTGCGTCGGTCAGTTCGAACAGCACCACCTGGCCAGAGCGGGTGCCGATGGTGATGCGTTCAATCACACCGGCAGAGGTAAGCGATTCGCGGACGGCATTGCCGCGCCGGCGCGACAGGTTGAGGCGATGATACCGTGAGACCGTGGTTGCGAGCGGCCGGGCAATGATATCTGTCAGGAATCGTTTCTCTTCTGGAGATAGATTCCTGGGTGGTCCAGGTTTGGAATCAGAAGATGCATCTCTTTCTGCTGATTCCTCGGGGGATGGTGGGCGGGTATTTTCATTTCTATTCTCTTGGTTATTCCGGTTGTTCTCTTCTTTTTTATCCGGCGGTGGAATCGGTGAAATCGCTTCTGGATACTGCTGCGGAACTCTCTTCGGCCTGGTATCGGTGTAACAACTGCCAAATCGAGTTCGAATCGCCGTATCCGACACGCTGCCTTCCCGAATCGGGAAAAGGGGCACTTTTACGAGAAAGGGCTCCGGATGCTCATCAGCCAAACGCACAACCGCGGTCCCAACCGGCAGCGTATTAAGCGCCTGTTTCTGCTCATCCGTCAGGTTCATGGCCGCGGCAATCGCCTGAACATCCGAACGCAGCTTCTGGCTCAAGGCCAGCGTCGCGTACGAATTGGCAAACGCCACTTTGCTCAACAGTGAGGCGGATTGATCCACGAACACATATCCGAGACCATACTGTCGCACCATTCGAATCGACGTCTCCAGGACCGATTCTTTGGACTCATTGGACTTCTTCAACAGCAGGTTGTGCGCTTCTTCCAGGACAATCACGTTGGTCAACTTCTGCTGCGGACCCTGCGCCAGACGGTACCGGTACAGGTACAACGTCAAGGCCTCCGAGAACATCACTCTGTCCGACGCACTCGACAGACCGTCCATCTCTAGTGCCGTTTCCAGTGACACAGTTTCGCGTTTTGTCACCACCAATCAGCCGACCTTCTTTGCATACCAACAATGGCTTTCCCAATCCAGAATGCTGACGGGACGTTCGCCATTACGCCAAGACACATACCTCTCAATCGCCTCTCGCTGCTCTTCATGGGTTCGGTAATCTGTATTGTCGAGGGTGAATTTACGCAAGGCCGTAAAGTGACACTCGATCCGATTGAGCCAGGAGGCATTCGTCGGGGTCCAGTAGAAACGAATGTGGTGCGTGGCGGCGTACTGTTGCACCTCGGGTGTGCCGTGGTATTTGGCATTGTCCAGCACAATGTGCAGAGTCTCCCCGCTTCGATACCGCCGGCGCAACTGCTTGAGGAATGCCAGGAAGCTTATCCCATTCTTCTGATCTGCGAAGGTAGCGATCAGCGTGTCTTGCTCCAGATCATAAGCCCCAAACATATGCCGGACGCCGCCCTTGCGACTGTAGGTCGCCCGCCGCCGATCCACATGGCCACGGCGAGCGTAATGCATGCCATGGCGAGGTTGGAGATTGAGCGGCCCAAACTCGTCGATGCACAGACGCCGCCCTCCCTTGGGACGTTTCCGATAGAGACGCCGCAGACGTCGATATTTGGGCCCAAACTCGGGGTCTTGGGAATCCTTCCAGGTCTTCGTATGACGCCAACCGATCCGATGCTGTCGCAATAATTGACGGAGCCACTCTACAGAGATGGACGCGACAATCTTCTGCTCCTGCAGATAGTCTCGCAGCTTCGGCAAGGACCACACGCTCATCCCAATGAGTTTCTTGGGAGGGGATAAAGCCACTTCGTAGATTTGCTCGACCGTGTCCGCAAAGAACTTCACAGGGCCCGTTCGCCCGCAGTAGTAGGGGAACCACCTAATGGCCTCTATGCCGCCTCGGTTAAAGCGATGGAGGATCTGTCGAACCCATGTCGCGGAGCAGTCACACTGTTCGGCGATCTTGGCGTTCTTCATGCCCCCTCGTGACAGGAGAATGATGCGGGCATGTCGACTGCTAACGAGATTCGTGGATTGCCTCTTCATCCGACGCAGCTTCTGGCCCTCGTAGGGCTTGAGCGTCCGTGCTCTGACTTTGTCCATAGTCTGTTCTCCACTTTTGTCTTCGAAAACATTCAAGTGGAGAACTCATCTATACTACATGTGGTGCTCGCGCAAGTCCTTTTCCTAAAATGGTTTACAAAATATATGCGTGACGCGTAACTCACTGACTGGAAACGGCACTAGTCCCTGTACAAGCGTGATTTCTTTGCCTTTTGGGAGCGGGAATTTGTAGAAAGGCTCGAAATGCCTCGGAGACTTGCGTATAAAAGGGTTTGACAATAACCAACAAGAAGGCCCTCGTAGCCGCAAGGAGGCATTTCGAGTGAACGCGACTTTACCCCGAAAACTGCGACGACGCAAGCAAAGAATCGAGCGACGACTTGAGCCCGTGGCGTGGCCCGAACAGGACGCCCCCATGTTCTCGGCGACGAACCTCCATTATGACCTGGCCGAACGAACCCGGGCCTTCGTCTATGGTGGCATTGGGGCGATGCACCTGCTGGCCCACCGTAGCGGCCTGATCCAGGCGATCGATCAAAACCTGCATCTGCTCAAACGTCACCTGCCGTATCACGAATCAGATCACGTGCTCAACATCGCGTATAACATCCTCTGCCACGGCCAGTGCCTGGAAGACCTCGAACGCCTGCGCAACGATGAGGTGTATCTGGACGCCCTCGGCGTCCAGCGAATCCCCGATCCCACCACCGCCGGGGACTTCTGCCGCCGTTTCGAGGCCGCCGATGTCGAACGCTTGATGGACGCGATCAACGCGGTTCGTCTGACCGTCTGGCAGAGGCAGCCGCAGGCGTTCTTCGACGAGGCGGTCATCGATGCCGATGGCACGATCGCCCCCACCACCGGCGAATGTAAAGACGGCATGGACATGTCGTACAAAGGTCTGTGGGGCTATCATCCCCTGATCGTCTCCCTGGCCAACACGGGTGAGCCGTTGTACTTGGTCAATCGTAGCGGCAATGCGACCAGCAGCCAGTCGGCCGCAGCCTATCTGGATCGGGCCATTGCCCTCTGCCGAACCGCCGGGTTCCGCAAGATTCTGTTACGCGGGGATACGGACTTCAGTCAGACCGAACATCTGGACCGGTGGGATGAACAAGGCGTCCAGTTTATCTTCGGCATAGATGCGATGGCGAATCTCAACGCGATCGCCGAAGGCCTTCCAGAGGACCTCTGGAAGCCTTTGACCCGTCCGGCCAAGTATCAAGTGCAAACGGAACCCCGACAGCGTCCGGAGAAGGTCAAAGAACGGATTGTCAAAGAACGCCGGTACAAGAATATCCGTTTGCAATCGGAACATGTCGCCGAGTTCGACTATTCCCCGACGAAATGCCAGAAGACGTATCGGGTGGTCGTGTTGCGAAAGAACCTCTCGGTCGAACGCGGCGAGCAGGTGTTGTTTGATGAGATCCGCTACTTCTTCTATATCACCAACGACCGGAATTCCTCAGCCGCTGAGATCGTGTACTCGGCGAACCAACGGTGTAACCAGGAGAATCTGATCGAGCAACTCAAGAACGGCGTGCGAGCCCTGCGGATGCCGGTGGACAACTTGGTCAGCAACTGGGCGTACATGGTGATGGCCTCTCTGGCCTGGACGTTGAAGGCGTGGTTTGCGTTGTGGCTTCCGGAGACCGGACGTTGGTCCCGGAAGCACCAGGCCGAAAAGGAAACCGTGTTGCGGATGGAGTTCAAGAAGTTTCGCCACGCGTTCATTGAGTTACCTTGCCAGATCGTTCGCAGCGGACGACGGATTCTGTACCGCTTGCTGTCCTGGAATCAGTGGCTACGCGTATTTTTCCGAGCGGTTACGGCCCTGCGATTTCCGCTGCGCTGTTGACCACCGCGCCGAGGAGTCACGGTACGGACGCCGTGACATGACGGGCCTGCGGGAGAGGCGAACCAGGAGACATCCATGCAACATCGACAACCCGAGCGGGTGAAAGCAACCGGCCCCCGGCCCGGCCCACAGAATCCCCGCCCCCACAAAACCGCCGCCCGCAACTCATCGCAGCATCGAACTACACGCTTGTTTTGGGTCTAGAGCTTTGCAGAACAATGGTTTATGGAGGCCACGTACGAGGAGGATCTGGCCTTGCCTTCCGCCGCTCAGCCTCCGGCAGCGGCAGAAGAACCTGCAGCTCAAGAGCAAGATCTTGGCCCGAATGTTCTGTGACATCCTGCACGTCTCTGACAAACACGGCCGCTTTGTCAGATTCACCGATGAGGTTGACCTTAGACCAGGGCGTCACCAAGCTGACTCCCCATTCGCTGACCGTCGTGAACATACCTGTAAACGAACCGAATTACTAGCCAAAGCTTAGTTGTGAGGTGAGACTTAGATGATTAGGAAACCGTTTAACATCGTCCCTCCTATATTCCTAATCCTAATTCTGGCGTTCCCAGTCACGGCCGCATACGAAGCTGATTGGGCGACTGTTTCGGCTTTGTTAGATGAGTGCTCGCCGACCTATACCGAAGCCTGGGATGACGTCACCTGTAGAACGTTGCATGGAGGTGCGTACTTGGGCAACGGAGATTTCGGGGTCCATCTCGGCGGAACGAAGCATTCTCTTGTATATTACCTGGGTAAGAACGGTTTTCATGCCGGAAACAACGTAGCTGGCGCCCGCGGAGCAGGCCAGTGGACCCAGCACATATTGAACTTCGCCATATTGACCATAGAAAGAGCCTCGGGTACCGAATCAGGAAACGCCTATAGCATCACCCAGGATATTAAGAACTCCGAAATCAGGACCAGGTGCACCATGGCAGGTTCTGCGGTTCAGACAAGGGCCTACATGTCACCTTCCAGCAACGCCTTCGTATT
>Ga0272441_10009951_pt1 | contig 14545 bp, 8 predicted proteins | sample SSMProp6N_FD_193582 | JGI IMG/M metagenome (GOLD analysis project Ga0272441, IMG submission 193582) | Marine sediment archaeal communities from Little Sippewissett salt marsh, Falmouth, MA, United States - SSM-Prop-6N | ecosystem: Environmental > Aquatic > Marine > Wetlands > Sediment ... | reverse complement strand
GGGACCGGCTCGAGGCCCAATCGCCCCAATGTAAATTCGGCAAGATGGGGGTATGCTGTAGAATATGTTCGATGGGACCCTGTCGGATCACCAAGAAATCACCATTGGGTGTCTGCGGGGCGGATGCCGATACTATTGTCGCGCGCAATTTCCTGAGAATGGTTTCGGTGGGGGCGGCGGCGCATACGGATCACAGCCGCACCGTGGTAGAGGTTTTTCTGGCCACCGCTAAAGGTGAAACCAAAGACTACCAATTGAAAGACGTCGATAAACTAAATAAATTGGCGGAGGAATTCGGCGTAGTGACTGAGGGGCGCTCGGCAAACGAGATAGCAATTGAACTGGGAGAGCTGGCTCAACAGGAATTCGGCAAAAGTGAGGGTACTCAGGTCATGGCCCGGCGGGCACCGAAGCCGCGGCAGGAAATCTGGAAGAAATTAAATATAACACCCCGGGCGGCCGACCGCGAAATCGTCGAAGCCCTGCACCGTACCCACATGGGTGTCGATCAGAACTATAAAAATATCCTCCGGCACGGGTGTAGGACGGCATTGGCGGACGGGTGGGGAGGCTCGATGCTGGCTACTGAATTGCAGGACGTACTGCTGGGTACGCCTTATCCAGGGCGCGGTGAAGTAAATATGGGCGTTCTGAAAGAAGATGAAATAAACATAATTGTACACGGCCATGAACCGATCCTATCGGAGATGGTGGTCGCGGCCAGTCAGGATCCGGCGTTAATCGCTGAGGCGGAAAAGGTCGGCGCCAAAGGTATCACCGTAGCGGGGGCCTGTTGTACCGCCAACGAACTGCTCATGCGTCATGGAGTACCCATCGCCGGTAACTTCCTTAATCAGGAACTTATTATCGCTACGGGAGCAGTTGAGTTAATGGCGGTGGACGTGCAATGCGTAATGCAGGGCCTGACCGAAATTACCAAATGTTTTCATACTAAACTGGTTACCACCTCCGACAAAGCGATGATGCCGGGCGTTGAGCATGTAGCCCTGGATGAAAAAACGGCCCTGAGTACCGCCAAAGAGATAGTCAAAATGGCGATCGCCAATTACAAGAACCGCGGACCGGTACACATACCAAATGTAAAAGAGAAAGCCGTGGGTGGTTTCAGCTTTGAAGCTATAAAATATATGCTGGGCGGGCGCTTCCGATCCAGTTTCCGGCCGTTGAATGACAACATTATAAACGGCCGCATCCGCGGCGTTGTGGGGGTGGTCGGGTGTACAAATCCGAAAGTAACCCATGACTACACCCATACAACGTTGACGAGGGAACTAATAAAAAGGGATGTGCTGGTATTAACCACCGGTTGTGCCACGATTGCCTGCGGCAAACAGGGCCTGTCCAATCCGAAGGTAGCGCTGGAGTGGGCGGGGCCGGGACTGCGGGAAGTGTGTGAGGCGGTGGGGATACCACCGGTACTGACCTGCGGCAGTTGTGTCGATAACAGCCGTCTGCTGGTTGCCTGTAGTGAAATCGTCCGGGAGGGTGGCCTGGGCGAAGATCTATCCGAAATACCGGTGGCCGGGGCATGCCTGGAATCCATAAGTGAAAAGGCGATCGCTATCGGGCAATACTTCGTAGCCAGCGGGGCATATGTTGTTTTTGCCGAGGACCTGCTCCCGGTGCAGGGTAGTGAAAACGTGAGCAATTATCTGTTCAACGAAATTGAAAAAGAACTCGGGGGCAAATGGGCGGTGGAATCAGACCCGGTCAAGGCCGCGGAGATGATCCTGCAACATATCGAAAGTAAACGTGATGCCCTGGGCATTAACGAGAAAGCAGAGAGAAAGCTCTACGATATGGAAGACCGTCGGGCTTTAACCTTTTAACATGATATAAAACTGCAAAAGTAAAGAGATGGAAAGATGTCAAAAATTATAGCATCAGCAGCTATTCGCGGTGCCCATAAACTGGCCCAACAAGCGGAAGATATTCTCACCAAAGCCATCCAGGAAAAGGGACGTGACTGCAGTGTGTCCTTTCCCAATACCGGTTATTACATCCCGATTATCTATTCCATGACCGGCCGGGCGGTGGAAAAGCTCTCCGACTTCGAAGAGGTTATGAAAGAGATAAAGGATCTGCTGCCGCCATTGGTGGATGACGACTTGTGGTTACCGTATCTGGGACCGGCGCTGGATGCGGGTATGGCCACCCTTTTTGCCGAGGAGATTATCGAAGCCTGCAAGTACCTAATAGGTCCCAATCCGGTGGATGGTATCTGGCTGGGGGCGGCCGATGATGTCATCATGCGCGAACGTGGAATTCAATTTGTCGATGGTACGGCCCCTGGTTTTGCCGCGGTGGTGGGGGCGGCTCCGGATGTGGAGACGGCGGTAAAGATCGCCCGTGAACTGCAAGAGCGGTTTCTGTATGTATTTATGTCGGCACATAATAACGGCACCAGCTTTGCCGAGCAGCTTCAGGAAGGCGGTGTGCAGTTGGGATGGGAAACACGTCTGGTACCGTTTGGGCGGGAGATAACTTCGGCGATATATGCGCTGGGCTTTGCCAGCCGGGCGGCGCTGAGCTTTGGCGGGGTGCAGCCGGGTGATTTTCGGCGGAACCTGCTCTATAACAAGAACCGTATATTCGCCTTTGTGATGGCGTTGGGGGAAGTTACCGACGAATGGTATGCCACAGCGGCGGGGGCGATAAATTATGGTTTTCCCACCATCGCCGATTCTGACATCCCTGAAATTCTACCGACCGGTGTGTGCACTTATGAACATGTCGTTTCCCGTATACCCCATGATGAGATCGTGGCCAAGGCGATCGAAGTTAGAGGCCTTAAGATAAAGATAGCGGAAGTTCCCATACCTGTTTCCTATAGTCCAGCATTTGAGGGTGAACGTATTCGTAAAGAGGATATGCACTGTGAATTTGGTGGGAACCGAACGCCGGCCTTTGAATGGCTGATCATGCGGGACACCTCCGAGGTCAAAGATGGTCAGATAGAGGTCATCGGTCCGGAAGTAGATGCTGTTGCGGAAGGGGGGCAGCTACCTTTGGCAATTGTTGTGGAAGTGGCCGGGCGTAAGATGCAGTCGGACTTCGAACCTGTTTTGGAACGACAGGTACATACCTTTATCAACGAGGCCCAGGGGATATGGCATATGGGCCAACGTGATATCAACTGGCTGCGGATTAGCAAAGACGCCTTCAAGGCGGGATTCAAAATCGAACATATCGGTCACATCCTGCACGCCGTCTATCACGAGAATTATTCCAATATCCTGGATAAGGTGCAGGTGAAACTTTACACCGAAGAAGAGCAGGTGTTAAAACTGCGGGAAATGGCTCGAAAGGTTTACAGTGATCGCGACCAGCGCCTTGCGGGGATGCAGGACGAGGACGTTGAGACGTTTTATTCCTGCACTCTCTGCCAGAGTTTCGCACCGAATCATGTCTGTGTGGTCTCGCCGGAACGGCCCGGTCTGTGCGGGGCGTATAGCTGGCTGGACTGCCGGGCATCGTATGAAATTACACCGACCGGCCCTAATCAGCCCATCGCGAAAGGTAATTGTATCGAACCTACAGTCGGGCAATGGGATAAGGTCAATGATTTTGTAGCAAGCAAGAGTCAGGGTAATATACCCCGGATGAGCCAATACAGCATGATAGTCGACCCGATGACTTCCTGCGGTTGTTTCGAGTGTATCGCGGCAGTGCTGCCCAGTACCAACGGTATCATGATCTGCAATCGTGAATTCTCGGAGATGACCCCCTGCGGGATGAAATTTTCGACCCTGGCCGGCACAGTCGGGGGCGGCAATCAGACACCAGGTTTCATAGGACATTCCAAACACTATATTCTCTCGCGTAAATTTATCTCCGCCGAAGGAGGTATCAAACGTATCACCTGGATGCCCACCATGCTCAAAGAAGAGATCGGCGAGGCTCTTACGGAACGGGCAAAGGAAGTCGGACTCGGAGATGATTTTCTCAGTAAAATCGCTGACGAAACCAACGCCCAGACGGAAGAAGAAGTAATGGAGTTCATCACCCAGGCGGGACATCCGGTGCTGGAAATGGACCCTATGTTTTAAAGTGAATAGCGGTAAGGGTGAGATATATTATTGCGTGTAAAAATTAATCAGCAACAAGTGAGGTAAAATAAGATGGCGTTAACCGGATTACAGATATTCAAACTATTACCCAAGACTAACTGCAAAAAATGCGGTATGCCGACGTGTCTGGCCTTTGCGATGGCCCTGGCCCAGAAGAAGGCCAAGCTTGAAGATTGTCCTTTTGCCTCCGACGAGGCCAAGGCGGCCCTGGCTGAGGCATCGGCGCCACCTATCGGTCTGGTCAAATTCGGTAAGGGAGACTATGAAGTCCAGGTGGGCCAGGAAACGGTGATGTTCAGGCATGAGGAGAAATTTTATAATCCCACCGTCATAGCAGTAAATGTATCCGACAAACTTACCGGTGACGCCCTAAAACAAAGGATGGAAAAAATCAACTCCCTGCAGTTTGAAAGGGTGGGTACAAAAATCATGGTAAAGGCGGTGGCAGTTATCAATGACAGCGGTTCGGTGGATACCTTTGCCCAGACCGCTCAGGCTGTTCATAAGGCTTGTTCCCTAGCCATGATTTTATATTCCGATTCACCAGAGGCGCTAGCCGCTGCGGCCGGTAAAGTCGCCGAGTCAGTACCATTATTGGGAGTTGCCCGGAGCGATTCAGCCGAGGCGGTAGCGAAAATCGCCAAAGAGCACAATTGTCCTGTAATCGCTGAGGGGAATAGCGTGGATGAGCTGGCGGAATTAACTGAAACAATCAAATCGGCCGGAGTTGAAAACATCGTTCTGACTTTAAAAGGAAAATCTCTGAAAGAGCAAATGTACGGCCTCACGAAGATTCGCGCTTTGGCTTTGAAAAAGACGTTTAGGCCTCTGGGATTTCCGACAATGTCATGTGTTCTAAAAGGATCGGCAGCTGAACAGTCAGCAAGGGCAATTTCTCTGATTTGTAAGTATTCCAGTATTGTCGTGGTGGAAACGGTCGAGAACTGGGCGATACTGCCCATGCTAACAGCCATTATGAATATCTTCACCGATCCGCAAAAACCAGTTCAGGTTGAATCGAAGGTATATCCCATCGGTGAGGTGACCAAGGACTCGCCGGTACTGTTCACCACCAATTTCTCGCTGACATATTATACGGTGGAATCGGATGTGGAGGCCAGCCGGGTGCCCAGTTACATTGTCGTGATCGATACGGAAGGCACCAGTGTGCTGACCGCCTATTCGGGAGACAAGCTAAATGAAAAGGCTGTAGCTGATACCATGAAAAAACACGATGTGGAAAGTCTGGTCAATCATCGCAAACTGATTATACCAGGCTATGTGGCGGTGATGAGCGGCAAACTGGAAGAAGAGACCGGCTGGGAAATCATGGTAGGACCGCGGGAGTCATCCGTCCTGGCCAAGTACCTGCAGGAAGTAGCGTAGTTTAATACATCGGTATCACTGGCTATTATCGTGGAACAACGTAAAAAAAAGATATGCAAGATACGCTTTGAGCCATCCGGTTTGAAAACGGAGGTGGCGGAAGGTACGATTCTGCTGGAGGCCGCCCGGAAGGTGGGAGTTTATGTCAGCAGTATCTGCGGTGGAGACGGTTACTGCGGCAAATGTAAAGTAGTGGTAGATCAGGGCGAGGTCGAAAGCAAACCAACTACTCTGCTGACCGCCCAGGAAATTCGTGAAAATACGGTGTTGGCCTGCCAAACCCGTATACTTTCCGATCTAATCGTCACCATCCCCAAGTCGCACGCCCTGGAAACCGATAAAATATTAGTTGACGCAGACTCCCAACGTTTCAGTGTGCTCAACGGCAAGGCCGAAAATCGCCATTTCAAATTCGATCCTTTGGTGAAAAAGGTATTCCTGCAGATGTCAGCGCCTACTATCGAGGATCACACGGCCGATCATGAGCGTCTCAACGTTATGGTTCGTCATGAATTAGCAATCGACACTCCGGTTCTGCAGATGGGATATCGTGTTCTTCAGGAGCTGCCCCATATATTGCATAAGGCCGACTATAAAGTCACCGCCACAATCGCCTGCCGGGGAGGGGCCATGGAGATCGTGCAGATAGAACCGGGGGATACAGCGCAGATCAATTACGCTGTAGCAGTGGATTTGGGTACAACTACGGTAGTGGCTAATCTTATAGATTTGACCAAAGGGACCACTTTAGATACTGAGGCCACGTATAATAGTCAGATCAATTTCGGGGAAGATTATATCCGCCGCATTATATATGCCGAACAAAATGATGCCTTCGATGAATTACAGAACCACATTGTCCATGATGTCAACAACCTTATCGTCACGCTGGCGGAACGACAAAACATAAACATGCAGGATATAAATGCCGTTATCTGCGCGGGCAATACGGCAATGGTCCATTTTCTGCTGAATCTCGATACTACCCGCATCCGCCGTGAACCCTATGTACCCACAGCCAGTCTCATACCACCTATCCGGGCCGCGGAAGCAGGTGTTCATATTAATAAGCGAGGTTTATTATACTTTTTGCCCAGTGTGGCCGCTTATGTGGGCGGAGATATCGTCGCCGGAGTCCTTGCCACCGGCATTAACGCTCTTCCGGAATTATCTCTCTTTGTGGATATCGGTACCAACGGTGAAGTTGTGCTGGGCACGAGTGACTGGCTGATGTGCGCTTCCAGCTCCGCAGGACCGGCGTTTGAAGGCAGCGGGGTAAAACATGGAATGCGGGCCGCCTCCGGGGCCATCGAAAAGCTGCGGATCGGGCCCGATGGTTCTGTCGACTGTCAAACCATAGGAGAAAAATATCCTATTGGTATTTGTGGCTCCGGATTGCTGGACACTATTGCGGAGCTGTTTTCAAACGGCATTATCGACCGGACAGGGCGTCTATTGGAAAACTCTAACGGTCGTATCTTAGAAGGGGATGAAGGGCTGCAATTTACGCTGGTTAAGGCACAGGGAGAACACGGTGAAATTGTGATCACCCAACCGGATATCAATAATCTGATCCGCTCCAAGGCCGGGGTCTTTGCCGCGATCAAAGTCCTGCTGGATAATACCCAGCAGCGTCCGGAAAATCTAGACGGAGTCTATATCGCTGGTGGATTTGGAAATTATATGAATATCAAGAGCGCTTTGGCCATCGGGCTGTTACCAGATATTCCGCCGGATAAGATTCATTTTGTGGGCAACACTTCTATTACGGGCGCCAAAAGCGTGCTGCTCAGTCGCGAAGCCCTCTTTGAGGCCCAGCGTATCGCTAGTGAGATGACCTATATCGACCTGATGAGCCATGCCGATTACATGGAAGAATTTATCCGGGCCAAATTTTTACCTCATACCGATTTGTCTTTGTTTCCAACGCAAAGCACTAACATAACCCAATCTGAACAAAAGTGAATTAATGTCAACAACTATTGCAATAAGCGGCAAAGGCGGAACAGGTAAAACCACCCTGACCGCATTGATTATTCGAAGTCTGCTGGGCCGTTCATCCGGGGCGGTTTTGGCCGTCGATGCCGATCCTAATGCGTGTCTGGGGATGACCCTGGGGGTGCAGTCGGCAGGCACTGTGGCGGACCTGCGCGATGAAGCCCTGGAACAGAAGAGCGTACCCGGCAAAGGACCCAGCCGACTGGAAACATTCGAATATGGCATGGAGCACCTGATAACAGAAGCCAAAGGATTCGATCTTCTGACAATGGGGAGACCGGAAGGACCCAAGTGTTACTGCGCGGTCAATCATGTATTACGTAAATTTCTTGACCAGATGAGTTCCAGCTATGGTTTTGTGGTCGTCGATAACGAAGCTGGCATGGAACATCTCTCCAGACGAACCACCAACAATATCGATCTACTGATAATTGTGGCAGAGGCGACCGCGGTGGGTAAAGTGACAGCTAAAAGGATAATTGAACTGACCCGGAAACTACCCATTTCCGTCAAAGAGATCGGCCTGATCTGGAACCGAACCACCGAGGCGATAGAGCTGGACGGATTGCATATTATGGGCTGTGTGCCCCAGGATGTGGCGATTCTGGAGTCATCCATCGACGGTAAAAGCATCTTCGACATATCCGAAGATAGCCCAGCCTATACGGCGATTAGTAATATCATGCAGAAAAGTCTTAAGTTATAATAAGTCACTACCGGTTAATTCGGCTGTGCAACATAAAATATACTATGGAGGTTTAATATGCCAGTTCCCACTCTCGCGGATAGTTATACCGGCAAGGTTAATAGAATCACCCTCGGCGCCACCAGAGAAGCCGGCGGCACCCGGACCACTACGGTCACCGTCGGTGGCTCGATCAACGTAGTCTACGGAGGTTCGGGCGATGATAACCAGGTCAAGCCGATCATCGCCCTGGATGTACTGGATAGTCCTCCCGAAAGTTTGCCCGAAGCGCTTTTGGAACCTTATCGGGATGTCTTGGATAAACCGGGCGCCTGGGCCAAAAAATGTGTCGAGGAACTCGGAGCAGAGCTAATCTGTATCAAATTTGACGGTATTCATCCCGACAAGGGTGACAAAGATGCAGAACATGCCGTGGCCGTTACCAAAGAAGTTCTGCAGGCCGTCGGTGTACCCTTGATCCTGTGGGGCAGCGGTCATGATGAGAAGGATAACCAGATCATGCCCAAGGTATCCGAGGCGGCCAAAGGAGAAAACTGTCTTATCGGTACGGTCACCGAAGGTAACTATAAATCCTTAACAGCTATCGCGTTGGCAGACGGTCATCATCTGATTACCGAGGCTCCACTGGATATCAATATCGCCAAACAGGTGAATATACTGGCTGCAGATATGGGATTTCCGCTGGAGAAAATCGTTACCTACCAGACTACCGGCTCACTCGGTTATGGTATCGAGTATGCCTATTCCATCCAGGAGCGTCAGCGTATGGCCGCCCTAAGCGGTGATAAGATGATGGCCCAACCGGCTATTTGCGATGTGGGCACCGAGGCCTGGCGGGCCAAAGAGGCCAAGCAGGAAGACGCTCTCGAATGGGGAGACATCGCCCAGCGCGGTCCGATGTGGGAGGCCGCTACGGCTATTTGTCTGCTCCAGGCCGGTGTGGACATTATAAGAATGCGTCACCCTATAGCCGTCGAAACTGTTAAAAACTTCATTAAGGAAATATGTTCTTAATCTGAATTCATAATACATAAGTTAAATCTGTTAACAACATGGAGCCCTCGATATGATTATTATTGGTGAGCGAATTAACGGCATGTTCAAAAATGTCAAGCAGGCCATTGCCGATCAGGACAAAAAGGTCATCCAGGAATTGGCCGTTAAACAAACCGAGGCCGGGGCCAGCTATCTGGATGTCAACGTGGGCACGGCGGCGGCCGATCAGGAAGCGACCATGGCCTGGCTGGTGGAATCTATCCAGGAGGTATGTGATACACCCCTGTCGCTGGATTCACAAAAACCCAACGTCATTGCCGCCGGACTCAAGGCGGCTGACACCAGCAAGGGTATTCTGCTGAACTCCACCCCTCTAAATAAAAAAAGTGATGAGGAAATAATGGATAAATATATGGAGATGGCCGCACAGGCCGGCGGGCAGGGAAAGATCATCGCTCTGACCATGGATAAAAACGGTGTTCCCCAGGATATTGATACCCGTGTGGCCCTGGCTGCCGAGATCGTGCAAAAGGCCACGGAAAATGGGTTCGATACTGAACGATTATTCATCGACCCGATCATTCTGCCCGTTAAGGTGCCAGATGCCCAGCAGCAACCTGGAAATATCCTGGCTGCTATGGAACAGATTCGCTTTTTGACCGAGCCTGCTCCCCATATCGTCATCGGTCTGTCCAATCTATCTCAGGGAACAACGGAACGAAGTCTTATCAACCGGATATTCCTGGCCATGGCCGTCTCCCACGGTTTGGATTCCGCCATCGTTGATGTACAGGATGAGCTGCTTATGAATGCGTTGGCCACCGCCGAAATGCTTATGAACAAGCAACTCTATTCCGACAGTTACCTCAAGGCCTATCGTGGTGCATAAAACTGAAGCATTACTATATCCTAACTCTATCGCTGTCATCGGCGCTTCCCGCACTGTCGGGAAGGTTGGCTATGAGATTGTCAGCAACCTGCTGCAGGGAGGATTTGCCGGTGAGCTCGTATTGGTCAATCCCGCTGCCGAGGAAGTCCAGGGACTTAAATGCTATAAAAATTTGCAATCATATTCCGGCACTGTCGATCTTAGTGTGATCACCACACCCCTTGAGATGGTACGTGAAGCTGTGGAGCAATCCATCAGGGCCGGTGCCAAGGCAATTGCAGTGGTCACAGCCGGTTTCCGGGAAATTGGTCCTGAAGGCGCCCGGCTGGAAACCGAAATCACCCAACTTTGTACCGCGGCCAAAGTTCGGCTGCTCGGGCCTAACTGTCTGGGATTGATCAATACTCACCATCACCTGAATGCCTCTTTCTCCAAACAAATTCCTCTTCCCGGCGGGATATCGGTATTATCTCAATCGGGAGCAGTCTGTACAGCTATGCTGGACTGGGCAGCCGCCCATCATCTGGGTCTGGCCAAGGTTGTCAGTATCGGTAACAAGGCGGACCTTAACGAGACTGATTTTCTTTTGGCCTTTGCCCAGGATGAACAAACCGAGGTTATCGTGGGTTATCTGGAAAATATCACCTCGGGCAATGAGTTCATCAAGGTCGCTGAATCCGCCAGTGCGGTCAAACCCGTAATTCTTTTAAAAGCGGGTATCACCCAGGCTGGTGTCATGGCCGCTACGGCCCATACCGGAAACCCGGCCGGTGATGATATCACCTACGCTGCCGCCTTTAAGCGCTCCGGTGTGATCCGGGCTGAAAGTTTTGATGCTCTTTTTGATTATGCTGCCGCCTTGTCCATGCAGCCTCTACCTTCGGGGGATAGAGTAGCTATTATCACCAACGCGGGGGGACCTGCGGTCATGGCTGCCGATGCCGTCGAGAAGTCCGGTATGCAAGTGGCCACCTTAGGCAGTTCAACGGCCGACGAACTCAAACAAAAACTTCCCTCGGCGGCTATTGTCAGTAATCCCATAGACGTCCTGGGCGATGCTGATCCTCAACGCTATGCTACTGCTGTCGAAGCCGCTCAAAAAGACGAGCGGGTAGATGCGATCATCGTCATCCTTACCCCCCACGCTATGACCAGGCCGGCCGAGACTGTCCGGGCCCTTGCCGCTCATAGTCAGGATAAAAAACCCATTCTTTTGGTGTTTCTGGGCGGCAGGAGTATGATGCCCGAACGTAAAGAACTCACCGAATGCCGTTTGCCCGATTATCCCTCCCCTGAGCGGGCCGTTTCTGCCCTGCACGCCATGTTTGAATACGCCTCCTGGCGAAACCGGCCGCCCCGAATAGTAACCCGGTTCCCCGTTAATCGTCGTCGGGTCGAGCGGATCATCTCCCGCTGTATCAAGACCAATTATCTGGAAGTAGGCGAAGTGGAAGCCAAGGAAATTTTACGCGCCTATGATTTCAATGTCCCTGAGGGAGCTGTATCACATAATCCCGACGAGGCTGTGGAGATAGCTCAAAGAATCGGTTTCCCGGTGGCCTTGAAAATCGTCTCACCCGATATTCTCCATAAATCGGATGTTGGGGGGATCAAACTGCAGATATCAAGTTCCGAACAGGTCCGCGACACCTATGATCTACTCTCTCTGCGCGTGGGCCGTCACGCCCCGGAGGTCCGGCTGGACGGCATCTACATCGAAAAGATGTGCCCCCGCGGCCTGGAGGTAATCCTGGGTATGACTTACGATCGGCAATTCGGCCCCGTGCTGCTTTTTGGTTTGGGAGGTATTTTTCTGGATGTCCTCAAGGATGTTTCCTGTTATCTGGCACCTATAACCGCCGAGGAAGCTTTGCAGATGTTGAAGGAAACCCGATCCTATGCCCGGCTTAAAGGCGCCCGCGGCCAGGCGGACATCGACCTGGTCCCTATAGCCACCGGACTGCAGCGTATCAGTCAGATGGCTATGGACTTCCCCGAAATTACCGAATTAAATATCAATCCAATGATCGTCGGAAGTGTAGGAACCGAACCTGTGGTAGTAGATGCCCGGATGAGGCTCTCTCCCAAAAGCGACAAATAAATGAACAACTCTGACAATCCTGACTATGATCCAAATTGGCAAGATGAATATCAAAGTATAATCGCTAACCCATCCGAGGCGGTCGCCCGTATTAACCCGGGACAGCGTGTTTTTATTGGTACGGGTTGTGCTCAGCCTCAGGTGCTGGTGGACGCTCTTATCGCCCGCGCTGCTGAGTTGGAAGATATCGAAATCGTCCACCTGCTGACCCTTGGTGCGCCTCCCTACGCCCATCAGCAATTATCAGAGCACTTTCATATCAACAGCTTCTTTATCGCCGGCAATATCAAAGAAGGCATACGCCAAGGTCTGGGTGACTTCACTCCCATATTTCTTTCCGAAATCCCTCGATTGTTTAGCTCAGGTCGGCTACCCCTTGATGTCGCCTTGATACAAGTAACTCCGCCCAACCTCCGTGGGATGTGTTCGCTGGGTATTTCCGTTGCTATAACTAAAAGTGCTGCTGAAAATGCCGGACTGGTCATCGCTCAGGTAAATCCTCGGATGCCCTGGACGGCCGGTGACAGTCAAATTAATATCCATGACCTTGATGTTCTGGTGCCTGCCGAGATACCTATCCTGGAGGCTCAGCTCCCTGAACCCAACGAAACCTCGCGCCGCATCGCTGAATATGTGGCCGCTCTTATTGAAGACAACTCCACCATCGAATTGGGCATCGAGCGAATTCCCTTGACCGTCTGCGAATTCCTGAAAAACAAAAAAAATCTGGGCATCCACACCGAGGTCTTTTCCGATGCTCTTATTGACTTGGTGGAGGCCGGTGTAATCACCGGTGCTCATAAAAATATCGAACAGGGCAAATTCGTAACCAGTTCCTGTATGGGTACTCAGCGGCTTTATGATTATATCCATTGCAATCCTATTTTCTCCTTTCGACCTTCCGAATACGTCAGTGATCCGCACCTAATCAGCCAGCAGCACAAAATGGTAGCCGTAAACGTTGCTTTGGAGGTGGATTTGACCGGCCAAGTCTGTGCCAACTCCCTCGAAGCTAAATTTTTCTCCGGTTTGGGCAACCACATGGACTTTACTCACGGCGCTGCGCGCTCGCCGGGCGGCAAGTCGATCGTGGCCCTCGATTCCACCCGTGGTCAGGGCACCCTTTCACGCATTGTACCTCATCTTAGTCGCGGTGCTAACGTCGTCGCTACCTGCTGTGAGGTTCATTATGTCGTTACGGAGTACGGAGTCGCCTATCTTTACGGCAAAAGTCTCCAGGAACGCGCTATGGCCCTGATTAGCGTCGCCCATCCGGACTTCCGTGCCGAGCTGCTTAAAGCCGCGCTTGAGATGAACTATGTCAGTTCCGAGCTGGCCTCTATCGAGGGCAAAATCCTCATCGCCCCTAAGGAACTTAGAGCCACTCATATCCTCGACGATGGTACTCAGATCAGTTTCCGGCCTATGCACCCTACCGATGAAAAACGCATGCGGGACATGTTCACCTCCCTATCCGAAGATTCCCTGTATTATCGCTTCATGTCCAAAATAACCCGCATCCCCCAAAAGCAGATACAAAACTTCGTTTACATTGATTATCGCAGTGAGATGGCCCTGGTCGGTACCTTACCCGCTGCTCACGGCGAGGACATTATCGCCATCGGTCGTTACTATCTCGACCCTCGTACCAACCGGGCCGAAGTTGCCTTCACCGTCCGCGATGAATGGCAAAACCGCGGCATCGGCACTTTCCTTCTGCAGAATCTGATTAATGTCGCCAAACGTAACGGTATCGCCGGGTTCACTGCTGAGGTCTTACCCGACAACCGATCCATGTTGGCTGTCTTCCATAAAAGCCCCTGCCAGATTCAAAACCGACTAACGGAAGGCACTTACCACTTCGTGCTTGATTTTACCTGACCCTTTTCATTTATCGTCAATTTCGCTGGAGCAAACAGATACGGACCACTCTCTAATTGTCTCTGCCGCTTATCTTCATTCTGATTTCGTGCAAAGTTTGTAAAGAGATCCTTGGCTAAAGAGTTCCAGCTGCTTGAAATATTTTTCTGTTAATCTTTCTTCCTTGTTCCTGTCTTTCAAATATATTTACAATTCCATTCTACTTGTCTTTATCACTAATAGATGAGCATATCTGCTTATAACATGACAATAGATAAGCACGGGATTTAGCCAGATCGGCTCTCATCACCTCCACTTCGGGATGACCGTGCATGAAGGGATTGACGTAACCGCGATAACGAATCTCCGCCAGTGCCCTTATCCAGCCGGTCATGTCCGTGGGACCGATGCCCGGGAGCTGCCGGGCACCTTCCTGATTCTGCCAGGCATAAAAGAAAAGAAGCTGTTTGCCACATATCCGGATGGCCTCCGGCACCGAGGCCTGTAACCGCTGCACG
>Ga0272441_10009950_pt1 | contig 14547 bp, 7 predicted proteins | sample SSMProp6N_FD_193582 | JGI IMG/M metagenome (GOLD analysis project Ga0272441, IMG submission 193582) | Marine sediment archaeal communities from Little Sippewissett salt marsh, Falmouth, MA, United States - SSM-Prop-6N | ecosystem: Environmental > Aquatic > Marine > Wetlands > Sediment ... | reverse complement strand
TGCTGCAGCGCCGGGGCACCAGTGACGTCATCCTCAACTCGCACCCGCTTGTTGTGGATCACCTTCTTCGCGGCAAACGTAAGCCGGAAGGGGGAGAACGGGCGGGTAGCCAGGTTGATGCCTACCGGCAAGAAGGACATGATTGTGCGGGCTGCGGAAGTAATCGTGGCGTCGTCGGAGTCGGCTGGGATGATCCTGAGATCCTGAACCAGCTGCTCGAACAGATCAGTATCCGTAGAGGTCTCTCCGGCTTCAAGATCCAAGAGAGAGAACTCGAAACCGATCCTGGTGCGATCCACACCGACGATCTGACAACGGAGCTCCGCGGTGATTCCCGTGTCCCTTCTCGTCACCTCGAGCACCAGGACATCGCCAGTCGAAGCCCCGAGCTCTTCGACATCGAGGTTCGGCAGGAAGAGCAGGTGTGGCACTCTCCATCGGGCGCCGACGATCCCGTCTACCAGGGACGCTCGATCCAGTACGGCGACGCTACGTTCCACACTGGTGTCCGGGTCGATCTTACGATAGACGCGGCTAACAGTGTGCCCTTCATCGTTGACGACGATGATGCGGCCCTCTGCCCCGTAGTGCGTGTTCATACGCTCGAAGTCCGCGTACCCCTGACTCGGGTCCCCATACTCTACATGGAACACCGCGGTGTTGCCCGTACCTGGTACCTCTCCGATCTTGCCCGCGGTGCCGCCAACCCCAGAGGACTTGCCGGTTCTGGCATTGGTGGCCACGACAGTCTGCCGCTCCTCGGAGAGATCGGTCTCGAGCTTGTACCGCTGCCAGCGTCGTTGCACTGTGTTCTGGATGGTGGCCAAGGACTTGTTGTAGTCGTTGGACCATAGAGTGATAATTTCCGACCCGACCACTTGGACAGCAGCAGACCACGCCGAAGCGAGGTACTCGCGGTCTTCCACCAAGTTCCAGAAGTCCGACAGGTAGCTCCATAGGAACTGCATGTCGGGGATGAGGCCCTCACCGCACGGGACCTGAGACAGCTGAACCCCGATAGTTGCGCTGATTGGGTCACTGTCGAGTTCACCGTCGTTGACTATCAGCTGGATGACGTACACACCCGTCTTGTCCGGTGTGAACGACACCGCAGAGTAGTCCTCTCTCAGGGGATTGATATTCGCCTTGGTGATGCCACTGCCAAGCGGAACCTGAGTGAATGACCACTTGTACTCGAGTGGGTTTCCCTCGGGGTCTGAGCTCTTCCGCCCATCCAGTTGAATGATGGAACCAAGTACCGCGGTGACCTCGGTGAACGCCAAGCGAGCAATAGGCTTCTCATTCGCCGAAGTCGTAGTGTATCCGTAGAACTTGGTCGTCGACATCGATCAGCCCTTCTGTAGTACTGCCCAATCTACATAGGCATCATAGTCGGAACCAGCTTTGCACTGCCCTCCGAAACCGAGGCCTGCGGCCCCATCATACGCGGTCGCCGCCAGATCGGTGATAGATGTTGCCTGTACCCATACGGGCGAGTCCACATCGTTCGTCGACAAGTCATTCTCGAACACCTGGAACAGCAGGTCGTCGTTCGGCTGTATCATCATATCGAGGCGGATATGGAACCACTTGTAGGTGTCTACCGCCCCGGCCCTCGTATCGCTCCACAGCGTAGTAGGGGTACCGGACACCACCCGCACCAACTTGATGGTGTAGTTGGCGGTCCCGGCTACTAGCATCAGGTGATACCCGTCCTGGCAAAAATGGTCCGGCGTGTTGGTCGTTCCAGCTACTACGGAACTACTGAGGCGACATCCTACACCAAAGGAGTGCTCCCCGCCTGTCGAACGAGGAGAAAGGGCGACAGCCATGCTGATGCTGACGTCCTCGCTCACCACCGGTACTTCACCTGTTCTCGAGTACAGGAACGCACAATGACCGCGAGCTGCCCCCGAGTCGTTGTGGATTCTGCGGCACCACTCATCCGATACCGGTCTAGGGAGTTCCGGAGATACCAGAGAGTTCTGGAACGCCGCTTGCTCGAGAACGTCAGCGCCGCTGCCCCCATCGAGTGTGATGTTCCAATCCGATTCGGCCATGGAGTTCTCCTAAGGTCTTACAATATCAGAGTAGTGTAGTTCTTCATAGTACCCAGGAAGCCCGCTGTTGTAATTTCCAGGTCCATACGTTGCCTGGTACAGCGCGAACGAGGAAGTGTCGGGGACCGCGTTGCTCCATCCTGCAGCAGCAGAAGCAAACAGCGCTCCGTCAATGTACGTCAACATCTCATCCGACGACTTGCTCCAAGTCACTTTGATGGGAGTCCACTTATCGATGGCAAAATGGGTGGCGGGATCATAGGGGGCAACGGAGATAGACGATGTCATGTTCCACGTCCAGTTTACGACGAACCGGATGAGACCATCGCCGCTCCAGTAAGAGATGCGAATGTAGAGACCGGCGGAAGTACCGTCGTTAGGCACCAACCGCAGGAAGTACACATGGGAGTCCCCGAAGGGGTGGCCCGGGCCCGGGTACATTTCGGACATTGCCCGTGGTTTGTAGTAAAACTCTACAGTCCCCTCATCCCAATAGTTCGACCCCGCCCCAGGCCCAGAACCAGTGAACTTGCCGTAGTCAGAATCAGTGCCATTGACGAGAAGTGAGTTCCCCCACTTACCGGCTGACATGACGACTGATCCCACACCAAACCCATTCCCGTAAATACCATCATTGACGAGTGTAGACGGGGTCGCGTCGTCGTAGGCAGCCAACACGAACGAGTTGCTATCAGCCGAAGCAGGGGCGTCGAGTCCTGGCCACTCTTCGTCGAAAGCCTCGTAGGTATCCGACCCTGTGTTGAACGGCACTGGGGACCCGAAAAACGCGGTCTTTACCGGCCCAGTCTCTGGCCACTGCTCAGGGCTGCCGTCGTGCTCAAAATCTTCATACGGTTCGCTCATGGCAAATCCTATGTATCAAACGACAGCGGACTACCTGAGAAGCTTGTAGTCAAACTACCAGTGCCGGACCACTCCTCGTCAAAGTCCTCATATGTTTCATTAGAGGTATCAAACCTCAACAACACGAGACTACTTGCGTCTGCAGTTACCACAACATTGGACGCTTTGCCGAATTGCTCTAGCAACTCTTCCTCATCTAGCGGCAATTGAGACCCAATGTCGTACCCGGTCGAGGTCGAGTACACTGCATGGGTCCACATTGATGTGCTGATGCCAACAGCTAGGGCCCCAAACGCGAAAGTTGGCGTATTATCTTCGGTAAAGGGCAGCTGGAAATCTCTCAGATCGAGTTCGATTACCGGCTCTTTCCCGTTGTCGATATACACCCGGATGTAATATATGCCGCGCTCGATTCGGTAGCTGTGGTACTTGGTCCAGTCGATAGAGTAATAAGAGTCGGGGTGGAGGCCGCTCCGAACATTGAGCAGTGCCCGATCGTAGTCTTTGTCCGAAGCCACGTAGATGATCTTCCCGAGTTCAGGACCGCCCTCAGCGAACAAGAGGGTAGCCTGATATACGCCATCGTCGATCATGGCCCCGGGCCCAACGTTGGAGCGCCACGGCTCGTCTACACCCCACGTATCCACTTTCACGCCGAAATCGAATACAGCCCCGCGGCTGAAATTGTACCCACCCTCGTCCAAGCTGTAGCGGAACGGTTGAGTCGTTGACTCGTTGTCGAGGGTCAGAACGCCATCCTCGGCGTTCGCAGACCCTGACCCCGTCTGTGCCCAAGTCGGAACCCCGTCTAGAGCGGAGTACACTTGAGCGTTGACGAGATAGTGCAGGTCTGAAACGTAAAACTCTCCTGTCGACCCGCCCACCAAGGCGTTGAACCCAAAACCGATTCCCGTCTGGGGGTAAGACGAGGTAGGAAGATCACCGAAATCTACCTCAGAGACAGGTACGTACAAGAAGTCATCTGCCTGCTGCTCGAACTCAAAGAGTCGTGCTCGTACCGAAGGTTCTAGCACTAGACGGTACCTTCGGTACGAAGCCCAGTCCATGTCTTCGCCGATGTAAGAGTCGAGTAGACTCTCATTTCCATCACCCAGGATCCCGACATGTTGCGTCACGAGGTTATCACAGAATCCAACGCGGGCTGCACGAGCTCCGCTATTGACGTACACCTCGAATCCACTGACTTGAATACCAGAGTTGCTGCGAGAGTCGATCCTTCCGCGGACTCTAAAGTCTACAACACAAGGATCGTTCACAGCTGCCGGCTCATTCCGGTAGAAACCAAACGAGCCCGTCTCAGATGTTCTACGGAGGACCAGGTTCTCCGCAATGACCTCTTCCTCCCCCTCGATAGTGCCATAGGAGTCGGGCAGTATCTCCCAGGCGTGATCTCCGTCCCTGGGTGTCCGCGAAGTATCCAACTTGATAGACTCGTTGGCCCGGATGAACCCGACATGAGGACCTTGAAATACCCCTTCGATGATGGCAGCTGCAGTGTCGTTGAATATCCCGGCGTACTTCCAGTACGACACAGAATTGGTATCGGGGTGCGTGTGGCCGAAGAACGCCACGGGGGTAGCTGCGCGCTGTTGGTCGCTCGGTAGACCCGGAAAGTCACTTACCTTGCCATCTACTAGCACAGTATCCGCTGAAAGATCGGCTTCCCCAGTTGATAGTAGCAACCACATGCGGTCGTTCCGGGGGTCCCACACGATCTTGTAGAGGCTATCCAGGCCGTCCCAGTCGTACGACGCGGTATAGATAGCTGGATAATCGATCTGGTCTGCGCGGTGTATCTCAATCCAACGTGTGGTTGTGTTGTGGTAGAACCGGACCATCAACCCTGTGTCGCCGATGAAGAACCCAAACGACACTCCGGTGAATTGGTCTCCTGTGGGGGCTGGAGAAACATCCGAATCGTTCAACAGGAGACGGAACTCTACCATGAATGGGTCTTCAGGGACCATAGGAGCTTCGAGGCCGCCAAAGAAGTAGGTACCCTTTAGGTTGTCACTCGCGGTCCCCGCTTTTTCGATTCTGAGCGATTCTGAGACGATTGCCCGGGTAACTTCCCCGTCCGGGTTGCCTAAGAACGTGTCCAGGGCGAACCGAGGAGTCTCGATACCCTCTGGGGGCTCCGTCGGTGTATAGATGGCATTGCCGTATCCGTAGTAGAGATTGGTATCTGATAAGCGAATAGGAGCGGCGTCGTCACGCAGACTGAACCGCACCAAAGACCCTACCTTGCCGACAGAACCAGGAGCTGGTGCCCGATTGCAGATGATGGTTGACACGTCAGGCTCCTATCACTACGCTGGATCCATGAGTTTCGTACCCATGGACCCGGACAAGGTCAGAGAGCTTCTCTCCCAGCACACGGATACCCTGAGCCAGGAAATCGAAGAGGACCGAAAACTCTTCTCGGAGTGCCGGTGCCCGGCGTGCATGGACAAAAACTCGGTCAAGAGGATCTTCGCCCCCAAAGTCGTTCCCGGGGCGGACGGAACTCCCCAGCTTCTGGAATCCCCATTCGCCCCAGAGGACCCTCTTCCCCAGGGGTATGCACATTGCATGGGGTGCGGTACCGACTACAATCCCCACACGGGGATCATCCTCCGCTCCGAGGAGAGCCTGATCGAACCGCCAGAGCCCGTGGACCCGGCATTCAGGCTTCACGTACCACATTCAGGCCCTCTCCCAGAATAGCGAAATAGGTAGATGTCCTGGCCGACCCGTTGTACGGGACCGTGGTCCCGCCTATGGCGTTATCGGACCTCTCCACCACCAGGTTACGGTCAATGTCGTGGGTCACGGATACGAGGAGGAGGGGGTGCTGGATAGAGTTCGCCCCCTTCCTGGTAGCAAAGGCCTCGAGGTCAGAGATCTCGAGCTCCTCGGTGGCCCCCAGGTTATTGATGAAGTCCTCGACCGCCTGGCCGACTACGGCCTGCTCTTCTCCACCGCGGTAGATCATCGTGAAGTACACGTACGACGGCAAGAAGTGACGGCCAATCATGCTGGCCGTGACCGCACGTTCGGTCTCTGACCGGAGTAGCTCATTGACCAGGTTGACCAGGGTGGAGGTCTCGTAAGAGATCTTGATGTTGCGCCCGCTGATCTCAGACATGTTCTCCGGGGCGTCAGAGTTGCCCACTGGCAGGAACCGGCGCTCGAAATTGAGCCCCACCTGCTCGTATGGAGAGAACGTGAGGTTGTTGTTCTCGACGACGTAGGTATACCCATCCACGTTGATACCAGACACCTGGGTGAGGCGCTCATCCTCGTCGAGGTTGAGGTTGTCACCAGCCCCATCAGATTCTATCTGCACCTCGGCGTAGTAGAGTGACCCATCAAAGTTGTCCTCCATCTCCGTAGAGCTGAGACGGAACACCCCCGGGCGTCGGATAACGTAGGGCATCATGTACCCAGGCTCCACGATACCAGGCCCACCCTCATACGACCCAACGGTCAACGTGCGCCTGGAGCCGTGAATTCCGCCGCGGATCCGGTACGGGATGCTGCTACCGACCACCGGGAAGGGGTGTGCTGAGTACACGGTGATGGACGTACCACCCACTGTCTCGATGGTGTAGACACCCCGGGCATCGCCGTCCAAGATCTCGAGCCTGTCACCCGCGGTCACTCCGGCGAACCCCGTGCCATCGACCAAGGTCGTAGTGTTCGGGATACTCCCTGTACGGACGCCAGAGATGATGTCCGGCTCTTTGGACGTGACCTCAGTCACCTGGTATTGGGTAGCGACCGACTCATAGATGTTGAACCGTCTGAACACGCTCTCGTTCCCGGCAGTACGGATCCAGGAGAAAGAGTTTCCTGTTCCAGAGGAGAAAGGGGTTCCTGGTCCGGTGATCTCGTAGGTGAGCTCGAGGTCCAAGGTGATCGGGTGGAGGGGGTCGGTAGCTGGGGCGATCTCTTTGATCTCGTGTGTCCCGTTGACCGCGACATTACCAGGAGAGGTGTTCTCGAAGATCGTGATGTAGTGGCCAATCAAGGTTCCGAAACCACCGTAGTCCGTAGAGTCCTTCATGATGGTCTCGGTGGCGGGGGACCCGAACTCGAGCGTAGCATCTCGCGTGGTAGTGGAATCCCTACCGAGAATGGCCTGCGTGGACGAGGTCATCACTGCTCCGAGGCGAAGCGTCTTGCTGTCCACCACTTCCTCGATGACGTACGACCCACTATCTGGGCCTTCTTCGATGAAGATAGTCTGCCCGACCAGCGGTGACACAGCGTTGGTGGCCTCGAAGTCAATGAGAGAGTTCGACGGTATTGTGACCGTACTGGACCCGACTACCGTGGTGAGGCCCGCCAGAGAGTCGAAGATAGCCCTGCTTTCGGGGGTCCCTGCAGAGGAGGAACCAGATGCCCCCGTAGGTATGGTGAGGCCGAGCGGGTTGGTAATGGTGATTGACGTGTTGAACACCAAACCAGTTACCTCAAACCACTGACCATCCGAGTCGAGTCGGATGCGGTCCCCCACTGTCACATAGGAGGTGCTGGTAGTGGCGATGGTAGTGGTCCCATTCCAAGTCTGTGTCCCGACCATGGACTGCACCAGCATTGGGTGGATCTGGTGGTACACCTCAACCAGATCTCCTACTTCAGCCTCGATGCCGAACATGTCTGGAGATGCGGGGTCAGTGAACTCGAGGATCGAGTAGTCGCTGGTGTCGTTGAACGACCGCACGACCCTGAGATCCCTGGGGTTCTCGTCTTCTGACCCTGGCGCAGGGAGAATGATCTTGCCCTCTACCTCGGACAATCGGAACTGTCGCGCTGAGTCCCCTTCTCCGTATTGGAGCCGGGCCCCGGTAATCCCGGTCAGAGCCTCAATGCTGGTGGGGGAAACGAAGAAGAACCGGGCGAACCCAGCAGACGCGACTCCAGTCTGGTAGTAGATGGCGGAGGTATTGGTTCTGAAGTCCCTACCGCCCTCTGCAGCACTGTACACATCGAGCCAGTAAGGAGCACCGCCACCAGTGTCGCCGATCGCCTTGATCGTGTAGTCCCCCGCATTCGCTGTGGTGAAGATGGTCAGCCTATCTTCGGGGAGGACCCCCTTAGCAGAGAAGTCGTACTCCGCTTCGTAGATGCGGTTGGTAGTGTAGTCGGAGATGTAGCCGCCGTAGCTCTCTACGGACTTACCCTCCGCACGGTTCGACAACCTGCTCGAGACCCGTACGTCAACCACATCTCCATAGGGGATAGAAATCCCGGTAGGTTGGTTCGCTGAATCCAGGAGCTCGATGTCCTTCACCCGAACCAGAGGCCTATCTACGCCACTGAACTCCTGGTACACGGAGAAATCGATTCCGCTGGCTGTAGCCTGCACGGGCGTAGTGAGCACCAGAGACGTACCAGTCACCGACCTAATGATGTACTTGCCTTCGTTGTCCCCCTCAAGGATCTCGAGAGTGTCGCCCTCTGCCACGCCAGCCAGTAGGAAATTCGTACTCCCGCCCGCGGACACGGTGGTAGACCCAGCTACTGTGAACAGATCGTCTCCAACGAATATACCCCCAAGGGGGATCTTGGTGACCTTGGGCTCGATCAGGTCCACATCGAGTTCGTCGTTGATGCGGTACCGGAGACCGCTGCTGTCTCCTACACCCGATGGCTCTACTGTTTTGGTGAGGCCTCGGTCGAGTATGAGCGTGTCGTCATCATCCAGGGAGGACAGGATCCTGCGCACGGAGTAAGTGCCCGCGTCATCCCCGAACTCGATGACCACCGAATCTCCGATCTCCACGCCGAGTCCGCCGAAGTCCACCCCAGCAGGGGTTCTAGATGCGTCACGGTCACGCACCCGGTCAGCCGCGGACACCTTCTCGCGGATACGGAAGCTCTCCGTATAATCCCCAGTATCGGTGAGTGTCAGGGTTGTTCCGTCATCCTCGTTCGTGAGGCTGATCTGGATCAGGACAGTTGGGACATCTTCCGTGGTACTCACTGTCTGGCTGTAGATTCCGTCGATCGCCAAGATCTCGTAGGTGCCGTAGTAGGTGGGGCCCAAGAGCTGGATGTACCGGCCTACGTCCTCTTCAGTTGGCTCCCACGGTGCGTAGTCGCTGTTGCGGGCACGGATCGCCAACCGGTCATTGACTACGTTCAGGTCAAGATCAAGTAGCTTCGGCCATACAGCGCTAGTGATAGGGCGGGTGACCTGAATGTACTCATCTTCCTCCTCACCGAACGACTCGAGATCGAGTCCGAAATGCAGAGGCTGGGCGTCGCGGATACTGGTCAAGTTGATGGACTGCTCCGCTGGGTCCTCGCCGCGGACATACACATCCACCTGGCCACCGATGTGAATCTCGCCGCCCTCGATGACGATCTCGCCTGCCGGGGTATCAGTGTCCAGGATCCCTCCGGGGATTCCGGAAATGGTGAGCAGACCGTTTGGCTTGGCCAGCGTGTACTGCGCAACAGGTGAGGCCTGGACCGGAAGGTTGGGGCTCATCTTGAGCACCGTACCAGACACCACCTCAGTGACAGTAGCCGTATGGATAGCAGGTGTGGATGTGTCGTTGAACGATACCGTGTCGCCCACTGCCACGCCCGCGTCGAAGAAGGTGGAATGGTCGGAGTCACCATCATTGATGGTCGTGAGCTCCAAGGTGTCCTGGGCACCGCTCTGCACTGCTGCTGTGAGATAGGCGTAGACCACAGGCTGGCCACTGCCGCTCACGATATCCCGGTTCATCTCTGGATCGCCATAGCCGATGACGCTCACCGACTTGATGCTGTCGAAGACGTCGAACAGGCGAGCGAGGATACCGCGGGCAGTGACCAGTGATTTCTCAGTGAGGCTCTCCTCGAGACGAGCGAGGTAAGTTTCCGTGTCCTCGGTCGTTCCGCCCCCAGCGAACTTCGCCTTGTTGGTCACCTTAACGACATTGGTGATGCCCTCGATACCAACAAGCTCCCCGGCGTCGATGTTGGTATCGTCTCCCGTGTTCTCCGAGCGGACAACGATGTCGAAGTAGTAGAGGTTGCCCTCCGTGTTGAAGATCATGTTGTCGGGACGGATGGACTGCGTCTGTACTGGGAAGAACTGAGTCCCAGCGGAAGTGAACACGGGATTGTTGGGGGTGACGGTCACTACCTGCGGGGACGAGAAGTACAGACGGGCGATGCCAACAGAGAATCCACCCTGGCTACGCTCGGTGAAGAAGTTGGCACCGAGATTGTCAGCTTCTTCGTCCGACATTAGCTCGGCGTTGTTGAAGGACTGCTGCTGCTTGATTTGATTGATGACCCTGCGATACGGGGCCAAGATTACACGTAGAGGCTTGATGACGTAGTCGTCGATGGGCTCGCCGGCCCCCACACTCAGGTTCGGGAACTCCGACCGCAAACGAGCTCGGATGAAAGCCTCGATGTCCGTAGCGTAGGGGTCAGGACTCAACCGATCGAGAATGGGAGTGATGACGTTTACGTCAGCAGACGAGCCCTGACTCGTATCGATGGACGGGTCGAACCTGGCGAGTACTTCCTCGAGGAAAGTGCGCAGCTCTTCAAGTTCCTGGATGTCGACTTCGTCTGCCATTCCTATCTCCTAGAGGGTGAGCCCACTGACGGCTTCGTCCCCCGCCATGGAAATGATCCTCACTCGAGCAGAAGCCTCCATCTTGTCACCCGAGATGTTGACTCCGATGAGGGCCGCCGATAGCAGCCGCTCATCCAACGGAAGGTTGGGCTCGTTGACCTGCGTGGTCCTGATCTGAGAAGCAGTCTGGTCGATGGACCGGGCGAGCACAACTCCCACGGACTCCATCTTCTTGCTGGTGAGTATCTGCCCAACCAATCTTTGCAGCCCGCCGCCGCGGCCAGGGTCGAAGATGTCCGACCCGGGGCTCTGTAACATCCATTTGGTGAACAGCTGAGTGAGCTTGAGGATCCCTGAGACGGTCTTGGTCGCCTCTCCGATCTCGAACTTCAACTTCGACCCGGCTGCGGTTCGAGTAAACTTCGAGCTCTGCACTTCGATCGTCTGGACGGAGTCCACGTTATCCGGGAGCTGAGCCCACATCGTTTTGCCATCAACAACGATGAATTCGGGTACCTGGATATCATTGATCAGGACAGTCTCCACACTGGAGAAGTCCTCACCGACGACCTCGACAGTAGTGTTCGAGAGCCCGGGTACCACACGGGGGATCGATCTGACAGGGATCAGATCCCTGAACTTGACGACCTCGAGCTGCTGGGACATCACGCCTCCTCCGGCAGCTGGTCGAAGATCTCAGCCGCGTACTCTTCGGGGTCAGCCACTTCAGCAGGGTCGAGCTTCTTGAGCTCAGTGACGACACTCACCAGCTCGTTCTGGAGGGCGAGGACGCGCTCGAGCTTGGTTGGTCCTCCAGTGTCAGATGCCCCGACGAAGTTTGCCACCTCGTTCGGTTCATCGCTGGCAGTCTGGGTCTTGTCGGGGTCGTAGGCGTACGGGTTGAACTGGGACTTGTTGGCGCTGGCCGTATCTCCGTTCCTTGCTATCTGGTCGCCGATCAGCTCCTCGAGCGTGACAGTAGCGAGAGCCTGATTCGCCTCCACGGACCGTACGAACGTCATGGCATCTGACAGCAGTTCCTTGACGTTCTTGCCCTTGATGTTGACCGTCGTCGAAGGAGTACCCTCGTTCCCGAGGATGGTGACTGGAGGGACGGTCGGCATTACTCGTAGTTCTCCGCGTCAAAACCAGCGTCACTGAAGTCGTCCAGTGCATCCGGTACCTCTTCCTCAGTGACAGGAAGATCGTAACTCACGTCGACATTGTACTCGTTCGTAGTCTCAGATGGCAAATCCCCACTGGAAGCCCGGATTGTCTCCACCAAAGCACCAGCATACGAAGCGTTCTCCTCATTGGTGCTGAAGAACCCCTCGATGTCGGCTCTGGTCAGCAGGTCTGCCGCCCGGTCGTACTTGCGGTCATTGAGGGCGTTCAAGAACTGGTCGACCCCAGTCACCGTACCGGCGCTGTAGGCGGACACCACATCCTCAAGGCTCGTCCCATAGTCTGGTACAGTCGCACTGTACTCGTCTTCTCTCCGTGGAGAAGTAGTGAGTGCGGCCAACAAGTCGACCAAGGTGCCCCTTGCCCGATTGAGGCTGGACACGAACGTCTGCCCCACAGCCAGGGCGGGGGTCAATGCGACGTCCAGGGCGTCGAGGTTCTCGTTGAACTTGTGGTTTCCAAGAAGGGAGGGCGACGTGAGGACTGTACCCAACCCCTCTGCGAGCTCAGTGAAGTTCTTCTCCGACGCCCCACGGATCTGGAACGGCGCGTTTGCCACGTTGGATGGAAGAGGAGAACTCAACGTCAGCACGGTACCGTCGACAGCGGAGATCTCCACCTCCTCTTGACCGGTCACCTTCAGCCTGTCACCGGCCACCACTCCAGAGAACGTCAGCTTCTCGCCGAGCTTGGTCACAGCCTCGAACTGAGGAAGCTGTGCGTACACAGTAGCAGCAGCTACCCCAATGTCAGACAGTGCGGATACGGCGAGCTCCGATCCATGAACCGCGGTGTCTCCAGTAATGAGGACGGTCTCAGCGAACACCCGAATATTGACCGCTTCCGTAGCTGAGAAATCCACTCCGGTGAGTGTTATAGTACTGGTTGACACAGATTCTACCAGGTACGTTCCTGGATTTACGCCGTCGATCACGTCTACCTGATATCCTGAGGTGACGCCCAGTGCGGCGAAGTCCACGGGCCCTGTAATGTCCCCGCTACCCAGGGACGTGGTAGCCGACCCCGTATAGACATCCTCTTCTGAGGTTTCTGCGGTTGCGCCAGTCACGGACCCCGTGATCTCGTTCACGAGCTCGGACGGGGTGAGCGTATAGTCCTCGTCAGTCTCGCCCACCCTGAAGCCCAAAATCTCGTGTGCCGAGTTCGTGAATATCACCGGCAGGGCCGCTCCGAACTGTAGCGCCAGTGCTGCCGTATCCCCGATGATGATCTTCGCGTTGGTGCCCATCCTACTGGTGAGGGTCAACTTCGTCGGGTCCGCAGGGCTTACTCTGGGTTTGATGCACATGGTGAGGGCCGACATGTAATTCGGCAGGCTCGGGGACTCATTCTCGAGGTCCGTTACTACCTGAGCCAACGTCCTCGTCCCCGTACTCAACACGCCAACTTTCGTAGTAGGACCTACAACCACTTCCCCGGCCGCGTTCACCGACGTCGCCGGCAAATACCCCAGGGCCCCAGATTGGCCTGCGTAAATACCTTGCACCTCCCATGCGACCGTAGGTCCCGAACTGGGAGTAAGGGTCCGAGGATCCATCTCAATGTTAGTACTGTTGATGACCCTCCGTATCTCGAAGAACTGAGTGAAGCCCAGCTTCATCACGAACCCTTCATACGTCGAGTCGAATGAGGCCCCCGTGACCGTAAGGACGCTGGTGGACGCATTCCACAGCACGCCCGTCCCACTATCTACCACGCCAAGGTTGGTGACGAACCGCGGGTAGCTATCGGTGCCTGACATTTCGGGCAGCTGGAGAGACGTCCCCAAAGCCAGGAACCCCATCTTATGGGCGGCAGTGACGCCTACAAAAGTGGTACCAGAGAAGTCCAATGAATACCGATTTACCCTGTCGTCCACCATGGCGATCAAGTGTTGCGTATCGGCTGAGATCTCGAAGTTCTCTGAGTTCCTGCCATTGATGGTCGCGCCCAAGACATCAGTAAGGGTTACTATCTGTGCGGATCCGCCGTCTACCGAGATGTCGAGATCACCAGACAATGGTAGCGCCCAAGGACCAGGAGACGTCTCCACCGATGGCGGTGTACCCTCCCCGATGACACGGCCCGTATGCGTCAGCCCTGACGGTATAGGCTTCACCGGGCTGCGGTACTTCAAGGTCTCAGGGTCTTTGAAGTCAGACACCAACTTGACCATAGCCTTGGCTACAAGAGTCTTGAGGGCGTAGTCTTTGCTGCGCGCCAAGTTCGACGGATCGTCAGACGAGTCGATCTCCTCTTGCATCTGGCGTAGTACATCCCGCACGTTCTCGAACATCGTGGCCGCGGCCTTCGTGGCGATGTCGATCTTTTTGTAGTTGGTGATCAGGTCCTTCAGCAGGCTGATGGCCTCGAGGAGAGAGCTGTGGACCGTCTTTAGGCGCTCCAGGTTGTCCCGAATGATGGACCGCGCCTCTTCCCTGGGCCTGGCGAGGCTACCGTTGGAAACGACGTTGGGTCGCAAATCCGCCAAGAATCGGTCCAGATTCTTATTGAAGATGGCGAGCTCGGGACGATTAGTGACGCTGCCGTCAGACTCAACGCTCAACAGCGACGTGTAGGCGTTGGACAAGTTGGTGGTGTTTGTAATCGGCTGCCCTACCCGGGGTAGGTACTCCACCGCGGCCAACATGTCCTCCACCAGGTTGATCTCCTGGTTGGTGAGAGACAAGAGTCGGTTGGCTGCCAGTTGGCCGAGGTAGTACACGGCGTCAGCATTGAGCAGAAGGGTAAGCGAGAACACCTCGAGCAGCTGAGAGTACGTAGTAGCAGTGTCGATCAGGCCACCATCTCGGATGACGGTGATCCTACCCCTTACTGCTCGGGCGA
>Ga0272441_10009949_pt1 | contig 14547 bp, 8 predicted proteins | sample SSMProp6N_FD_193582 | JGI IMG/M metagenome (GOLD analysis project Ga0272441, IMG submission 193582) | Marine sediment archaeal communities from Little Sippewissett salt marsh, Falmouth, MA, United States - SSM-Prop-6N | ecosystem: Environmental > Aquatic > Marine > Wetlands > Sediment ... | reverse complement strand
TCCGTCCGGCCTTGGTTTCCTCAAGCCGGAAGACAACACAGTCCGCCACCCCACAGTCCGGAACAGCGAAACGGCGGCCGCACCAGGCCCCGTCCATTGCCTCGGCCATGTACGACTTGAGGAAGGCCCCCACGAAGTTGGCCTCCCCGCGCCGCCGGCCTGTACGAGGAGGAAGGTTTCGTCGAGTGTTGTGATTCCCGAAGCAGATCTCTCCTGGCAAACTCATCTGTTTGAACCGTCCTTCCGTACTCTTTCACTATTATAGAGTACCCGTTACGCCATTCAAGGTCTGACCAAGGCCCCGCCTCTCTCCAGGTACCGTCTTATAGACCACATTCCCTGCCCTCGGTTACCGCCATATCCTCCGTCGCCTTCCTCACGCCTTCCTCCGACAACACGGTCGGCAGGTACTTGCGGAACTCGTTGCCGCCGAGGCGGCCGCACGTCTCTTTCAAGAGCCACAGGCCGAGGCTGTCGGTGCCGCCGTCGGCGATGACGCCCGCTTCGCTCACGAGCCCGGTGCACCAGCGGCACTGCCAGCGCCAGGGCGACCACGTCCGGCCCGACCGCGCCAGGGGACCCGCCGGAAGGTACAGGTGAACCACCATGCGGCCGCACGACGGGCACACCCAGCGCCGGCGCATGCCGCGCCCGCGGTGCCGTCCCACCGTCGCCGGCGCGCCCACGCGGACGATCCACTCGCGGCGACCCTCGCGGGCGAAGCGCTCCCGCGCCCAATCGGCGTCGGCCATCTCGCCCGACAGCGACCGGTGACGCCGGGGATACACCGCGGCCTCTCCCGACGCCCGGCGGCGCACCAGGCTCGCACGGGGATAGCTCACCGCGTACCGGACCCTGCGACCCATTCCCCGCGCGCGACGGCGAACGAGCTTGCCCATGCGGACCCACAGGCGGACGACGTCCGGGCTCACCCCCAGCAGCTTGGCCGCGCGGGCCACCGAGCATTTGCGCGGCAGGCGCGGCCACCGGCAGGCCCGGTCGATGGTCTCGGCGGTCACCGGCACCAGCTCCACGGCGACGATGGTCGGCTCGCCGGCCCCGGCCTGCCCCTCGCGCCGCACCTGCTCGAGGACGCGCCACAGGCCGATGCGCTCCGCTTCGGCCTCGTCGGGCCGGACGGCCATCCTGCGGCGCCGGCGATCCAGGACCCACGCCGGGCGGCCGTCGGGCCCCGCGGCGGGCCGGCCACGGACGAGCGGTTTGCCCTCGATCCGGTCATCGGCGGCGCGAAGGAGCAGGCATTCGGCGTGCCAGGGCCTGAGGACCGTCGGCCGCGATGCCCGGCGGTCGCGGTACGTCAACAGGTCGGGGCCGCGGAGCCCGTCGGTGGTCAGCCGTATGCGCTTCCCGCTGCCGAACTTCGTCATGACGGCCCCCGCTATCGACGCGCCCTCCGTAATAACGCGCCGTTGTCACGCTGCGGACACGCGCCCGGAGGAGCGGTTGCTCTTGGGTGGGGTTGCCTCGGCATCGGCCGGACGGTGAGGTGTGGCCCTGGTGGGCTGCAAATGGGGGAACGCGAGGCCGACAGTTTCTCCGCCTTGGGGCCGGTTTTTTGCCGCAGGGGTGTCCGCGCGTGGCGCGCGCCGGGAGCCGGGTCACTTCTCCGTGGGGACGACGATGCCGCGGATGATGATCCGCTGGCAGAAGATGAATATGAGCAGCGTCGGAATGGCGGCGATCACGAGCGAGGCGTAGACCACCGCCTGGTGCGACTCGCTCTGGAGCTGGAAGAGCCAGACCATGAGGGTCCACATCTTCGGGTTGGGGATGATTATGAGGGCCATCATGAACTGGGTGTAGGCCATCGTGAAGGCCCGCAGCGCCAGGACGGCCAGGATGGGCTTGGAGAGCGCCATGGTGAAGGTCCAGAACTTGGTCCACTCGCTGGCGCCGTCGAGGTCGGCCGCCTCGTACAGTTCCTGCGGCAGGCTGTCGAAGAAGCCCTTCAGCAGAAAGATCATGTAGCCGTTGGCCAGGTTCGGGAGCACGAGGGCGGCGAAGGTGTTCAGGAGGCTGATGTGCGGCGTGCCGACCACGGCGGGCACGGCCCAGACGCCGGCGACGATGCCCACGGCCAGGGCCAGGGTGAGCCGCAGCAGCTCGGGCACGTTGCGGAGCAGCCTGCCGAGGAGCCAGATCGACAGGCCGAAGGCCGCGCCCCCGCCCAGCAGCGACCAGAGGGGAAAGCGCTTGAGCAAGAGAAACGCGGGTATCATGGTGACCTCGCCGGGGAAGGCCATGGTGGCCATGCAGAACAGGAGTATGGTGTAGGTGGTCGGCGGCTTGTATCGGCTGAGGGCGTAGGCGGCCAGCGGATTGATGACCAGCGCCAGACCGATCGCCAGGGCGCAGTAGATGAGCGTGTTCTGGATGCCCCGGCCGTGAAGCAGGATGTAGTCGAGCACGTGCTTGTAGTTGCGCGTGGTGAACTCCCATCGCAGGCCGCGGGTGTCGGCCATGCAGTCGTGCCAGTCGACCTGGATGATGGGGAGCCGCAGCGGGGCGACCTCGTCGACGGTCTTTCCGCGCCGCTCGGCGACGAAGGCCTCGAAGGCCTGCCGGGGCCCGTAGACTTCGATGCCCTCGACCGGACAGAACGTGCGGTTATTGAGAAATTCTTGCCAATCCACCTGGTCCATGCGTGCTTCGGGCACGCCGGCGGCGAAGGGCACGTCGTCGAAGGACGCGTAGGCGGTGGCGCGGCCGGCGTTGAACTCGCCGATGTCCTGGTACTTGACCTGCGAGAGGAACCGGCGGAAGGCGCCGGCCAGGTCGGGCGAGAGCCGGATGTACCGCAGCGAGAGGATCTCGCGGACGAACTCCTCCCAGTCCTCGCGCTGCTTGGGGTTCTCCGGCGCGCGCGGGGTAAGGAACACGTCGTCGTAGTCGGCGCAGCGGGTGCCGTGCTGGTCGTTGTAGACGGCGATGTCGGCGGTGTAGACGCGGACGAGGAAGCGGGACCAGAACTCGGCGTCGGGGTTGCCGATGATGCGGTCGCGCAGAGGCCGCGTCCGGGCATACTCCATGAAGGCCACGTACAGCGGTTCCGGCTGGCTGGGATACCGCGTGGGGTCCTGCGACGGCGGGATGACCGCGCTCCAGGACTTCACCGGCATCTTCATCTCGGCCTTGTAGGCGTCGAGGTTGCCGTCGAAGCGTTCAACCATGAGCTGTCGGAACTCGCGGGCGTTGACGGGGAGCATCTTGCCGCCGGTGGTGTGGCCGAGCCGCCACCACCGGCACGCGTCGGTCCGGCGCCACTGGAGGAAGTCGTCCAAGTAGTCGCAGGGCTCGGGCGGGGTGATCTTCCGCCATCCGCCGAGGGGCCGGCCCCAGGCCCGCTCCACTGACGTCAGGTTGACGTTGTGCTTCGACTCGACGTACTTCTGAAACAGGATCTCGTCGTCGAACCAGAACTGCGGGTAGGGGGTGATCTGGACGATGTCGGCCTCGCTCTTGGTCGATCCGGCAAGCATCAACATGAAGGGGTAGACCATGCTCAGGGCGCCCACGATGAGCACGGCATAGATGGTGCCGTACACGAGGCGGACCTTGAGGCTCCTGGCTCCGATTGCGCTGATGATGGGCACGGCTATTTGACTCCCTTGGCGGTTCTGAACTCCATGCGGCTGATGCGCTGCAACTGGAACACGGTGAACCCGACGAGCAGCGACCCCAGGACCCAGGCCATGGCGGTGGCCGAGCCGAACCGCAGGTAGCCGAAGGCCTGGAGGTAGATGTGCAGCCCGATGAGTTCGGTCTCGCCGTGCGGCGCGTAGGGCCCCCCGCCGGTCATGGCCAGGACGAACTGCCCCCCGCCTTTCATCGTGGCGACGACGACGCCGATGAAATTGATGAGAATGAGACCTTTGATGCTCGGCACGGTGATGTGCCGGATCTTCTGGAGGATGCCCGCGCCGTCAACGTCGGCCGCCTCGTACAGCTCCTCGGGAATGGTCTTCAGCGCCGCCAGGTAGATGAGGCACCCCGGCCCCATGCCGACCCAGACCACCGGGGCCAGCACGCACAGCAGCGCGAACTCCGGACTGTTCAGCCAGTTGGTGCGGACGAAGTCGATCTGGACGCCGGGGATCATGTTCAGCGCGCTCGAGACGGCATTCAGCAGCTCGTTGATCGTCCCGTACGGCGAGAAGAAGCCCTTCCAGAGAAAAATGACCACCACGCCCGACAGGACGGCCGGCAGGTAGTAGATCGTGCGGAACAGCACCTTGCCCTTGGGCACCTCCGTCAGCAGGATGGCCAGGGCAATGGGCGCCGTGAACCCGAACACGAGGAACAGCGTGGCGTACTTGAACGAGACCCACATGGCGTACCAGAAGTCGTCGTCGAACAGCACGTTGGCGAAGTTCTCGATGCCGACCCACTGGCTGAACCCCCGGACGTTGTAGTCCTGGAAGGCCATGACCGTTCCGCGCAGAAGCGGCCAGTAGCTCCACAGCGCGGTGGAGCCCACGGCGGGAATCAGGATGATGTACGCCCACTTGTACCGGCTGAGTTGGAGGCCGCGGCGCGACGGGCCGGCGTGCCGGAGCCCCACATGGGAGAACGTCTTCAGGACCCGGCGGAACAGCAAGACGAAGACGATCAGGATGGCACCGGCCACGACGTACGCCACGATGCTGCGGAACCGCTGCTGCTCGGGCGTGAGGATGTGCAGCATCTTCTCGTTGCTCCGGGTGACCCGTTCCTTGAGAATCTGGCGGATGCGGGCCTTGGCCCGGTCGGCGTCGCCGGCCTCGGTGGCGGCCTTCACCTCGGAGTCCGTGGTCACCTGGCTGATGGCGGCCGAGACGTAGTAGTAGACCATCTGGCAGTTCTCGCCGTAGGGCTCGGGAATCCCCTGTTCCATGGCCTCGTCGTAGGCCTCGATCCAGGCCTTGGGCACCTGCCGGACGTACTCGGGGTAGCCGGAGGCCTTCAGCAGGTCGGGGTGAACGTAGTGGCCGAGGCCGTTCTCGACGAAGACCTTGGCCCGGATCTTCCTGGCCTCCGGCCCGTCGAAGAAGCGAATGTACTTCCACGCGGCGTCGCGATGCCGCTCGTCGTGGCCGACGTAGATGCCCGTCATCATGGCGTTGAACTCGCTGCCGCGCGTCCCGGTGAGGCCCTTGGGAACGGGCCCGAACATGAACTGCGTCGGGTCCTGCTGCGAGAAGAACCGCTGGTCGAGGTAGTTGAACGCCATCGCCGTCTTGATCTCGCCCGTGGTGACCTCGTCACCGGTGTACACGGCGCTGGTGAACCGCCCGTACTCGTTCTCGAACGGCTCCAGCATCAGCCGCGCCGTGAAGTAATACGCCTCGACCGCCTCCTCGCTGTCGAACACGCAGCGCCACTTGCCCTGGTCGTCCTGCTCGACGACGCGTCCGCCCATGGAGTAGAGAAAGCTCAGCGTGCTCCAGCCGTCCGGCTTCATCTTCACGCCGTACATGTTCTCCTTGGGATTGGTCATCTTTCTGGCGCACCGGAGGAAATCCTCGAGGGTCTCGGGCACCGCGTCGCGAAGGCCGGCCTCGTAGAACATGTCGCGCCGGCACGACAGCGTGATGACCAGCGGGCCCTGCGGGAACGCCCAGACGTGATAGTGTTTGGCCGCCGGCTCGACGCCCCACTCGCGGCAGAACGGGCACGCGCTGCCGTACGGGCATTCGCGCCGCATCACCCGCCAGCACTGCCGGGGCACGCGCCCCTTGATCTCCGTCTCGTACTGCGGCGACGCCTTCAGACGCTCCACGTACGCCTCGGTCGACAGCAGGTGGCCGTCCGGCACGTCCAGCCCCAGCGTGTCGCGCTCGATGTACTTGTCCATCGGGCAAAGAAACTTGTTGCGGATGTACGTGTCGCTCTGACGGAAATTGACGTACATGACGTGCGGCGGAATGTCGCCGGCAATCTGCATCAGCGGCACGATGTCCATCGTCCGGCCGGGTATCGACAGCCCGCCGGCCGAGATCGGAACGATGCCCGGGTACTTCCGCTGGAAGGCGTCGATGATCCTCAGGCTGGCCATCTCGCCGATGGTCGCGCCGGTCCCCACCGGCACGCCCCAGGCACGCAGCGTGATCGTCCCGTCCTCCGGTTGCCGCGCATGGTGACCCGCCATCAGCAGGTAGCCGCCGCCGACAGCCAGAAGACAAACACCGACGATGATGACGATGCTCTTGACGTCCCTCATGGGTTCCCGCCGTCCAAAGGAGCAGAAGTTTACACAACCACCTCACGACGAGCAATGACAAAACCTGAATGGCCTGGCGCGGGTGCGGCGCGGGAAAGCCGCGGGACGCCCGCATCGGCAAGACGCCCGGCGAGCCGAAGGACCGGACGCAACGGCAGCGCGCCGGCCGGCGGAACAGGCCCCCGTGCTCCCGGCTATGCGGGATGACGTGAGTCTCTTGCAGTGGGATCTCACAGAACCACGGCCACGCCCCTCGACGGGGCTCGGGAGCTGCGTCAAGCGTGGCCATGCCACCCAACCACACGGGACCTGTGTGCGACCGCTTAGAGCAGGGCCGTGCTGAAGTAGCGCTCCGCGCGGTCCGGCAGGACGGTGGCGACGTTGCCCGCGGTGGTCTCGGCCAGGCGGCGCGCCGCCCAGACGTTGGCTCCCGACGAAATGCCCACCAAGAGGCCGTAGTCGCGGCCCAGTTGACGCGTCGTCTCGATGGCGTCCTCGTCGCTGACCTCCACCACGTCGTCCACCAGCGACACGTCGAGCACCGCCGGGACGAACCCGTCGCCGATGCCCTGGATCTGGTGCAGGCCCGGCTCGTGGCCCAGCAGGGCCGAAACGTTCTTCGGCTCGACGGCCACGATGCGAACCTCGGGGTTGTGCTCCTTGAGGAACGTGCCGACGCCCTGGAGCGTGCCGCCGCTGCCGACGCCCGCGACGAAGCACGCCACCTCGCCGCGAATCTGCCGCCACAGCTCCGGCGCCGTCTGCTCGTAGTGCACCCGCGGATTGTCCGGGTTCTCAAACTGCTGCGGCACGTAGATCCGCGGGTCGGCCGCCGCCATCTCGCGCACGCGCTTGACGGCCCCGGCGATGCCCGCCTCGTCGGGCGTCAGGATCAGCTCGCCGCCGAGCGCCTTGATCAGCTTCTTCCGCTCCTCGCTCATGCCCTCGGGCATCACGATCTGCACGCGGTAGCCCTTGAGCCGACCGATCAGCGCCACCCCAATCCCCGTGTTGCCCGACGTCGGCTCCACGATGATCGACTCGGGCCCCAGCAGCCCGTCGCGCTCGGCCCCCTCGATCATCGCCAGGGCCACGCGGTCCTTGATGCTCCCGCCGGGGTTCAGGAACTCCGCCTTGGCGTACACCCGCTCGCCCCGCAACTGAATCAGCGGCGTGTTCCCGATCAGGTCCAGAACATTGTCGGTCGACATGCGATTCACCTCGCCTGCGGCGCATTGAAGCCGCATATGATACCCTATGCCGACCGCCGGGGCCAGCGCCCATAAGAGCCTATCTCAAGACGGGCGCCGTACAAGCCGCCGACACGGCTGGCGGACGCCGTTGCCGTTGGCCGTTGCCGCTGTAGGGGCGGGCCTTGTGTCCGCCCGCGTTGATCGCAAGGAAGCCAGCGCCCGGGCACCCACAAGGGGTGCCCCTACGACGGCAACGATGCCGCCCCGTGCCCTCGGACTGTCACAGGGCATCAGATGCCCGCGAGCACGCGCAGCACGTCCCTATGCCAGGCCTTGGCGGCGCTGTGGGCGCGGCCGTCGTACGGCAGACGGTTCACCAGCAGCGAGAAGGCCACCAGCCGGCCCGTGTCGGTCCGCACGTACCCCGAGAGGGACCGCGCGTCGCGGAGGTAGCCTGTCTTGGCAAACACGCGGCCGTCGAGCGCGGCGTCCGACCCGTACTGCCGGATCGACCCGGTGCGCGATCCCCAGACGCCGAGCGATTCCGTCCACAGGTCGCGGTGCGGTCCGCGGGCCATCGCCACGAGTAGCCGGCAGAGCACCCCTGCCGTCAGGCGATTCATCCGGCTCAGGCCCGACCCGTCCGACAGCATGCAGCCGGTCGTGTCGATGCCCAGGCGGTTGAGCGCCCCGGCCATCGCCGCCTGGCCGTCGGCCCACGTGCCCTGCTCGCTCGGCCACCGCCTGTCCTGGCTCGCGGCGTAGGCCCCGAGCGTCTTCATCAGCGACTCGGCGTACAGGTTCTGGCTCCGCGTGTTGGTCACGCGGACGGTCTGGGCGAGACTCGACGTGTGGACGACGTGGGCCTTGAACCCTTTGGGCATTCGCCACTGGGGCGTCCACACCCGGCGGCGCACCACCTGCCCGGCGACCGGAAGGCCCGAGGCCGCGAGTGTCTCCCGGATGATCGTGGCGGCGAACAGGCCGGGGTCGTCCACGGGATACCACAGAACGTCCGGCGTCGCGCCGGGCGGCACGTCGCCGCTCAGGACCAGCCGCCGGGGATCCCGGCGCAGGTCGATCGCATAGCGCCCCCTGCTTCCGGAGCGGGTCCGAATGCCGCCGGAGATGGGGCAATACCGCGTGGGCGGCTCGATGCGCACGGCGGCCGGGACGCCCGACCTGGCCGCGCCACGGACATAGATGTCGAGGCATGAGTCGTTCGCCATCAGAGCCCCGACGGGCGCAGCGGAGTACGTCAGAAGGTCCGCGGGCTCCCAGTCAGGGTGGACCCACGCCGACTCAAACACCGAATCGTCGAACACGAGGTCGCCCTCGATGCGCCTGACGCCGCGCCGCTTCAGTGCCTCCGCCCACCGGCGAAAGGCACCGACGATGTCGCCGTCGTAGAACCGCCCGGACAGGTTCGGGTCGCCCCCGCCAACGACGACGAGGTCCTTGCCCATCGTGCCGACCAGCGTGTGGAACCTCCAGTCGGCCCCGAGCGTCACGAGCGCCGCAGCCGTGGTGACGAGCTTCATGTTGCTCGCCGGAACCAGCGGCGCCGCCTCGCCCGAGGCGAAGAGCATTTCACCGGTATCGGCGTCGGCCACGCAGACGCCGGCCCGGCAGCCCGCCAGGCGCGGGTCGGCCGCCAGGCGGCCCAGGGCGGCGACGAGGTTCTTCCCGCCGAGTCCCTTGGCCCCGGCGGCCGCGGCCGCCTTCTCGCCGAGCTTGCCCCCAAGCGGCGCCTTGGCGTCCTCGGCCGCCAGGGGCGCACCAAGCCAGAGGGGTAACGTGATCAGAACACCAGCGAACAGTCCTCTGCCCGTGCCGCCGCAATCGCTCACACCAGGCTCCTCCCGTCCCGCCGCGCCGGCTCGACACGGCGCGTCGGCCCGATTATAATGACCCGCGCACTCAGGCTCAATTCCAGATCGGAGAGAACCGTGGACGACAGCGACACTGTTGACCCGAGGGAAACGCGGCTCCGGTCGCTCATGACCGCCGTCAGCCACATCAATACGCTCCAGCCCATCGACGAGCTGCTGCTGTGCATGGCCCAGGAGGGCGCCCGGGCCCTCGAGGCCCAGCGATGCACCGTCTGGGTCCTCGATGAACAGACCGACGAGCTCTACAGCCGCGTCGCCATGGGCATCACCGACCGCCAGCTCCGCATGCCCAAGGACTCCGGCATCGCGGGCGACACCCTGCGGACGGGCCAACTCAGCAACGTCCCGGACGCCGCCGCCGACCCCCGGTTCAACACCATCCTCGGGCAGAACGAGGAGTTCCACACGCGAAGCCTCCTGTCGGTCCCCCTGGTGAGCCGCGACAGCCGGCCCATCGGCGTCTTCCAGGTCCTGAACAAGTACCGCGACAGGCCGTTCAGCCCCGACGACGAGCGCCTCGCCCAGACGTTCGCGTCAGTCGTCGCCGTCGCCATCCAGAACGCCCGCCAGTTCGAGTCCGTCAAACGCGACCGCGACGAGCTCGACGACGAGAACGCGCGGCTCAAGCTGAGCCTGGAAGGAACATTCGACCTGTGTGAGTTCGTGGGCAACTCCTCGGGCATCCTCCGCGTCACGGAGATCGCCCGACGCGTCAGCGACACCGATGTCTCCGTCCTCGTGACCGGCGAGTCCGGCACCGGCAAGACGCTCCTGGCAAAGTGCCTGCACACCCATTCCCACCGGCGAAACAAGCCCTTCGTCGAGTTCAACTGCGCCGCCATTCCCGAGACCCTGCTCGAGGCCGAGCTGTTCGGCATCGAGAAAGGCATCGCCACCGGCGTCGACCGCCGCATGGGCAAGCTCGAAGCCGCCGACGGCGGGACCATCTTCCTCGACGAGATCGCCGACATGAGCCTGGCCACCCAGGCCAAAATCCTCCGCGTGGTCCAGGAAAAGCGGTTCGAGCCCGTCGGCTCGCGCGAAACGCGGCAGGTCGACGTCCGGATCATCTCGGCCACCCACAGGGACCTGCAGAGGGAGATCGAGGGTGGCCGATTCCGCGAGGACCTCTACTATCGGCTCAACGTCGTCACCCTTCACCTGCCGCCCCTCAGGGAGCGCCGCGAGGACATTCCCGCCTTGGCGGCGCACATCCTCGACCGCCTGAGCAAGCGATTCGGCGCCCGCCCGCGACGCCTGAGCGACGGGGCCGTCGCCCGCTTCATGGCCTACGCCTGGCCCGGCAACGTCCGCGAGATGGAGAACGAGCTGGCCCGCGCCCTGGTGCTGGCCGCCGACAGCCCCGGACTCGGAGAGGACGACCTCTCGGACAAGCTCCGCCGCGCCGCCCAGGCGCCGGGACAGGCCGCCGCGGTCACCACCGGCACGCTTCCCGAGCAGGTCGAGGCCCTGGAGCGGCGCCTCATCGATCAGGCCCGCCTGGCCACCGGCGGCAACAAGTCCAAGGCGGCCCGCCTGCTGGGCCTGTCGCGCGAGGGGCTGCGAAAGAAGATGGCCCGCTACCGGATCGACTGACCACCGCCCCGCTCCCCCCGTGCAGTCTACGCCCGAAGGCGTCCCCGCGACGTGACCCGTGGTGACATGCCAACGTTGTTGTCGGGGCAGGGCCAACAAAGTGGGCTTGTTTTTTCTCGATTAGGAGCGATCCTGCGGCCTTGTGCATCCACCTTCATGGAATGTGCCAATCATACGCCCACATGGTGGGCGCGCCTCCGCAGGACACCCGGGTCTCGCACGGATTTTGGTTCTCGTAAGTTCCCGATGTATAAGCAGTTACGAAAACCCGCCGCCTTTTCGGCACCACTGGCACGGCGGTTGCACCTCTTTCCTGGTGAAAGCTGAGATGAGATACGGGAAGGCGACTGAGACGTCAGGTTGTGGGAATGTCGTGCCGTGCGAGTTTGCAGTGTGAAGTTCGCTCATTGAATCTTCAACCAGTGCCAAGCGGCGACCGAGGGGGTTGAACGCCGTGCCCCGTGCGGCGTTCCGGGCGGCGGCCGACAGGAATCCGCACCTGTCGACCGCCGACCCGAGAACCTGAAAAGGCGACGACCGTGTCGAGGAATCGAAGAAAACCTCGTGGCCTCGGAACACGACGGTCTCTCCCACTGGACGTGAGTTCCATGGGGCCGTGTTTCAACTGTTCGCGGAGGAGTTCCTGCTGGTGGAGCAGCCTGGGGTGGGGGCGGGCGGATCACACCGGACGGTTTCGGTCGGACTTCCGCGAGAGCCCGCGCCCCGTCTGGGCGCGTCGCAGCAAGGCCTTGCAGGCGCGGCCCGGACAGAAAAAAACCAATGGCAAAGGGAGGACCTGATTTCACGTATAATGGCGAGAGGCGCTGCGGGACAAAGGCGCTGTTGTGGTAACGGCTCATGAGTTCCGTGAGCCCTGTGGGACCCTCTGTTGAAGACCGAGAAGTCGTAGCGTGAGGACGTAGCGCTTCTCGCCACTTGTTCTTAGCCCGTCGCTCCGGCAAATCGCGTTACCCTGGCCGCGAATTTGCATCACGAGCCGACGGGCTTCTTTTATGCGCCCACCCCTGTGCCCAGGGCGCTCACGGCGACCGGGTTCCGGTTGACCATGCTCGCCGCGCGCACGTTGTCTGCGCGGAGCGGTCGCGCGCCGGCGGTCGGCGATCAGAAACAATTGGCGGGCAGAATCGCCGGGTGCCCCGTCGGGAAAAGCGCCTCCAGTGCGGGAACCAGGCGGCGCGGCAGCCGCACCTCGGCCTTGGCGGCGACCTGGCTGACCGGCAGATAGCCCACGAGGAGCTGCACGAGCCGGTCCTGACCGATGCGCACCGTCCCGCGGATGCTCGGCGGCGCGCGCCGGCGGCCGGGGAGGGCGAGCGCCGCGTTGCCGAGGTCCGTGCGCAGGGCCAGGTGGAGCGCGCTGTCGGCCAGGCTGGAAGCGGCCCAGCGGACGGTCAGCTCGCTCGTCATGGCGGCCAGGGTGCTGCCGAGGGTCACGATCCGCATCATCCCCCCGCCGGTTGCGTGGGTGGTCCGCCTGAAGGTCGCCCCCAACTCCACGGCCGCCCGGCACGCCGGGTGGTGCGGCGGCAGATGGAGCACGATGTTCTCACAGAGCTTTCGCCGGCACTGCCGGCCCAGCCACGTGAGGATCGACGCCAGGACGTCGGGGTCGTCGGACGCCAGTTCACCGATGCGGACCTCCCGGGGATCGTCGTCCAAGGCGACGTAGCCGACCGCGCGCCCGGCACGATGGAACGCCGTGACCTGAATCGTGGAGCGGAACTGCACGCCGCGCCGGTAGCCCGGCCACGTGGACCGGGCCCGCTCGATGCCGAAGCCCCGGCAGGCCAGGTCCTTGCGGTAGAGGGGGAGAATGTCGGCGTGGCGACGCGCCGGCACACGGCGCGGCCGCAGCGTCATCGGGCCGCCGATCACCGCGCGGGCCGGCAGCTCGGTGCGACAGTCGTTCAGCGTCGTGCGAAACCCGAACTTGTGATAGTAGTCCGGGATGCCGAAGAGCATTGCGACGTCGATCCCGTCCTCGGCCATGACGTCGATGCACCGCGCGATAACTCGGCGGCTGTAGCCGCGCTTGCGGTGCTCGCGCTTGGTGTAGACGTCGCCGATGCCGCCGCAGCGAAGCACGGCGCGGCCGACCCTGAGGCGCAGGTAGGGCAGTTCGGCCCAACTGACCGGCTGGCCGTCGACCGTCAGTTCGACGCGGCGGCCCGCGGGTTTGCGATGAGCGACGAGACGGCCTTTCACCGAATGACCTCCGCATGGCGGCGGCGCGCTGGCGCCACGTTCCTCTTGTGCATCCAGGTCGGCCGCGCGGTCCGAAATCGCTTGAGCGGCCTGCCAGGGCCGCCTATACTCCCGCCGGCGCACAATGATGTCAACGCCCTTTTCTCCGGAGACCCGCGCGATGACATCGCGTGAACGGCTGCTGGCGCTGCTGCGAGGTGAGCCGACGGACCGCATCGGGATTCAGGTCCGCGGCGTCCGCGCCTGGGACTCCGCGTGGTGCGCGTCGCGGCACGCGAGCTTCCGGCCGGTGATCGACGCGGTGCGCGAGCACGGCGACTGGACCGCCGGCATCGGCTTCAACCAGGGATTCTGCTACTCCGAGGCGGCGATCCGTCGCCAGGAGACGGTCGAGCCCGTGCCCGGTCATCCCGATGTGGAGCACCACGTGACGGTGATCGACGGGCCGGTCGGCCCGCTCCGCCGCGTGGTCGCCCGCAGCCGCGTCGGCCATCCCGACATGACCGTCGAGCACTTCGTCAAGACGCCCGAGGACGCGCTGAACCTGCTCGCCCTGCCCTACGCGCCGCTGCGGCCCGACACGGCGCGGTTCCTGGAACTCGACCGCACGGTGGGCGAGCGCGGCCTCGTCATCGTCGGCCTGGGCTACGACCCGGTCGGTGAGGTGTACGAATTGCTGGGCACCGAGCGGCTCGCGTTCTGGTCGATCGAGCGCCGCGACCTGTTGCACCGGATGATGGGCGAGTTCCTGCGCCGCCGGCTCGACGTGATCGGACACCTCGCCCGGTCGGGCCTGGCGCGGGCGATGCCGCTGGTGGTCGGTCACGTGGGGGCCGAGGTGGTGGTGCCGCCCCTGGCCTCGCCGGCCGACTTCCGCGACTTCGTCGTCCGCTACGACCGGCCGCTGCACGACGCCGTTCACGCCATGGGCGGCTTCGTCCACGTGCACTGCCACGGCAGCATCAGCAAGGTGCTCGAAGACTTCGTCGCCATGGGGGCCGACGTGCTGCACCCCGTCGAGGCCCCGCCGCTGGGCGACACGCCGCTGGCGGAGGCCAAGCGCCGCATCGGGTCGGACCTGGTGATCGAGGGCAACGTGGAGATTTCGCGAGTCCTCGACGAGGAGCCCGCGGCCTTCCGCCGCCGCATCGAGCGGACCGTGGCCGACGGCAAACCTGGCGGGCGGTTCGTCATCTGCCCGACCGCCAGTCCGTACCCCGTGGAGCTCAGCGACCGCGCGATCCGCAACTACCTGACGATGATCGAGGTCGCCCTGGCCGAGGGGCGATACTGATCGCGTATGCCGTTGACCTTAGCCCGGATATTTCACGTTTCCGGTGAGAGTTTAAGTTGCGCGATGGCCCAACTGTTTGTAAAGTAAGGACTTACCAAAGGTTCTTGCCTTCCATTCAGAAAGGCC
>Ga0272441_10009948_pt1 | contig 14547 bp, 15 predicted proteins | sample SSMProp6N_FD_193582 | JGI IMG/M metagenome (GOLD analysis project Ga0272441, IMG submission 193582) | Marine sediment archaeal communities from Little Sippewissett salt marsh, Falmouth, MA, United States - SSM-Prop-6N | ecosystem: Environmental > Aquatic > Marine > Wetlands > Sediment ... | reverse complement strand
ATGCCCGGTTCTACCTGCAGGAATGGTGCCACCAGCTGGGAAGAGGCATCCTGCACTTCGAAAAATCCCTGCTGAAAGGCTTTGGTCCTGAACACGTTTTGCCGTTCCCGCAGGATGAGGGCATCGTGGTTATCCGGCAGCGACTCCGTCTGAATGCCTTCATTGCGGAGTTTTTCGGCAAGCCCTTGGAGATCCGTCAGCAAGCGGTTGGCCCGAAGGACTACCGGGGCCTGGGTATTGAGGGCCTTTAGCTCTTTGGTCCACAGGTCCGCCCCCAGGCTTTCTTCCCCCAGGGTATCCAGCCAGTCTGGTACCGATTCCCTCAATTTCCGGATTTTGGAATGGCGTGCATAGCGTTCCTTCACATTCTTTTTTGACATGCCTTTGAATTCCACCCAATCGGGAAGGGCAAAGTCCCTGAGCAGGATCCAAACCGCCACCATCCGATAAAGGGCTTGGGTAGTATACGGCTGGTCCACCCGGGCGATTTCTGCATACAACCGCTTCCAGCGTACAATGTCGTAAACGGTTTCAGCCACAAAGCCGCGATCCCGGCTGCCCCATTTCCGGTTTTTTTTGAATAGGGATTCCAGTGCCCGGTCTGCATAGGCCTCCTGGTTAAAAACCGCATCCAGACAGTGTATGATCCCCTCGATTAAATTCCTGTGAAAACGCATAGTAAGGGCAAAGGTATCGTTTTGGGAAGATAACGATATCTTTAAGGTCATATAAAGGCAGTACCTATGCATAGACCCTTCTGGACCATCCTGTTTTTCGCCATCCTTGGATGCGCTGAATCCCCCCATTACAAGCCCTTTGAAGCGGTTGCAATTACGGTTGTCGAACTGGACAGCATTTCTGTGCGTGCCCTGGAGGTAATGCCTGGCAATGTGGGGTTTGCTGGGAGCAATGGAGCTTTTGGAAGCCTGGAAATGAGTACATTAACCCTGCGAACCGGACAACTCGAATATGGGGGAAGTCTACCTGAATTCAGAGCGGTGGCTTCCACTTCCAACGATTTTTTTGTACTCTCTGCCGGAACCCCGGCCCTCCTCTACAAGACCGGGGATCATGGCGAGATGGAACTGGTTTATGAGGAACACGGACCGGAGGTCTTTTACGATGCCATGGCCTTTTGGGATGACGATACAGGCATGGCTGTCGGTGATGCCCAGGGAGGATGTCTGAGCATATTGATCACCCGGGATGCAGGACATACCTGGAGTAGGACCCCCTGTGAGGAGCTCCCTGAGGCCCTCCCGGGGGAAGGCGCTTTCGCTGCCAGCGATACTAATATTGCGATCATTGGCGAATCTGCCTGGGTAGTCTCCAACAAAGGCCGGATCTTTTACACGCCCGACAAGGGGGGCAGCTGGGAAGTACAGGAGACTCCGGTAAGGCCCGGATCGGAATCCCAGGGGCTGTACAGCCTTGACTTTTACGACCGCCATCAGGGATATGCCATAGGGGGCGACTATACCCACCCCAAGGGAAACCATGCCAATAAAATTGCCACCAGGGACGGGGGAAATACATGGGAGTTAAGGGCTTCCGACAATCCTCCTGGCTACAGGAGCTGTGTGCAGTACATTCCTGGAAGGGGTGGTAGGGATCTGGTTGCGGTCGGCTTCATCGGGATATCGTATTCCAGCGATTACGGGGATTCCTGGAAGGAGCTATCGGAAGAGGGTTTCTACAGTCTGCGGTTTGCAAATGACTCCACAGCCATAGCCGCCGGAAGGGGAAGGCTTGCCTTATTGAAGTTTAAGTGAGCCATAGCATCACCTATCTTTGGCCCCTGCGCTTACGGTACTCCTGCAGCAGACGCCTTCGGAAATCCTGTTCCGCCTGAAACAGTTTCAGGGTTCGGACGGCAGAGAATTCCTCCGCAATTTTCAAATAGAACGCCTTGTCGAGTTCTTCTTCTTTTTCCTCCAGGTTGATGTATTGCTTAAGGGCTTGTTCTGCTTCCGCCTCTGAGATCTCGTCCAGATTGTCAAAGCGATCACGGATTTGGGTGCGTTGTTGTTTCCGCAGGGATTCTTTGGCACTTTCATGCTCGTTATACAGCGGCCAGAAGATGGATGCCTCCTCGGGGCTCAGATTGAGTCGTTCCGTGAAAAAGGCGATCTTCAGTGTTTTGATCTGTTCCCGTTTCCCGCCTTCCTGGCTGTGGACCAAACCTCCAAAGCCAATAATAAATAGCAGTATCAGGCAGTTATGTAGCAATTTATTCATCGTTATTCCAATAAAATTCTTCATCTACTTCCCTGTCGTTTTCCAGATATTCAGCTATATGCTGGGTTTCCAGGCTGGCATCCAGCATGTCCTCAAGGGCAATCTCGTCTAAAGGAAGGGCCTCTGCTATTTCATCCGAACTCAGGTCCTCTTCTTTGGAACCCAGGTATTCTGCAATGGTTTCCCCGGTAAGATCCCCGAATTCGATCTCAGCCGCCTGCCGATCGGGAATCAACATCAATAGCAGGATAGCTGCAGCTGCGGCTGCTACCCAGCCCAATCGGGAAGGCCAAAGCTTTCGGACTTTGGATGGGCTGTGTGCCATGCGCTCTTCAAGGCGGCCCGGTAAGCGATCAAAATAGCCGTCAGGCACTTTAAATCCCCCGTCCGGGTTCTTGTTGCTACCGGATTCGGACTTGATTCGGTCCATTACCCGGTTCGGGAGCCGGGTAAAATACCCCTCCGGTGTCCTATATCCTCCTTTTCCCGATACCTTGTTCATTAGTAGTTAGATATATATTTATTCAAAAGGTTTAATCTCAGGGTTTTTGGTGCCCCGGGTTTCGCCTTTCAGATACTTTTCAACCTTCTTCACGGCCAGGTGATAGGAGGCTTTCAGACCACCCACCGAGGTTTCCAGGATTTCCGAGATCTCATCGTATTTCAAAGCCTCGAAGTATTTCATATTGAAGACCAGGCGCTGTTTTTCAGGTAAGGTACTCAAAGCCTTTTGCAATGCCAGCTCCGCCTGGTCCCCGTCAAAATAGGGATCGGCCTCCAGGTTTTGCACGAGTTGGTCCTGAAGCTCCTCATTGCTGATCCCGCGCATCCGGGACTTGCGGTTCAGAAAGCTCAGGGATTCATTGGTGGCAATCCGGTACATCCACGAATACAGTTTGCTCTCCCCCTTAAATCCGTTGATATTCCTGAAGACCTTTATTAAGGTTTCCTGAAGGACATCGTCCGCGTCCTCGTGGGTGATAACGATCCGGCGGATATGCCAGTAGAGCCGCTCCTGGTACTGCACCACCAGTTCACGGAAGGCAGCATCTCGGGTAGCACCTTTCCTTAATCGTGCCAGCAAGTCGGATTCTTCGGTCATAGCAACGGTAATTAGACCACCGGGCGGCAAAAAGGTTTAATAGGAACGGGGCGGGACCGTCAATTCATTCAGATCAACCCAGTTGTTGCATCTCCACCAGCTTCTGATAGGCCCCTTTCTTTGCCATGAGCGCCTCGTGCGTGCCTTCTTCGAGGATCTGCCCCTTTCTCAGGACCACGATCTTGTCGGCGTTTTGAATGGTACTGAGCCTGTGGGCAATGACCAGGGAGGTCCGGTTGCGCATCATATTTTCAAGGGCATCCTGCACCAGGCGCTCGCTCTCCGTGTCCAATGCTGAGGTTGCCTCGTCCAGGATCATGATCGGCGGGTTCTTAAGGACGGCCCGGGCGATGGAAAGCCGCTGTTTCTGACCTCCGCTGAGTTTGTTGCCCGAATCCCCGATATTGGTATCGTAGCCATTTGGAAGCTGTGTGATAAAATCATGTGCGTTGGCTACCCTGGCTGCGGCCTCGATTTCCTCCTGTGTAGCGTTCTCCTTGCCGAGAATGATATTATTGCGGACCGTATCGTTAAAAAGGATCGAGTCCTGGGTGACCAGCCCCATCAGGTTGCGCAAGGAGGCTTTGGTGATATCGCGAATGTCCACACCGTCCAGGCAGATGCGGCCGTCTTCCACGTCGTAAAATCGGGTGACCAGGTTGGCGATGGTGCTCTTTCCGCTGCCCGATTGCCCCACCAGGGCCACGGTTTGGCCTTTGGGCACCCTAAGGCTGAAGCCTTTCAGGACCGGTTCCGATTCATAGGCAAACGAAACGTTTTCCAGGGTGATGGCTTCTTCGAAGCCTTCCTTGATGCGCCCATCCACGGGATCCTGTATCGGGTTTTCAGTCTCGAGGATCTCCAGGACCCGCTCGGCGGCAGCGTTCCCTTTTCGCACCCCGTAAGAGGCTTTGCTGATGGCCTTTGCCGGCGTGAGGATGTTGTACGCCAATCCCATGTAGGCAATAAAGGAGGAGGCATCCAGGGTGCCGTCCACCAGTACCATCTGCCCGCCATACCACAGCAGTACCCCGATGACCAGGATCCCCAGGAATTCCCCCGTGGGGGAGGCCAGGTTTTGCCGGTTCAGCAGGCTGTTCGAAAACCGGAAGAAGCGTTCGGTAGAAGCGCGGAATACCTGAGCAAAGAGGCTTTCGGCATTAAAGGCCTTGATCACCCGCAACCCTCCGAGGGTTTCTTCCACTATGGAGAGGAGCGCTCCCTGTTCCGCCTGCACCCGATCGGATTTTCGCTTAAGGGACTTGCCGATCCGGGAGATGATCATCCCGGCCAGCGGGATGAAAACAAATACAAACACCGTCAGTTTGGCGCTGATCAGGAACATAACCGCAATGGTAAAAAGAATGGTTAGCGGTTCACGTACAATGAGTTCCAGGATGGAGAGGAAAGAGTGCTGAATCTCCAGGACATCAGAAGTGATCCGTGCAATCACATCCCCTTTTTTCTTTTCGGAATAAAAGGAGATCGGCAGGGTGACGATCTTGTCGTAAATGGCATTCCTCAGATCCTTCAAAATACCGTTCCTCAGGAAGGTGATAAAATACATGGCCAGGTAATTGAAGACATTCTTCAGCAGGAAGAGCAAGAGGACCAGGCCGATAACCAGTACCAGTGCCTTCATTTTATCTTCCCCGGCAACACTGTTTACCTGGTAATACAGCCACCCTTTCACAAAGGTTTCAAGTTGTCCAATCCCTTGGTATACGGGCTTTTCAGTAATAATCTCAGTTTGCTGGAACAGCACATCCAGCATGGGGATCAGGGCAGCAAAGGAGAGGGCGCTAAAGAGGGCGTACAGGACATTGAAGAAGATGTTCAGAAACCCAAACTTCTGGTACGGAATTGCAAATCGGAGGATTTTCCTGAAATATGTCATCCGTTGAGCTTGAGTTCTTCCAGGATCCGATCTATTTTGCGGTTCAGTTCTTCAGTGACTGTCGGGTAAGCTTCCGCAGCGTCGACCTGACCCGAAACACTGATGTAAAATTTGATCTTGGGTTCGGTCCCACTCGGACGCGCTGCCAGTCGGGTACCGTCCGCTGTGGTATAGATCAGCACGTTGGACCCTGGAAGGTCGATGGGTTGGGTACTGCCATCCCGTGGATCCGTGGAAAGGGAAGTCTGGTAGTCATCTATGCGGATTACAGGGGAGCCGTCCAGGACCGAGGGAGGAGATTCCCTGAAATCCCTCATCATCTGTTTGATTTCCGCTGCCCCGTCCATTCCTTTTTTGGTGAGGGAAACAAGCCGCTCCCGGTAACAGCCAAAATCCACATAGCACTCCAGCAGCTCCCTGTAAAAACTACTCCCCTCATGTTTGGCCCGGGAAGCGATCTCACAGGCCAGCAATGTGGAGGTAACCGCATCTTTGTCCCGCACAAAGTCTCCGACCATATATCCAAAACTCTCTTCTCCACCACCCACGAAGTGTTCATCCGGGAAATCCCCGATCATTTTAGCAATCCATTTAAAGCCGGTCAGGGAAGTTTTGCATTCCACCCCGTACCTTTCAGCCATGGTTTGCATCATCGGTGTGGAGACGATGGTAGTGGCGATGAATTCGTTCCCCTGAAACCCTTTTTCACGCTGGCGGTCGAGCAGGAAACGGGTCATCAGGACCATGGTCTGGTTGCCGTTGAGCAGTACGAGGTCTCCGGCGGTATCCCGCACAGCGATCCCAAGCCGGTCGCTGTCCGGATCTGTTCCCACTACGATATCCGCACCAATTTCACGTGCCTTATCCAACGCCATTGCCAGGGCTTCGGGCTCCTCCGGGTTCGGAGACTTTACCGTTGGGAAAGCACCATCAGGGGCCGCCTGCTCCTCAATAATGGTCACCTTGGGGTAACCCGCCCTTTTGAGTACTTCGGGGATGGCGGTGATGGAGGTGCCATGGAGGGAGGTAAATACCACCGAAAGGTTTTCCCTGCCTGGCGCATCAAAGCTGCCGTTTGCGACCGAGGCACTGATGAAGGCCTCATCCACCTCCCGGTCGATCTCCTTGATCAGGCCTTCGCGGGCTTCGAATCGTATATCCGGATAATCGACAGCGTTTATGGCATCGATGATTTCCTGGTCCTGGGGAGGTACAATCTGCCCTCCATCCTCCCAGTATACCTTGTAACCGTTGTATTCCGGCGGGTTGTGGGAGGCCGTCAGCACAACCCCAGCCTGGCATCCCAGATGGCGGACGGCAAAGGAAAGCTCAGGGGTGGTACGGAGTTCTGAAAAGAGATAGACCTGTATGCCATTGGCCGAAAACACCTCGGCCACGATGCGTGCAAGGCTTTGGCTGTTGTGCCGGCAATCATAGGCGATCACAACTTTGAGTGTTTCTTCCTCAAAGGCCTTTTTCAGGTAGTTGCTGAGACCCTGAGTGCTTTTTCCAAGGGTGTATTTATTGATTCGATTGGTACCCGTGCCCATAACACCCCGCATTCCCCCCGTGCCAAACTCGAGGTTTTTGTAAAATCGATCCTGTAGTTCTTCGGGATTATTCTCAAAGAGTTCCCGGACCTCCTCCCGGACCGAGGGGTCAAAGAAATCAGTCAACCAGCTCTTCGCAGTCTCAGCAATGGAGGGTTCGATGGGCATACAGATTTTTTATCAAAGTTACATTACAAATTCCAAATGGGTGGGTGGCCCTTTCGTTGAAAAATGGCCCGCCTGAAGCCTTGCTAAACGCGGCTGCTTTCCTCAACAACACTTGAAAGGGGTTTTTCCAGGTTAAGGGTCTCGTAGATGGTGTAGCGGTCATGGCTTTTCCGCACACGCAGGATCATTTCTCCCAGGAACCCGGCCAGAAAAAGCTGGGTCCCGATAATCATAGCGGTAAGGGAGATGAAGAATTCAGGGCGTTGGGCCAGCAGGCGCCCTGTGGGATTTAAAAATAGCTTGTCGATCCCGAGGTACAAGGCAAATCCGAACCCTATTATGAACATCAGCACTCCGAGGGCCCCGAAAAGGTGCATGGGGCGTCTGCCGAATTTCGACACAAACCATATGGTAATCAGGTCCAGGAAACCTTTTACAAAGCGATCTGCCCCGAACTTGGTCTTCCCGTATTTCCGCGCCTGGTGGCGGACTACCTGCTCCCCGATACGGGAGAAACCGGCATTTTTTGCCAGTACCGGAATATATCGGTGCATCTCCCCGGAGACCTCGATGTTCCGGATCACTTCACCCCTAAAGGCCTTTAATCCACAATTGAAATCGTGCAACCGGACCCCGGAGGTTTTCCGGGCTGCCCAGTTAAAGAGCTTGGAGGGCAGGTTTTTCATCAGGAGGGAATCGTATCGCTTCTTTTTCCATCCGGATACCAGGTCATAGTCTTCTTCCTCGATCAATCGGAGCATTTCCGGGATTTCCTCGGGGTTGTCCTGCAGGTCGGCATCCATGGTAATTACCCTATCCCCGGTGGCCGCCTTGAACCCTGCGTGAAGCGCCTGGGATTTCCCGAAGTTCTTCAGAAAACGAATCCCGCGGACCTCTGCATGTTCTGCCGATAATTCGCGTACAATATCCCAGCTCCCGTCCGAACTCCCGTCATCGATGAACAGGAGCTCATAGGAAAAACCATTGGATTCCATGACCTGGGCAATCCAGTGGTAGAGTTCCCTCAGGGATTCTTCCTCGTTGAGTAAAGGAATGACGATAGAAAGGTGCATGTATCAGGATCGCTGATTCTGCTCCAAAAGTACGATTTTGGGATTAATAGTCTGCCTGTGCTTTTTTAAAGATAAGTCCACCGACCAATCCGATAATGAGACCTATGATGATATTGGCGATCAGGATGATTGGGTAACCCACCCAGAAGAACTTGAGCCCCATTTCCTTTTGCTGCTGAATTTGCTCCGGGGTAAGGTTATTATCAGCGGCAGCTTCAGCCAGGCGGGCATCCATTGATTTGGAAGCGAAATCCGGGTCCAGAACATTGGAGAGCAACAAAAGGTAGAGTACTGATATGATTCCAGCGATCAGGGCGATGCCTGCTCCCAGCTTCAGCGCTTGTCCGATGGTCAGATAACCGCCATTGGCCTTCCGGAAATTTAAAATACCCCAGAAGATCACCCCTACGCTAAGGACGAGGCTGACTACGGAATTTACGGTGCTTTGGGCTGTATGTGCGTCGGCCATGTATAACATCAGGCCGAAAACGACGCCAATGCCTCCCAGGATCAGACCATAGTTCAGTGAAAATTTACCAGTTTTGGGTGGGTTGGATTCCATAATATTGGGTTTAGGTTTTTGTGGAGATTAGTTGTTTGTGCGTCAGAATTGTTACGGAAAAGATAAGAATTATTATTTAATTTTTTCGTCATCCTCTTTAGTGCAGTTAAACTAAAATGATTACATTTGCACCCGCGAAAACGAGTAGGCATTAATTGAAAAAGTCATGAAAAAAGGTATACATCCCGAAAACTATCGCTTAGTTGCATTTAAAGACATGTCCAATGACGATGTCTTTATCACCAAGTCCACGGCGGAAACCAAGGAGACCATTGATGTGGATGGGGTTTCGTATCCTTTGGTAAAATTGGAGATTTCGCGCACCTCTCACCCCTATTATACCGGGAAGGCGAAACTGGTCGATACGGCAGGACGAATCGACAAGTTCAAAAACAAATACAAAAAGTTCCAGAAGAAATAAGTCTGAGGGATTTTTTTTGCAGGATATGGGCCGCTTCACCAGGAGGCGGCCTTTTTTTGTCCGATGGTCTCGATTTACACTCCATTTTCATTTCTTATTTTTGCTTTAAACGCCGCCATGCACTATATACTTTTTGATGGGGATCGCAGAACCGACTTGCTGCCCTTTACTTATACAAGACCAGTCGCAGCCATTCGTACGGGCATCCTCACCCTTAAGGAGAAATGGGAACATCGGCTTAAGCATCCGGTGGGATATCTGACTGAAGGATACCTGCAGGAAAAATTTCCCCTGGAGTCCGGCTCGGATAACCTGCTGATCAGGGGCTCGCTCCTGGCAGATTCGGACCTGGTCGAAGCAGTGAAGGGATTGAGCTTGGGAGAAGCCCTGTTTTCGGGGGATACCGTCCTGGCCTATCGTGCCAGCACGGCCAACCCCCTGGAGGAGGATTTTGGTGGCTATCGGAGAATCGAGTTTAGTCATCCTATACGGGAAATTCGCAATACCTGGGATATTTTTTCAATGAATGGTATGGCCCTGGAGGAGGATTTTGCCCTGTTGACCACAGGTCGTAAATCTGCCACGATCTCAGGGACCAATCGCCTTGTAGGGGAGGGGCGGATTTTCCTGGAAGAAGGGGCAGAAGTGGAACACAGCCTGCTGAATGCCACTACCGGTCCTATTTATATCGGCAGGGAAGCCACCGTCATGGAAGGATGCCTGATCCGTGGGGGTTTCGCCCTCGGAGCGCATGGTGTTGTGAAAATGGGAGCCAAGATCTATGGCCCCACCACAGCGGGTCCGTACTGCAAAATAGGGGGGGAGATCAACAACACGGTTCTTTTCGGATATTCCAATAAGGGGCACGACGGATTCCTGGGGAATTCTGTGTTGGGGGAATGGTGCAACCTCGGGGCGGACACCAACAATTCAAACCTGAAGAACAACTACGCCAAGGTCCGGCTTTGGAACTATGCTTCTGAACGTTTTGATCAGACAGGCCTGCAGTTTTGCGGCCTTATCATGGGAGACCACAGCAAGTCTGCCATCAACACAATGTTCAACACCGGCACTGTGGTGGGGGTGAACTGCAACATCTTTGCAGCAGGGTTCCCCAGAAATTTCATTCCGAGTTTTAGTTGGGGAGGGACTTCAGGGTTTACCACCTACCTTCCTAAAAAGGCATTTGAGGCTGCGGAAGTAGCCATGGCGCGCAGGGGGGTGCCCTTTACCGATGCCGACAAGAGCATCCTGCTCCAGGTTTTCGAGGAAAGCCAGAAGTATCGCAGTTCCTGATCCCGTGAGTTTGCTTGAGGCCAGGACCTGTTGGTTGCCCGTAATTTAATATCTTTGCAGCCCTTTAAAAGATGGAGCTACCCATGGCACGCACGGTTGCATTTCATACGCTTGGTTGCAAACTGAATTTTTCAGAAACTTCGACCATTGCAAGGGATTTGGAGGCTGAAGGGTTCAGCAAGGTACCGTTTTCAGCCCCTGCAGACCTGTATGTAATCAACACCTGTTCAGTGACCGACAACGCGGACAAAAAATTCCGGGCGGTGGTTAAGCAGGCCCTGAAGTCAAATCCCGAAGGATATGTTGCCGTAGTGGGGTGTTATGCCCAGCTTCAGCCGGACGAGATTGCCTCTATCCCCGGGGTGGACCTGGTTTTGGGGGCCACTGAGAAGTTTAACCTCGGCCAGTACCTGCAGGATCTCCAGAAGCAGGAGATGGGCCAGGTACATTCCTGTGAAATCCAACAGGCGGATTTCTATGTCGGAAGCTATGCCATTGGCGATCGCACCCGTGCCTTCCTAAAGGTGCAGGATGGCTGTGACTACAAGTGCAGTTATTGCACCATTCCACTGGCAAGGGGGATTTCCCGCAGCGATACCCTTGAAAATGTATTGGCAAACGCCAGGGCCATTTCCGGGGAAGGGATCAAAGAGATTGTGCTTACCGGAGTGAATATCGGGGATTACGGCAAAGGAGAATTTGGAAACAAAAAGCACGAACACACCTTCCTGGACCTGGTACAGGCATTGGATAAGGTTGAGGGCCTTGAGCGTCTTAGGATCTCCTCCATCGAACCGAATCTGTTGAAGAACGAAACGATTGATTTCGTCGCCCAAAGTCGGCACTTCGTACCTCATTTTCATATCCCCCTGCAGAGCGGAAGCAATGAGATCCTGAAACGGATGCGGCGGCGTTATATGCGGGAGCTCTACCAGGAGCGCGTGGCGCGAATCCGCAAGGTTATGCCTCAGGCCTGTATTGGTGTGGATGTGATCGTGGGGTTTCCGGGAGAAACCGAAGAGCGGTTTATGGAAACCTATAATTTCCTGCATCAGCTCGATGTTTCCTACCTTCACGTGTTCACCTATTCAGAGCGGCCGAATACCCCGGCTGCCTATATGGAGGAAGTAGTTCCGTCCCTGGAGCGAAAAAGGCGCAGCAAAATGCTGAGGAGCCTTTCGGTCAAAAAACGTAGGGCATTCTATCAAAGCCAGTTGGGTCAATGGAGAACCGTGCTCTTTGAGGGGGAGAACAAGAAAGGATACATCCACGGCTTTACCGAGAATTATGTAAAGGTCAAGGCTCCCTGGGATCCCTCCCTGGTCAATACCCTGGTTCGGGTTAAGCTTGCGGAAATAGACCAGGACGGCCTGGTTCGGTTTATGGGGGCGGAGTCAGTTGCCACGACATAAAAAAACCCGGCACAGGGCCGGGTTTAACTTTTCGAACGTTAAATTCTCAGATCCGGATGCCGACGGGCAACATTTCCTTGTACTGACGATTCTTTCTCAAGAAACCAGCAATCTGCGGACTGGTGGGCACCACGCGAAGGTTCTCTTCCTGCAGATGATTGAGTACCGCTCTGATAAAGTCTTCCCTGAATCCCGTCCGGGTGATCTCTTCCGGAATCACCAGTTTTGTAAGAAATACCTTTCGCTCCTGTGAGGAGTATTCAATCTTAGCCAAATGCCCGTCTACACGGGTTTCGAATTGGCGCAGGAAGCTGTTGTCCTTGATAGCCAGATCACTCATATATGTTGGTTTATGTTTGGTTTCAGATAAAAAAATTACGAACTATGCGGTCGTAATTCAGCCCACTCAAGACTGCCATTTTGGGATTTGGGAAAAAGTATTGGCAGATAGTGGACAAAGATACTAAAAAAAATGCTAAAAACCTAAGAAATAGAAGGTTTTGAAGGCAGTTTCTGACAGGTTAGTTCATGTGTATTTTATGCCGGGCCTGGCCGCGAGTCCGGATATCTTTCAGTACATCAAGCTACCCCTTTCACATTTTCAAATGCACTTTCTGGACTGGGTCCTTCCGCAACCGGAAATGGACCTTGAGGAATACGCCAGACGAATGGCTTCTCAAATCGAGCATCCCAAACCTGTTTTGATCGGGGTTTCCTTCGGCGGAATGCTGGTTCAGGAGATGGATCGTTTCCTGGATACGAGGAAGGTCATCATCATCTCGAGCATCAAATGCGTGGATGAGATGCCCAGACGATTGGTGGTTGCGCGGTATACCAAATTACACCGACTGCTCCCGACCGGTATGATCAACAACCTTGAAGTCCTCACGCGCTTCGCCTTTGGGGACATGGTCAAAAAACGGCTAAAGCTCTATGAGCGCTACCTGGGTATGCGCGACAAGGTGTACCTGGATTGGGCCATCGATCAGATTGTACATTGGGAGCGTCGCAAGCCCGTTGCGGGCCTTGTACACATCCATGGAGATCGGGACGCCGTATTCCCGATAGGTCATATAGGGGAATGTATCACGCTTAAGGACGGTACGCATACCATGATTATTCACCGGTACAAGTGGTTTAATGAGCGATTGCCTGCAATAATTTTGCAGGAAGAGGGTTCTATTTAATACCTTTGAGTATAAATCCAAACCCAGTTCCCATGCAACTCTTGAAGAAAGGCCTGATGTACCTAGGTATCCTCACGGTACTGAGCACCCTTGTTTTTGCGGTTCAACAAGGGGTTGAACCCGAGGTCACAACCGAAGAATCCGGACCATCCGCGGAGGACCTTAATGTCGATCCGGCTTATAAAATATCGGCTATTGATATTCCCGAAGATCTGAACTTTGCAGGAGAAGCCGTCCCTCAGGATGACCCTGAGATTTTGGAGCGCATCGACCGGGAATTCCTCGTAAATACGTATTGGCAGAGCAATGCGCTGTTGCTGATGAAGCGGGCCCACAAGTATTTCCCCGTAATCGAACCCATCCTTGCAAAGAATGGTGTGCCGGAGGATTTCAAGTACCTGGCCGTGGCTGAGAGCGGGTTGCAAAATGTGGTCTCCCCAGCCGGTGCCCGGGGGTTCTGGCAGATCATGACGGCTACCGGCAAGCAATACGGCCTTGAGATCAACAGCAATGTAGACGAGCGGTACCACCTGGAGAAATCGACCCAGGTGGCTTGTGATTACTTAAAAAAATACAGGGAGAAGTATGGAAGCTGGACGCTGGCTGCAGCTGCTTACAATGCGGGCACCGGAGCTATCGACAAGTATATGGATATTCAGAAAGCCAGCGGGTATTACGACCTGTTGCTCGGGGATGAGACCGGCAGGTATGTCTTCCGAATCATGGCGATCAAGGAGATCCTTTCCAATCCGGAGAAGTACGGCTTTATGATAGAGGAAGAGGATCTCTACACCAACGTGCCTACCTTTCAGGTATCCGTGGATACAGCGGTAAGCAGTTTTGCAGATTTCGCGGAGCGCTATGAGATCAACTACAAAATACTCAAACGCCACAATCCCTGGCTTAGGGAACCACATCTCAACAATGCTTCAGGTAAGGAGTACCAGATTGCCATCCCCATGAAGGGCTATTACAAGGTGCGGCCCTGATGCCCGTCGATATCCACATGGTGACCGGCGCGTACTTCTGATGCATCCATCCCCGAAGATATGTTGGACCTGATAACCCCCTGGTCGATAATCCTGGTGACTACCGGGGTATTGTTTGTGGCCTTTGGGTATATTTTCTTGAAATTCCCCCCCAAAAAGATCAACTGGTTCTATGGTTACCGGACCTCGGGTTCCATGAAGAGCCAGGAACGCTGGGACTTTGCCCAGGGCTACGCCGCAAGGGAAATGATGCGGCATGGGCTGTGGATGGTGCTGATTGGCCTTGCCGGTACCTGGCTTCCCTTTCCACGCGTTCTGTCGGCTTTCCTTACCATACCCGTCATGTTTGTTCTGATCGGGATATTGATCTACCGTACCGAAAAGGCCCTCCGGGATACCTTTGATTGACAGGCCCCTTGCCCTGGGCGAAGGTATGGCCCAATATCCCGGACCATAAGGGGGGAGGTCCGGGCTGGGTTGGTTTGGCTGAATGGTTTTTTCAGGGAGGGGGGGTTACTTTGAATCTGGGCGGGGGAGGGGGCACCCCACAGCTACAGGATGGTAGTCTCCCACTCCAATTTAAGTACGTGCAGCGCTAGATCCGCTTAAGCTGTTGCTGCATCATCTTGATCTGATCCCCCAACATGTTGTT